>Ga0209311_1002562_pt1 | contig 13036 bp, 1 predicted proteins | sample AD_UKC045_MetaG_FD_184417 | JGI IMG/M metagenome (GOLD analysis project Ga0209311, IMG submission 184417) | Active sludge microbial communities of municipal wastewater-treating anaerobic digesters from USA - AD_UKC045_MetaG (SPAdes) (version 2) | ecosystem: Engineered > Bioreactor > Anaerobic >... | reverse complement strand
AAGCAATGATCTGGATGATCCACTGTGATGCATCCACATGGCATCGCCCCCAACGACTCTACCTTGCGGATAATCCTGCGTGAATAATCGACCGGCCTCTTGGATATGCGGGGCTGCTTTCTTTCCAGGACAAGGGGCAACCGCTCATTCAGCCTCCAGGAACACCTCCAGTATTCTCCTGCCTTTGGCCCACCAGCAGCATTGGTGCATGTTTTAACAGTCCTGGACACTGTCGCCTTTCCGCCCAGGCTTCTTACGAGGCGGGCAAAATCCCTGACAAGGCGCTCTGACTTCTGCGTTAACTCATTGTGGGTCCCGTCGGTATCAACAAGCCCGGCCAGGAGCTCCATGCGATCATCTCTGCTCGCCGTGAGATAAATTTCAGGGATATGTTTGTCGACGCACCGGACATTCGCAAGGCCGATCTCCCTGAGCGCGTTGCTCAGGAGGCCATGCTTCCCGTCCCTCTTCTGTTTGAGAGTGTAACATAATGGGTCCTTGTGTCGGGTGACGCAGTCTACGAGATCATCGACTAGGCACAGGACCTTGCCGAGTATATCAGTGTCGGCCGTAGTGAACACAACACCCTCTTTATTGAGCGACCCGTCTCCGAGAAGGGCCCCCACAACATAAGGATGAAGGGGGAGTCGTTTTACCTGGAGATAGTCCACGAGACGCGGGGAAAGGAAGCTGTGCCGGCTCGATGTCGCATTGTTGACCGACTCCGCATACTCATTGAATCGCCTCTTTTTGGGCGACACGGGCACCTTCTTCCCGTGCGAATTCTGCGTCCTGCCGCTCCTGGTTATCCCCGGCATCCAGTGTTCCCAGGTGCAGCGCATGGTGCCGCCGTCTGAGAATGTGGCCTCGAAGACCTCCATATCGCCAGAGCGTGTTACCTCGGTGACCTTGACAGGAAATGCCCTGCCGGTCTGTAGGTCGTACCCCATGACGTAGTCGCCCTCGATGATCCATCGCAACTCTCGCCACGATCCATCTCCCATCATGACAGGCGCATCAAGGGGAAGGCACTTTCCTATACGATTCGCGGCCAGGAAACACCGTTCCCGGTGTACTTCTCCCTCCCGGAAAAACTGCATGTGCTTCGGGTAGTTGTGCCTGGACAGCGCCCCGTCCTCGGGGTAATATGTCTCTATCTTCTGGTACTTATGCCTTGCCGCCACCTGACGGGCCAAACGTATCAGTAAGGACTCGGGCGAACACGTCTGCAAGATCGGGTTGTTTAGTAATGATGGATTTTGCGATTTCATACAGGTCTCCTGTACTCAATTTTTCAAGTTCCTGATCTACCGGGTGAGCATCGATATTGACGTTGGTTTTCGTCATATTCCATATCTGCATGAGCATACTTATGGCCTGGAGCGGGTTCGCCATCTCGATATCGATCAGGCAGTTGCCAGCCTTGTCTCGTCTCTCGGTGATTCTCAGGATGCGGGACTTCAGTTCCCGGGTCATTTTGTCTGAGGGCTTGACCCGCACCCCATCGACGGACCAGGTGATGTAGTCGTCGATGTTCGCGTTCATGATCGAGCCGAGGCGTCTCTTGATATTGTCAGGGCCGTAGAGGTTCTTCAGTTGTTCATCGATCTTGACCCCCTGGAGGGCGGCCAGGACCTTTGGGTTCGACATGAGTTGGCGAACGGTCACGTCGATCGGGTTCTCCCCTGGCTTGCAGAACTGCTTGGTTTTGCCCTTGTATCCTGCCGCGACGGCGCACTCGACCAACCACTCGTGCTCCATCCTCTTTGCCGGGTCGGGCTCGCGCTTGACCAGCTTCACGAACCGCTCCTGGCCCGTGTTCAGTTGTCCGACCTTGGTTCTCTGACCCATTACATGCCTCCGTATATTGTGTTGTACCACTCGACCGCCGCTTGCATGCGCTCGCGGTCTCGTTCGGTCAGGCTCCTGTAGAATTCTTCGCGGTGCTTCTTGGGGATCCCTGCGGCCGGGTGAGACAGCCTCATCGATGTCTTCATGCTCTGCTTGGTTCCGCCGAGCTCCATGTAGCGATCATAGTTCTTCTTCGCGACCTCTACGTCTCCAAGTTGCATAGCCCGGCGGTAGTTGTAGAGCGCCGCGCTCTTGCTCGAGGAGTCGGCCTGGAAGTACCCAGGATTCAAACCCTTGCGGTCCAGGAACCTCCTTACTCGTTCCCTTGTGTCGAAGTACGCGGCCTCCCCTGGGAGTTGCTCGTACCCCCACAGGTACAGGAAGTCCTGCCAGAAATCGAGCTCGCGCCACTGGTTCCTCGTCGGCTTGCCGGCGGCGTGCTTGTAGATGTTCTCAAGGGAGAACATTCGCGATGCGTGCTCGACACGGTCCCTGATCGGTCGCGGGTTGAAGGCGTCCGGGAACAGGGACTTGCCCATGAGCGTCTCCGCGGCGAGCTTCACGAACGGCTGAGCGGAGTTGATAAACCTGTTCGGAGCCGACTTGATCAACTCCCAACCCTGCTCGCCCCAGGTCTTCCTTCCCTCGGCGAGATCGGAGAGCTCCTTTGCCGGGTTCTCGAGACCGAACCAGGACAGGGCATCCGAGAGGGCCCCCTGGAACCTGACGGTGATGATACTTCCATCACCCCTGCGCCCCAGGATCAGGTGAAGCTGACGCCTCTGCATGTCGCCGAGCTCATCCTCCTCGTCGGGGAAGAAGATCATGTTCCAGAGAACGACCAGACCGTACAGGGTCATCATCTTGGCGGAGAGCTTAAATGCCTTACCCGCGAGCTTCGCTGAGAGCGCCGTGGCGAGTCTGCCACGACCCTCGCCTTCCATGGGGAGGTTGTGGAACAACCTGACGTATCTGGGCGCGTTTATCTCGCAGTTCCCGGTGATCATCACCTTACCGTTTTGCCGCATGATCCATGTGCCATTCTCTGTTTTAGGACACCAGACCATCCCATTGTAATGCTCGCGGGTATTCTTCCATTTGGATAGCTGGATCTTGTCCCCCTTTTTCACGTACAGGGAGTGCTGTTCTTTACCTCTGCATGTTTTTGGCCGGATATGTCCAGCCTTCCCGAGCATGTAGCAAAGGATCTGGAAGGCACCGAGGACGGGGCCGTTATTCTGTGGGAAAGCCACGAAACCATTCACCGCCGTTCCCTCTGCTGCGAGCATGGCATCGTACATGGCCTGGCATTCTTTCTCCCCAAGCTGCGTGACGATGCCCGGCAGATCATCCTTGGACCCGAACACCTTTCTGATCTCTCCAAGTTTTGCAGCTTTCAGCCTGAAGCAGATAACCCCTGTCTCAGGGTGTACGGACTCTGACGAAATGTACTCCGCGAACTTGTCGCGGATCAGTTCCACGCACTCGGCTTTCTTCTGGTAGAGCATCGCCTCGAAGGAGTTCGGAGACTTCGCCCTCACCCTGAAATACCCGTCCGTTACGAGCCACCCGAGAAGAGCAGCATCCGTTTCGGACAGAACGCTCACACCCGTGAATTCATGAGGAGCTACCAAGGGAATATGCTGGTGAGTTTTCAGGTCCTTTGCCAGCACTACCTTACGCTGATCCTTGTACTTCTCAATGACCACAACCCTGTGATCCTCGGTGAACTGGTACTTGAATCCGTATGAATTCTGGATGGTCACGAGGTCTCCGTCAAAGGGGTATGCCGCCTTATCCTGAACCTCCTGCCATTCCGTTGTTCTCTTCTGAATATTATAGGTCAGGGCCTCCTCTCCAACCCTTAGCTGGTCATAGGTTTTCCAGCCCTCTCTGGTGAGGATTTCGGTATACTCGGGAACACACCATGAGTAGAACGGGATGAGCTTCCTTCTCATCCACTGACCCGCAACGGTGAGGTTGCCGTAGTCTCCTACGAGTTCCCTGGCGAGGTGTGCGGCGCGGTCGGTATCATTCTTGATCTTGTCGATCATGTCAGCGTTTGAGGCGCCATAGATGTTCTTCTCGCCACTGATGATGCGGTCCCTGAAGTACCTGTAAGACGCGAGCCTGAGGATGTTCTCCCGGTAGGTGGTGTACTTCTTGAGCACGTTCCACGTCTTCGAGATATAGGACACGTTCCTGCCGGAGAGGACCTCCAGGTACCCGTCGAGCGTCATCTGGTTCGTGATGTCGGGGATGTCCTGGACGGTCATGCCGGTGCCGAGAACGCCGACCCTGTGAGCCTCTTCGAGTTCAGCCTTCAGAACCGGAGAGATCTCCTTGTGGCGTGCTTCCATCCACAGGTCCTTTGCGGCGCCCCAGGCGTACTTTCTTATAATATCGGGGTCATAGGCCCAACAGATGTCAAAGTCGCCGCTCATGTTGTTGAGGTTGTACTTGATCACCCTGAACGGGTTGATCAGGATCCACTGTTTCCACGACGTCACCGTGAACTCTGCCGCCTTCCCGACCGGGCCCTCATCCTTGTACTCGCGGAAGTTGGAGAGCGTTGCGGCGAGGCCCTCTGGTATGACCCACATGGCGTCCACCCCGCGGGCCAGGACCTTCCTCACATCCTCATCCTTGAGGGACTTCTCTCCCTTGAGGACCTGCTCGAGCACCTGGTCGGTGATGGAGTTGGTCATGTACCATGCCGTGTTCGGCTCTGGACGCCATATTGTATATCCCTCTGGGATCTCGTTCTCGAAGGTCCTGAACTTGGCCCCGAGGGTGTCCTTCATGAGGCGTTCCTTCTCCTTGATCCCCTTGAAGATGCGCGCCGCGGCACCCGAGCCCGGGTCCTTCCTCTGCACGATATAAGACAGGTATGCCCACAGTTTGGGGTGCGTTGGCGAATCGTCGATCCCGTCAAAGAAGCCGTACTCTCGATCTTCCTTGCGATTGAGGTACTCCTGCGCCAACCAGTCGAGCACGCCCTGGTACTCCTGTGGTGCCTCCAGTTTGTCGTCGAAGGCCAGCTTCTCAAGCATCGAGAATCCTATGGCGATCTGCTGTTCGATCGGTGTGAACGGGGTGATCTCCCTCATCTCGCCGGTCTTTTCGTTCTCGACTCTCTCGATCAGTCCCATCTCCTCGAAGATCGCCAGGCACGCGCCGTAATTCTTCAGCTTTGCCTGGGCCCTGAGACTCTTGATGATGTTCGCGGAACGATCGAGCCTGTCCATGGTCTTCTTCGTCTCGACCTGCGCGATGCCCTGGGCGAACACCTCGAACTCGGACTCGATGTACTCGGTGTTGTAATCCTTGATGCTCCCCTCGCGGGCGATCATCCACCCCTTCTTGTGCGGCCTGACGTCCTTTGAGCTCACGCCGGCACCCTTCGTCATGCGCTTGAGCCCCCAATACTCCATGACCTGGTGGTGGTAGTAGTTCGTGTCCTCGAGGACCTTCTTGTCGAGGAGTCCGTACCTCACGAGGTTGTGCCTGAGGTCGGTGATGCTCTTCTCGCGCTTCCTGAGGGCCTCCATGATCGCGGGACTCTTGATGGCCTGGTCCCTGAAGTGGTTGAGGTCCTTCTCCACCTGGTCCTTATTCGTGTACCCGAACGGGAGTTCGTCTTTCTCGATCATCGTGGCGCCCAGGATCGGATCGTCGAGGTCCTTCATGAGGTCCGCCAGGATGATGTTATAGGAGAATACGGTGTACTCGTCGTCCGTGAGACCGCCCAGGATGTCCTCGATCATGCCCTTGGCCTTGTACTTCGAGTATTCGGGAACAGCCTCATAGATGCGGAGTATGTTGATCAGGTCTCCGGTCTCGTCGGGATCCAGGTGCGGGAAGTGCCGACGGAACGAATGCCACATAGCGGAGACATGGTGTTTCGCCTTCTCCTTGGTGCGCACGAGGTTGCCGATGCCCTTGGCCTCATCGAGCCGCTTCTGAACCTCGGGGAAGAGAGACTTGGTGTCGAGGGGTGTTTCCGTGGGGGAAGGCGCAACCCGGAAACGGGTTACCTCTTCTGGCCGAACGCCTTTCGCGCGAAGTCGTTCCGCTCTTTCTTGTCGCGCTGCAGTTGCTCGATTTCGGAGGGAGTCAGCGTCTCGGAAGCCGAGGAGGTAGCCGGCTTCCGCTGCGGGAATACCGAGCTTGCGGATACGCTGCGAGGGGCCCTTGCGGAAACGCGCCTTGATCTCGACATCCTGATCCGAGAAGATCACATAATTGTAAGCCCCTTCCCCCTTACCCCTGCTCGTTCCATCCAGGTACTTAATGCCACGGATGCCGAGAGAGCGGAGGTATTCGGAGGCTGCTTTGTCGTCCGATTCGTTCCTGATAGCACCATTGGACCGTTCATGATTATCGCGGCCTATCATATCCGAGAGGGTTCTGTAAAAATCCCTTCCGGTTAAGCGGTCCGTGTCTTCCCATGGAGCCCTCTGGCTTAATTTCACTCCAGCGTCTCTTCTTTTCTGACTATTGAACCACTCATCAAGCTTCTTATCATCAGAGATGGCCTTCTTCACCTTCTCGCCCTGCTCACTCAGGGGTTTATCCCACAGAAGGTACTCGTCCTCTTCCGGCGCAAGCTCGACTTCGTAGAGGTGGCCTGCACCCACAACCTTTCCGCCTTTTTTCCTGTACTCCCTTAGTTTGCCAGCAACAGAAAGGCCCCAATCAGATGGTGTCAATTCTCTGGCGCTACTTATAGCCTTGTCGTAATCATTGCCCGCATCACGCAGAAGGCGAATAGCGTTATATCCGGGATCGTCCCAATCGGGAGTGATCGTTTCACCAGAATCAAAGGTGATGCTTCCCTGTGCAAGTTCTTTCTTATAAAACTCCGCAACCTCTTTCTTTCCCGCAAAGTAAAGCCCATACCCGTAAGCCTGCGCCCCCTCCCCGGTCCCGATCTTCTCCGTGCTGAACTTGTCGAAGGTGTGCGGTGAGCCGTGGAAGGCTGCCACTCGGAGCACGGGCTGCCCTCCCTCGAACCCCTCAACAGCATACGCCGTGCCGCCCTGCACATACTTGCGGGCCTTGCCGAGAGCGCTCGCAATGAGCACGTCGACATCGTTTTGCGTGACCTTGAGCTTGAACCCTTTATCGATGAGCCAGACTCTCACCCATGCGATGAACCTCTTCCATACAGAGGGCTTCTCGCCCTTCTCCGCCAGCAATGCCAGGTACTCTTCCATACACACGAGCTGGTCAGACCGCCTGGAGAGATCAAGTCCGTACTGCTCCGCGATCGGCTGCAATCTGGCCTTGTCGATGTCAGCGTAAAGCCTGCTCAGGAAGGAATCGAACCCGGGACCGAGCGTCTTTCTCAGCCCCCAATGCCCGACAGTCTCGTGGAGGATGGTCTTGTACGCCTCATCAATGCTGCCAATGCCGTCCGCCACCAGGTAAACCGTATCGTTATAGAAGGCTCCGGTGATCGCGCCGGCCATGATCGCCTGGCGGCGGAGGCCTGCGGGCAACTCGCTGATGCTGTCCGCCACGGTGATGTCCGGGTGATTCTTCCAGCGTTTGAGAATGGGGGCGAGGGCCGCGATGATCTCCTCGGGGAAGAGAGACTTGGTGTCGATCTCGGGCTTGTCCTCGGCGATGCTGTACGCGTCCGGGCCCTCTGTCGCCTCTTCAGAGTTCATATACATCCGAGACATGGACAGGGCGTGGGTCACGATCTCCTGGAGCTTCTCGTCTGACGCCTTGATACTGAACCCCATCTCGGCTAGCCACTTGCGTATTGCCGCGATGATCTTCTGCCAGATGGTCGGAGTGAGGGCTCCTTTCTCGGCCTGTTTCGCAATGTACTCCTCTGCGAGCCGTCTCTGCCCCGACTTCCGGGACAGGTTGAATCCGTAATACTTGTTGACGAGGTCCTTGTCCTTCTTACTCATGAGCGAGAAGACCTCATCGAGGAGCGAATCAAGTCTCCTGCCGAACGCCCTGCGCAGTCCATGGTGCCCGATGATCTCGTGGAGGAGAACCTCCTGGGCCTCCGCGGCACCGCTCAGGTTCTCGGCTATGAGATAGACGGACCCCCTGTGATAGATGCCCCTCACCGAGCCTGGAGACGAACTGTTTGCACGGTAAGCCTGTTCTCTTAGGCCGTCGGGCAACTTGCCGATGTTCTCCAGGACATATATCCTGGGCCCGCCGCCCCACTTCTCCGTGATCGGGGCGATGGCGTTGTTGATCGCGCTGACCAGGAGTTGATTCTGGGCGACCTTCTTGCCCCCAAGAGCGAATTCGGCGAGGTCGTCCTGGTCCTCCATGCCGCCGAACACCATGTTGTACGCACCCCTGCGCACCGAGAACCGGCACCCAAGGGCGGTCAGGATCCTGACAACCGACTCGCGGCTCTCCGGGAGATACCTGCCGACATAATCCTCGCCTGACTTTTCGAATATGCCCTGGCGCACGAGTTTCTGAAGCTCGGGATCGCCCCAGAACTTGTACCCCCTGCTTCTGGACTTCGGCACCCTGATGATGTCGGATGTCACCCTGACCCCGGCATTGTCGTCGATGAGAACCTGATCGTCACGGTTGATGCCCTTGGCGTTCATGAACGGGATGCACTTCTTCGGGGATATCCTGACGAGCGAGACCGGGGATTCAGCCGGGCTCTGGAAACCACGAGGAAGGATGATACCCTCCCTGGTCTGGTTGTCGATGGTAGTGTACCTTATCAGCTTGGCGCCGCGGGTACCTTCTGGCAGGTTGACAAACCCCTGGAGCAGGTTCCCGGTCACCATGAACCGGTTTTCCCTCATGAGGGGTTCGAGCCTCGCGTCCCAATTCTCCAGGTCGTCGTGAAGCTCGGTGACGTAATACTTGTCATCCGCCCGCTCTGACATGGTGATGTCGCCCAACATGACGCTGAGCTCCTGGTACATGCCGTTGCACGCAAAGGTGAGCTTGACCTTGTTGAGGTTTACCGGGTTGCCGGTCTTGCCGAGGGACTCGATCCTCAAGAGTACGCCCCTGAGTTTGATGTTCTGCTCGATGGTGTAGAGCTTGCCGACCTGAAGGGCGTCGTACCTGTCGCCGAGGGCCCTCTGGAGAGTCCTCAACTGGTCCTCCATCTTCTTGATGATGGCCGGCGGCTTGCTCTCGTCCGCCCCGTGATGTCTCGGCGGAGGTGCCGTCCCTTCCTCTTCGGCCGCCTTGGCCTCGGCCTCCTCGCGTTCCTTCCTGAGCCGTTTCGTCTCCTCCCACTTGTCGAGGACCTGCTGTCGGTACTCGTTGTACTTTGCCTGAAGATCATTCAGGATCGCGGCGTTGTAGTCCTCGGCGGTCTTCCCGCCGAGCTCGTCACTTATCATCTTCTGGATCTGGTCGGCCCGGTACGGCTTGGCCTTGTTCTCGACCGTGACCTCCTCGATGAAGGTGGATCCGCCGAAGGGGTTGTCCTCGTCCGAGCCCTCGACCGTGATGTCCTTGGACACCGTGTCGGCCTTGTAGTCCCAGGTCTCGATATCGAGATCCCACTCGCCCCTCTTCTGCATGTCCTCCTTCATGATGTTGTAGGACTCTTCCGCTTCCTCAAAGAATTCCCGCTGAACGTCGACAGGCTGAATGGCTATCTTGCCCGACACCTTCTCGTAGACGAGGTCCTCCTTGCCGATGTTCTCCGGGTCCTTGTCCGCGAAGGTACGGTAGAGCACGTCCGGGTGATCCATCATCCACTCGTAGGTCACCTTGTCTCCGTACTCGTTGAGCATGTCCGGGACTTCCTTGTTCTGGAGAGGTGAGTCCGCGTTCGCCGAGGTGTTCGCCGACATGGAACGCATCTTCTTGGCGAGCACTGCGGCGGGCCTGATCTCGGCCGGGATGTCGAGCACCAGGGTCCGGTACTCGGGAAGGACCACCTGTCCCTTCCTGTTGATGCGGCCCATCTTCTGGACCTCGGTATCGATGTTGAGTTCTGCCTGGACGCCCAGGTAGATCCTCGGGACCTTGTCGGTGTTCGGTGCGGCATGGATGGAGAGGCCGACCGACCCTGCGGCGTTGATGACCAGGGCGTCGAGTTCTCCTGAGTTGAAGTCGCGGATCGCGGCCGCCCTCCTGTCCTCCCGGTAGGTGAACTTGCCCTTTCCGGTCTTGGCGTCGTACTCGATGCAGTGGCCCCTTCCGGTTATCTCGTCGACCTTCACCCCGGCGGCCCTGAGCTTGTAGAGCATGTAGTCTATGGGCGACCCGGGGAGATCCGGTGTCGTGTCAAGGATGGCCTTCTCGACCGCGAAGTAACGGTCCCTGAGCTTCTTGGGGAGTTGTTTCGGGTCCATGAAGTAAACTTCTTTCTTGCCATGATCATCCTTGAGCGTGAGCTTGAGGCACCGCTTCAGGTACACCCTGATCACGTCGGCGAGCCTCATGTTCGCTTCCTGGCCCAACTGGATGAGCTTCTCGTCGTGCATCTCCTTCAGGAAGGACCCGAGGGTCGACGACACCGCGATAACCGGCTTCTGCCTCCTTCCGTTCTCGTTATCGCCCTTGAGCTCCTTGATGGCCTGTTCCACGGCAAGGTCACACTTCATGCACAGGAGCGACTGACGGACGGCATTGTGAACCGTGGAGGCAAAGTTCGCCTTGGTGACGGTCGTGCTGAACGACCTCTTGTTGTTGACGATCTCCCCGCCGGGTATCCACTGAACGCCGCCGATCTCGAGCTCGTCGTCGATGTCTCCGTTCGCGGCCTCATGGATTACCTGATCGAGCCACTTCTTGAGCTCCTTGTCGAAGTCCACGATTTCACGGAGATTCCTGGTGTTGGCATTGGCCTGTTCCTCGTGGAGCTCGCGGTTCTTGCTGTCATAGTAGGTCCGCATCTCGATGCCACGAAAGCTCTTTTCGCGCCTGAGGTACTCGCCCACCCTGGTCAGGGCCGAGCAGACATACTCCTGCATGGGGGTCTTGCCCCTGATGATGGCGTCGAGAATCTCGCCCGGCTCCATGTTCGCCGCCTTCTGAGCGGTGCGGTTGATGTAGATGCCCATGGTGTTCGGCCGTTTCGCGAACGTGGCGGACAGGAACATGAGGTCGCCCTCGACCCCGAGGTGCTCGATCATTTCCTGCATGTATAGGCCGGTGGTGGAGTCGATGCCCGATGCATTGTGCGCCTCGTCCAGGATCAGGACCGAGCCGGGAACGGCCTCCATGAGGAATTCCTGCTGCAGATTGGCCTTGTTGACCTGCGAGTAGTTCGTGACGATGGTGTTGAACGGGTCGAGGACGGCCGGGTTCTTCTGCACATCCTTGCCCACGAACTTCCTGAGGAGATCCCTCCTCTTCTCGTCGTCCATGAGCTTGAACGCGGGCGCACCATTCTTGTCGTAGATGGTCGCGAGCTTGGGGTCCGACGCCAGAATGAACGGCTTGAACTTATCACCCCACCCCACGTCAACGATGTCGCGGTAGATGTCGGTAAACAGGTTCGCCTTCTCAGTGAAGAAGATGGCCCTCTTGCCCTGAAGGTGAGCGTACCGGATCATGGCGGCCGCCACGCGGCCCTTGCCCACGCCGGTCTGGTCGCCGATGATGGCGGTCTTGCCCATGCTCATGTTGTAGATGGCGATGGCGCATGCGTCGACCTGATCGGGGCCCAGGTGCTTCCAGAGTGTCTCGTTGTCCTTGTATTCGAGCTTCTCGGTCACGAAGTCGTCGATGTCTCCGACCTCTTCCTCGATCCTCTCCAGGGCCCTGCGCAGCGGCAATGCCATGTTCCTCGGGATGAAGGTCTCCTCGACCGCAGGGGCTTTGGACATGGCCTTGTAGGGCACCTGATGGAGGTTGCTCACCGCGTCCTGCATGTCCTGGAGGAACCGCTTGACGTAGGGCAGGATCTTGTCCCCGTACTTGCCTTTCAGGTAGACCAGGAGGTCCTTGAGGGTCTTCCCGGCGGCCTTGAAGCTCTCCCACGCGTTCTCGAAGTGGGGTCTCGCCTTGGCGTATGTCTCCTCGTCGAAGACGATGCCCATGGTGAGGGTTGTTTCTTTGGGAGTGAAGAGTGTCGACAGGCCCTTGACGGCCTCGTGGATGCCCTCGGCGACCTCTGACCCGGCCTTGAGAGCGATTTCTCCTGCGGTTGCTTCTTTTCCGAATACGTCGTCGAGCAGGTCCCCGATACCGTCGTCGGTCAGGGACGTGAGCTCGTTCTCTATGGGACTAAGTCCAGGTATTCCCTCAGCGTCAGTCTGTCCACCAGTTCGTACTGCTCCGCCTCGCTGAGGGCCTCTTCCTTTTCCAGATCCAGCCCCCACGCCTTCTTCAGATCCCCCAGGCTCACTTCCTTCAGGAGATAACTCGTCATTGCCCAGGACGCCTTCAGAACCTCCGGGCTCTCCAGCATCTTCTCCGCCGGGCTTCCCTCTGCCACCTCCAATGCCCCCAGATGATCCTCCAGAAGATCCTCGGCGTACTTTTCCCTGTCCGTCATCATCTCCAGCTTCGCCTGATACGCCAGGGCGTACACCTGTTGATCCACCTTTCGAGCCGGGTTGACGAGAACCCCCCATAACTTCAGGGCCTTTCGATACCCCCTCAGTTCCTTCGGCAGAAAGACGACGAGCTCCATAAAGTTCTCCCTTTCTGAACAGGGCAAACAATTCGTCTGCGCTATTCAATGATATAATATCCTTTTTGCTCGGCGCAACCCCTTTTCCCGATTTATTTACTCCGTTGATGAAAAGAATCCTGAACGGGAACGATGCGCCCTGCTTGGCATACTCCTTGCCGGGTATCTCGACATTGGCCGTGACGTTGTACCGGGAGTACAACCAGTTGAAGAACAGCCGGTCGGGCGTGCTCATTTTGTCTCCGTCGTAGTTGTGCCCGCCGATAATGATGGCCGCGACCCCGTCCTCCTTCATGGCCTTGAGGGCGTCTACGGCGATCAGGTGCTCCTTTTTGCTCATGAGATACCCATCGATGCTCTTGGTGTCGGTCTTGCCGAACGGGGGGTTCGCCATGACCACATCGAAGGTCCTGTTCGCGCCCGCGAGAGAGACCGCCTTCTGCCCGTCCTTGTTCATGACGTTGGCGAATCCCTGGTCTTTGAGGATGTTGAGCCTCATCTCATCGATCTCGTTCACCATGGCCTTCGACTCGTCGGCCTTGGTCAGGAGCATGCCGGTACCGGCAGTCGGTTCGTACA
>Ga0209311_1002528_pt1 | contig 13154 bp, 27 predicted proteins | sample AD_UKC045_MetaG_FD_184417 | JGI IMG/M metagenome (GOLD analysis project Ga0209311, IMG submission 184417) | Active sludge microbial communities of municipal wastewater-treating anaerobic digesters from USA - AD_UKC045_MetaG (SPAdes) (version 2) | ecosystem: Engineered > Bioreactor > Anaerobic >... | reverse complement strand
GAGTTTACTTCTATAATTTTCGTATCAGAATCAAACTCAGTAACTTCAACAAGTCCATAAATTATATCAGCTTCAATTTTTTTCATCAATTCTTCCTTTGCTAATACATTGGCAAAAAATCTTTCAAATGCATCAAATGTTTCCATTGATGTATAATCTCCATTTTCATCCATTGAAATGTCATACTTTTGTGATAGAGCATATCTTTCAAATTCTCGTTTTACAGAATGTCTTTCCATCGTTTCGATTGATCCTATTTCAAGGGATAAACCTTTTAGTTCAAATCTATCTTGATTAAGGATATCCTGTATTCCTTCTTTAAGAAGATATTGTTTAACATCTTCTCGTGATTCGCCACGAATACTTACGCGATTCATGTAAGGAGTGTTATCCACTCGATTTCCTTTAAAGGTTTTGTAAAGTGTTACCAAGAAAGTTTTCATATTCTATCTCCTTATAAAGTAATAATACATTAAAATTATCTAATTGTCAACGTTCAAGTATAACAATTGATCCAAAATACTTATCAAAAACTTGTATTAAGTTTTCATAATCACTAGAAGTCATTTCTGTTCGGATTATATCGTAATCAAGATCTAATTGACTTGCCAATTTTTTTGCATATCCGAGAAGTACAAAGGCATTACCTTCAGGACCTGTGAGATCAATAACTAATTCTTTTACAGGTTTTTTGTCACGGATCATTTAAATTCCTCCAAGTCTATTGAAATAGTAAAAAGCTTCTTCGATTGTTCGACCACCGAGCAGCCAAACCCCTTCAAACTTAACATACCAGATTCCATTAACCCGTTTCATATTTAATCTCCTTATAAACCTGACCGGAAATTTAATTCCGGTTTCGTCGTAATTTTCAACGACTCATCAGAGGTTTTATATTATTATAATTTGATCTATTAAATTGGGTTCCTCTTCGTTTGATTCATAAAATTCATCAAAGTCTTGTAAGTTTATTTTTTGATCCCTAACTTCCTTGACGGTTAGTATTTTTATTTCATTGTTTTTGTACATTTCATTTATAATTTTTTCTGCTATTTCCATTGGGTCGTCTGTTTGCTCATAAATATAAGACATATCTGCCCAACCATAACCATCTCCACAGGCCTCAATAAGTTCTCTTGTTTTCATATTCAATCTCCTTAACCATTTGATAATTCTATTATAAACTAATAATTAAATAATGTAAACAGTTATTTTAGCTATTTTTTAACAAATAGTAAATTTCCTTAAATCTAGTTAAACATGTATACTTTTGTATACAGTTAAAATGATAAAACCTTCCATTATATAGGAAAATAATTGAAAATTTATTAAAAAAAGGTTTACAAACTTACACAATTATTATATAATCTAAATATCAAAAGGATAAATTATTTTATCCTAAAATTTATGGAGGTTTATATGAAGATCAATGTTTGTAGTTTGGATCTTGGAGAAATTAGACAGTTTGAACATGTGGACTTTAATAAGTCCGTGCGAAAAGCCAAATATCTTACAGAAAAAATGAGCGAATTTGGCAATCGATTTATTTATGAAATTGACTTTGAAGAATCACCGTGTGAAAAAATTATAACCTTTGAAAATTTTAATTCTTTTAAAACAGCTCTTAAAGAGGTTTGTAAATGAAATCAATTAAACTTATACAGGTAACTGGCGAAAACAACAATAAATTCTATTTAATGGAAGAAATTGATTCTTTCTCATGGAAGGCAACATGGGGAAGAGTTGGTTCGACCGGTTCAACAAAGGTTTATTCCTCAAATGAATGGGATAAAAAATATTACGAAAAACTGAATAAGGGTTATTCAGATATAACTTCACTGGTTTCTATATCAAAGGATGAAAAACAATTCGATATAAACATCCAAAATAAAGACATTAAATCATTGGTTGAATTTCTTCAAAAATGTGCCAAACAAACAATCAAGGATAATTACCTGGTTGAAGTTGGATCGGTTACTAAAAAACAACTTGACACAGCTCAATCACTAGTCGATGAATTGGTAAAACTTGCAAAACAGCCTCTTAAAATGGATTTAATCAACGAAAAGCTTTTAGAGCTTTATAAAACAATTCCTCGTAAAATGTCTAATGTTAAAGATTATCTTATTCGTTATGACAACCTTGAATTTTTCCAAAAGCTTATTTCAAATGAACAATCTCTTTTGGATACTCTTTCAACTCAAGTACAAAACAATGATCAAAAAGAAACATCTGATCTTAAAGATTTTGGAATATCAATCGATATTGCATCTGACGAAGATCGACAAAGAATAAAAGATGAAACAGATTTTAATCTTACAAATCACAAAGTTTTCAAAATTACAAACTTTGAAACTGAATCAAAAATGATTAAAGGAAAAACAAAACTCCTGTATCACGGTTCAAGAAATGAAAACTTTTGGTCGATCATCCAAACTGGATTAAAAATAAAACCAGCCGGAGCAATACACACCGGTTCAATGTTTGGAGCTGGACAATATTTCGCATCAAAAGCACTTAAATCTATAGGCTATACTTCATTGAAGGGGTCCTGCTGGTCTAACGGCAATTCAAATAAAGCATACCTTGCAATATTTGAAGTGAATCTTGGAAAGCAGTGGAAAAATAATTGGACCTAAAAATCTTATGAATCGTGGATGTCAGGAATTAATCTGACAAAAGTTAAATCTGAAGGATATGACTCAGTTTTTGCAAAAGGAGGCGCCGATCTTAAAAACGATGAATACATAGTTTATGAAAACAATCGCTGTACCATTAAATACTTAATTGAATTGACAAAATAATAATCATAATGTATTATTCATTTACGGAGGAATAATGCGAATAATTGAACAGTTTTCTCTGATTGTATCAAAAGATGGAGTTAACGTTTATGATTCTAGGCATGCAATTGAAGAATTTAAACGTTGGTATCCAAAGCTGCGAACTCTTGCTCTTAAAAGAACAATCCTTCAGGGATTGGTTAAAATAAATAAAAAGATTGGAAACTATATGCTCATATCAAAAACGTTTGGATATAGGGTTCCGATTGAAATACGTCGAGATCGAAAAACAAATGAAATCATTGGAGTTGTTCCAACTGTCCTTAATTCAACCGAGGTTATAAATACTCGCAACGAACTTGAAATAATCGTTGAAAAAAATGTATATGATAAGCGTCAGTTGATAGAAGGGTTTAATTATTATACTCAACACGGTAAAGTGTTTGCAGATTTTGATGAAATAGAGGTAGATTAACATGGATACTAAAATGGTTATTATAATCCGTAAAGACTTAAAGATGCGTCGCGGCAAAGAGATTGCCCAAGCGTGTCATGGGGCAATTGCTGCTATAACGAATCAAATGTGGGATGAACCAAAATTATATGGTATTGAAACGCGCATACAGCTTGATCAACCTACAATTGACTGGATGGAAAGTTCATATAGAAAAATTACTGTCACAGTTAATTCAGAAGAAGAACTCATGGATCTATATGAGCGAGCTGAAAATTTACACATTAGAAGAACGTTAATTGAAGACAGTGGGTTGACTGAATTTCATAATGTTAAAACAAAAACAGTGCTAGTACTTGGTCCAGATTATGATGAAAAATTAGATGAAATAACAAAACATTTGACATTATATTAATATTTAAGTATTATATATTCAAGAGGTTGACGTGAAGTCTATAACGCTTTTCAAAAATTATTTTGAATTCCTACAATTTTTTGCCAATGAAAATATTGGTAATGAAATAGAAATAAATTTTGAAAGGCTGTGGGACTATGTATCATCAGAAGACTGTCTGCTTAATGCAAAAATACGTGATGAAGGTTTTTCAAAAAACGACTATTATAAATTAATTGAAGAAGATATTATTCAAGGTGCTCCAATATGGGATTTTTTTGTTTTATCTGATTGGACTAGAAATATGCTCAAATTAGATTTTGAATCTAGAATTGAGGATTCAATTAAAGAACAGGAAGAATATAAAAAACAATTTTTATGTTTTAAATGTACATACTTTCACGAACATGTTGCTTCCTTCGGTGTTGCGAGGCGATGTCATAACTTAGTATTAAAAAAACTTCACAGAAATGAAAGAGTGTGGTTTACATTAAGAAAACGATGCAAATATTTTAAGGAGAAATAAATGTTTAACTGTCCAAACTGCTGGGAAAATATATGTATATGTGGTCAAGAATATCAAACATGGTCTGATGAGAAAATCAAAAAGCAAATTGAAATGTTTCAAAATATTTTAATACAAAGAAAAGAAAAGGAAATTAGATGTTTAAACTGTGAGGATAGTTATGCTAGATAATGATTGTTTTGAAGAAGATTTTGATGAGACTGAAGATGAAACGCCAATAACTTTACAAAATATTTATATTTCTAGAAGTGAAATTGAACATTTAATATCAACGGGAGTTATTGATTTAGAGTTTATTGAAAACGATTGTGATGTTTGTTTTGAGAGTTATATTTTACAACCTAGGTTAATTCTGAAGGATTAATAATATTATAAAATTCAGCACTAGAAAATAGATTAATATTAAAAACTTAAGATTGATAAATAACCAATTAAAATGTATTATATATTCGAGGATATGAATGAACAATTTTATAGATGACTATTTCGACGAGCGTCATGAAAAATTTAATGAATATATGCAAGCATTTTCGATATGCTATATGCTTCAACAAGATAAATATGAAGCAGTGTTAGCTGGAGGATGTGTTCGTGACATTTTTTCAAATAGAGATTTTTTAGATATAGACATTGCAACAAATGCAACACCTGAGCAAGTAATAACATCTCTTTCAATTTTTGAAACCAAACTTGTTGGTGAAGCTTTTGGAGTTGTGCTTGTACGTGTCGGTGGGCATGAATATGAAATTGCCACTTTCAGATCAGACGTTGGAAAATCAGATGGAAGACATCCTGATTCTGTAAAATTTTGTTCAATGGAAGAAGATGCAAAACGACGAGATTTTACAGTGAATGCTATTTTTCTTGATCCTGTTTCGAATAAGATTTACGATTTTGTAAATGGCTTAGAAGATATCAATAACAATGTTTTGCGATTTGTTGGAAACGTTGAAGAAAGACTTCAAGAAGATTATTTACGAGCTTTACGATATGTTCGTTTTGCTTGTAAAGGATATACATTATGAGTATAAAGAACGCATTGAAAAGCTAAGAGAATTTAAACTGCCAGATAAATTTTTCACTGGAAAAGATTTAATTCAATTGGGATTAAAACCTTCAGAACAATTTGGCGAAATCATTAAAGAAATGTATGATGCTCAGTTAAATGGAGAATTTTCTTCGAAAGAAGAAGCTATTGAATATTTCTTAAACAATGGTAAAAAGTATGGAGTTGAATTTTTTGAAATGAAGGGTTAAAAATGGATAAAAGAGACGAACTAATTGTTGTGCAACAACTAGAAATTCAAACGCTTAAAGAAAAAGTTGCAGAATATGAAAACGCACGCGATACGATTTTGGGAATTATTTACGGTTGTGGTGGACCATTAAATGACAACTGCAAAAAGTACAACTCTTCTCAAATGAAAGATTTTTGGGATATTAAAAATTTAATTGAAATAGGAGACGTTGAACATGACTGAAAATGCTTTTAAAATGTTTAATATAATAATGACTAGATATCTTGACTATATGGAAAAAGGTCTTAGAAAAGGACAGTCAATTTATAATGCAGCACACGATATGTTTCCAAAAGAGACTGGTCAATTAACGGGAACAGAATTTGATTGCTTTTATAGTGATGAAAAGGTTGGTGTTTTTCTCGATAAACTATATTGTATTATAAAGGAGAATAAGAAATGAAAGGAATGATCGTAGCCATTATTTTAAGTTGCTTTGTGTATGCAATTGGTGTATTAGGCGCTGCACCTGTAACAGTGTGGTTTGATCTTGACTAAGTTATATATTGTTGATCTTTGTTATAAGGCAATGCTTGATCATTATTCTGATCACGGAATGTCAGGAATTGATAAACCGTTTGAAGAAGTTAAACAAATGATTCGTGAAGAAAGAAAAATAATCAATAGGATTAAGAAACTATTTAAAGGAATTAAGTGAAAATTTTAATATTTTTTATTGACTATAGTTGAACTACAATGTATATTATATACATAATCAAACAATAGAAATGATTGATTATAAAAAAGATATTTGAAATACTTAGGGAAGGAAGTTTATTTTAGCCACAGTGGTGGAATTGGTAGACACCAGGGACTTAAATAATTTGAGCGCTTAGTGAGAAATTGCTAAGATGAATGTTGCCAAATTCGGCGAACCCCCTGTTTGAATAAACGAGGCAACGCCGAGCCAAGCAGATTGATCCTGTAAGTCAATTGGGCGTGTGTAGAGACTAGACGGCAACCACCTAAGAAGGAAACCTAAGTCGGTAAACCTTACGGTGAAGGCATAGTCCAGACCACAAACAAATAGAGTAGGTTCAAATCCTACCAGAGGAAACCAGCCTTTAATTAGGTGGTTGATAGCAAAAGTTATCAAGTAAATGGTTCCCCGCCAGAGAAGGTATGATGGCTATTTGGTAGTGAAAACTATAGTGGTAAGAAAATCCCTTGCTCTTAATGAGCGTAAGAGTTCAAATCTCTTCTGTGGCAGTTTATGGGCAAGTGCGACAATCTGGTTGTCGAACAGACTTTTAATCTGTGGAACTTTTGTTCTAATGCGGGTTCAAATCCCGCCTTGCTCAGTAGTGTGAAGCATCGGACTTCCACAAAATAATTTAACTATTATAGTGATAGCGAAACATCTTTTATAGTGTTATATAACTTTGCAATCGTTAGTATTGGGTTAAGAACCTGATCTGATACTTCTGAAAAATAGACAGGGTTCCGATGATTCTATCCTTTAGAAATTATCTAAGCATAGATGATTGTTTTGGTTCGTTAATCCAAGACTTTGAACTTATTGAGAAATCCTTCAATTTGTTCGAGACATTATAGAAAAAGGTTCCCTCGCTAAACATGGGATAAAGCTACTGACGCCGATAAGTAGTTATTGAGGTGGAGCGTAGCACCTAATCAATAAGTGTTAATTCGGGAGTTTAGCGTCATCAGTATGGATTGAATTCCAGAAGATGGAAGGTTACGAGAACACCTATTTTTATATGAACCGTCAAGAAAACTCAGCGATCTTTAGTCGCTGAGATGAATTTTAATACTTTTTTAAAAAAGTAACTATATAAAAATACCGCAGGAAGTGCGGGAATTTACGCCTATGGAGATTTTGTAAAACGGTAAATCAGCGTCAAGCTGACGAGTAAAAGTCTATGAAGTAGGAAAACTCAAGGCGACAAGAGTTATAAGCACAGTGATCTTTAGTCGCTGTGTGCTTCACTAGCGGGGTAGAGCAGTTGGTTAGCTCATTTGGCTCATATCCAAATTGTCGAGGGTTCGAGTCCCTCCTCCGCTTCTTTAAGAAAGTTGCTGACGAGCGAATCGTAGAACTCGGAAAGCCTCTCAATGAAGCTCAAACCGCCGGGTGCCACAATCGTAGTGTGTGGACGGATACCAGTAGCAAGTAAGCATGCTGGATAATATTGACAAACCGTTATTTTGTCATAAGCTAACCTGCTAGAGCGTTATGAGAATTGCCTCCGGTGTGGTTGAAATTGCAGGAACCGGATAGGTGCTGACGGCGAGTTATCAGTCAGGTGTACCGGCTCACACTAACCGGCTTGTTTCGGGCAGTAGGCAATTGGTAAGCCAGCAGTTCCATCGGGGCTGTATGATGCCAGTTCGAATCCAGCCTGCCCGATAGCGTTGTACCGGCTATACGGTTCCGCGTCCCTGTATGCGAGGGAACTGTCGGTCATCAGAACCGTCTGAACGTGGTTACAGGGCCACCATCGCGGGTGAGAGACTAAGCCGCGAAATGGGAGCGAGGCCGCAAGGTGTATGGCGGCTATAGACACGCAATCGTTGACGGATAAAACCGTGATAACGGCAGTCCCCGGCCCGCCGACCGGACGCTTTCATATGCCGTATGGCAGAAAATGACGGGGTAAAGCGGGTTACACTTGAAGAGCTTGATAAAGTGCAGGATCTTGAAAGCAAGATAGCCGCCTTTATCGAGGTATCAGACACCGAAGGTAAAGACGACAAGCAGATATACCAGATGGTCAAGGCGTGGATAGGTTCAAGGAGTAAATCATGACAGACGAGAGAATCAAGGAAGAGCTGAAGCCGTGCCCGTTTTGCGGAAATGAAACCATACGAATATGGAGTGGCATGGATAACGAAGATAAAAGAAGTACCTACCGCGTAAGCTGTTCATATTGTGGGTCTTCTGGTCCGTACTTCAAAATCAACACAAGCGACTGGGGGCTTGAAGAAGTCAAAACCGCATGGAACACCCGCGCCGCCGAACGGTTGGCAAAGATCGAGGCGCTGGAGGAAGTGCGCAAAGTTTTTCTAAGCAACGGTTCGAAGATAACAACGATGGTTAAACTTGAACGCATGATCGCCGAACTCAAGGAGGAAGGGGAATGAGGGTAACGAATGAACAGGCGAAAAAAGATATGCGTTATCCGTATGAAGAATATCCAACAAATCAGGATATTAAAATAGCACTGTACGCCGCCGACCTTATAGAAGCCCGTGAGCTTATCAAGGAAATGAGGGAAGACTTGCTTAAAATATCACAGTATCCCATAGCATTTGTCTGCGAAGAAGCAAGGATCATTGCGCGTGAAGCATGGAAGAAAAGCAAGGAGTATGCGGAATGAACGATAAAACCGCGTGTAAACTTGGTGCTATGATTGTATATTACTTGTTGACATATATGTAATTATAATGTATTATCTATTTAGGAGATTAAAAATGACATCAAAAGAAATGATTACGATTTCACTGTGGCATGAAAAGCAGGCAGAAAAATTCGAAAGAAAGGCAAGAGCGCTTTTTTCGCAAGAAGAAAAGAAACGTGCTAATTTATGCAAGGATGGACCCGCAACTGTTGAACTTAAAAACATTGCATATTCATATCTTCTAAAGCATTTTGAAGAAGATGAATCGGTAACCATTAACTACATCAACGAACTTAAAACTACAAATCGTCCTTGTACTGAAACGCTTTTCTTTAAGTCGGCGACATTTGAGCAAAACGTTCTTTTCAATTCTGGTGAACCATATTGGAATATGTACTTTGCATCTTGGTGGCTTAAGAAAAATTGGGCAAATCTTGTAGATGAATTCGTTGAATATAAGATTAACTCTTCAGATTTTAAGGTTGTAGAAGATTGAATATAACACCTGAAAACATACAAACACTTAAAGAAAATGAAGTGTTTGTATTTGGAAGTAATGAAGCTGGAATACATGGAGCTGGTGCAGCTAAATTAGCTTTAGATAAATTTGGAGCAAAATTTGGTCAAATGTTTGGATTACAAGGACAGAGCTTTGCTATTCCAACTAAAGATACAAGTATTAAAACCTTATCTAGAGAAAAAATTTGTATGTATATTCAAATAGCTGAAGCGCACTTTATAGCAAATCCAACCAAGGTTTTCCTAGTAACTGAAATAGGCTGTGGATTAGCAAGATATGAACCAGAAGATATTGCTCCATTGTTTAAATCTTCATATCAATTGCCAAACGTGTATATGCCAAAAAGATTTTGGGAGATATATAATGGAAGAAATTGAACTTGATTTAGACGACGATGTTATTTTATATTTAGCGTTGGAAGCTCATAAAAGAGATATAACGCTAAATGAATACATTAATGAAATTTTAAAGAAGTATATTAATGAGTTTGGTACAGAAGGTTTAAACATTAAATGAAAATTAGAACTGGTTTTGTAAGTAATAGTAGTTCAAGTTCATTCATTGTTGCTTATAAAGGTAGTCTTAACGATGAACTTAATAAAGCGTTTAAACTTCCACAAAATTTTCCTATTAAAAATTTAAATGTAACAAAACTTTTTGAAAACAATACAAATGAAAAATTTGAAACTGTGGAAGAATATTTAAAGTTTGTTGAAGAAGATTGGGATATTGATAGCGAAATTCCTTCTTTAATTAAAGAAGGTTTCAATGTTATTTATGGAAGTTTTTCTTCTGAATCTGGTGATTCGCTTGAATATTTTTTATGTGAATCAGATATAAACTATAAATCAGAAAATTTAATTATAAAGAAAGAAGGAGGATATTAAATGAAAGTAAGAAATGGATTTGTAAGCAATAGTAGTTCAAGTTCCTTTATTGCAATCGGCGTACGTGGAACGGAAGAAATTAAGCAACGTGTAATGAACTTGAATATTGATAAAGAAGACTACTACGACTGTGATGATGTTATTTATGATGACTCTGAATATGGAATCATAGGAACAGAAATAGCATCCGTTGATGATTGTGGATACATTAACACAGACGAAATTTCTTTTGAAGAAATTGAAAATCTAACAAAAGAGCTTTCTGAAAAATATCAGATTCCAAAGTCTGAATTCAAAATAATTATGGGAACATATCCCTGTTAAGGAAAATATGAAAATAAGAAACGGGTTTGTGTCAAATTCAAGTAGCTCGTCTTTCGTTCTTGGTTATGGAAAAGTAGTAGATTATGATGCTTTGCACAAGTATTTAGAAGAAAACAACATTTCAATTGATGATTATTATCTTAAAATGTGGGATAATGAATATGAAAATAAATGGTCACAACAATATGAATTAAGTTGTTCTAATTACACATCGGTAATAATTCCAGAAGAACTTAGATGTGAAGGAACAATTATTGCAGAATTTGGAAACAATGAAGGTGATGGAGCTTTCACAAATGATGGTTGGGATTTAGACTATGAATGCGCAAATGATATTGACTGGTATGACAAAGATCAACAAGCTGTAATTAGATTATTTTCTCAGCCCTTTATTGAAAAAGGCTATGTCCAAATTGGTGCCGAAAGAAATGGTTGACAATTAACTTAATAAAATGTATTTTAAAGCTGGTAACCGCTAAAGATGATTGCCTTTTCTTGACGTTTTCAATAAAATGTATAAGGAAACTATAAATGAAGTTTTTTGAAAATGAAGTATTTAAGAAAGTACGATCTGAAAAATACAATTATGACTTTAATAAGAAAACGGGGTTTTTTGCCAGATGGGGAAAAACATTAGAAGAAGATCCCGTCTATAGTCCTATTGGGCCTGAAATTTTAGATTGCGAAATAACGACAAAATGTTCCGGAATAAAAGGAAAGCTTTGTAAGTATTGCTATAAATCAAACACGCCATCTGGAGACAATATGTCTTTAGAAACTTTTAAGCAAGTAGTTTATAAAGTCAATCAATATAAACAGTTGACTCAAGTTGCCTTTGGACTTGGTTCAACTGCAGAAGAAAATCCAGAACTTTGGGACATGTGCAAATGGCTACGAGAACAAGGAATAGTTCCAAACGGAACTGTTGCAGATATTTCAGATGAAACAGCTGATAAAATTTCTTCATTGTTTGGTGCCTGTGCGATTTCATATCATGGAGACAAAGATATTTGCTACAATAATGTAAAAAAATTAACAGATAGAGGAATGAAGCAAGTCAATATTCATTTTGTCATTTATGATGAAAATTTCGAAGAAACACTTTCTGTTTTTGAAGATATTAAAACAGACCCTCGATTAGAAAAATTAAATGCATTGGTCCTACTTTCGCTTAAAACAAAAGGTAGAGCTAAAAATGGAAACTTTACAAAACTTTCTCAAGAAAAGTTTGCTTATTTAGTTGAAAAAGCTTTTGAAATGAATGTGCCCCTTGGTTTCGATTCTTGTAGCTGTAATAAGTTTTTAAAGTCAATTAAAGGTAGAAAAGATGAAAAAGATTTAACACAATTAGCTGAAGGTTGCGAATCCTTTGGATTATTCTCTGCATACGTAAATGTTTATGGACAATATTTTCCATGTTCATTTACAGAGGGTGAACCAGATTGGAAAGAAGGTTTTGATCTAACAAAACCAATTAATTTTTGTAAAGATGTTTGGTTTAGTGATAGGATTAATATGTATAGAAAAAAATCTCTGAAGTACAATAGAGATTGTATATTATTTGATGTATAGGGATGGATTATGAAATTAAAAGCAAAGCTTAATGAACCAATTGCACAGACAAGAAAATATTTTAGATAGAATTATTGAAGTGACAAACAGGTATATCGATTTCAATAAACGTTGCGATCTTTAATTATAGGGGAAATAAAATGCAAATTGGCGAACAGGTAATTGTTTTTGAGAAAGATAATATTGTTGCTTCAAAAATTAACACGTTTTTGAAAGAAAGAATTTCAGACTCAACTTCGGAATTTATTGTACGGGAAGTTCGAACCATTGAAGAACTTTCATCAGTAATTGTTCTATATTATTACGGATACAAAAAGGAAGACAAATGAATCTTACAGAAGAACAGTATGAAGAACTTAAGCAGGTTCTAGAGGCTCGCCACGACTATTCAATTATGGTAAAGGAACATAACTCAGCAAAGTCTGAACTTATGTCAAATTTTCTAGAAAAGATTTGTCCAAAGCCAAGTGGAAAAATGTCTCCGGTTGATAAGGAAAGATTTAAAGAAGAACGAAAAAAGGTATCGTCATTTCTTAAAGATACAGAGCGACTATATCTTCGAGACATTAACAATGAAGAAGATACTACACCAGATGCACTGGTAGCATCTGAAAAGATTATTGGTTAGATTCAGAGTTTGCTTGCCACGCTTTGGCACCCAATGCAAGTGAAATCATTGCAGCGCCAGATGTAACCAACAAAGAATAAAAAGAAATCATTTCAAAAGACTTCATGGTTAAAGTGGAATATGCACCCAAAGCTATTCCACTTATAATCATAAGTATTCCAGTTACAGTAGCGCGTTTTACGTTTTTTCTCATTGAGGAAATAACACCAGGTTTTTCTTCTATTTCAGACATAGTTTCCATAATAACTATAGTTATTTAATTGACAAAATAAATAATTAAATGTATTTTTAATTAAAGGGGAACAACTGGTTATCGACTAGATGGTTGTTTAAGGCGACGAAAGGCCCAACGAAACGAAAGCTTAGACCGTTTAGGAATCGGGTTCGAATCCCGAGTTCTCCAATAGGA
>Ga0209311_1002523_pt1 | contig 13160 bp, 10 predicted proteins | sample AD_UKC045_MetaG_FD_184417 | JGI IMG/M metagenome (GOLD analysis project Ga0209311, IMG submission 184417) | Active sludge microbial communities of municipal wastewater-treating anaerobic digesters from USA - AD_UKC045_MetaG (SPAdes) (version 2) | ecosystem: Engineered > Bioreactor > Anaerobic >... | reverse complement strand
AGATAGCGATGGCAACCTGGAATTTATTGGTGAGGACAGCATTAACCACACTTCCAGAAATGAAGAGGTCTCTATCAATACCGGAACTGCTTTTGACCTAATTGCCTCTACCCGTTTGAAAGAACAAACACAAATCTCCAAATATATCACCGAACGTCTCATCCAAATCACTTTAAGGAATAATTCTAATAAAAACAAAACCATTAAAGTAACCCACCAACTTTCTCCTAATACCCGCATCGTGGAAGCCGATTATAAATACACTATAGATAATAACGATAAAGTTACTTTCAGCATTGATATCGCTCCCGATAAAGAAATAGTATGGACTTTTAGAGAACGCAGCGAGTATTAAACAAAAACGGAGTTTTGCTATGCGTGAAAAAATATTTTCCAACATCGTTGGAATTCAACGAGAAATGCTTAAATTGCTGGGAGAGGTTTCTGCCTTAACTAATAGTCCCTTAGCCATTGAAAATGCTATAGACGATGTTTGGCATCCCAAATGTGATGTCTTTCAAACAGATACAGAGTGGATTGTGATTGCCGAACTGGCTGGAGTGGAAAAGGATGAAATAAGCGTTTCCATTTCTCCTGAATACCTCAGAATTAGCGGAAATAGGGGTTTCCCCAATTCCAATACAACCGTTTGCTACTATAATATGGAGATTGAAACCGGAAGGTTTGACCGGAAGATATTCTTTCCGGATTTGAACATTGATAAGGATAACCCTAAAATTACCTATATCAACGGAATTCTAAGAATTGCCTTTAACCTGGCACCCATTGTGGAAAGGATTATTCCCGTGCAATAACAACTAATTTTTCCTTACCTTCTCTGTGTGTTGCCGGTTGCATACTTGTAACTTAACCTCCACTCATCAGCCACTCATCCTCAACCCATAGTAAAGGATGGGTTGTAGATGGGTGAATTGTAAGGAGAAAACGATGAGTGGCTTGCAGGAGAATATAGATTCTTGTTTTAACCTTAAACCGATTCCTCTCTCTGTTTTGTTTTTACCTTAAACCGGTTTATTTTCTGTTTGCAACTATATTTTGAAGCAACAATAGCATCATTTCTCTGTAAAAAAATTTCCGCTGTAAAGTCCGGTTTAGGGTTAAAACAAAACTTGAATCTTCTCTCAACTTTTTCAGTTTAGAATGATGCCCAAACGGCGTAGCATTTGAAAAGTATCAACATAAGGAACATTAAACTGCTCGCATAAATTAGGAATAGGAACTTTTGCCTTGGTCTTACTTGGTTTTTCTTGTGTCACTAAAACATTGTCATAAGCTTTGGCAAAAGCCACCAGCCAGCTGTCAGAAAGATCAGACGAAGCAAATTCATTTTTTACGGCTTGACTGTAATAATTATTTTCTGACACCCATTGAACAATTTCTTTATATTCTTTAATAACATCTTCTGTCGCTGTTGATTTGAAATACGGTTTAAATTTTTCCTTTGCCCAAATTGCCAATTTATCGGGCATTTTGGAATTTTTTGGATCATGACCTTTGTATAATTCATTTTCAACCTTATCAATACTTATTATCTTACCACTTTCTGCATATTTAAGCAGTGCTTTCCAAAATCCAGGAGCAATATCAAAAGAGTAATAAGTTCTATGAGCTGTTATAAAAACATTGGCATCTAAAACATAAACCAGATTATCCAATATCACATATTCCCCAATAGCTTGTCTACATAGTTATCAAATGTCCTACCATAAAGTCCAGTAAGTCGATAAGCATCAGTATATTGTAAAACTCCTTCATTTAGCGCTTGAACTACAAATTGGAGGAAATATTTGCCCACTCTCAAACTTTGAGTACGATAATAATCACCTCCCCCCTTAATTTGTGCCATTTGTCTTTTACAATACCCGTCATAAAAAGAGAAAAAATCCTTTTTGTCAATATAACCACAGTCCAATAATCTTCGTGCTATAACAATCTCACTGACCTTAAATATTTTGCTTAAGGAAATAAAAACATATTCAGAGTTTATATCAAATTCAATTTCTTGCAGTAACCTGGCAGGAACCAGAAATTCAGCAGCTACTTTATCACAAAAAATCTCTTTAGCATCTTGAGCAGGTTGCATTTCTCTCAAATCAAAAGCAGCGCTTTCTCCAATCCATAAATGAGCTAATTCATGAGCTATAGTAAACATTTGAGCTGCTTTACAATCGGCATTATTTACAAATATCAGAGGTGCAAAGTCATCTACTAAAACAAAACCGCGGAATTCGTTAACATTAAGCGGACGATGTGTATTGTTTTTTACCACTCCGTTTTTTTCAAACATAATTCCTATTTCTTGAACTTTATCTCGTAAGAAAGCTAATGTCTCTTCCCAAGTAGAAAAAATACTTGCCCAATCATCCTGGATACCCAGTTTTTCCCTCATTTGAGTAGAAACTTGAGCAGGATCATCATTTATATTGCAAGAGCCAATAAAAGGCAATTTTTCATAGCGATTATCTATTAGATATTCTTTCAGCCAGATTTGCCTGCGCTGCATATCATATAGGGTATCAATAAATTCAGGACTGAATTGGTTATTTTGAATTTCTTTTTTAGTTCTAAATAAGGGTATGGGTATTTGTTCAATAGGGGGATTTTCTAAAAAAAAATAACCAAAAGGAATATGTAAAGTAGTGGATAAATCTTCCAGTTGCTTTAAGGTTGGTCTTTCTTGTTTAGCTATCCAGAGATTAATATTAGGAAACTTTTTCTCCACTTTTTCCAATGGAATACCGGCTCTGGTAATACCCCACTCTAAGATAGCTGGATTAATAGAAACTTTTGGCGTTTTCAATTTAACATATCCTTTCTTAAATAAACACTACTTACACAAATTCTCTTATAATCACACCAATGTTTTCTGTCAAATACAATTTCAACATTTCTATTACAAAATTCCCAATATCCTGGTATATAAGTGTTTTTTTTCTTTATATGCTCTCGTGCTTTTTTTACTCTACACCGATCCTTTTTTGTGTTGAAACGGGATTTGTAAGGCAACAAGATATTTAATTCCCTGCCTTTTCCTGGCAAAGCTGAAGCTCGGTTTAGAGTTAAAACAAAACTTCATTTCAATGGGAGATGCTGGTAACTAATTTTTTTATTGCAGAGCATCCTTCAACCTGTAGAAAAAAACTACACTCTTGTTGTGTTACCGTACAAATGAAGAGTTCATTCGTTACTGTGTTGTTCTTGAAATAGTTGTAGTTTGGTTGGTTGTGTTCTTTGTTCTTGTTTTAACTCTCAATTTTGAAGTTAGTAAAATAGCCAAAATGCAGTTGCAAGAAAAGTAATGAGTAACAACCGTATAATGAAATGGCAGTGGCAAAATTGAAAGTCAAAACAAGCATTGTGTTACGAGAAAAGCAGTTCTCGTATATCGGCCATCTGTCTATTCTGTCTGCTGTAGGACTTTTTGATAGGTCTGAGCATTGATTTGCAGAATGGTTTCCAGATCGGGATCAAGGATAGGTTCCTGTTCATCCAATGCCTTTTTAACCAAATCAAACATTTTCAGATAGGGAATTTTATTCTGCAAAAAGAGGACAGAAACCGCTTCCACTGCTGAATTGATAACGGTGGGATAAATTCCTCCTGCTTTAGCTGTTTCCAAACCTAAATAAAATAAAGGATAGCGTTGCGGGTCAATTTCCTGAAAGGTTAAAGGTGGAAGAGACATTAAATCCGTTTCCACAAGCTGCGATTGCACCCTTTGAGGATAGGAAAGAGCATACAAAATCGGCAATTTCATATCCGGCATACTCATTTGAGCTAAAAAAGAACCGTCAATAAATTCCACCAGAGAATGAATAATTGATTGCGGATGGATTACTGCCTTGATTTTTGAATAGGGCTGATTGAATAACCAATGTGTTTCCATCGCTTCCAGTGCTTTATTAAACATCGTTGCCGAATCCAAAGTAACTTTAGTTCCCATTGTCCAGTTCGGATTTTTTAGTGCCTGCTGAGGTGATATTTGGTTAAAATCCTCAAAAGGCAGGTCGCGGAAAATACCTCCGGAAGCAGTAAGGTGCAAAAATCTGATTTCTTCTGCAGGATGATTTCCAATTGCCTGAAAAAGAGCGCTAAGTTCGCTATCTACAGGCAAAATTGGCTTGCCCGCAAGCATTTTGGTTAAAATATGTCCTCCCATAATTAAGGATTCTTTATTTGCCAAAGCCAGTGTTTTATTGTTTTGTAAGATAGCATAACTATAGCGGAGTCCTGCCGAACCGGCTATTGCATTTAAAGCAATATCGTAATTCTCATTCGCAATTGCCTTTAGCAATTCTGCTTCGCCAAAATATATCCTTTTGTCAGGATTTTCACTTTTCAGCTTGGTTTGCAGTTCCTTATCTTCTATTCCTGTAAAAATCAGACAGGGAATATGATGTTGATAAGCTTTTTGCAGAAGGGAAGAATAATTTTTCTGAGCCGTAGCCAAAACAATTGAAACATTCTGCTCTTCAGCCACTGCTAAAGCGGAGGTTCCAATTGAACCTGTTGCTCCTAAAAGAGCAATTGATTTCTTTACCATTGATAAGAAACAGAAATCCTTTGAGAATAGCCCAAATCGTCCTCCGAACCATTACGGAAGGCATAATTTAACCCTAAGCGCTTATAGGAAACCCCGATTCCGGCAGTGAAACAATCAATATCGTATCCGGCAAGTAAACACAAATTGGAAATTGGCTGAACTGCAATTCCGGCGTGGAAATCGGCGCTTAAATCACCCGTTTCCACGGTTGCTTCTCTGTTTTCCAGTAAAATTTCACTCCGCACGGCAAGATGAACAGGAATATTCTTTATGGGAGAAAAATCATAGCTCAATTCCAAATCCAGATTGGGAATAACAGTTTCATTCTCTCCCCCTTCCCAAAGAACTTGAGTGCTGAAAAAATCTCTGAGGTTTACCCCTAAATTTGCCTGTTTATTTATCTGCCAAAACATTCCCAGATCAGCTCCAAAAGCATAACCGCTGTTCTCTGCCAAAGACCTGTATGCCAGCTTGGGTGAAATTCCCAAATAGAGTGTTTTCTTAAGCTGTCTCGCCAAACCTGCATAAAGAATAAAGTCCTGATTGCTAATGGTTTTCCAAACGACAGGACGGTTTTCGTTACTTAAACTGTCATCGGGGTTTTCCAGTTTGGTTAATTTTATTTTATCTATGGCTAAGTGATTGAAAGTAAAAGATGTTTTGGTTTTGGAGCCAATAATTAAACTTAGTTGATTTTGCGCCATTAAACCCTCAAAATGCTCACAGCGCATAAGTTCTATTCCACTTTCAGGATTCAAAGCTAAAAGAGCCGGATTCCACCAACCTGCAGATAAACTGCCGACATAAGTAAGCCCTGTAGAACCCATTGCTGTGGAAAGAACTCCAGGACTTACAGCGAAAATTTCTCCCGCATATTTTGTAGCAGTAAGGGGTATAGTTATCAGCAACAAGCAGATAACCAGAACCTGGATTTTCATTTAACCTTCCTCTTGTCTGTTCATACTTATAAAAAACGGGAGAAAAAATGGTGGGCCCAGAGGGATTCGAACCCCCGACCAACCGGTTATGAGCCGGTAGCTCTACCAGCTGAGCTATAGGCCCCCTAAGTTTTTTATTACATTTTCCCAGCTTGCCTAATTCCGTTTCGGAAAATACCAAATCTATACTTATAATAACTGATTTTATCAGCTTTGGCAAGTCGGAATTCCCTGCCCTGATTTACATTTAAAACCCTAAAATCCCTGAGGCAGATTTTCGTCAAGCCAAAAAAGTAAGAGAAAAGAATATTTTGTCTTGACAGATTGCAGGGAGACAAAATAAAAGTAAATAAATAAGAGGAAGATAGTTATATGTGTTACCAAAACAAGAAATTATGCCAACCTGACAAGATTGAACATACAATAGAAAAAAAGCATTTGCAAAACGCAGATGCTTTTTTTTTGCCTTGGAGGTAGCGTGTTTATTGATGAAATAATCCGTAAAGGTCTGGAAGAAGATATCGGAAGTGGAGATATAACTACCCGCTATTTGGATTTGGAACCCCAAAATAATATTGCCTACATTATTCCGAAAGAAGAAGGTGTCTTGGCAGGAGTAGATGTTGCACGCCTCGTTTTTCGGATGGTTGATCCGGAACTGAAAATCGTTCTCTATAACAAAGATGGCGATAAAATTATACCCAATGAAGAAATTATGCGCCTGGAAGGGCGTCCTTCTTCCATTTTACAAGGTGAAAGGACTGCCTTAAACTTTCTGCAACGGCTTTCCGGAATTGCCACTAAAACGGCAAAATTCGTTTCCTTGCTGGAAGGAACAAATGTAAAACTTTTGGATACCCGTAAAACAACTCCTCTTTTGCGTTCCCTGGAAAAATATGCTGTCCGCGTAGGAGGTGGCTATAATCACCGTTTTGGCTTATTTGATATGGTGTTGATTAAAGAAAATCATATTCGTGCCTGTGGCTCTATCACGGAAGCAGTAAATCGCATCAGTAAACATAATACCAGCTATAAAATTGAAGTGGAAGTTACAAATCTAAAAGAAGTTGACGAAGCAGCTAAAGCTAAAGTGGATAGAGTTATGCTGGATAATATGACTCCTGCGCAAATAAGAAAGGCAGTAAAAAAATATAAAGATATTCTGGAATTTGAGGTTTCAGGAGGCATTACAGAAGAAAACATTCGTTCTTTTGCCGAAACAGGAGTGCAATTTATTTCTTCCGGAGCCCTCACTCATTCTTATAAGTCACTGGATATCAGTTTGTTATTTAAGGAGTAAACTATGGAAGAACAACTGAGAACTTTAGCCCAAATGCAAACCCTGGATGATGAAATTGGCCGCTATAGGGTTTTACAAAAAGAACTGCCCAAACAACTTAACGAAATTATTGAAAGCGTAGAACAAGCAACAGCCATCCTTCTTGAGGTGGAAACCCAAAGGGCAGAAATTAACAAAAAACAACGCACCCTGGAAATGGACATAAAACAACTGCAGGAACAACACAAAAAATATACCAATCAACTGGCAGAAATCAAAAACAACAAGGAATATAAGGCATTAAACAGCGAAATTGCCTATATCAAAGATAAAATTTCCGATCTGGAATCCAACCTTTTGGAATTGATGGACCAGGAAAACGAAATTAAAGAAAAGATCGCCTCTGCCAAAGCTGAACTGGAAAAAGCCGAAACCAGAAAAAAGGAAAAAGAAACCGATTTAAGAGAACAAATTGCTTCTCTGGAAACCAAGATTGAAGATGTTCGCAATAAAAGAAATGACCTAGCACGCACCTTGCCCGTTCCTGTGGTTAAACATTACGGAAATATGATTAAACATAAAAACAACCAGGCAGTTGCTTACAATCGCAATGGTTCTTGTGGTGCATGCGGTTTTGTGATTCGTCAACAAATGAGAATTGAACTTCAATTGCGACGCAAAATTATCTATTGTGAAAATTGCGGTCGCATTCTGATGAACCGTTTTGAGGATAATTCGGAAGACGCCTCTAACTAATCTGAAGTTCTATTATAATTGTTGTTCTGAAAACATAGCTATTGTGCTACATTTTATCTGGATTCCTCCCTTCGCAGGAATGATAAATGACTATATGGAACAATAAATTGTTTACGGGGAAATTTGGTTTTTAGCAGTTTTGAATTATAATTTATAGAGGGAAGATTGGATGTTCGCTGCATTTAAAAGCAGAGGAAAGTCCGGACACCATAGGGCAGGATACTTCCTAACAGGAAGCTGCAGTAATGCAGAGCAAGCTCCACAGAAATAAACCGCCATTTTTTTGTTCGGAAATGGTAAGGGTGAAATGGTGGTGTAAGAGACCACCGGTATCTTTGGTAACAAAGATAGACAGGAATGCCTTATCCGGTGCAATGCCAAATAGGAAAGCTATGATGTTGCCCGCATCGCTTTCGGGTAGGCAGCTGGAGCTGTTTTGTGAAAAACAGCCAAGATGGATGAACATCACTTTCGGGAAACTGAAAGCACAGAATCCGGCTTATAAATCTTCCCCTTTTTTTCGGAAGAACGACATTCTTGTCGTTCACATACAAAATGGTTGATGAAAACATCAACCTTTTAGAGGTATAAATGCTCAAAAAGCTGATAATCTTTCTCATTCTGGCAACTGCTATCGCTCTTTTTGCTTTAGCAAATAGACCACCCAAAGAATTTGTGTTACAAACCGATGTTCTGAACGAAGCATCAGGCATTGATTTTGGCATACTTAATAAACAGGTGCTTTTTAGCCATAACGATTCAGGAAATAAAGCTGAAATTTATGCTCTCACCATAGATGGCAAAATTCTTTCTACCCTAATTTTAAAAGGCACTAAAAACCGTGATTGGGAAGATATTGCCGTTGCCAAAGACCCCCAAAATGACATCAGCTATATTTATATTGCCGATATTGGTGATAATAACGCTAAATATAATACTGTTTATGTTTACCGCTTTAAAGAGCCACAGCTTACAGGCAAAAATGAAATCCTGCAAATTAGCGCAGTTGATACTATAGAAATAATTTACGAAGATGGACCTCGCGATGCGGAAGCAATCTTTCTGGAACCCAAAACAGGAGATATTTATATCATCAGTAAAAGAGAGGAACAGGTAGGACTTTACCGCGTTCCCTATCCTTTCAATTTCAAGGATAAAAACAATGCCAGGCGAATTGCTTCTTTACCTCTTTCCTGGGTCACAGCTGCAGACCTGAGTAATAATGGAAAACTGCTGCTGGTTAAAACCTATACGGGCATTTACAGATACAAAATAATGCTGGATGATAAAAACATCATTATCCTCAGCAAAGAAGCCAAAACTATGCCCTATATTACTGAACCTCAAGGTGAAGCAGTTTGTTGGGATGCCAAAAACAAAGGTTATTTCACCCTTTCCGAAGCTGCTGCAGGAATAAACCAAACCCTCTATTATTACAAATAGTGCAATCCTCTTTTAACCTCTTGACTTCTCGACCTCTTGACTTATAGCTTTGTTTCTTTGGCAATAAAATCCCTGTGGGCATCAAAGGCAATAACAGGCAGATTATTCAAGGGAAAGAATTTTACATCAACAGCATCATCTCCGGCTTGAAGTTTTCCCCCAATAGCTTTCATCCTGAATCCGATACTGAGAACTCTTTCATAGATTGGACTTTTGCCAAAAAACCAACCAACGCAATGCATAATTTTGCCTTTAAGACCTGTCTCTTCCTCCAGTTCCTGAAGGGCATTTTCTTCCGGAGTGAGGTTAATTTCCATATAACCACTGGGCAAAGCCCAAAAACCTGCTTTGGGTTGCAGACCTCGTTTCACTAAAAGTAATTCCCTGTTTTCATTGAAGAGCACAACTGCTACTGCTGGAATAGGATTTTTGTAATAAACCCAATTACAAGCAGGACAATGAGGTCTCAACTTATTTTCGTGGTCTGTTTTCAGCTCAAGTTTATGCCCGCACCGGAGACAGAAATTTACATCTTTGTAGTTAGCAGAATTAAGTTTTCTCATATTTTCTTTTTAATTTCTCCAATTTCTTTTGTCAAGCAGAAAAAGTTATATAGTATAAAACTCTCTGGATTCCTGCCTGTACAGGAATGACAAAGAAATTTCCCAAACGGATATGATATTAGCCGGGGAAGTGAAAAAGCGGAAGACAATATTATCTTCCGCTTTAATCTGTTTCTCTCTGTTTAGCTTATTCAAATTTTAGAATAAGAATGGAAGGTTGATTGTTAGTATCCAGCACATACAAGCGAATGGTCTTCCTGTTTTCCTTTTCCATATTGGTCTTCGCTTTTTCCAGTTCTGTATTGAATTCTTTGGGGCTGTTCACTTCTTTGCCTTCAATTTTTAGAATCACATAACCAACTTTTAATCCAGATTTGGCAGCAACGGAATTCGGTTCCACTTTAGTTACTACAACACCTTTATCGCTTTTCACATTCAAGCGCTTTGCTGTAGGACTATCTATTGCTTCTACAGTGATTCCTGTAGCAAGGGTTCCTTTGGTTGTATCTGCTGTAGCGATAGTATCTTCAGGATATGCTTCCAGGATTACTTTCACGGTCATTTCCTTTTTATTGCGCAAGATTTTTAATGCTACTTCCTGTCCTGCTTTGGCAGTAGCGATCGCTATACGGAATTTTGGAACGCTGGTAATTTTCTGACCGTTTATTTCCAGAATAATATCCTCAACCTGGAGACCTGCTTTTTCGGCAGGTGAATCTTTTTCTACTTTGGCAACAAGAACTCCTGCAACTTCTTTCAAACCGTAGGATTCCATAATATCCTGGGTTATTTCCTGAGCCAGAATACCAATATAAGCCCGGGTTACTTTTCCACTGGCTACAAGGTCTTCTACCACCCGTTTGGCAAGATTGATAGGTATAGCAAAACCGATTCCTACATTGCCTCCGTTGGTGCTTGCCAAAGCAGCATTGATACCTATAACTTCTCCTTTGATATTTAACAAAGGACCGCCACTATTGCCACTGTTGATAGCAGCATCGGTTTGAATAAAATCCTGATAGATAGGAGCATTATCACCCAAATTAAGATTGGCTCTGCTGGTTGCAGAAATCACTCCCAAAGTTACTGTTCTATCCAGTCCTTCGCTGAAAGGATTACCAATAGCAATAGCCCATTCGCCAATTTGCAGCTTGTCCGAATCACCTAAAGGCGCAACAGTTACTTTTTCACCTTCTTTAACTACAATTTTAATAACTGCAACATCGGTATTGGGGTCTAAACCAACTACTGTTGCAGTATAGACAACTTTATCCGCCATCGTAACTGTAATTGTACCTTCCCTGCCCTTTTCTACTACATGGTTATTGGTTAAAATAAATGCTTCACGGGTATTAGGGTTATATTCATAAATAAAACCGCTTCCTAAAGAAACAATAGGACGCGTCTGTTCCTGAGGAAAATTGAAAAATTGACGGAACCAGGGATCGTTAAAAAAGGGATTAATATAATTCTGAACCGTCACTTTTGCTTCTACCCTAATCTGAACTACCGCATCGCGAACATTTTTAACTACTTCTACTACAGGATTGGGGGCATTAGGGTCAATCATATTATCTTTTGCTATGGCACAACTCATTAAGAATAATGCCACTATCACCAGGACTATTTGTTTCCACATTTTCATCATTAAATCTCCTTCTTCTGAAATTAGATTTACTTTTATTTTATACTTGCGAAAGACAAAAAACCTGCGGGAAAACCCGTAATTAATAAAATTCTAAAAACAATTTATCCTGATTAGTGTTTACAGTCAAGTGGAAAATGAAGTTCTTTCTGAAACAATATTCAATAGGATTCTGCATCAAGAGCGAAATGACAGACGCTAACATCATAGGCAAGAATGCTATCTTTGTCATTCCGGTGCAAGTAGGAATCCAGTATAAAACAAAAAAGGGCGGAATTAACTTCCGCCCTTGCTATATAATTATTAGTGTCTAACCCTTCAACTCTGCCTATTCCATCAGCAGCATCTTCTGCGTAGAAACATAATTTCCCGCCTGCAAGCGATAGAAATAGATGCCGGAAGAAAGGGTATTACCTTTCTCATCCTTAGCGTTAAAGACCGCTTTATAATGTCCATTTGCCTTTTCTTCATTCACTAAGGTTCTCACCAGTTGCCCTTTCAGGTTATAGACCTCCAAACGCACCTTGCATCTATCCTTAATAGAATAGGCAATAGTGGTCTCCGGATTGAAGGGATTGGGATAGTTACCTATCAGTTCCGTAGATACAGCAGGCAAATATTCATCCTCATTAGCTACCGGATCAAGCACAAAGTTCAAGGTGGTATTTTGATTGGGCAAAACCACAACCCCGTCAATTGTTCGCGGTTGATAACCCGCTGCTGAAGCAGTTACACTGTAAGTTCCTATGGATAAAGCCAAAGAATAAGCTCCCGCTGAATTAGTGGTAGCAGAAATTCCCCCGGCAGTTACTGTGGCTCCGGCAATGGGCTGATTATTTTGTTTCCGCACAAAACCAACAATATTACCCATCTGTGTTTCTTTATTCAGAACATTGGAGAATGAAGCAACAGAAGTAACATTGGCAGTATAAACAGCTTTCACAGCCCAACGGTAACTTCCATTAGGAAGTGCAGTCCAGGCAGAATCAACTGTTGCCAAAGTAGTTATCAATTGAGTGGTTAGCAGAGTCCAGGTATCCGGTTGGGTCTCATTTCCGCTAGTTAAACGCCAGACCTTATAGCCCTGCAAAGACCTTTCCGACCGCGTTGGAGTTGTAATTTTGTCTTTCAAAACTGTGGGAAGCTCTCTCTTTCCTTCAATTGCTTCTCGGGAAGGATAGGGAGCAACAACTATCTCGGAAGAGACCTTCTCTCCCGCAACTTTAGAACGAGAAGAAAGCAGGTCGGAACCCGCAAATTTCACACCTTGAACCGCATTGCCAATGTAGAGATTATCTATAAACCAACAATACCAGAGGCCATCATTGGAAGGGGGATCATCGGCCTGAAAAGCAATTTTAATCTGCTGTCCCCCGTATGCCTCCATATTCAGATAGATAGGTGAGACATAATAATTCCAGCCACCTGTAGCGGCTGTAGCATCATACAAAATAGTCCAATTTGTGCCATTATCGGTAGAAACCTTGATGTAATAGTGGTCGTTATAAATAGAACCCCGATAAACATAGGCATCTACAGTAAGATAAGCCATTGGAGGACAATTGAAAGTAGGAGTAATCAACCATTCATCCTGATGTTCATAATCCCACCACAGACCTGCTTGATAATTTCCTTGCGGTGGAGCAACAGGATTTCCTCCAGGATTCACAGTTCCAAATCTGCACCAGGTTGGTAAAACCCCAGGAATAATTTCCGGTCCTGTATTATTGATGATTTGAGTCCATTGCAAAGGCGGAAAGACAGTTCCTTCAAAACCCTCAGTTACATCTACCGCTGTAGGGTCAGGTGCCTGCCAGGTAAGATTTACTTCAGTATAAATATCGTTCAGAGCAGCTACAACACCAAAAGGTGCATAAGCAACTTCGTTCATAGTGATACTGCCCATATTGTAGTTAGTGGCTCCTACATTGATTGTTCCCGTAACAGTTGTATAACCGGGGGCAATAATTGT
>Ga0209311_1002518_pt1 | contig 13181 bp, 9 predicted proteins | sample AD_UKC045_MetaG_FD_184417 | JGI IMG/M metagenome (GOLD analysis project Ga0209311, IMG submission 184417) | Active sludge microbial communities of municipal wastewater-treating anaerobic digesters from USA - AD_UKC045_MetaG (SPAdes) (version 2) | ecosystem: Engineered > Bioreactor > Anaerobic >... | reverse complement strand
AATCAGTAGGCAATAAAGTGAGTGCCGGGGAGTTGTTTAACCAGACCTTCCATCTCAAGAGTCAGGAGGTGAAAAAGACAATCGGCGGTTGAGAAACCGGTTTTTTTTGCTATGATATCAATATGCACCTGTTCATTTCCAAGAGCTTCGAGAATCTTTTCCTGGAACATATTCAAATCTACTTTGGGTTTAACACGGTTTTCTTTATTGAGGAGGGGTTGAATTTTGTATGCGAGTTCTTCATAAATATCGTTTACGTCCTGTACCAGCTTTGCCTTACTCTCTTTAATCAACCTGTTGGTCCCCTCGGACTGATGGATATTGACATTTCCCGGGAGAGCAAATATTTCCCGGTTTTGTTCAAGAGCAAAATGGGCAGTTTGCATAGCTCCACCATTTTCCCGGGTTTCGATAACCAGAGTGCCCAGGGAGAGTCCCGAGATTATCCGATTTCTTCTTGGAAAATTAACCGCATCCGGAGAAGTACCCAGTTCATATTCCGAGACGACCGCACCAACGCGGGGGATTTCTTCATAAAACTTCCGGTTCTCGGGGGGATAGTGAACATCAACCCCGCATCCAAGCACGGCGATTGTTCTTCCTCCGAATTTAAGCGTGGTGGAATGGGCTACAGTATCAATACCGCGTGCCAGACCGCTAACAACGGTCATTCCTTTTTCACAGATTCCGGTGACAAGTTTCTCTGTCATAATCTTGCCGTAGTTAGTGGGGATTCTTGTTCCGACAACCGCGAGGCTATAGTAATCCTGTCCGGTCATTTCACCAAGAACATAAAGAAGTATTGGGGGGTCATAGATTTTTTTAAGAAGGTCGGGATATTTGTCATCCCACAAGCTGATTATCTCTCCGCCAAGATTGCTAAGACGAAGGAGTTCCTGGTTGACATTGTCCTCATATTCCGGAAAATCTTTTTTAGCCGCGATAACTGCTTCGGCTACCGACTCATTAATTCCATTAATGGAAACGAGGGCGATTTTATCCGCGTTTAATATATTCTGAAAAGAAGAGAGTCCGTTTTTCAGTAGTCTGACCCTTGCCGGACCAATGCCTTCTACCGAGAGGAGTAATTTCAGAACGGCGATATCAGGAACAGATAAGGAATGCAAGGTTAAATCACTTTAGTGGAGAGTCAATTTTATCTACGTTGGCAACAATTATGGTATGAACGGGAGCCCGTTTATGACCGAGTATCTGCTGAACAGCATCCCCTTCCTGGACAATCAGTACTGTATCTCCCTGACCTGAGTCTATGAGGTCAAGTGCCACAATGTCAGTATTGTTCATAAATTTTCCGTCGAGGTCAATCTGACGGACAACCATCAATTTATGACCAATGAGTTCCTTGTTTTTCTGTGTGGAAACGATGTTTCCCCTCACTTTAGCGAGGAGCACTTCAGGATTCCTTGTTGTTATTTTCTTCTTTTTTCTTTAAGAGAATAGAGAGAGGGAAGATAAGGAAATAAGCTACAAACAACAGAATGGGGGAGATAAAAAGAGATTCAGTGCTATCCCAAGGATTAACAGTCATAAAAACAAATCCAATTGCGCCAATAACCACGCCGGCAATCAGAAGGATATAATTTCTGGAATCCCAGTAAATGTTAAAAGGGGAGACTAAGGATTTTTTTAATGACTTGGTTGTTTTTTTCTTTTCTATTTTTGCCATTTATTAAGCTCCGTTAAATATAAAAAAACCCAGTGCTGGGGGAGCACTGGGCCGTCTTATTCAACTCACAGGCCAGGGGAGAAACCTGTGAGAAAGACATTCCAAATATAAAACATTTTTTTTTATCAGGCAAGTGTTTATCAAAAAAAAATTAAATTTTATTTATGTATCTGATAAACAATTTTGCGTATCGTGTCGAACTGGAGATAAGGATACTCTTCACGGATACTGTCAATTGCATCACCCGCACTAATTTTATTTGATCTAAGTTGTTTGAATTTTTTTCTAATCTGATAATCTCTTACGGATTTTTCGTCAATCAAACCGTGAGTGAATAAAATTTCATAAACTTCATCACTGATTAAATCAGACAGAGGGTTGTTGATTTTTGCTACTACTTGTTTCATAGTACACATCCTTTCGTTTGTTGCTAGTGATCACTGTTGGTTAAATCAGTATCAGTTATGCTATACGCGGTTTCCTTTATATTGTTAACAAAAAAGTGATTAAAATAATTCCTTTAGACAAACTGTTCAAAAGGAGACGATCCTTTTAAATTTTATAATTAGACGGGAAATGGGGAAAAAAAGTTCACAAATTTCTCCTTTCCTTACTTGCTAAAATAATTAAACTTGAATAAAAATCAAGAAAAAATGGATAAATGGTAAAAAAATAGTGCTGAAAATCACTAATTTTATTTATTTCACATAATTTAAGGCGAATTTTCGAGGAAAAGGAAAAAAAACAGGAAAAGAGGAGAATTTAGGTGGTTTAAGAGGATGGGGCCAGAGGTTACTTTATTTTAAGATGTTTCTTTAATTTTTCGATTTCGTCACGAAGGGAGGCGGCTTTTTCAAATTCCATGTCTTTTGCAGCTTTGTACATTTCCTCAGTCATCTGGCTGACAAGGTCTTTTTTCTCATCGTCGGACATATATTTCATAACCGGTTCGGCAACTTTAAGCAATCCATAATCCGGTTTTTCGTCATCTTTCTTGCGGACATCTGCAATTGAGGTAGAGAGGAGGATTTCCTCATAGCTTTTATAGATTGTTTGCGGGGTAATATTGTTTACCCGGTTGTATTCGATCTGGAGTTTTCGTCTGCGGTTTGTTTCGGAAATCATTTTTTTCATTGAATCGGTCATTTTATCCGCGTACATGATAACCATGCCATTGACGTTTCGGGCAGTTCGTCCTGCAGTTTGCATAAGAGATCTTTCGCTACGGAGGAAGCCTTCTTTATCAGCATCTATAATCGCGACGAGGGAGACTTCCGGGAGGTCCAATCCTTCTCGAAGCAGGTTAACACCAACCAGGACATCAAAGTCACCTAATCTAAGGTCTCTAAGGATTTCAACTCTTTCGAGTGCGTCAATATCGCTATGGATATATCGCACACGTATTTTTATCTTATCGAGGTAGTCGGACAAATCCTCCGCCATTTTTTTTGTGAGGGTAGTAACAAGGACTCTTTCACCACGAACCGCACGGGTTCGAATCTCGCCGATAAGGTCATCAATCTGGCCTTTAATTGGACGTACGGAGACTTCGGGGTCCACCAGTCCGGTGGGGCGAATAATTTGTTCGACAATAACGCCTTCAGATTTTTCGAGTTCATAATCACCCGGAGTTGCACTAACGAAAATCACCTGGTTGAGCATATTGTAAAACTCTTCATATTTCATAGGGCGGTTATCGAGAGCTGATGGGAGACGGAAGCCATATTCAACGAGGACGGATTTTCTAGCGCGGTCGCCGTTATACATTCCGCGGATTTGGGGAATTGTGACGTGAGATTCGTCGATGATAACCAGCAAGTCGTCTGGGAAGTAATCGAACAAGCAGTAGGGTCTGCTGCCTGGTTCGCGGTTGTCGATATGACGGGAGTAATTTTCTATTCCGGAGCAATAACCGATCTCTTTCATCATTTCGATATCAAATCTGGTACGTTGTTCAAGTCTCTGTGCTTCGAGGAACTTTTCGTTATTTCTAAGTTCTTTTAATCTTTGGTCCAGTTCGGCTTCGATCCGAAGAATAGCTTTGTTTATGCTAAGTGGATCGGAGACATAGTACTTAGCAGGGTAGATAGCGGTGGAGTCGAGTTCACGAATAAGGTCACCGGTAACCGAGTCGATCAGGGAGATTTTTTCAATTTCGTCACCCCAGTATTCAAGGCGAATAGCTTCTTCGTACTGAAAGGCGGGGATTATTTCGAGGACATCGCCTCTGGAGCGGAAGGTGCCTCTTTTGAAATCGGCATCATTTCTGTTATAGAAAATGTCAGAAAGATTGCGCATCAATTTTTTTTTGGGGAGGGAGTCGTTCTTGTTAATAAATATTATTTGATCTGCAAACTGCTGAGGTGCGCCGATACCGTAGATACAGCTAACGCTAGCGACAATAATAACATCCCGCCGACCTTCGATGAGGGAGGTGGTGGCTTTTAGGCGGAGGCGGTCAATTTCCTCATTGACGGAAAAATCCTTTTCTATATATAAATCACTTGAGACAACGTAAGCTTCGGGCTGATAGTAGTCGTAGTAGCTAATAAAAAATTCAACCGAATTTTCAGGAAAAAAAGATTTGAATTCAGAATAGAGCTGAGCGGCCAAAGTTTTATTATGAGAAATTATTAAAGTGGGGCGATTGGTCTGTGCTATAACGTTTGAGATTGTGAAGGTTTTTCCGCTGCCAGTAACACCCAGCAAGGTTTGGAACTTATCACCGGATTCGATGCCTTGGATAAGCTGTCTGATTGCGTTGGGTTGATCCCCTGAGGGTTTATAATTGGAGACCAGTTGAAACTTTTTCATAATGGAAGCACCTATTCTTTAACGACCCTTAGTCTGAAGAAAACTTCTTCGGGTGAGAAGATTCCGGCCAGAAAACGTTCATACATAACAGGTTCAATATTCAAGAGATGGTCCATCCATTTCAGGAGAGCAAAATGGGAGGTGATAAATTTTTTCTCCAATATTTCGAACTGAGCTTTACCGCGGTAGTTTGTCCTATGATTGAGTTTCCATTTTTCATAGAATTTTAGTTTGCGATTTCCGATAAACTCATAGTTATCGAATGTGCGAATTGAGAAGGGAATTTTATGGTCGGGTTCGCCAAAGTACTTGGTATTGAGAAAGAATGGGGCATAAACAATGATAGTTGCGTTTGGTTTGCTAATCCGGTAGAGTTCGGATACTGTTTTATGAAAATCGTTAAGATGCTCGAGAATATGGGAGCAAAAAATCTCGTCGAAGGTATTATCTTCAAAGGGGTAGGGGAAAGAGGTAATATCGTGTATCAAATTTCCGCCGTAATCAACTATGTCAAGATTGGTATATCCTTCCCTGATGTCATTTCCGCAACCAAGATTTAATTTTTTCATTAAAATTCCGATATTTTTTTTTGTGGATTACAAATATACCTAATCCTTAAATAAATAGTGAAAAAAAAATAACTTAAGTTTTTGCACGGTTATGCACATTTCCGGGGGAAAGAGGGGCAATGCATAAGTGGAGCAAGAACAGGGGAGTAAAATGGGAGTTTAATCGAGTTAAGTACGTATTCAGTACGTATTCAGTACGTATTCACTACGTATTCACTACGTATTCACTACGTATTCATATCGAAGGGAGAGGGGTTGGAGGGGGAGGATTTAGGGACGAGTAAGGGAAATTTTGATGAATTACAACCAGAAATCAGAAGGAGGAGAATCCGAGAGGTTATTTTTTCAATTTTTCATACAATTTGTGAATTAAAAAAGATTATTGCCCACTGTTCTATTTTTGGAAATCTTTTTGTAAATTATAAACATGGATTATATTGATTATTCATATATAGCGGTATTTGTAGTAATTGCAGTTATAAACTTTTTAAAGACTGCAAAGAATTCACCAGCATTCAGAATTGCGTCATGGACAATAATCTTAGTACTGTTTACCGGAGGACTGTATATTATTGACTGGCAGGCTGATCTAATAGACGGAAAGATGAGGTTTAATTTACAAAGGCAGACTAATGCCCTAGCCCAGTCAATAAATCCATCGCATGTGATGCAACTTTCATTTTCCGAAAATGATTTAAAGAAGCCGGCATATATCAGAATGCGGGATCAACTGGTGACGTATTCCAAAGCCTTGGGGTTGGAAAATATATATACAATGAAACTCTTTTCGGATGGTTCAGTATTATTCGGACCCGAGAGCATTCCTTCAGATGATCCTTACTCAACGCCCCCGGGGACGACATATGAAACACCCTCAAAAGAATTATACGAGAGTTTTGTATCAGGGAAACCATTTACAGAGGGTCCAACAACGGATGAGTATGGTGAATTCGTCTCCGCAATATCACCGGTTTTTGATCCTGCAACAGATGAAGTGCTGATAATGCTAGGTGTGGATATAGATGCGGATGAATGGCGGGCAAAGATTCATTATCAGAAAAGCACAGCAGCAATTATTGTTTTGCTTTTGACAATTATACTACTAGCAATTAACCTACTGCTGGATGCATACCAGCGAAATCTTTTACTGAAATACAGATGGGCTAAGTACACAGAAGCATTGACAGTTGCAATAATCGGCATATTAATTACACTGATCACCGCACTTATTCTTTATCAGAAAGAAAATATTGACAGGGATAAGGTGTTTGCGACAGTTTCCGGCAAGGAAATAATGAACATCAGCAATGATTTCAGGGGGATAAGAGATTACGGTTTCAAGATGTTAGTAAGCTATTTTGCTTCTTCCGATAATATATCGGAAAAAGAATTCAAGTCAATGATAAGTTCAGTAGCCGGAGCAAATGCGTCAAAGGTCATGATGGGATGGGCTCCGGCAGTATCGAACGAAATACCGGAAGGAACCAGGCAAGCAGATCAAAAGGCAGGTTTCAGCAAAGAGAAAGTCTGGGACAAAGAAGCTTTCAAGTGTGATCCAAATTTACCACTTGAGAAGATAAAATTTCCTTTGATGTTTCTGGAGCCGGTGGGGGAGATGCAGGCTTTACTAGGGACGGACCTTAACTCTGATCCATATTTTATGCGTGCGATTAAAAAGGGAATTGAAACCAAGCAAACAAATGAGGTTGATCCTTCAGTCAAATATGTAAGCAGTAAAAATTTACAATTGATAATAGCGGTTAAGCCGGTCTATTCTCAAACATCGAGAGAGAATGAATTACTTGGTTTTGCGGTAGGAATATTGCATACAGAAAAGTTTTTAAGAGGGGATTTATATTCGGTAAATGAGGGGAATGCTTTTTCAGAGATAGATTTTTTCCAGACTTATCCTAACTCTCCGGAAAGGTATATTTTATCTACGGATGAAACGAGCAACATTCTGATTCATAAAAAAATTGAAAAATTCAGCTTAGTATCGCTTGGTGAACTTTCGTTCAGTTATCCTTTATTTGTTTTTGGTAACACATATATGATGGTTGCAAGAGCAAGCAATGTATTTACAGATTATTATCAGAATAATGCATACTTGTTCACTATTATTGCAGGGATGAGTATAACTGCAATTTTAGTATTTTTAGTACTATTTATAAACCGGCGAAATGTAGATCTTGAAAGGATAATAGAGCAACGTACTCATCAATTGAAGCAAAATGAATCTGAACTCAGGTGGCTTTTCAAGAGCATGTCGAGTGCTTTTGCAGTATTCAAGACGGTGTATGATGAGACCGGGGGTTTTGGGACATTTAGTTTTGAATATGTGAATGATGCGTTTGTGAGAATGGCGGGTTTTTCATTTGGTGATATTCAAGGAAAGACAAACAAAGAGCTATTTCCAGAAATAGATAATGTCTGGTGCAAGAATTTCAGAGAAGTTGCAATGCAAGGGGTGACCAAGGAATTTGAGATGTATCATAGCGGAATGAATAAGTATCTAAACGTGAATGCATACCGTCCGTGGAATACAACGGAAAGATTCTGTGTAATATTCGATGACATAACGGAGAAGAAGAAAGCACAAGATAAAATTATCAGATATTCAAAGCGACTTGAACTTCCCATGAAGGTAGGTAATATGGCATGGTGGGAACTGAATATAAAAACGGGAGAGATTAAATTTGACAGACAAAAGACAGAAATGCTGGGGTATGAGGCTAAGGATTTCAGTCATCACAGTAATTTTACGGCAATTATTCATCCGGAAGATCAGGAAAGGACAGAAGTTAAGTTAAGAGATCTGCTCTCCGGAAAGGACAGCAACTATGAAACAGAATACCGAATAAAAACAAAAACGGGGGAGTATAGGTGGTTTTACGAAATAGGGGCAATAGAGACGAGAGATGAGGAAGGGAAGCCACTGCTTATCACCGGTGTATCTATGGATATTACTGAACGGAAGAAGGTGGCAGACGAAGTGCTAAGGAAAAACCAACTACTTATTCAAGCAAACAGCGAAAAGGACAGATTTTTTTCGATAATTTCGCATGATCTGAGGGGACCACTTGGGAGTTTCATGACGCTTTCACAAATGATGGCAGAGAATATTGAGGATTTTGATCAGTTGGAAATAAAAAAATTAACTGAAGACCTGAAAGACTCAGCGACGAATCTATATGAATTATTAGAGAATCTTCTTTCCTGGTCAAAAATGCAGCAGAACAAGATAGCATTCGAGCCTAAGAGATTCAATTTATCAGAAATTGTGAAAAAAAATGAAGATCATTTGGCAAATAGTTACAAATTAAAGGGGGTTGAGTTAATTACAGATATTTCAGAAGACATTGAAATAACGGCAGAAAGGAATATGATAGGCACGGTTATAAGAAACTTTATGTCGAATGCATTAAAATACACACGCAAGGGGGGGATGGTAATTGTATCCGCAGAAATTCTCGCAAACAATAAGGTTGAAATCTCAGTGAGAGACACCGGAATCGGAATGAGTAAAAAATTAATGGATTCGCTGTTCCGACTTGATGTAAAATCGAGCCGAATGGGTACGGACGGAGAACCAAGTACAGGGTTAGGTTTACTTTTATGTAAGGATTTTATAGAGAAGCACGGAAGTAAGATAAACATTGAGAGCAGAGAGAACGAGGGGAGTAAATTCAGTTTTGTGATATAGAGTTATCTTTCCGGCAAGAGGGTAGAAAGAATTCTCTTTAGAGGCATTGCGGAGAAATAGAAAGTTAAAAAAGATTATTCTCAGCGAATATTCTGTTCAGTTTTAATTTTTGTTCCGATATGAATGAAGGAATTGACGCAAGATTCTCATGTGGATAAGCTTCTTTAAGCCCGATTTCCAAGCAATAGTCCATTCCGGTCTCAAGATTTTCCCTGAACTTTTTCAAATAAGAAATTCCTTTTTCATCCAGTTCGATTGTGTCGAATAATCTGTCAATATAGTTAACGTATAACTCGATTTCCTGGCAGAACATGTGTGGTCTTTCTTCAGGAACAAGTGAAAGACCTCTGCCGTAGATATGGTCTATCATTTCGCGAAGAGAATATTCACGGTTAAACCAGACAATATTCGGACCCGGGCAGATTGCCTGAGGCGAAACTTTCTTTTTATCTATCCCGAGGGAAATTAATGTTCCGTTCCCTAAATGCTCGCACAAGCAAATTTTCTCGTGCACCGCATTAATAAATTTTCTTTTATTTTCTTCTGATGTATCCCGGTTGTTAATTTCACTTATCTTTTGAGTCTGGTAAAGAGTTGAAGCAGTGCAAATAGGGGTGTCAGAAAATTCCGTATTCGAAACGAGGCAGCCTTTGGGGCAGGGGGAGCCGGGTTTTGGAGTAAGAGATTTAGTTTTTGTCCAATGCTCTGATCCTGTGTTTCTAAGATTATTAAATGGAACGCCAAGTGGGGAAGAATTACTTAAATAGAGGTCATCTTTTGTTGCGTTCATCAATAATTCCAGAGTATCTCTGTCAACATTAGTGGCTTCGTGTACCAAAAGGAAAGGGCTACCCCATCCGGTTGAATCGCACCCAAAATCTTCAATCATTCGTTGAGCTTCTCCGCTAGTTCCAATTCCCCCCTGGACGGTTATTAAGGGTTCTTCGGTGAGGGCGGATAGGGGAAATTCCCGGCCCATAGTTTCATAGTATCTTTGGATTACAGGTTTCAATTCTTCGGTGAGCTGGGCTTTTTTCTCTTTGAATTCACGTAACAAGAATGGAAGCAAGAGACCGTTTGAAACAAATGAATGACCGCCGCAGTTTAATCCCGACTCTATTCTGAATTCGCTAACTTCGAGACCTTTTGCCGCTAAAAATTTCCCCTGTATCAGAGCGGAGCGGAAGTCACTAACTTTAAGAGTAATTTTCTTTTTTAATTGACCAGTATGGTCCCGGTAAAAATCGCTGAATTGAGAGATGGAAGTGAACAGACCACGGTTAATTCCGGCTGAAAAAACCACGGATGAACTCAGGTTGCTTTTAGCAAAACCCCGGAGAGCAGCCTTAGCTTCGCTGAACTCGTCGCCGGTCATTTCCTTTCTTGTTGTTAGATTAATCTGGTCTATTTTAGACATTATATTAACGTCAATTGACCCGGGGAGTATAGAGTCATTTAATTCTGCGGCAAGAAAATCCTTCTGAGGTCCTTCCACTATGTGAAATAATCTGTTATAAGCATGCTTAAGGGGACTACTTTCAGGAAGCATTTCGAAGTACTTGCTTTTGTTGTTTTGCTGAAAGAAGGGCTGGTTCTTAATCTCTTCAATTTTAATATTTACTATTTTCTGAACAAGGTTCAGGTATTCGGTAATTCTTTTCGCCCGACTGTCAAACTCATTATGAGCAATTTCTTTAAAACTGAAGTTATATTTCCGGGCATAGAATTTTCTTACCTTTTCCACAAGGATGTCGTCAATAATTGAGATCACTGATGATATCCCAAACGGTGCCACCTTGATTGGGGTATCTATAGAAAAACCAGTTCCCATTACGGGTATGTGGAACAAATGATAATTGTTTTGCATTGAAACTCTTTTTAATTATCTTAATTCAGACTAATGGTAAGAATCCAGATGGGGTTAAAAATTAGAAACACATTAAATATAAACAAAAATAGAACTATTTCTGCTTGAATACAATCCACTTATTTTTCCATAAACCACGCCCGGAGCAATTTGTCAGACAGAAGACCGGGTTAAATAAACCGAAATTCTTAACATTTGGGAAAGTATCGTTTTTCTGTTTCAGAGGAAGAGGTTTTTTGCTATACTTGTAATATTAATCAATAATATTTTTAGTATGATAAGATATATATTTATATTTAGTCTTTTTGTGGCTCAGTTGCATGGGCAGACATATAAAGCTGTTCTTTATAACGGTACCGGTGCGGGGTCTCAGGAAAAACTTCTCGCTATGACTCTCGCCGGGATTGTAAACAGGGATTCGGCGAGATTATATCTATTAAACGTGTATGAAACATGGAGTTATAATCAAACCGATGAAAAATGGAGGGATATATACAGGAGTTACGGGAATGTTCAGTTTGACTCAGTTCAGATTGTATCTCAGTTAATAGACAAATTCAGGGAATATATTCAAGGGGGAATATCGTACGATCCAAACCGTTATTATTCAAATTTTTCGGGACAGAATTTCAGATGGCAAGCGGAACAAGCGGCGATGATAGGGGGGCTATGTAACCGGCTGCCAGTTACTTCCGCCATGGCAACTTTGTATAATCTGCCGCTGAGCGATTCGGTACTGATTACAGATTCATTTAACGATGATTCACCGGTCTGGGTTACAGGAAAAGTTGATAATCCGACACATCCATGGAACAATACATCGCTCAATGAAGAAGCGCGGTATCTGACACTGTTAAACTGGGGAGTTCAGAATATCCTTCCACTGTGCAATCCGTCGAAATTTTACATCCGCGAAATCACGGACTGGACGGTTTCTCAAAAAATGTTTCAGGTAAATCTTGCGGGGACAGACGGGCTTGATTTAAATTCAATGTCAGTTTCAAAAGCAGATATTCTGGAGAACGTACTAACCTATCTTAACACAAAAAACAGCGACCGGATATTTCATATATACGGCTGGATTCAACCAGAGCCGATGACACAATGGTTCGCATTTTTCGGATCAAGTTTCCATGAAACCCTTCTGGGCAATCTCTCATTTCATTCATCATTTCAGGTTGAGCAGCAATATTTTATCCCGAAATCCAAAGTTGACCCGGATACTGTTGAACCGGATAACAAGTATTATATAATTTTTATCGGTTCGGAAGGGGATGCCGCAAACTGGGTGGCCGGCTTCCAGTCCGGTGCATGGTTTTCGGCTGACAGGGGAAAAGTCCCTGTCGGCTGGGGATGGAACCTCCATTTATTCGATGAATGCCCTTTTCTGGCAAAATATTATTACGATACCGGAACACAAAACGACGGATTCCTGAGTGTAACATCTCCTCTTGGATATGCCTATCCTGATCTCTGGAGTGGGGCAGTGTTGCAGAATGCAATTGACACAACAAAATATCTTATGAACCGGTTCGGAGTCGATAATATCTATGGATATAAACACTATGCCGGAGCCGGTATGATGACCTATCGGGGAAAGACTATCAGCAACAGTTTCAATTTCCAGAAATACGGTCAGTTTCAGAAAGCAATAGATGCCAAACTCACCATGCTTTTTGATCCCCAGCTACCAACACAGATTCCCATAACAGGCTATCAGGCATTGATGTTTAATCACACCGGTGACGGGAGTTTCTATGGTACTGCCACGAACCTGACAGAAATGGCAAACAGGATTATCACCAATATTAAAAAACAGACAAAACCCGGATTCTTAATTGCCGGCTATCAGAGGTTCAGGCAGGATAACGCTTCAATTTCAAGTGCCGATATCACCATGCCCCGTTTAATTCAGGTCGTTAATCTAATCAAAGCCGATCCGATTGTTGGGATGGATGTGGAAGTAGTAACACCCGAAATGTTTTCAGTACTTATGCGTAAAAAACTTGGTCTTCTCAACACCCGAGAGGACGAAAATATCCCTGTCGGTTTTGCCCTCCATCAGAATTATCCAAATCCTTTCAATCCGGAGACGGTGATCAGATATCAGTTACCGGTAAGCAGCAAAGTAACTTTAGGGATATATGATATACTGGGTAAGGAAGTGACAAAGCTCGTAGATAAGGAACAGGAAGCGGGAAGATATCAGGTGACTTTTGATGCCTCCAAACTGGCGAGCGGTGTTTATATCTGTCGGATAATCGCCGGTGATTTTGTGAAGACGATTAAGATGAGCCTGGTGAAATAGCGTTTATAACGTTCGTAACGTTTTTAACGGATAAAAGACAGTTGAGATAATTCGGAGTCATTAATGGTCATTTAGCTTCGCTGTCATTCGTGGTCATTGATTGTTTAATAGAACACAGATGACGCGGATTAAGCGGATTTTCACGGATAAAATACGGAATACTGTTTTTAAGAGTTTGGGGAGTTTGAGCGTGAGAACTTTCTGAATATTTTCAAGAAGTTCCGGTTGTGATT
>Ga0209311_1002510_pt1 | contig 13203 bp, 8 predicted proteins | sample AD_UKC045_MetaG_FD_184417 | JGI IMG/M metagenome (GOLD analysis project Ga0209311, IMG submission 184417) | Active sludge microbial communities of municipal wastewater-treating anaerobic digesters from USA - AD_UKC045_MetaG (SPAdes) (version 2) | ecosystem: Engineered > Bioreactor > Anaerobic >... | reverse complement strand
GTTGAGCCTGGGTTTACCTACCATTCCGCTGGTGCCGGTATCTTCCACGCAGGTGATTGTGGGCGCGGTAATGGGCATCGCGCTGGCCAAGGGTGGCAAAAACCTGCGCTACAACATCCTGGGCCGCATTTCCCTGGCCTGGGTCACAGCTCCGCTGCTGGCCTTTGGCTTTTCCTTTATCGCCCTCTTCATCATCCAGAACGTATTTGAACAGACTGTGTATCAGAAGCTTAGATATACTTTCAACCGGGCTACCATTCAGGAGATCACGCGCTCCGGATATGATACTCACGCCTTGTCAACTGTCAATGGACGTAGCTTTGACAGCGAACGGGCTGTGTTTACGGAACTTAACCACCAGAAACAATACAGCCGGGCGGAGCTGATCGCCATTATCAGAATCACGGAGCAGTATCCTCTTCTGGTCCAGACAGATATCCTTACCGCCAAGGGACTGCACAAACGCTTTTCTCAGGCTCAATGGGATGCCCTCCAAAAGCTGGAGGAACAGCGCTTTAACCACAAATGGCAACTGCGCGACGCCCTGAGCAAAGACCCCGCCTGGACCTTGCACAAAGAGCCCGATAAGGAGCTTCAAAAGAGCCAAAACCGCGCTCTTGAGGCCAAACTGGACATCCTCTACCGGGCCTTCTATTCACCTCCCATAGGAAAAAGCTGATTGAATCCCTTCATTGAAAAGATCATCCCTTTGATCCTGGCCTTTGTGGCTGGTATTCTGGCCAAACAGCTCAAGCTGCTCAAAAAAGAGGACGCTCCCGTCTTTCTGAAACTGGTGCTGTCTGTCACCCTGCCCGCTCTCACGATTCTAGCAGTCACGAGGGTCACCCTGAGCATGGACCTGATCCTGATACCCATCTCGGCGATGCTGATCGTGTTTGTTATCTACTTTATTTCCAGCCTCATAGGCAAGAGTCTTAAGCTGGGGGGACCAACCTTTGGATCGTTTCTGGTGGGGACTCTGATCATGAATTCCGCTTTCGCGCTGCCTTTTTTTGCCGCCGCGCATGGAGATGAAGGTCTGGCCAGAGCTTCGCTTTTCGACATCGGCAATAGCTTTCTGATCTTCACCTTCATCTACTATCAGGCCATCAAATACGGCGATAACCCTCACACGGACAGGATCAACTGGGGCAAATTCCTCAAGCTGCCACCTCTCTGGGGAATGGTGATCGCGCTGCTTTTCAAAGCGATCCGAGTGCCGATGCCGGAACTGGCCACCAACTTTCTGAGCCTCGTGGGCAATCCCACCGTGCCTTTGGTGATGATCTCGCTGGGCCTGTATTTCGAGCCCCGGCTCAACAAACTCGGGGCGGCTTTTGTGGCGGTATTCATCAGAATGGGCGTCGGCCTGGCGTTGGGCATCGCGCTGGCTTTGATCTTTAACCTGCAAGGAGTTACCCGTAGCGTGGTGGTGGTCTGTTCGGCCCTGCCAATCGGTTTCAACACCCTCATCTTCGCCAATCTGGAAAACATGGACCGCGAGTTTGCCGCCACGGAAGTCTCCATCTCCATCCTGATCGCGCTGTTCCTGATCCCTTATCTGATCTGGCTGCTGGGCTAGTGCCTGCTCCCAACAAACTTCAGAGAAAGCGGAGATAGCAGAGAAAACAGAGGGGTTTTTACAGTGAGAGATGAGGATACAAAGCGGGGAAACATTGAGAAGCTGAGTCCACTTCAGAGCATGTGCTCAATTGCGTATTGAGTCCCTGACGGGGCTGAAAAGGCCATTTCGCATAAGCTCAAAAGCCAGTAACACAAATCCTGCAACGATCTCTTCCTATTTTACTGGTATCCCTCCAGTCCCCCTTGGCATCTACCCTCATCCTCTCCAGCACCAAGCCCGACCCAAGAGCCATTTATGAGGCTTGGTTCCGAGATGATTCGGGCCTGGGTACGATAAGCGATTCAGAGCCCAGCAAGAAAAGATACAAAAAAACGGCCCCATTACTGAGGCCGTCAGATTACATGATCAGGTGTTTAGCTTAGAATTCCCAGCTCAGGCCAAGGTTTCCGGAGAGGGATTGGGCGTTGTAGGTGCCCAGAATGTTGGTGGGAGCTCCACCAACGACATTCATGGTGTCAACTTCTCTTTCGCTGAAGGTCACATACTGGAAATTGGCGTCCACACCCAGTTTGCCAAACTTACGTCCCCAGCCGATATTAGCGCTGATTTTGTTGCCAATGTCGCTAAGGGTGGGAGTTTGGGTCTCTTCGGGAATGGGAGACTGATCCCAATAAGCGCCCAGACGGAGGTTGTTGCAGGCCAGTTGATATTCCGCGCCAAGGCTCACGCGGGAAGTATCCTTCCAGTCGAAGAGCAGTTCAGAGGCTGGCGCGCCAGTCAGTTCGAGCTCGACCTTATCCAGTCTGCTCCACATCGTGTAAGCATAATCCAGATTGAGGGTGAGATTGGGGATACGGGTGCTGGATAAGCCAATACCGATCTCAGCGGGAAGCTTGAGGGTGGTTTCGGTATCATATGTAGGACCGGAAGGGGCAATCAATCCGTAGTTCATCACTTTGGTGTCGCCTTCCATCTTGATGCTGGCTGGCAGTTTGGCTGTCAAACCCAGGGACATGCAGACGGTGGGTTTAAACATCAAACCAATGTTAGCGCCAAACCCCATTCCCTTGCCGGAAATGTCCGTAGTGGCTAATACATAGCTAGTATCAGCGCTAGCACCGATCTTGGCCAGATCGATGCTGCCGTACATCAGACTAAGGCCTGCTCCGACAGAGAGATTGGGCATGATCTTGTAGGCGACGCTGGGATGAACGTCAAAGACGGCAATGCTGCTGCTCATCTCATTTTCCGGGAATGTGGTCCAACCCGCGGGGCTGGCATAAAGATCCCAGGTGCTGCCCAGACCGTAGGGGACGAACACGCCAAGTCCATACTTGAGCTTGGGATGTTTAGCCATGGTCAGAAAAGCGTTTGGGAATGCTTTTAGAGCCTTTTCGGATTCTGTTTCTCCGGTGTTGAACGTCGCAGTAGAAAGATGACCGGGATTTTCCCATTTGGCAGACGGCATGATAAAGGTGCCGCCCAGATCGACTTTGTTCCCATCCTGGAAGGCCAGACCGGCTGGATTCCAGTACATAGCGGTAGCGTCATCGGCCAGGCCTCTGTAAGCTCCGCCCATAGCGGTGGCGCGGGAACCGACACCGGAAAGCGCGAAGCCTCCGGCAAAGAGAGATACGCTGAGTGAGCTGATCAGAATCAGCAACACGAGCACACGTTTTTGATTCATGTGTGTTCTCCTTTTCGTTAAATGGATTCAAAGATTATGAGTCCTAAAGATGAATGATATTCCAAAGCGGTGTATCTGTCAATAAGAAAATACAGGACAAAGTCTTACAACCCCCAAAGCTGCCCTCTCCAAATTCACCAGGGAGCCATAAACTACTGATCAGTATCTATATAGCGATATACGATATCACATAGTGCTTCCTGCCATTTTCTGGCATTGCCCACGCTTTTGAGTTTACCGCCGTAAGCCACAAAAGCCAGCAAACGACCATCTTTGGTCTTCAGATAACCGGCCAGATTGCTTATCCCGCTCATAGAGCCGGTCTTAGCAAATACGGAACCCCGGGCGGGGGATTTTGAGAAGCGTTTCTGCAGGGTGCCATCGATTCCGGCGATGGACAGAGAGCCGAAGAAGTGTTCAAACCAGTCCTGATGGGTGATTTCGCAGAGCATGGTTCCCATCTGAAGAGGACTGCAGAGGGCGGTCCTGCTGAGGCCATTGCCGTCTTGTATCTTCATGCCACGGGTGGAGACGTGCAGACTGTCCAAAGCAGTCAAGACCTTGCCAATCGCCAGTTTATAATCCCGGTCCAAGCTGTGGAGCAAGCTTTCGGCGATGAAATTGGAGCTGGTTTTCAGCATCACTTTACATACCTGGCTCAAGGGGGGAGAGAGATGGTTAAACAGGACCTGAAGGCTGTCCGGGTCTGGCAGCTTGCTGTCAGACAGGATCTTGCCTTTCAGGGTGATCCCCTTTTTCTGCATCACGTCTTTGAGGGCCAGCATGCAATAGTATTCCGGTTCCCGCACACCAATCTTTTCCTGAGCTTTGCCGCCGGCGGGGACGCTGCCTTTGATGTTGAACTTGTGAGCGTCTTTGGTGGGCACGGCCCAGGTGTTGGCGGCTTTGCTCTTTTTGGAGGTGCTGAGAGCATTGCTCAGAGTGATGTAGTTGTAGCTGTCCGTGCTGGATACGGCCACTTTTTTACCGCTGGTTTTGCCGCCTTTGAGGTTGAAAGTGACGCGGTTGGCGTTCAGCGACAGAGAACTGACGGCCGGCGCGTAGCCATAGGGCTTGTCGCTGAGGTCCCAGGCAGGGTTCCAGGCCTTGGTGGGAAAGTGGCTCACGTTGGCCACCAGATTGCCCTCGATGGTGGAAATGCCTCTGGTCTTGAGAGAATCAGCCCAGAGGGCCAGCAGCTGTTCTCCTCCCTCCGGCCAGAAATCCTCATGCCAGGTGGGATCGCCGCTGCCGATCACGATCAGGTCTCCTTTCAGGGTCCCTTCCACGATCTGGCCGCGATAGCCGATCGTGGTCTGCCATCTGAAATCGGGGCCCAATTGCTCAAATGCCGCCAAGGCGGTGAAGAGCTTCTGAGTGGAAGCGGGGGCCATGAGCAGGCTGTCCTGGTGGCTGTAGATGAGCTTTCCGCTCTCCACGTCCCAAATCCCCAGTCCCAATCTGGCGCCTTTGACCAATGAGGAGCCGCGGTGATGATCCAGCTCGGTGATCAGTTGCTTCTGTGTAAGCGCTTCTTTTGCCAGCAATTGCCAGCTCAGGCAAAGCATCAGGGCCAGGGCCAGCCATTGGCGAGCGATTTGATATCTACGGTTGGTATTCAGCATTAAAACCTCTCGCTGGCAATGATTTTACTTGAGGGACTGATGTCAAGTGTTTCATTTCCCACTCCTCAAAGCAAGTGAGGACGATTCATGCAAAAGTTATCTATCCTCAATGCCACAGTAGTTAAGAAGTGTGATAGTTAGCAAATAACCACAGACCTTCCTCAAATTGGTTACCGAAGCTGGCTTTTAAGCTTGACATCCAGACCGCGTACCAATTTTGACTACCATCAAGATACTGAGCGACTGAGGGCTGTTTCCCATGCTGCGGAAATATGGTTTATCCCTGCCCAGCAACGATATAGCCTGGTAAGAGAAATTAATGGAGTTGAATATGAAACTGAATTTTGTGTGTAATTTGGCCATGCTGATTAGCCTGACTGTGTGTATTATCCAACCTGCCCTGCTCGATGCAACCCCCCTGAACGGAAACTACATGGTGGGAGGGGCTGGTGCTTACTTCCCCACTCTCAGCGCGGCTTTGGAAGCCGCCAATACAGAGGGCCTGGCCGGCCCCACCGCTTTTCTTCTCACCAGCGGTACCCATGAAGGCCCCTTTGAAATCGATATAGAGAACAATGAGCACTCGCTGAGCATCTATCCTCTGGATGAAGCTGATGTATGGCTCGCGAACCCCAATTCCAGTTCCACAGAGAACTATGTACTCAAGATCAACAACACATCCGACATCTATCTGCAAGGCCTGAAGTTCAATACCAGCGGATCTTATTCCCGCGCAGTATGGATTCACGGCGACAGCGACGATCTGAGCATCCAGAGCTGCCAGTTTCACAACGACATCAGCCTCAACACCAGCAACCGCGAGGCGATCTATGTGACCGCGGACGGCTCCAGCGACGCCGACAACCTGAATGTCTCTCTCAATGCCTTTTACAACGGCTCGGCCCACATCTATACCAATACCTCCAGCAGCCTCACGACCTTCTCGAACTGGAGCATCTACCTCAACTATCACAGCGGCGGCTATTACGGGCTTTATCTGAAACGGGTATTCAACCTCAGCATCAACGCCATGATATCACAAAACATCAACACCGCGGTGTATCTGGACGCTTGTGGCGGAGACATCGACATCCGGCGCAACAACATCGCCGCCAATATCACCGGCATCTATATGAACTACTGCGGCAATATCTCCAGCGCCAGCCCCGGCATCGTCAACAACATCATCAGAATCAGCGGTGCAGGCTGGTACAATCCCAACGCGGATTCAGACAGCCAGGGCATTTACCTCTACTTTTCTGACAACATCAAGATCTACCACAACAGCATCCACAACGAATCTCTCACCACCGGTTCTGTTTGCCTGGGCACCTTTGGCTCCGACAACCTGATCCGCAAAAACAACCTGGCCAGCACCGGATTGGGTTACACCATATTCGTGTGGAGTCTGGCCGCCAACACGGTGGAATATAACAACCTCTGGACCAGCAACATCAACCTGGCCAAACTGCAAAACGATTACGTAACGGACCTGCTGATTTTCAACGACCTGGCCGGCTCTGCCAACCTGTCATACTATCCCTTCTTTACAGATGACCAGTTGCGCACCGTGGCCCCCAAGCTGGATGACTACGGTCCCTCCTTTGGGATCACGACCGATTTCAACAACGCCCCCAGAGATGCCTCAAATCCCGATATCGGAGCTCACGAGTTCAGTTCCGATCCGGCTTTGTTACCTCTCTCCGGGACCGTGTATGTGGGAGTGGGGCAGACCTATGGCACTCTGCAGGAATTTATGACCGCCCTGAGCTTCAGAGGCGTGAGCGGACTCCTCACCGCGCAGCTTACCGACACCCTCTATGTGGAACAGGTGGAAGGCTTTGGCATTCCTGGCTCCAACCCCAGCTATCTGGTTCAAGTGAAAGGACATGAGACCCTGGGTTCCACTCTCAGATGGGATGATCAGACCGTCGGTGATAACTTTGTGATGCGGCTCAAACGCATGACCCACATAGACTTTCATGATATTCGCTTTATGACGGCCTCCACCCAATATGCCAATCTGGTCTGGATGCCGGGATACAACTACAAAACCCGCTTTCTCGACTGCATGTTCACAGCACCTGTTGGCGCTCAGGGCAGCGGCATCCTGTCTGAGTATCAGGACCTCAATCTGGATTTCAGCGTGCTGAGCAGCGGTTTTTATAACAACCGCTACGGCCTTCAGCATGGGGGAGATTTGCTCACGGTGGGCAGCAGCTGGTTTTTTGGCCAGTATATGGGCATGAATATCAGTTCCTCAGACCAATGCGAGATCGCCGGCAACATCTTTGAAGGCCACAGCTATTCCGCCATCACCTGCAACGGCGGCAACCGCTGGAAGGTTTACAACAACAAGGTTAAGGCCGCCGGAGCGGGATTTCTGCTCTATAACCTCGAAATCTTTGAGGACCAATCCAACCTCATCTACAACAACACTATCCATGTGACATCCGGCAATCAGTACAACGGTATGGCCCTGGGCGGAAGCGGTATCAAGATACTCAACAACAGTATCTTATGCGAGGCCACCAACGCCGCGGCCCTCTATATGTATCAGCCCGGTTCTCAGATCGAGGTGATCAACAACATCTTCCAGGCCACCTTGGGATTGGCACTGGAGTATGTTCATTTCAGCCCTTCCGCGGACCGGGTGATGGACTACAACAGCTTCTACGGCCTGGGAAACAATATCGTCCGGCTGGGTGGCAACTATTATGGCAGTCTGACCGCTCTGATCGCTGGAGATCCCACCAACAACATCCATTCATGGTTTATCAATCCCCATTTCACCACCGATCTGCACACCCAAAGTCCCTGGCTTAGGGAGATTGGCATGCCCAGGACGGAGTTTGATAATGATATGGATTATCAGCTCCGTGGCAGCCTTTGGGACATCGGGGCCGACCAGCAGACCGGGCCTTCGGGTTTCACTCCCCTCGCAGGAACTTACAGCGTGGGGCCGGGTGGAGACTATCCGGGCATCCCGCAGTTTCTGAATGATCTGCACCTATTGGGCAGCGGTGACGACATCGTCGTGAACCTCCTGCCTGGAGTCTATACGGGTTATCACACCCTGAACGACTACCCCAGGCTCTATCCCTCCTCCAGATTATACTTCAACGCCATGCCGGGGGCCAGTTTCGAGCTCATCCCCCAAAACACCTACGGCTATCAAAACTATATCTTCAGGCTGCAGGGCATCGACAAGCTCACCCTCAGCGGCCACAGCTTCAACGTGGCTGCCTCAACCCGCCAGAGCGTCCTCATCCTGCTGGAAGGCAAGTGCGACGACATCGTAATCAACGAATGCGGCTTCAATATGGGCAGCCAGTCCAGTGTGGCCATCCAGGCCAGCCAGAGTGTGAGCGATGGACTCAGCATTTTGGATTGCGACTTCCAGGGCGGTTCCAAAGCCGCGGAACTGAGCGGATTGAACCCCAGCGGCAACTATTATCAAAACGTGCGCATCCAATCCTGCAGCACCCAGGGGACCTACACTCCCTTTACCCTGAATGCCATGAACAACCTCAAGCTGCTCTACAACAGTTTCTCGGATTTCAGTGGCTCACCCTCCCTCAGCTATGCCTACGGCAACACGGATATCTTTAACAACAAGCTGCGGGCCCACAACTTCGCGGGCAGCTATTCCAGCTTGGTGATGCTGAGCCTCAGCAACCTCTATGGTACCCAGGACCAGCCCATCGAGATTCTGAACAACCTCGTCTATTCAGCCGGCAATCAGGTGCAAAGCTGCACGGGGATAAACCTTTACGGTGGCACTCACATCCGTCTCTATCACAACAGCCTGATCTTGGAAAACCAATACATTTTCCAATATGGAAGCGCGCTGGCACTGAGCAACGTCAGCAACCTCAGGGCCGTCAACAACATCTTCAGCAACTCCCACACCGGCTACGCCATCTACACTCAAAGCTGCAGCGACCTGGAATTCTATCACAATGCCTACTACAGCGGTCATCCCAAACTGGGCAAGATCGACTCCACGGAATGTGAAACCGGAGACCTGATCTACACTCAGCTTCAGGACATTGACGGCATCTATGCTGATCCGCTTCCCGATGCCCAAGGCTACAGCACCTGTCAGTATTTGGCAGACAAAGGCATGGAGAGCTATGTGATGCTCGATATCGACCAGGCCATCTTTGGCAGCAACCCCAGCATCGGTGCCAACGTGATCACTCCGGCACCCGCTTTCAACGGGACCGTAACTGTGGGCCCCAGCGGAGATTTCAGCTCGCTGGATACCGCTCTGGACGCTCTGATGTCCAGAGGGATAGAGGGCAACACCCAGGTCTATTTACAGAGTGGTTTCTATCAGCTCAACCAGCGCCTGGGCTTTATTCCCAACACCCTCACCCACACGCTCACCATCACAGGATCGCCCACTGCCTATATCTATGGCAGTGCTTCCACAGCCGGTGCCAACTATGCCCTGGCCCTCAAAAACACCCGCAATCTGATTCTGGACGGTCTCAATATCGCTCCCCAGCAGGAAGCCTTTTCACGCGCCATCGCCATCGAGCGTTTCTGCGAGGATGTCAGCATCCAAAACTGCCATATCACCATGGCTGCCAACAGCCTCAGCACCGATGCCAGTGCTGGGATTTATTCCGATAACGCGATGATCAGGGACCTCAGGGTCCAGAATTGCCAGATCGAAAACTTCTCCCGGGGGGTACTGCTCTCGGCCAGTTCATCCTTTCCCAACGAGTCAAGCCTGGTGGAACTACTGGACAACGAAATCAGCGGATCTTATTACGGAGTAAACCTCTACAATCTCCCCGCCCCTGTCTTGAATGCCAACCAGATCAGCAGCTTCAGGCATACTGGCATCAATATGAGTTCCAATCGCGGAGCCGCTCAGATCAAACGCAACAGCGTGAGCGGTAACGGCTATTACGCCTTATACTTCAATAACCACAGCGCCGGAGCTCAGAGATCTGTGGTGGCAACCAACTACCTGAGCTGCGTGAGCTCGGGCTGGGGATACGCCATGCAATTGAGTGGCAGCCCGGATGTGGATGTGTATTTCAACACTTTCCGGATGCAGTCTCCCAGCAGCGATGCCTATGGATTCTATCACAGCGGTAGCAGCGGTCTCAACTTCGCCTGCAACCTTGCCCAAGGCTCAAACTCATACGCGGCAGTATTTTCCACACCGGCTTCTGTGCAGCGCAAGGACCACAACCTCTTCTACAGCACAAGCGGAAACGCTGTCAAATTTGGCAGCACGGATATCAACAACCTCGGTGCCTGGAGCGCTGCCACTTCAGACCTCACTTGCCTCTTTACCGATCCCTTGCTGGCCGCCGAAAGCTACAGCTTCCCGATGAATTCTCCGGCCATCAATGCCGCCACCGTGATCGATGGCCTGGAGTGGGATATTCTGGCAAACTGGAGAGACAACCCCGATATCGGTTGCTGGGAATATGCCGTGATGGGAATCGAGACGCCGGTCAATCTGCAGATCTCGATCGATCCCGTCAGCTCGGAAGTCCTGCTGAGCTGGGATCCCGTGGCAGGCGCCACATCCTATAAGGTGTGGTATGCCGCCTCACCGGATTCCGCAAGCTGGAGCTACATCAGCGTGAGCGTGCCCTCTGCCCGTCTGGCTGCTTCCTCCCAACAAAGATTCTATAAGGTGACGGCAGTCAACTGATCTGATCAATATAAAACACCGCCTCATTTCTGGTTTGAAATGAGGCGGTTTGCTTTCATCAAGAATCCTGAACAGAGCCATTCAAAATCTTGTAAATCCTGTCATCTGCTTCTTCCGCGTTCTATTTCTACAACCTTGTCAGCAGCCTGGGTAGATAGAAGGCCATCAGGATCAGCAGATCGGACATGAACATCAGCAGCGCGGCGAGGACCACCAGGATATTGGCCCGCCGCCTGGCATCCTGATCAAAGAGGATAGGCGTGTCCCTCAGCACTTTAGTCCCTTCCGGAGGGAAAATCCCCTGCCTGTAAACCTTGATCGCGATCACCAGCATGTAGATCGCAAATCCCAGCGGCACAATCCCCAGGGCGATCAGCATCCACTTCAGCAGTTGCAGGGTCTGTTCAGGCGTGCCGGTATCGATGTTTGCCTGCAGATACGGCTGCAGGCTATAGAGCAGAAATCCCAGTCCCAGGGCTATTATCAACAGCAATATCAGCACCTGTCTGCGGTACTGAGGGTCCGCGGGGACCATGTCAGGCTGATACATCAGGGCCTCCAGTGGCTTCTTCGTTTGCTATTCTGATAACATATTCAGATTGCACTCCTCCGCAAGCTTGCCTGTTTGTTGCCGTGGAGATGCCGTGCGGCCTCCGGCGAAAAACCCGGGAGAGCGCACGGCAGCTCTACGGCGGGTAATAGGGGCGGGATGGGTCGGAATCTTGATCCAGTGATTGTCTTGAAACTCAGGACGGCTGTTACTTCTGCGCCAGTGAGTTGTCTGCTCCCAGGATGATCTCATCGGCGATTTTCTGGCAGCATTGCATGATCTCGCTGACGTTCACCGGTTCGATCCACTGGATCATCTCAAATCTGTTTGGGGGCACTTCGGCAAAATATCTGGCAAGATCGAGGGGATTTACCCATTCATCCTTTTGGAAGGCCTCACCGATCAGGACTTTCCAGTTGAAAGTGTATTTGCGGGCGATAAAGACGATATCGGCAAAGTCCTTGATTGCCAACCTGGGGAGCGCTAAAATCTTATTGGATAGAATGTTAAACACGTTATCCACTCTCCCAAGTTGAGGAGAGCGCTCAAACTCACCAATGTGGCAGACTAAGTCATTAACCAGATCAACTTTAAGGATTGTGTCATCCGTCCCCGAAACTTGAAGCCTCACAAAATCGGCACTGCGGGTAATGGCTTGATAATTGATTTGCTTATCATTGAAGCCGGCTTCAATAGCATCGACCAGACCTCTGAAATCGGGGTGGGAGTTGACGAACAGGTCCAGATCATCTGAGTAGCGATGATTGAGGTAGTGCCTGGACAGGGCTGTTCCCCCTGTGAGATAGAATGGCAGATCGAGTTCCACAACCAGGGATAGGACTGTGTCCTGCAGTGGATAAAGAGCATTGTGGTACAAGGACCTGTCCATGTTATTTTTCAGGAAAGAGCCTGCTGGCCGCGAAGCTGTAGCGTTCTCGCAAGGCCTTGGAGTGGATGGTTTTGATCACTGTTGGAGACAACGCGGCCTTGAGTTGCTCGCAACTTAGCATATCTAACAAGCTATACCAGTCGGGAGTACTAAGTAAGAGGCGATTATAGATCGACACAGTAATAGGATCGTTAAGATCATTTTTATCCAGGCAGTTCTGCAATTCCTGCTCGGATATCTGGTACTCCCAAAAAAGGCTGGTTAAACTGCGGCTAACCATTAACTCTATCTCCTCTTGTTTTCATAGGCTGTAGATGAAACCAGATAGCAGAATCCTGTCAAGCTTAATGTCGGCCAGACCAGGAACGGCGTGGAAACGAGCGACGGTCCTGGTTCCCGCAGATTTCGCAGATGGTACAGAGAGAGAGCGTGTAAGCGGGCTCCAGTACTTCTGCTCCCCCCAAAAACCAACCTTATCAACATCCGCGTAATCCGCGTTTAAATCTGCGCAATCTGCGGGAAAGCAACCCAGTTCTCAGCTTGGGAAGTTGATCACGATATTCTTGACTTCGGGATACTTCTCCAGGTGTTCGTGGATTTCTTCGGCCACGTTGTCGCGGTATTGATCAAAGCTCAGGAGGTTGAGGTCGATCAGCACTTCGCCATTGTCCCAGCCCACATATTTGACCATTTTGAGGGTGATGATGTCTTCACCCACTTTGGGATAGATGATCTTTTTAAGCTCTTCGATGATGGTGTCTTTGCTAAAGTTGGGCACTTCCTTGAGGCCGTGGGCGATCTCATAGTTTGAGATGGCGGTCTGGAGTGTGTCGGCTGCCAGGACGCTGCAATGAGCTTTCACGGGTGGCAAACCGTCCAGAGCTTCCATGGCGTCTCTCCAGGTGATCTGTTTGGCTTCGTCGAGGGTCTTGCCCTTGGCCATTTCTGTGATGATGGAAGCGGTGGCGATATTGGAAGCGCAGCCATAGGAGAGGAAGCTGATGTCCTCGATGGTATGGCTGGCGTCATCCACTTTGAGATAGACGGTCACCTGGTCTCCGCAGGCGGGAGATCCTTCCGTGGCGGTGGAATCGGGGTTTTCCATCTTGCCCACGTTTTTGGGGTGCATAAAGTGTTGAAGTACCTTTTCTGAGTACTGCATTTATCTCTCCTGGTCTTTGATA
>Ga0209311_1002502_pt1 | contig 13239 bp, 20 predicted proteins | sample AD_UKC045_MetaG_FD_184417 | JGI IMG/M metagenome (GOLD analysis project Ga0209311, IMG submission 184417) | Active sludge microbial communities of municipal wastewater-treating anaerobic digesters from USA - AD_UKC045_MetaG (SPAdes) (version 2) | ecosystem: Engineered > Bioreactor > Anaerobic >... | reverse complement strand
ATTATTTTCTTTCCGTATTTCTTCATGTTATCGGCCATTTCCGCCGGATTGAACGTAATGGCGGTATAGAAAAACGCAAAGAAAATAATCATGCCGCCATACAACACCATGTAGCCCCAGTTCCCTGGAATAAACAACTCTTCTATAATCGGGGCAAGCCATTCGGACCGTACCGAACTGCCCAAGGTGCCCGGAAGCGAAAGAATAGAACTGGCGAAAATGATCGGGATGACACCCGCCTGATTGACACGCAACGGCAAATAGGTCCGCTGCCCGCCCGACACACGGCGGCCCTTCACCTGCCGCGGATACTGCACCGGGATCCGCCGCTGCCCGGTGGTCACGGCAATCGCGCCCGCCACCACGATGACCATCAAAAACACCAGGAACAATCCCTTGAACATATTAAGCTGCTTGCTGATGAACACCAGGCTGAAAAGACTAAACATGGCCTGCGGCATGCGCGACACAATACTCGCAAAAATCAGCAGGGATATGCCATTGCCCACCCCACGCTCACTAATCTGCTCGCCTACCCACATAATAAACGCCGTGCCGGTCGTAAAGCTCATGATGCATATGAACAGAAACCAAATGCCCGGATTCGGCACAATCTCCGTGCCCAGACCTTGAAGATAAAGGCCTATTCCCACCGATTGAATCACACACAGCACGATCGTGCCATAGCGTGTATATTCAGTAATCTTCTTTTGCCCTTCCGCACCCTGCTTCTGAAGATCTTCCAGCGATTTGACCACCGGAATCAACAAGGAAAGAATAATGGACGCCGTAATATACGGCATAATCCCCAGGGCAAACACTGTTGCCCGGCTGAACGCGCCGCCGCTGAACATGTCGTAAAACCCCAGCAAGCCGCCGCCCCCCTGGCTCATCTTTTGCGCCAACGCAGCGCCATCCACGCCGGGCGCGGGCACGTGACAGCCCAGCCGGTAAATGGCCAGCATGATGAGCGTGAAGATAATCCGATTCTTCAGCTCGGGAATCTTGAAGGCGTTTCGGAAGGCTTCAAAAGGTTCAGACACCGAATTACTCCTTCGCCGATTGCGCGGCGTATCCAACCAGCTCGACCGATCCTCCCGCTGCCTCGATCTTCGCGCGGGCGCCAGGCGTCACCGCCTGTACCTTTACCGTCAGTTTCTTCGCCAGTTCGCCCCGTCCCAACACTTTTACACCGCCTTTGCACTCATAGGCCAAGCCGGCTTGAATAATTTCTTCCGCGCTGATTACTGCGCCTTCAGGAAACACCTTCCCTAAAGTATCCACATTCACCGCCGCCACCGGAAACCGATCAAGACTCTTGAATCCGCGTTTGGGCAGGCGCCGGTGAAGCGGCATCTGGCCGCCTTCAAACCCAAAATGACGCGAATACCCCGATCGGGCTTTGGCCCCTTTGTGACCCCGGCAAGCCGTTTTCCCATGACCCGACCCAGGACCACGCCCCACCCGTTTGCGGTTCTTACGCGCGCCAGGTGCGTTTTTCAGCGTATTTAGTTCCATGTTCCTTGCTTATCCTCGTCCATTACAGAATTTCAGCCACTTCGCGTCCGCGCATGGCCGCAAATTCTTCCACCGTCTTCAATTGCCGCAAACCCGCCAGCGTCGCCCACACCACATTCGTGGCCGAATTCGACCCCAGCGATTTCGTCAAAATATTCTTATACCCCGCCGCGTCCACCACCGCCCGCACAGGTCCGCCCGCCACAATTCCCGTGCCTAAAGACGCAGGCTTCAACAGCACCTTCGCCGCATCCGCCCGGCCCAGCACTTCGTGCGGAATGGTCGTGTTGACCACCGGCACCTCGATCATATGACGCTTGGCCCGCTCTATCGCCTTGCGTATGGCATCGGGCACTTCCGACGCCTTGCCCATGGCCGCGCCAACGTGACCCGCGCCGTCACCCACCACCACAATGGCGCTAAAACTAAAACGGCGTCCGCCTTTCACAACCTTGGCCACGCGGTAAATCTTCACCACGTGCTCAATATACGGACTTTCCTGCTCATCGCGGACACGCTTCTCGCCCCGCGATTCCCGCTTTCCGGATTGAACTCCACTCGTAGTCAAGGTGCTCTCCTAAAATTTCAGTCCTGCTTCCCGCGCGGCTTCAGCCAGAGCCTTTACCCGCCCATGATACAGGCGGCCGCCCCGGTCGAAACACACACACTCTATCGACTTTTCCTTCGCCTTCTCGCCCAGCGACTTGCCCACCGCCTTCGCCCCCGCCACATTGCCGCCGTCTATTTTCAAAGCCACCGACGATTCCGACAGCAACGTATTACCTGTCGTATCATCAATAACCTGGGCATAAATATGATGCAACGTGCGGTTCACCCGCAACCGGGGCCGTTCCGGCGTTCCAGATACTTTTTTGCGCACCCGGAACTTCCGGCGCTCCAGCAACACTGTCGTCTTTTTCGTCTTAGCCATCCTCTACCTTTCCTCCGGCCTTACGCGCCCGCCTTCGTTACTTTGCGGCGCACATGCTCGGTCGCATAACGCACGCCCTTGCCCTTATACGGCTCAGGCGGACGGATGCTGCGGATGTTGGCGGCCACTTGACCCACCAACTGCTTGTCTATCCCATTAATGCGTATCGTCTGCGTGCCATCCACCGTGAACTCAATGCCCGCCGGCGGCTCCACAGAAACCGGATGGCTGTAACCCAGCGCCAAATTCAGGTTCTTGCCCTGCTTCGACGCGCGGTACCCCACCCCTTCTATTTGAAGCACTTTCTCATAGCCTTGCGTAACACCAACAACCATATTCTGAAGCAATGCACGCGACAAACCATGCAGCGCCCGATGCTCTTTCTTATCGCTGGGCCGGGTCACGGTTATTTCCCCGCCTTCCTGCGCCAAGGTCATATCCGGGTGAAAATCCCGCTCAAGAACGCCCTTGGGACCGGTCACCTTCACATGCGAACCCTTCAGTTCACACTTGACGCCGGCCGGAATCTGTACCGGCAATTTTCCAATTCGAGACACAGTCACTATCCTTTCTGCATAAGGCCGGTTCGAGCCTTACCACACTTCACACAAAATCTCTCCGCCAATGCCCGCTTTCCGCGCCTGCTTCCCGGTCATCAGGCCCTGCGACGTGCTCAGCACCGATATGCCCAGACCACTCCGCACCGGCTTGATCCCGCTGCTGTCCACATAGACCCGCAAACTCGGACGGCTCACACGGCGCAAGCCTCGCATCACCGGAGTCCGGTCAGGCAAATACTTCAACGTCACCCGGATCATCGCCGGCAAGGTGTCTTCCACCACCACGAAGTCCTTGAGGTATCCTTCCTGCTTCAGAACCTGGCAGATTTCCGCCTTGAGTTTGGACGCAGGAATTTCCGCCGTGGTTTGACCCGCCCGGATCGCGTTGCGCATACGGGTCAGAAGGTCGGCTATGGGATCGGTCATCGACATGGATTTCAGCTTCCTCTCTTCTTACCAACTCGACTTTTTTACACCAGGCAGTTTGCCTTCGAGCGCCAACGTACGAAAGCAAATGCGGCAAATCTGATACTTCCGCATGTATGCGCGCGGCCGTCCGCATCGACGGCACCGGTGATACGCACGCACCTTGAATTTCGGCGCACGCTGCGACTTCAATATAAGCGATTTCTTGGCCACAATTCTCTCCTCAAACGCTAGTTGGCGAAGGGCATGCCCAGTTTCCGCAACAATTCCCGGCTTTCTTCCGCGGTTTTCGCATTCTTGATCACGAACGTAATATTCATCCCGCGCACCCGGGTTACTTTATCTATATTTATCTCAGGGAATATCGTCTGCTCCTTGAGACCAAGCGTAAAATTGCCAAATGCATCAAAACTCTTCGACGGAATGCCCCGGAAATCTCGAATACGCGGTATCGCCACATTGAACAAACGATCCACAAACTCATACATCTGATCCCCGCGCAACGTCACCACGCACGCAATGCTCGCGCCCGCGCGCAATTTGAAATTCGATATCGACTTGCGCGCCTTCCGGATACTCGGCTTCTGCCCTGTGATCTGGCCAAGCTCCGCCACCGCATTCTCCATCATCCGCGGATCGCCAATGGCATCGCCCACGCCCATGTTAATCACGATCTTTTCCAGCTTGGGCGTTTGCATGACGTTCTTATACCCAAACTGCTCTATCAGCTCCGGCACAACCGTCTTCTGGTACCGTTCTTTCAATCTCGCCGCCACGTTCAGCTACTCCTTTAAGGCGATCAGTCCAAGTGCTCGCCGTTGATCTCCCACACGCGCACGCGCTTGCCGTCTTCCAAGCGCTTCATCTTTATCTTCGAGGGCGCCTTCGCATCCTCGCACCACGGCATTACATTCGACAGGCTAATGGGCGCTTCCCGCTCCACGATGCCTCCCGATTGATTCCGGCGCGATGGGCGCGTGTGCCGCTTCACCAGGTTCACGCCTTCCACTAAAATCCGTTTCTTCTTCGGATACATCTCCAGCACGCGGCCCCGCTGGCCTTTGTGCTCCCCGCGTATCACGAGGACCGTGTCTTTTTTGCGTATGTGCATGGGACGCTCCTTTACACCACTTCCGGCGCCAGTGAAATAATCCGCATAAACCCCTTCTCCCGGAGTTCACGGGGCACCGGTCCGAATATGCGCGTGCCGCGCGGTTCCAATTGCGGCGTTATCAATACCGCCGCATTGCTGTCGAAACGAATCACCGTGCCGTCTGCACGCTGTGTGTCATGTTTCATCCGAACCACCACCGCCTTCACCACATCCCCCTTTTTCACCGGCGCATTCGGAATGGCATCCTTCACGCTCGCCGTGATGATGTCGCCCAGCCCCGCATAACGGCGCTTGGAACTGCCCATCACCTGAATCACGCGGATCTGCCGCGCGCCGGAGTTGTCGGCGACGTTCAACCTCGAATAAATCTGGATCATAACCGTAATCCTTTATCGCGTCACTCAGCGCGCTTGATAACTTCCACCAGGCGCCAGCACTTCGTCTTGCTCAAGGGGCGCGTCTCGCGAATCCGCACTATGTCGCCCACCTTGGCCTCGCCGCGCTCATCATGCGCCTTGAATTTCTTCGTCCGCTTCAATGTCTTCGAATACAGCGAATGCGTCTTCGCGCCTTCCACCGATATCGTTATCGTTTTCTGCATCGCGTTGCTCGTCACCACGCCAACGCGCTCCTTGCGGCGGCCACGGGTGTCTTCGCTCGATTTCTCTAGTGCGTCCATCGTTACTTCGTCCCTTTAGCGGAGGCCTGCTCCCGTTGCTTCATTATGGTTTTTATCCGCGCTATATCGCGGCGCGCCATCCGGGCGGACCGGACATTGTCCACCACGCCGGTTGCAAGCTGCATGCGGAATGCAAACAAGTCATTCTTGCGCTCGCGCTCCCGCCGGAGCAGTTCCTCATTCGTCAGGTCTCTCAGTTCTTTCGCCTTCACAGGTTCGTCTCCTACACGGTGCCCGGTTATGTCCGCTTCACAAATTGGGTCTTGATCGGCAGCTTGTGCCCCGCAAGACGCGTCGCCGCTTTGGCCAACTCTTCCGTCACGCCTTCCACTTCAAACATCACCCGGCCTGGCTTCACCACGCATACATATTCTTCCGGGGCGCCTTTGCCCTTGCCCATACGCGTTTCCGCCGGCTTCTTCGTTATCGGCTTGTCCGGAAACACCCGGATAAACACCTTCCCGCCGCGCTTGAGATGGCGCGTAATCGCAACACGCGCCGCCTCTATCTGACGCGCCGTTATCCAGCCGTCCTCCATCGCCTTCAATCCAAATTCGCCAAACGCACACGCCGTCGCGCCCTTGGACACTCCCGTACGGCGCCCGCGCTGCTGCTTTCTGTACTTCATTCGTTTCGGCATCAACATGGTTCGTTTACTCCGTCCCTATTTGCGCCCGCGGCGGCCGCCACGGCCCGCGCGTTCGGGGTGCTCCCCGGATTCAGGTTCCACACTTTCCATGCGTGGCGCATCCGAAGGACGCCGCCCGTGCGGTGCGCGTTCTCCGCCTACCGTCGTTACCCGTTCTCCCGGAAGCATGTCGCCATGATAGATCCAACACTTCACACCAATGCAGCCATACGTCGTATGACTCGTCGCCACCCCGTAATCCACATTCGCCCGAAGCGTGTGCAACGGCACACTGCCTTCGCGCGCCTGCTCCGAACGGGCGATTTCCGCCCCGTTCAAACGCCCCGCCACGCGAAGACGGACGCCTTTCGCGCCCAGCCGCATCGTGTTCTGCAACGCTTTTTTCATCGCCCGGCGGAACGATATGCGCCGCTGCAACTGCTGAGCGATGCCCTCCGCCACCAGCGTCGAGCTCAATTCCGGGCTCAACACCTCATGAATGTTAATCATCAACTCATGTCCCGTAAGCTGCTCCAATTCATAGCGCAGCTTGTCCACCTCCGCGCCCCGCTGACCTATCACCAGGCCCGGACGCGCCGTATAAATATGCACCTTGGTCTTGCGGCCCGCGCGCTCAATATCCACCTTCGCCACGCCCGTATGATACAGGCGCTTCTTGATGTAGTCGCGCAACTTCAGGTCTTCATGCAACAGGGCGGCATAGTCCTTGCCGGCGTACCAAACGGACGACCAGTTCTCGATAACACCGAGCCGGAACCCAAACGGATGTACCTTTTGACCCACAGTGTGCTCCTCTATTCTTCTACGCTTTCCAAAACCAGTGACACGTGACAACTGCGCTTGCGTATGCGCATCGCACGGCCCCGCGGGGCATGAATAAACCGCCGCAATGTCCGCGCATCGCCTACCTGTATCGAACGCACCACCATCTCATCGGTGTCGATGCGCTCATGCTTTTCCGCCGCCAGGCTGTCCGCATTGGCCGCCGCGGAATCCAACAATTTACGCAGGGGCAGCGAACATCCTTTCACCGTAAATCGTAAAATCTCCCGCGCCTCCGCCACTTTCTTGCCCCGGATAAGATTTGCCACCAGCCGCACCTTGCGCGGCGAGATCGACAAATTCCGTACTCGTGCTACTGCTTGAGCCATGATTCCGTCTCCTATGCCCCGCTCTTCGTGCCCGGGTGCCCGCGGAACGTGCGCGTCGGAGCAAACTCACCCAGCTTATGGCCCACCATGTTCTCCGTCACAAACAGGGGAAGAAACGCCTTCCCATTGTGCACGGCCACGGTCAACCCTACCATCTCCGGAATAATGGTGGAACGGCGCGACCACGTCTTGATCACTCGCCGGTCTCCCGAACTCTGCGCCTTCTCGACCTTCTCCATCAGCGGAGCGTCCACAAAGTAGCCTTTCTTTAATGAGCGTGACACGTTCTTGCTCTCCTAATCGTCCGTTATCCTTTTCTGCGCCGAATAATAAACTTGTTGCTGCGATGCTTCTTCTGCCGGGTTTTATAGCCTTTCGTCGGCTTGCCCCACGGCGACACCGGATGGCGCCCGCCGGAAGTGCGGCCTTCTCCACCGCCATGAGGGTGATCTATCGGATTCATCGCCACCCCGCGCACCTTCGGGCGGCGGCCAAGCCAACGGGTCCGGCCCGCTTTGCCAAGACTCACGTTAATGTGATCTTCATTGCCTACCGCGCCTATCGTGGCCCGGCAGTCCATATGCAAACGCCGCATCTCTCCCGATGGAAGACGCAGCACCACAAATTCGCCTTCTTTCGCCAACAACTGACACCCGCCGCCCGCCGCCCGCACCAACTGCCCCCCTTTGCCCGGCGTCAGTTCAATATTATGCACCACGGTACCCAGCGGGATCTTGCCCAACGGCAAGCAATTGCCCACTTCAAATTCCGCTTCCGAACCACTAAAAATCGTCTGCCCCACCTGCAGGCCGTTCGGGGCGATTATATACCGCTTCTCCCCGTCTACATACGTCACCAGCGCTATGCGCGAAGTGCGGTTCGGATCATACTCAATCGCGCTTACCTTGCCGGGTATGCCAATTTTATCCCGGCGGTAGTCAATCCGGCGATACATGCGCTTATGACCGCCGCCCCGCCGCCGCATCGTCACTTGGCCCTGATTATTCCGGCCCGCCCGCACCAAATTAGGCTCCAACAGCGACTTCTCCGGCGTTTTCTTCGTGATCTCCGAAAAATCGGACACACTCATCGCGCGCCGTGATGCGGTATAGGGTTTAAATTTCTTTAAAGGCATTCACCCAGTCTCCGTTAGATCAACTCGATCTTATCGCCAGGACGTAATGTCACAATGGCCTTTTTCCAATCCGGCTTGCGGCCCGCGCCGCGTTGCGTAAACTGGCGCCGCATCTTCCCTTCGTAATTCATGGTATTCACCCGAATTACCCGAATGTTCGGAAACAGCGCTTCTATTGCCTCTCGTATCTGTATCTTGTTGGCCTTCGGGTTCACTCGGAACGTGTACTGATTGCCCTTGCCCAACTGAATCTGCGACTCTTCCGTTATCACCGGCCGCTTAACAATATGATGCGGATCTAAATTCATGACAACCGATCCTCCAATTGCTTCAGCGCCTCTTCCTGAACTATCACCCGAACCGCGCCCAACACGTCCAGCGCATTCAGATCCGCCGCCGTACGCACCGTCACCCGCTGCAAGTTCCGGCTCGAAAGCATCAAATTCTGGTCCACGCCGCTCGTGACCAACAGGGTCTTCCGGCCTTCCGGCGATGCCTTGCTCATCAACGCCGCAAAAGGCTTTGTCTTTGGCGCATCAAACCGAAGCCCTTGCACCACGCTCACGCGTTCCGTCCGGGCCCGTTCACTTAACACGCAGCATAAAGCCTGTCGGCGAAAACGAACCGGAATCATCTGACGATAATTCCGCGGCCGAGGACCAAACACCGTCCCGCCTCCGCGCATCTGCGGTTCCCGGATACTGCCCTGCCGGGCACGGCCCGTGCCCTTTTGACGGAACGGCTTCGCTCCACCGCCCCGAATCTCGTTCCGTTCCTTCGTCTTATGGGTGCCTTGGCGCTTCGCATTTTGCAGCGCAACCACCACGTTATGAACAAGCGCCTCATTCGAAGCCGCGCCGAAAACCGCGTCACTGGCTTCCACTACGCCTTGATCCGCGCCTTCCATATTTATCAATTTCAAGGAAGCCATGATTATTTGGTCCCTTTCACTTTCACGCTGTGCTCTACCACCACCAGACCGCCACGCGCCCCAGGCACCGAACCACGGATAACCAGCAGATTCTTCTCGGGATCCACATCCACCACCTCCAGATTCTGCGTCGTCACCCGCGCGTTGCCCATCCGGCCAGGCATCCGTTTGCCGCGAATCACCTTCGACGGATACGCGCTCTGCCCAATCGAACCCGGTGCACGGTGAAAATTCGATCCATGCGTCCCAGGTCCACCCGAAAAGGCATGGCGCTTTTGGACACCCTGAAATCCTTTGCCCTTCGAGGTGCCCGACACATCCACGCGGTCGCCCGCCTTAAACATGTCCAGCCGGATTTCATCACCCGGCTTCAATTCCTCCGCGCTGTCCACGCGAAATTCACGCAACACACGCTTCGGCGGCACGCCGGACTTCTTAAAATGTCCGTTCAAAGGCTTCGTGCAGCGCTTCTCTTTCACATCTTCGAAGCCAACCTGCACCGCCTCATAGCCATCGTTGTCTTTTGTCTTGCGCTGGACAACAGTGCACGGGCCCGCCTGGAGGAGGGTCACTTCGACCCACCGTCCATCGTTCAAGAAAACCCGGGTTATGCCCAGCTTTCGCCCCAATAGTCCAACCATCGTTCGGCCATCCTTACGCTGTAGTAAGTTTCCTAGCGTTTGCCCCAAACCCGGTCCGGGCGGGGCCAGCGCGATCATTGCTTAATTTCCACGTCCACTCCGGCCGGAAGCACCAGCTTCATCAGCGCGTCCACCGTCGCCGCACTCGGATTGAGTATGTCTATCAACCGTTTGTGCGTACGGCACTCAAATTGCTCACGCGACTTCTTGTCAATGTGCGGGCTCCGAAGTACCGTGTACTTTGACATGTCCATGGGCAACGGGATCGGGCCTCGCACGCCCGCCCCGGTGCGCTGGGCCGCCGACACGATTTCCCGCGTCGACTGATCCAGCAGCCGATGGTCATATGCCCGCAGTTTGATACGAATCTTGTGGCTCGCAGCCATCCGTGTTCTCCAACGTTACTGTATTTGTTTATCCTTCGGGATATTACTCAATTATTTTCGTTACGACGCCCGCGCCAACCGTCCGGCCGCCTTCGCGCACCGCAAACCGCAACTCTTCCGTCATCGCGATCGGCGTGATCAACTCGCCCGTGATCGTGATATTGTCGCCCGGCATCACCATCTCCACCCCCGCCGGCAAATCCAGCTTCCCCGTCACATCCGTCGTCCGGAAATAAAACTGCGGACGGTACCCCGTGAAAAACGGCGTGTGACGGCCGCCTTCTTCCTTCGTCAACACATACACCTCCGCCTCAAACTTCGTGTGCGGCGTGATCGAACCCGGCTTCGCCACCACCATCCCCCGCTCCACTTCATCCCGCTCGATGCCCCGCAGCAACAACCCAACATTGTCCCCCGCCTGACCTTCATCCAGGATCTTCCGGAACATCTCCACCCCCGTCACCACCGAACCCTTGATCTCGCTCACTATACCCACCAAATCCACCTTGTCCCCCGTGTGAATCACCCCCTGCTCAATTCGGCCCGTCACCACCGTGCCCCGGCCCGTTATCGTAAATACGTCTTCTATCGGCATCAGGAACGGACGATCCAACGCCCGCTGAGGCGTCGGTATGTACTCGTCCACCGCCTTCATCAAATCCATCACCCGCAATTCCCCCATCTCCGGATCCCGCTCCTCCATCGCCGCCAGCGCAGAACCCCGGATCACCGGTATCTCATCCCCAGGAAATCCATACTTCGTCAGCAACTCCCGCAACTCCATCTCCACCAGGTCCAGCAACTCCGGATCATCCACCATGTCGCACTTGTTCATCCACACCACAATCGCCGGCACATTCACCTGGCGCGCCAGCAATATGTGCTCCCGCGTCTGCGCCATCGGACCATCGTCCGCCGCCACCACCAATATCGCCCCGTCCATCTGCGCCGCGCCCGTTATCATGTTCTTGATGTAGTCCGCATGACCCGGACAATCCACGTGCGCATAATGCCGGTTCTCCGTCTCATATTCCACGTGCGCTATGTTAATCGTTATCCCGCGCTCCCGCTCTTCCGGCGCCTTGTCAATCTCCCCAAACTCCATGATCTTCGCCCGGCCCTGCTTCGCCAGCGCTCGCGTAATGCCGCTCGTCAGCGTCGTCTTGCCATGGTCCACGTGCCCGATCGTCCCTATGTTCACGTGCGGCTTCGTCCGCTCAAATTTTGCCTTGGCCATGTTCTACATTCTCCTATCGTTCGTGTTGCCGGCGTTGCCTGGACAACCACCTTCCGGTCTACACTCGCCTATTCAAACCTGTATGTGCTGCCAGCCCGTTTCATCACCTCATTCGCAATGTTCGCGGGCGCGCTTTCATAACTCTCAAATTCCATGCTGTGGGTGGCACGGCCCTGGGTCCGGGATCGCAAATCACTCGCGTACCCAAACATCTCCGCCAATGGCACATGCGCTCGGATCGTCTGGCTGGCGCCTTCGGACTCCATCCCTTCCAGACGGCCACGCCGCCGGTCAAAATCGCCAATCACATCGCCCGTATATTCCTCCGGACAAATCACCTCCACCTTCATTATCGGTTCGAGCAACACGGGATCAGCCTTTGCGGCAGCGGCTTTCACCGCCATGGATCCGGCGATGCGGAAGGCCAGCTCCGACGAATCCACCTCATGGTATGATCCATCCAATAGCGTCACCTTCACATCCACCATCGAGTACCCCGATACCACGCCCGTTTCAAGCGCTTCTCGGCAACCCTTCTCCACCGCCGGGATGTATTCCTTCGGAATAACGCCGCCCACTGTATCATCTTCAAATATATATTTAGAACCTGGCTCGGCAGGCTCAATTCGTACTACCACATGCCCATACTGGCCCCGGCCGCCGGTCTGCCGGATAAACTTCTTTTCCGCCTCCGCCGTCCCGCGTATCGATTCACGGTACATCACCACCGGTTTGCCAACATTGGCATCCACTTTAAACTCACGCCGAAGGCGGTCCACCAGAATCTCCAGGTGAAGCTCGCCCATCCCGGCGATTATTGTCTGGCTCGTTTCTTCATTCGCCCGCACCTTGAAGGTCGGATCTTCCTCCGACAACTTCCGCAACGAATCTATCAGCCGATCCTGATCCGCCTTGGTTTTGGGCTCTATCGCGATATGAACCACCGGGTCCGGAAACGTCGCAGGCTCCAGCATTATCGGCTTTTTCGGATCGCTCAGCGTATCCCCGGTGGTGGTGTCTTTGCACCCAATCACCGCGCCAATATCGCCTGTCCGCATCTCCTCCAGATCCCGCCGATCATCCGCATGCATCTCCAGCAGGCGGCCCAGACGTTCCTTGCGGCCCGTCCGCGAATTCAGCACCTGATGGCCCGACTTGATCACCCCGGAATACACCCGGATAAACGTCAGCTTGCCCACATGCGGATCCGTCAAAATCTTAAACGCCAACGCCGTGAACGGCGCATCATCCGACGGCTCCCGTATCACTTCCCGTTCAGGATGATCGGGATGCATGCCCGTGCAGGCCTTCACATCGACCGGCGACGGCAGATAATCCACCACCGCGTCCAGCATCAGCCGCGTGCCCTTGTTCCGCAACGCAGAACCGCACAGAACCGGCACAACCTTGAAGGCCAACGTGCCCTTTCGAAGCGCCGCCTTGATTTCCTCCGCGGAAACCAGCGCATCCGAAAGATACTTTTCCATCAAATGATCATCCAGTTCAGCGGCCGTTTCCAGCAGATGGTGATGCCATAACTCGGCTTCTTCCTGAAATTCCACGGGAATTGGCTCCACGATCTGCTGGCAGCCGACGTCGTCACTATCCCACGAGACCATCTTCATGGACACCAGGTCGAGTACCGCCCGGAACCGGTCTTCGCTTCCAACAGGCAACTGGATAGGCACAGGATGCGCTCCCAATCGCGCTTCCATGCTGTGAAGCGCCCGGTGGAAATCCGCCCCAATGCGATCCATCTTGTTGATAAACGCTATCCGGGGCACGTGGTAACGGTTCGCTTGACGCCATACCGTTTCAGATTGGGGCTGGACACCCGCCACAGCACAGAACACGGCCACGGCGCCATCCAACACCCGCAGG
>Ga0209311_1002499_pt1 | contig 13246 bp, 9 predicted proteins | sample AD_UKC045_MetaG_FD_184417 | JGI IMG/M metagenome (GOLD analysis project Ga0209311, IMG submission 184417) | Active sludge microbial communities of municipal wastewater-treating anaerobic digesters from USA - AD_UKC045_MetaG (SPAdes) (version 2) | ecosystem: Engineered > Bioreactor > Anaerobic >... | reverse complement strand
AACTATCATTCGACCTGTACGGTGAAAAGGGATTTCTTAAAGTATTGAAAGAGAGGCTGGACGAACGCCATCACGCGGTGATCGTTGTTGCTGAAGGTGCCGGGCAGGACCTCTTCCCGGCTCAGGGTTCACAGATAGATGCCTCAGGAAATATCATTCACCAGGATATAGGCATCTTTCTGAGAGACAAGATCAAAACTGAATTCAAGGCGCTTGGATTCCCGCATGCCCTGAAATACATTGACCCCAGTTACATCATCCGCAGTTCGCCTGCCAACGCCAATGACAGTAAATTCTGCAATCTCCTGGCTCAAAATGCCGTCCATGGAGCCCTGGCCGGACGGACTGACTTCGTTATAGGTTACTGGAACAACCAGTTCACACTGATGCCCATCCCGCCGGTAGTGGCCAAACGCAAAAAGATTGACGTGGAAAGCGGGCTATGGTGGAACGTGCTTGAAGCCACCGGCCAGCCTGTCAGTATGAAAAACGATTGATCTGGCTATCAGAATTCAAGCCCGATGGAGAGTTCAAGCATCCCGAAAGGCTTGATTTCCTTCCCCTCACGGGGCAAAGTACCACTGCCATCTGCCTCCGGGTCAGTATATGACCACCGAAACTGATTCTTTTCAGCTCCGGCATAAAACCCGGCATTCAGAAACAGCCCCTCCCTAAGGAAAAGATCTCCTTTTCGCGATGATGCGGGAACCTGCCGGTTCAGTTATTGGCACGCACCATTGCCGGAGGCTCTAAAAGTACCTGTCGCCGGCGTTTAGATGGCACCTGAGAAAGTATCGCCCTGGTTCAGGTCACCTGTCTCCCATCCCTTGCGCAGCCAGCTTGAGCGCTGTGCTGCCGTGCCGTGGGTGAATGAATCAGGCACCACCCTTCCCTGGTATTTTTTCTGAAGCACGTCATCGCCAATGGAAGCGGCAGCATTAAGCGCTTCTTCTATGTCACCCTCCTCAACGGAGTCGAACATCCTGCTTGCATAGTGGGCCCATACACCCGCCAGGAAGTCAGCCTGCAACTCAAGCCTGACGGTAAGCTGGTTGGCCCTGACCTCGCTCAGGCGCTGACGTTCTTTCTGCACCTCATCAAGAATGCCCAACTGGTTCTGAACATGATGCCCTATCTCGTGCGCCACTACATAAGCTATGGCGAAGTCGCCGTAAGCACCATATTTTGCACGCAGATCATCAAAAAAACTGAGGTCGATGTACACCTTTTCATCACCCGGGCAGTAAAATGGTCCGCTGGCAGCGGTGGCATAGCCGCAGGCCGACTGGACCTGATCCCTGAAGAGCACCAGGGTGGGCTGCCGGTATGTGGCTCCTGACTGGGCGAATATCTTGCCCCAAACCTCTTCAGTGTCAGCCAGCACTACCGAGACAAACTGAGCCAATGCGTTCTCTTCTGCAGAGGCCTCAACCGGACCAGCCGTTTCTGCGGAACCTGATTCCTGCAGAATACCCGACGGGTCACCTCCGAGAAGATAAACGAGCAACACGATTACAAGCATGCCTATACCGCCTCCGACAACCTTCGTTCCGGTACTCATCCCCCTTCGGTCTTCAACATTGTCGCTGCCGCGACGACCCTGCCATTTCATAGTCTGATGTTTTACGAGTTATTCTTGAAGTGACGAAAATACTAAATCGTGTCAATATTTAAAGAATTTGGCATTGAACAATTTTACCGGTCATCTGTTTTACGAATAAACAAAAAGAAAATGAAAACGAAAGCTATTTTGACTTTCACAATTGTACTTGGACTAATAACCATTAACAACAAAATCATGGCACAGAATTATATTTTTCCGGAGCTCCCGTATGCATACGATGCACTGGAGCCTTACATTGATGCCCGGACGATGGAGATTCACTACACGAAGCATCACAGGGCATATTATGACAACTTCGTCAAGGCAGCCGGAGAGGCTAAAATTGACCACCTGCCACTTGAGGATATTTTCTCGGGAGTCAGCGCCTACTCACCTGCCGTTCGCAATAACGGCGGCGGTTACTACAATCACATGCTCTTCTGGAATGTGATGGGGCCCAACGCCGGCGGTCAGCCTGAGGGCAAACTGCTCAAGGCAATAATTGAGGCGTTTGGCTCATTCGATAAATTCAAGGCTGACTTCGAGAACGCTGCAAAGACACAGTTCGGAAGCGGATGGGCATGGCTGGCGGTGGATGCCGGGGGCAAGCTCTTCGTGTCACAGACACTCAACCAGGATAATCCGCTGATGGATGTGGCCTCTAAGCGCGGAGTGCCTATACTTGGCCTCGACGTGTGGGAGCATGCATACTATCTCAAATATCAGAACCGCAGAGCTGAATACGTGGGTATCTTCTGGAACGTGGTCAACTGGAAAAAGGTTGCCGAACTGTATGAAGCAACCCTGAAGTGATTATTCTGATATGATAACCCGGGAAAGGGAGGAGGCGACCGATGACTGCCAAACTGTCTCAGATGGCCTGTTTATCTGAAACAAAGGAAGGAGGACGACTGTCCTCCCTCCTGGTCGGTCTGCAAGGACTCGAACCCTGGACCGATATAAACTGGTCACTTAAACTGTGTTTGATTTAGCAATCTATAAATAAAAGATGTCAATTCGCTCTCAGTAAGTGGTTAAAGTGATCAGTTTAGGCAGTATTTGTTTGACCCTTAAGTATCTACTTCTTAATAACCGGTTGGATACCCTGATGCAGATATAAATCTATGTACACAAAAGTCCTAACATACCGTAAAAGTAATTTTTGAAATAATTGTCCTATTCTTTATTGCAGTGTTTAACTTCTTTAGTCAAACCTCCTTTTATCAGAACAACAAACTCAACATCACGTGGTGGCAGACACAGCATATCGTTACACGACATAAAGGTTACATTTCCACAAACTGTCACAGGGTAGTGAGTTACGAATATCTTCTGACGGAACTCTGCCTTTATGTTGTACATTCCAATATCCATTCCATAGGTATTATCATATTTAACTTCGGGCAGGGAAACTGGATAAGGTCGGCCATTGAGTGTATAGCCGACAGGAGCCTTGAAAGAAAAAACAGTAGGTACTGGTCCCCCTTCTGTAGTATCCATTGCATAAAGATGCCAGCCCTTATCAATTTCAGCGGTCATCACTATTTCGAATTTGTCTACTCCAACTTTCTGATATTCAAAAGTCCATTGAATCGACTCAGTAACCTGTGCATTAAGTGATACTGTTAATGCAACTGGCAAAAGGCTTATTAAAGTTTCCCTTATCATGTTTTAAATAGTATATTGGTGAAACCTTTTACTTGCCATACGTAAGTTAGGCAGATCATTCCAAGAACCATCAGAGTTCGACTTTTTAAAAAAAGTCAAAATGGAAGAACAATTTAATTTAAGATATAAAATCTCCAATCGTCTCTAAAGGTTATTTATTCCTAACTGATAGAAATCAATCTGGTTATTGCCTGAGACTCACCCAAACATATCCGTGTGTTTCTCTTTTTGGTATAAGTTTTGTCAGAGCGGGCCAAATCTCACCTCGTTCTTTGACCAACTTGGCATAATCTTCGTGACCTCTAATACGTAAGTTTTCATTAATAGCTTCATTCATTTTCTCATGATCATCTTTACATATTATTCGAAGCGTCTCTATGTAAGCGGTTCGATCTTTTGCATTTTCGTTATATTGCTTTTGCAGCAAATCTCTTTCCTTGATCTGGTCAGATGTCAGGCTTTCCGGCATAGGCTTATTAATAATATTATTGTTTCCAATAACCAGATCTAACTTGCCGTCGTTATTATAATCTGCGACTGCTACCTGAGTTATTCCGCATTTGCCGCCATTTATTTTATCTACAAATTCATCTGGTTCCAGTATACATTCAGCATCTCCGAATTTAGGAGCACCTAATACTCCTACGTTCTTATAGAAATAAACGCCTCCATTCTTTGATCCTCCAATAATATCCCACAAACCATCACCATCCCAATCAATAATAGCATCGGCAAAATGTGCAGGAAGGACTGAGATGTTCTCTGTTCCAAATACGGGATGAGTTTTTGTTCCTTCGTTAATTCGCAGCTTAACTCCGTAATCACTTCCGGTTAATAACAAATCAAAGTCACCATCGTTATCCCAATCACAAGCTTTCACAAAATCCACCTTGTCTTCGGCATTTCCAAGTGTAACAAATTTATATTTCTCTAAGTCGTAATCCCAATAATAGCCTAGAGTGATATAGTTGCCTGATTTATCCTTTAATGCCACCGGTTCATTGAATGAACCATCATTATTTCCATAAAAAATAAACGGATAACCAGCAAAACTGGCACATAACAAATCAATATTTCCATCACCGTTAAAATCCACAAACTGAGGACTTACGGCTGTACAACACCAATTATGTATTTCAGCATCTGCGCCACCAGCCTGTATAATCGAGAAGCCTTCAAAGGAAGGCACTTTTTCACTTCCAGTATTCTTATAAAATCTGAATCGGCCATTAAAGGTTCCGACAATAAGATCTTGCAAACCGTCTTTGTCAAGATCATAGATCGTTGGACCCGCATAAGAAGGTTTACAATCAATAGCATTATCACCCACCCGAATAAGAGTTGGCGTACCCATTTTCTGTGCTAATGCAGATGTAAATAATCCTGCCATTAATACCACAGTAATTAGTCGGTTTTTACTTATCATTTTCATCTGTTGTATTCTTTAATAACCTGGGTTTTGAATTAAACCTCCATTACCTGAAAGAGCAGCATCTGGAAATGGTAAAATCAGTTGATTATCACTTGTAATCTCGGATTTCAAATCTGAAATATTTAAGTCTCCTAAAATATAATATCGCACCATATCAAACCAGGGCTCATTGAACTCACCAAATAACTCAAGCTGTTTCTCAATCCTGATTGCCTCAAGGAACTCAGCTTTTGAGGAAGTACTAATTTCCAGCAGGCCTGCTCTGTAACGTATGGCATTTAATTTTGCCAAAGCCTCAGAATCAACTCCTGTAACAGCTTCCCTCGCCTTGGCTTCCGCAAAAATAAGATATAACTCACCCAATCTAAGAATGAATAGTGAATTTGCCTGTTCTCCGGTAACACTACCAAATGGATATTTATTATTTGGTCTCATGAGAGCAACATTGTCTTGAGCATGAGCATATGCAAAACGGGGGTCGAATCCCTCACCAGTTACTGGATCTCCATCATTTGGATCACCAACACTCTTATCTGCCGTCGATATTAGCAATGGACCGGGAGAGAATGTTGAACTTCCCGGTCGATCGATATGAGCTGGATATATTGATACTGGTGAAAAAATCACTTCTTTGGATTTAAAACCATTCCCGTAAATACTCTTAAAATCTGTCTCCAGTTCATATGTAGGTAAATTTATGATTTCCAGAGCCAAACGGGCGGCCTCTGTCCAATCACCCATATATAATAAGACTTTGGCCTTCATGGCCTTCGCTGCATCACGTGTTAATAGACCATAACTTCTTGCCGAGATTGGTGCATTCGCCATGGCATAATCAATATCTAACAGAATAGAATTATAGCATGCAAGTACTCCTGATCTTGGATTGTCAGGTGTCCCAGTAAGAGGTGCTTCTTGCAACACTATTCCCAAATCAGAATTTAAGTTATAAAACTGCCCAAAATTTCTTAATAAAAAGAAATGTGCCATAGCTCTTTGTAAGCGGGCTTCTGCTTTCATTTCAGTTCTTCTCGCTTGGTTCAAGCCAGGAATTTCAAAATCAGCTTCTAAGGCTTTGATCAGGTAATTAGCACGCATCAATAGAGAATAATAGGCTCTGTAATAACTGCTCAAATAACTACTTGTAACATCAACCCTATTTATAGACGCATCAACTCCTATACTTGAAGTTGTAGTGTAGTTCCCGGATAACAACATAGTTTGAGCTGTAAAAATATTTATTGAGCTATTTTTCCATGCAGTATATACCCCATTTAGTACAGCTTCCGTTTTTTTAGCATCAGTAAATGTAGTTTCCTCTGTCAATCTGTACAAAGGTTTTATGTTTTCAACCGAGTCTAAGACTTCACATGAACCGGTGAGAATGATGAACCACAGAATTACCGGAATATATTTTGTTTTTTTCATTTTAATTAATTTTAAAATTATAAACTAATTCTAACACCAAACGAAAATGTCCTTAAAAGAGGGAATGCATCAGTAATACTAGTTTCAGCTGTTATTCTGTGTCCATAAGATGCTCTCCCTTCAGGATCTAATCCTCTAAATTTTGTCAGTGTAAAGAGATTTGTAGCAGATATATAAAACATGGCGCTCTTTAAGGGCAGCTTAGTAATCATATTTTCAGGTACATCATAATTTAGTCTGATGATCTTAAGCCTTAAAAATGATGCATCATCTAAAATTGCATCATTATTATCTGATACATTAAAATGATTACCATAAATAAGTCGAGGATATTTTGCATTAGGATTGTCCGGAGTCCAAGTATCATTAAGCGCAACAGGTGAGGCATTATACATAGGTCTGGTTGGATTCATCAGCAGATAATAGCTATCCCAAAATGCTTCAGAACCTACTGTAAATTGGAAACTTGTGAGTAACGAGAGCCTCTTATAACTTATTGTCGTATTGATACCTCCAAAGAAATCAGGTTCCATGCTTCCAATAACTTCCTGATCTTCGGCTGTAATTGTTTTATCATTATTCAAATCCTTATACAAATAATCGCCCGGGCCAGTATATGCGGTTTGATAAACTCCTGTTGGGGATGCATCATTGAGGGCATCAATTTCTGATTGTTGCTGTATTATTTTTACGACTCTATATCCTTTTATGACACCAATAGGCTGACCAACTGTAAAATACCGGGTTTGATATGGTGTTAAGGCATGACCTTCCATACTTTCAACCTTATTTCGATTTGCAGAAATGTTGAAACTAAAAGACCAGGTAAAATCATGGCTTCTGATAAGATTGGCGCCCATCTCCAATTCCCATCCTTTGTTACTCACATCTGCTAAATTACTTGTAAAACTTGATGCTCCTGACTCAAGAGGGTAAGGAGAAGCTACTAAGATACCAGATGTATATTTGTCATAGATATCCAGATTACCAAATAAACGATCAGATAACACCGAAAAGTCAAATCCAAAATTAAATTCTCTGGTTGTTTCCCAGTGAATATCAGCATTGGGATAAGTACCAGAGGGAACAATGGTAGTTTCGCCAGGAAGATATTCTTTGTTGTGTCCAGTACCAGATTGAAAATATTGCAGATATAGAAAATCTGATACGTTTGCAGAACCTGATCTTCCATAGCTTGCCCTCAAAACTAATTTATCTAAGTAATTTATGTTTTCAAGAAATTTTTCTCTGTGCGCATTCCAGTTAAATGCAAAAGACGGGAAATAGGCTCGTTTATTTCCGGGTCCAAATTTTGAAGATTTATCAGTTCTAAAATTAATAGTTGTAGTGTAAATATCATTATATGTGTACTGAAGTCTGCCATAGATAGAGTTTAATCCACTGTTGGCTTCTCCATCTTCAGAACCCAGGTAATTAATGGCGGAAGCTGCATTCGTTAGAACATATTCATCAAGAAATCCGTTGTATCGAATGTAACTCCTGTGATAATTTGCTTTATCCCAAGAATTTCCAACCATCAAATAAATGCCATGCTTATTAATGAGCTTTTGGTAATTAGCCTGAAAGGTGATGGAGGTTTTCATTTGTTCGTTGGCACCGTTGGTTAAAGAGCTCTTAGCGGTAGATGATAATAACTTAGCTCTTAGAGGATTAAAATCTCTGCTCCTGCTTTTGAAAATTGCTGTGTTAGCATCAGCCCTGAGTTTAAATCCATTAAATAAGCTGGCTTCAATATAACCCGACCCAATGAAAGAGTTATAATGAGCTATCGTTTCATTTTCAAGTTTTGCGACACTATTTGCCTGTTCATAATAAAGCCTTCCTGTGCCGGGAGTTTGATAAATCCAATATTGTGGCCATCGCTGGAATAATCCATTATTATCATATATAGGATAATCAGGACGTACTATGAACATATCAATGATGTCGGCAGTATTAGCTATAGAACTGAAATCCCTGCTACCGTTATAATTCAAAGTTGTTCCAATTTTTAACAATTTGTTCGCCTCAGAGTCAATACTTAATCTGGCTCCGTATTTTTTAAAATTTGACTTTCTGATAATTGCTTCTTGATTCGTATGCGAAACTGAAATTGAATAATTTGTTTCCCTATTGCCGCCGCTTACATTTAGACTCCATTGCTGCATAGGTGCATTTTTCCGGTAAATCTCATCCTGCCAATCGGTATTTGCACTACCAAAAACAGGTATCTTCCTGCCCGTTGATATATCCAACACACTATCTCTGATTACACCAGTCGAGGGATCAATTACCTGAGAAGCTTCCAGATTACCAGATGAAGAAGCAGTACCCATAGCATAGGCATCAAGAGTGTTTCTGGCAATCATAGTATGGAGCTTTTTATAGCCTTCAGCATCCAGAAGTTCAAGTCTTTTAATAGGATTACTAAGGTTTAAACTATAATCTAAAGACGTGCGAATACCTGTATTTTTCTCTCCTCTCTTAGTATTAATTATTATTACACCATTGGCTCCCTGCGAACCATAAATTGCCGTTGATGCAGCATCTTTTAATACAGTTAAACTGGCAATGTCGTTTGGATTAACACTTAGTAATGGATTTTGGTTTTTAGCATAGTCATAGTTGGTAGCACTAAACTGAGGATCAGTATTAAATGGTATCCCATCTATTACATACAAGGGCTGGTTATTACTTCCGCCAAAGGGAGATGTAATTCCTCTCACCCGTACAATTGAAGCAGCGCCAGGTGCTCCTGAAGATTGAGTGATCTTAACGCCTTTGATTTGTCCTCCAAGCATTTGCTCAAAACTTATAGAACCCACGGATTTTGATTCAATCTCCCTGCCGTTAATCTGGGAGACAGAACTACCTACACTTGCTTTTTTCATCGTTCCATACCCAAGAACAATCACATCATCCATTTCTGTGACCTCTTCACTCATTTGCACATTAATAATCGTTCTTGATTGTACAGGAACAATAACATTTGAATATCCAAGAAAAGAAAAACCAAGAGTAGCGTTTGGATCTTTTACTTCAATAGTATAATATCCATCAGCATCAGTAGCCACCCCGGTGGAGGTTCCAATTATAATAACATTCACAAATGGTAAAGGAAGATCAGTTTTAGAGTCAGTCACCTGACCTTTGACAATAATTGGTTGCTGATCATTTGATATAATTTCCGATGCAATTACGTGTGTTGGCAAAGTTTCCTTAATAAGTATTACATTTTTATCTATTTCATATGCAAGTCCCGTGTTTGAGAAAATTGAATCAAGCGCCACCCTAATGTCTTCATTCTTGACATTGATATTAATATTTCTGTCAGTCTGACTTATTAATTTCTCCTGGTAAAGAAATCCTATACTCGTTTGGCTTTCAATAGAATTGATGCACTCCTTTAGAGAGGCATTATCTAAGTTTATGCTAACCATTTGACCAACAATCGGATAAGAGAGGCTCTGAGTCAGAATGAAAATGCCTGTCATGAGAATTGTCATGACACTTGCTTTGGGGGGATGTTTTTTATTCAACGAGAATAAATCGCACATTTTTTTCATAACTTTGTTCGGTTAGGTTTAACATGTACATAATTCAAAAAATGATTAAACTTGACTTGAGCAGAATGCTAGCCCATCCTGCTCATTTTTTATTTAATCGTGATATTTTTACCTTCTAATTGAAAGTCAGCATCGCCAACTTTTTCTATCATTTCCACAATTACCTCAAAGTTTTCGAAGCGAGGAAGTTTGCCAGTAAAAACTTCATTAGCAGAATTACTATTCAAGAAAATCACATTGAGATCATACCATCTGACCATTTTCTCCATGATCAGGGACAGAGGTTCTTCATCGAAGATAAAGTATCCGGATGTCCATGCTATATACTTGGATGCATCAACCCGTTTTAATTCAGTTTCATTCGTTGTGGCATTAAAAATGAACTGTTGGTCAGAACCAAGAGTCAAAGATTGATTATATGTATTCTCTAAAAAGCTGACCTCAACTTTACCTGTTTCCAGAGTAAGAATCTGAAATGGATCATCTGAATAGGCGCTGATATTGAATGATGTTCCCTTGACCTCTATATCATAAAAAGCAGTATGGACAACAAATGGCATTTCATCCAGTTGGGCAACTTTAATATAGGCTTCTCCTGATAATGTAATTTCACGTTTCCCTGAGCAAAAATTAACCGGATAATCCAGTCGTGATTCTGCATTCAGCCATATTATAGTACCGTCGGATAAAGTTAATCTATATTCTCCCCCTCGTGGTGTTGTCAGACTGTTTTTCAGGTTGACAGAATTTTTCGAGTTCTTTTGTTCCTTATCTGAGTACATCAATCCTGATGAATCTATCACTAATACACTACCAGCCTCAGCAAGTGAAATTAAGGTATCAGATTTATCTGCCAGATTAATAACAGCACCTGTATGAAGAGTCAGGTGTGCTATCGATTTACCTGGCTCAATGGGCAACTGTAAACCAGCAGTGATATCCTTCTGTTCATTGTGGAAATGGGAAAAGGCAAATAACAAACTTATTAGCAGAGCAAGACTTGCCGCAATGCTTGCTACCCTCCGCATCATCAATCGTTTTCTTCGGGTATATCTGATGAAATCATAATAAGATACATCTAATTCTAATCTTTCATAAGCGCTGTATTTTATTTCTTTCGAATAATACTTTATCGCTTTTTGAAAGTATTCTTGATGAGATTTTTCTGATTGCAGCCATCTATTAAAGATGACCTGTTCCTCTTTGGTAAGCTTATTCTCAGCAGCTCTTCTAAAAAGCTGCCAATTGACTTCAATTTTCTTCTTCATATAATAAAGGCACCTAAATGAGCTAAAAGGGTTACATCAGGAGAAAAAATATTTTTGTAAGCCAAATCTGTCTGTCAGACAAGTGAAGCCAGGTTTGACTTAAGAATTTTTACTGCTCTTTTGAGATGGGTTTTGACAGTATTAACACTTACTTTGAGGTATTCTGCTATCTCTTCGTATTTCATTTCATTCTTGATCCTCAGATTGATTACCTTGCGCATTTGTTCTGGCAATGAATCTATCGCTTTTGTAACTTTTTCTATCCGATCTTCATATATCTGTAAATTTTCATTCTCTGCTTTTAAATAAGCTTCCCTGATTCGATCATTGTGAAGATCAATAATCCTGTAATGTCTTATTCTATTTAATGCTTTGTGTTTTACAGAGGAAAAAAGATAGTGTTTGATACTTTTATTGATTCTTATTTTTTCAGCATTGTCCCAAAGGTAGAAAAATACATCTTGCACAATGTCTTTCGCCTCTTCTCTATCATACACTATAGCTTCTGCAAACTCAGTCAAAGGCAGAAAGTATTTCTCATATAGTGACCTGAAATAATCAGGGTCACGATGAATTACATTATCCTGAAATAGTTTTAATTTCATAAAAGAATATGCTCATGTAACGGAACATTACGCGAAAGTAAATATAAGAGAATTCAAAGTGTATTATGAAATTAATTTGAGTTTGGTAAATAAATCATTTATTTACTTGACTGTAATTCTGTTCTTTCGATCATCAACTTGAACCGAGCCAGAAGGATTGGCTCAAATAGGATATCCTTGAAAATGGAAAAAATTCTTACTGAACTTTAACTGGTTCATAACAATGAAAATAACTGTAATCCAATTTTTAGATGTCCTTGCGGATATTGCCTTTACCTTACTGAGGTTATAACCATTTTTCCCCTGACCAGATTTGCCTTCTACCTGCTTCTTCAAATCAGTGCTTTCATTGTATGCTTCCCAGCCAAGAATATTGATTCGCACTCCTAATTTGCATGCTGACACCCAGCTTCATACCAAATTCAACATTGACCTTGTCCTTGCCCCTTACTATCGGTCTGATATGTGACTGACAAATGCTTACTATCTGGTTTTCAATACTGTGTGCATGATATTTAGAACATCTTCTCCTTCTGATCACTGCTAATACTCCGGCAGTAAATGTCTGCAAGTCTATCTCACGGCAAGGAGTCGCCAGTTTTACCCACCGGTTCTTCTTATCAAGTTTTATCTGAAAGGGTGTTTTGATCTTCTCAATACTCATCTGTCTACCGATTAACACTTGATGATATTTGCACAGTTTTCTGGCCATAAGATATCAAAAACTTTCAGATAATTATTTAAAAAGATCTCATATACTATTAATATTCTGATGATTATAATTTTTTTCAATTAAATCCTGAAAAAATGGTCTGTTCATTTATTTTCATTTGAGCACATAAACCATTGCATCCCTGTACGATTCCAATTCATGAGTTTATAAATAACTGATACAGAGCATAAAAAAACAGGAGATGTTTTCTCCTGTTTGGTCGGTCTGCAGGGACTCGAACCCTGGACCCGCTGATTAAGAGTCAGCTGCTCTACCACCTGAGCTACAGACCGGAATTAAAACGGTGCAAAAGTACACTTTTTCGGGAATTGTGCATCAAAAAAATGTATATACCTGATTATTGATTCACTATTGTGCCGGAACAATCTCCCTTATGCAGCTACGCTATTGTGTCAGCACTATCATCCCCTCCCGCGGAATAGCCCGGTAAATAATCTTCGCCTCGGCCTTTGGGAGCCATATCTTGATATATGGTACATACGGCGGAATCTTCATCCTCGCAACAGCCCTCATCGTCACGGAAGCATTCCGCATCCTGTCCTTCAGGTCAAAAACGAACCTCGCCCGACGGTCAGCTCCAATGGTGTCTTCCTGTTGCTCAAAGAAGAACCGGATATTACGGTCAGTGTCAAGCGTGAAAAATACCGCCTCAAAATCAGTGGTGTCAGGCTTTTCACTCTCAACCACCTGCGACGTATCCCTGGGCGCAATCTTCACACTCACCGGATCCTTCATAAAGGTTGCCTGCATACCTGTTATAGTCAGCGGTGTGGAAAGCATTTTGTAAATGGCCTCCTGGTTTGCACTATGAAAAAATGGCGAGATATCATACTCATCAATTTTAACCGTCCTCACCGGCAATCCTTTAATCAGCAGCTGAATCACGCTGTCGCGAACATTGATCAGCAACCCCACCGAGTCCGACTCCGCCAGCTTCACCTGA
>Ga0209311_1002480_pt1 | contig 13302 bp, 7 predicted proteins | sample AD_UKC045_MetaG_FD_184417 | JGI IMG/M metagenome (GOLD analysis project Ga0209311, IMG submission 184417) | Active sludge microbial communities of municipal wastewater-treating anaerobic digesters from USA - AD_UKC045_MetaG (SPAdes) (version 2) | ecosystem: Engineered > Bioreactor > Anaerobic >... | reverse complement strand
CGGGAATAGGCAATCAGGGCGCCTCCCCATCCCTGGGCGGCGAGCTGCTTTTGCAGGTCCTTTATTCTGGTCCTTTCTTCCATAATGATCTCCTCCCTTCTTTTGAGAAGAGGCTAGTGATTTTTGGGGCCATGATAGCATAGCGCCGCTATATCACCGCCGACGGTTAACTTTTATTAGTGAAGTTAAAGGGTAAGAAACGCCTACAGGTGGTTGCGGAAAGGCATTTTCGTCTGTGCATTCTTAGGGAATGGGTGTCCCCTAAACAGGGGATGGGTAGCATGACAGGTTAACGCCCTTCGTCGCCTCTTGCTTTTTTATGAAGCAAAATCAATATCTTTTCTGCGCACGCGGGGGGAATCCCGATTATTCCCCGTTCATAACGCGACAGGGTTTGTCGGGTGATGCCGATGAACCCGGCGAGATCTTCCTGGCGCAGATAGAAACGGGAACGGAGTTTTTTCAAGATTGCCGGATTGGCCATCAGGGTGGCAACGTCCCGGGGAGGAGCCTCGCCGCCCGCGCCTGCTCTTTGCCGCGGAGTGGATGACCGGACTGACGGGGAAAGGGATCTTTTCCCGGCGCCCGGGCGGCCCGGCGCCGCCGTCCGGGGTGGAATCTCCCGGCAAACGATTCCCGCCGGGCGCCGGAAATGATGTCCTGACCGTCATGCCCTGCACCTGCCTTTTAACCAGCTTGCGGTCCCCGCCGCTCCGGATGGAGTTCGGTGCCGCCTGCTGCTGTCGCGATGGCGTTCATCGCCACGTATTCTTACTTTTTCATCACCGGGGATTGATAATATGTATGTTAGGGCGATTGCCGGGGGAAGTCAAGGAAGAAGAAAGATACCTTTGCATAACTGCGAGAAAATGGTCCGCAAGCGGCGAATCAAAAGTTTTTGCCATTGCGGAGTTGAGCTTAACACCCGGTATTGAATAAGATTTATACGTTACCCATTGAGAAGCGAAAAAGATTTCTGAGCCGCGGCGAAGCCATTTTTCAAAGGTCTCCTATCGTCGCTGGTCCGCAACCTACGCCCGGCAGCTCGTCAGGGCATGATGATCAACGGCGTATGGCCTTCATAGACAAGATCGTTGATGAGGAATTTCCTGGCTATCTGGTCCAGGAACATCCTCGATCCTCTTTGAACCACGATGAATTCGTTTTGCTTCCCCTTGATGATCTTCTTGAGGTCCCGCCAGCTCTCGTCCCCAGAATACAGCTCATAAGCGGCCTCCTTCTTGTCGGAATACAATGCCGACAGCTCTTTTAGATACCTTTCCGTGGCCTCCCGGTCGTCCTCGGGTGTTACGACGGAAAAAAAGATGATTTTCGAGCCCACAGCGCCATTGAGGCGGATAATCTTATTCAATTCGATGAGATTAAGGGGATAGGTTTTCTGCACGGCGACATGGATCGCGTCGGGAGCGCAACAGGGGGCATGCTGAGGCATGGCTACGATGAGGCTGTCGATCCCGTCGATAACGTTCACGGCCTGGCTGCCGATGAAGATTTTCTTCAACAGGCCCGTCCCCTTGATGCCGAGGAATACCAGATGATGGAAAGGCTTTTTGAGCAATTCACGCAAGGCGACCACCAGGTTTTTCTCGGATACGAGGTGCTGAATCGAAGTCGCTCCCGGCAGAACAGTTTCCGTAAAGGCCCTAAGTTGTTCCCATGCCTGGTAATTGGCCCGTTCGGTCAATATCGTTTTTGTCTCATATGGCGTCATCAACGGCGACAGGGCCATGGTATTATGGAACGTGAGCAACACGGCATCCGCCCTCTTGCTCCAGTCATAGGCAAACCGCAGCAGTTGTTCGGAATGAGGCGAGAAATCAATCAGTACAATGAACCTGTTTTTCATGGCCTTTTCCTCCGTAAAAAAATTTTTCGCTTCGGTCAAAAGAGGCTTCCAGGCAGGAACTCTTTTAAAAAGAGTTGATCTCTATATGCTTTTTAAATATATTACCGGTTCATCAATGTAGAAGTCAAGCCACATCTGTCCAAGATAGATTTTCGGAATTGAAAAGGGTTCACACAATATGGATGAGTTGAGCATTCTCATGACCTTCGCCGTCGGACTGGCCGGAGCGCTTTTTTTCGGCTATATCGCCACGCGTCTTAAATTATCTCCCATCATCGGGTACCTGATCGCAGGCGTTATGGTCGGACCTTTCACTCCCGGCGTAGTGGTCAACCGGTCAATTGCCGAGCAGTTTGCTGAAATCGGCGTGATTTTGCTCCTCTTTGGAATAGGGTTGCGGTTTAATTTGAAGGAGCTCTTTGCGGTCTGGCGTCTGGCCGTTCCGGGAGCGCTGATTCAGAGCACCCTCTCCACGCTTGCCCTCGCATCCATATTGCATCTGATGGGCTGGAACTGGACGTCCGGTTTGATTCTGGGCATGGCCATTTCTGTGGCGAGCACCGTTGTCATGGCGTTGGTGCTGGCCAAATGGCATGATCTGCACGCCACAATCGGACACGTTGCCATCGGCTGGACGGTTGTGGAAGATATTCTCACGGTGGCCCTGCTGCTCCTTTTGCCCCTCCTTTTTTCGCAAAGCCCAAATGTTGAATTGAACATCGGCTGGATTCTGGGGCTGGCGGGATTAAAAATTCTGGGGCTCGTCGGCCTGGTGGTCGTGCTGGGAAAATGGGTGATCCCCTGGGCGCTGGAAGGCATTGCGAAAACCCGGTCACGGGAGCTTTTCACGCTGGCGGTGCTGGTTCTGGCGGTGGGCATCGCCGTGGGCTCCGCCAAGATATTCGGGGTTTCCATGGAGCTGGGCGCATTTCTCGCCGGCCTGGCCGTCAGTCGTTCCGAATTCGCCGCCAGGGCGGCTAACGACGCTTTGCCGATGCGGGACGCTTTTGCCGTGCTCTTCTTTATTTCCGTCGGCATGCTGTTTGATCCGAAAAGCCTGATCCAGATTCCTCAGATTATCGCCGCCGTCCTCTTTGTGGTCGTCATCGTCAAACCCGTGGCCGCGGCGCTCACAGTCAGAATGTTAGGCCAGCCCACGGCCACGGCGGTTCCCATTGGCGCGGCTTTTTCCCAGGTCGGCGAATTCAGTTTCATTCTGGGGACCGTCGCCCTTGGTCTGGGGCTCATTAATGAAGCCGGATGGAACGCCCTGGTGGCCGCTTCCATAATTTCCATCGGTTTTAATCCTTATGTTTATGATTGGGCGCGCCGCTTTTCGTCACCCAAAAAGGCCAAAACGGCGCCGATTGGAGATAGCCCCCGTCAGCCCCTCAATCCCAACTTATGCATCCTCGTCGGTTACGGCCCGGTCGGAAAGATCGTGCACAGGCTTCTTCTGGAACGTGGCGCGGAAATCACGGTCATCGATCTAAATCTGGACACCATTCGCCGCTTGCGCGCCGAAGGCCATGATGCCCTGTATGGTGACGTTCTGCGTTCGGGAACGCTCGAAGACGCAGGCATCGCCTCAGCCGCCAGTCTGATTTTGAGCACCGATATCGATGATGCCCCGGAAGTGGTCAAACACGCCCGCCAGATGAATCCGGATTTGCAGATTCTGGTGCGTTGCGCCCACCTGCGGGACGCAGACGCGCTTCGCAAAGCGGGCGCAACGGTAGTCGCCGCCGGAGAAGCTGAAGTCGGCGTCGCCCTGGCGGAAGTGGTGACGGCAGGCGATGAAATGGCCTGCAACCTGGCGGCGGACCATCGCGAAACCATCCGACGCGTGCTATACGATACGCCGGCGCCTCACAAGGAAGAATCCCGCTCCAAAAGGTAAAAAAGAAATATACGTTACCAATCCAGAAGCGAAAAAGATTTCTGAGCCGCGGCGAAGCCATTTTTCAAAGGTCTTAAACCGGCATTACCATGACGGTGGACAATCGGCATGTTATCTGAATATATACTTTCTTTTTGACATCTTGGTGATTATCCGATACTTTATAAACAATTCGGATATTGTCCATACGTATGCTTTATTTCCAACGAGCGTCGCTGATTCAGCGGGGGCCGACTGATGCATGATGATGCCAGCAAAACACATCAAGAGTTGATCCAGGAGAATTCGTCGTTAAAGCGGCGAATCCAGGAACTGGAATCCCTTGCCGCCGCACTTGAACGGGCGGAAAAGGGACGCCGGGATAACGAGGAAAGAAATCAATTATTGCTCAGCAATACGACGGATTATGTGGCGCATTACAACATGAGAGGCGAATTGCTCTTTGCCTCCGAGGCAATGCGCTCCATGCTCGGTTACGACCCTGCCGAGGTAATCGGCACCTCGGGATTTGACCGCATACACCCCGACGATGGGCCGCATGTCCGGGAAGCGCTGAAAAAAATCGCCGCGATTGAGCCCGGCGCCGTTTCTAAAGTGGAATACCGGGCGATCTGCCGTGACGGATCATGTAAATGGGTCGAGATGAGCGGCAAGACATTTTTGAGCAATCAAACCGGCGAGTTGGAAATAATCGCGTCCGTTCGCGACATCGCGGAGCGAAAACAGGCGGAGGACGCGCTGCGGGCGAGCGACGTCCGCTTCAACAAGCTGTCTTCCCATGTCTCCGGCATGATCTATCAGTTCATGAAGCGGCCCGATGGAAGTTATTGCGTGCCTTTTACCACCGCGGCCATCGAGGATGTCTATGGCTGTTCACCTGAGGATGTTCGTGAAGATTTTACTCCCATCGCCAGGGCATTATGGCCTGAGGATGTCGAAAACATAATAGCCTCGATCGAATATTCCGCCGCGCATATGACGCCGTGGCAGTGTGAGTATCGCGTTCAGGTTCCCGGCAGGACGGTTAGATGGATGATCGGTCAATCGACGCCGGAAAAAATGGCCGACGGCAGCATCATCTGGCATGGATTCATAACGGACATCACCGATCTGAAGACCGTTCAGGAAGAAAGCGAGCGACGGGCCGCCGTTACCGCCGCCATCAATCGCATTCTCCAAAGCGCGCTGAAGGCCGGGACCGATGTAGACGTGGCGCTCATCTGTCTCCGCGAGGCCGAAGCACTGACGGGCAGTCCTTTCGGCTGGGTCGGGGAAATCAATCCCGCCGGGAAGATGGACACCCTGGCCCTGAGCGACCCGGGCTGGAAGTCCTGCGGGATTCATGAGTCCGGCCAGGCAATCAAAGACATGGAACTCAGGGGGATCTTCGGGCATGCCCTCAAGAATGCCGAGTCTTTGCTCACAAATGATCCCGGTAATCATCCGGAAAGGGTCGGGCTTCCACAGGGGCACCCGCCGCTTACCGCATTTTTGGGGGTACCGCTTCTTGTGGGTGGGCGAAGCATCGGCATGGTTGCCCTGGGCAACAAGACCGGCGGCTATACGTCCCACGATCAGGAGGCGATTGAAGCGCTATCCGTAGCCTTTGTGGAGGCGCTGCACCGGAAACGGGAAGCATTGGCCCTGTTGCAATACAAGGCATTGCTCGACAGGGCCGGGCGCATGGTCCGCTTCGGGGGATGGAGCATGAGAACCATTGACAACAAGGTGGTGTGGTCGGATCAGGTAGCTGACATCCATGAGGTGCCGCCGGGTTTTTCTCCCACGCTGGAAGACTGCATCAACTTTTATGCCCAGGGATCACGGGAAATAATCATTAAGGTTTTCGGCGATTGCGCCCAGAACGGCGTGCCGTATGACGAAGAGCTGGAGATCGTCACCGCCAGAGGCAATTGCATCTGGATTAGAACTTTGGGAGAAGCGGTTCGTGATGCCGCCGGTGCGATCATCGCCGTGGAAGGGGCTTTCCAGGACATCAACGATCGCAAAAAGGCAGAAGTCGAGCTCAAAAAGACCCTCAAAAATCTCAGGAAAGCTCTGGGGACAATCATTCAGGTTCTCGTATCCGCCGTTGAGACCAGAGATCCTTATACGGCCGGGCATCAGGTCCGGACGGCAGATCTTGCCCGGAGCATTGCCATGGAGCTGAAACTCTCCGGTGAGCAAGTAGAAGGCATCCGCATGGCGGGGTCGATTCATGACATCGGAAAATTATCGGTACCCGCGGAAATATTGTCCAAACCGACAAAATTGACGGACATCGAATATGCGCTGATCAAAGAACATCCCCGGAGAGGATATGAGTTGTTGCGGGACGTGGAATCTCCGTGGCCGCTGGCCCAGATAGTGCTGCAGCACCATGAGCGCCTCGACGGCTCCGGGTATCCTGAGGGGCGCAAAGGTGATGAAATTATTCTTGAGGCACGCATCATGGCCGTGGCCGACGTGGTGGAAGCCATGGCTTCCCATCGCCCTTATCGACCGGGTTTGGGACTTAAGGCCGCTTTGGAGGAAATAAGCAGGAACAGGAGCCGTCTTTATGACGCCGCTGTCGTCGATGCCTGTTTAAGTCTCTTCCATGAAAGAAATTATCAATTCATCTGATTGCCTCCCGGATGATGCCCCCGCCGCCGACGAGACTGCTGTCATAAACCACGACCGATTGGCCCGGGGAAATCGCCTCCTGTGGCTTGTCAAAGACGATCGTGGCATTTTCCCCCGCCCAGGTTACGGAACATGGCGCCGCCCGGTGCGCGTAGCGTATCTTGGCCGTTGCCCGTTCCGGAGGATCATTCACCAGCAGGTTGATCCGGTCGGCAATAAGCCCCGTCGCCCGCACCTCGCACTTCTCGCCGCCGACCAGGCGGTTGCCGGCCACATCCAGGGCCAGGACGTAAAGGGGAACCGTGTTGCTGACACCGAGGCCGCTCCGCTGTCCGATGGTGTAAAAGGGCAGCCCGCGGTGGCGACCGAGAACCTTCCCCGCCCGGTTTACAATCTCTCCCGGAAGGATCTTTTTCCCGGCATGCTGCCTGATAAAAGAATCCATTCTTTCCTTGGAGACAAAGCAGATGTCCTGGCTGTCCGGTTTCTCCGAAGTGGGAAGTCGGGCGGCCGCCGCCAGCCTTCTCACTTCCTCCTTACGATAATCGGCCAGGGGAAACAGGACATGGTGCAGATCTCCTTTGTTTATGGCGTACAGGAAATAGGTCTGATCCTTTCCGGCATCGCGGGGAATGGACAAGCGGGACAGAGCACGGTCATGATCCACCCGCGCATAATGCCCCGTGGCCAGGTACTCGCAACCCATGGCGCGCACTTTGCGGAGGAGACTTCCGAATTTGATGGCCCGGTTGCACTTCACGCAGGGGTTCGGGGTTCGCCCCCGGAGATATTCGGAGACGAAAGGCCAGATTACCATGGCATCAAGCTCGCCGTCAAAATCAAGAACATCATGGGGAATGCCCAGTTTCCGGCAGACCCGGCGGGCATCTTCGCTCTCCCTGGAATCGCGGCGCTGGGCTGGTACTTCATCCGCCGCGGTGATGCCCAGAGACATGGTGACGCCGACTACGTCATGTCCGGCTTCCTTAAGCAGCAGGGCGGCCGTGGAGGAATCAACCCCGCCACTGATGGCGATGGCTACCGCACCTTTTTTCCGGGGAGAATATTCGGACATGATTTCCTGTCTTCTTTAATAAACATGGGAAAGACGCATTATCATAAGGTTAATCAACAACTTGCCACTTCTTTTTGTGGAGATTGCCGTGTCATAAATAATTCGTCAAGATATTTCCCCGCCGGGATAACTATCTGGACTTCATCCTCGCTTAAAAAAGGATAAAAAATGGGGACGGCTCTCTACAAACGCTCCAGGATGGCCAGGGCCACCTCCTTGGCGGTAGGTCCCACCTCCAGGGTCGGGCCGACGCAGGAGGGACAGCCGTGGGAGCAGGGGCAACTCCGGAGGAGGCGGTGGACGGCGGCGAGCAGGTCTTCGTGCTGGGCATAGAGTAGCTCGGAGAAGCCGATGCCTCCTGGGTAGGCGTCGAAGATGAAGATCGTCGGGTCGTAGGCGTCGAGGCGCGCCGCTTCGCCGCCGGCGCCCCCGGAAATCCCCGTTTTGTCGTTTCCGGAGACCGCTCCGAACCCGCCTCCTGAAGCGGTCCGGTTATCCCGCGTCCCGTCTTCCGTAGCGCCTCTCCCGGCGACACCTACGGAGGTAGCATCTATCCCGGCCGCCGCGGCGCTATTGGCGGCTATCACCCCCCCCGCGCCTTTTCCTGCCGGGGCCGCACCCGCGAAATTCGTAATCGCCCGCAACTCCTTGCCTTTTTTCACGAACCACTCCCCGCTCTTGTCGCCGATGGCCCGGTCGAGGTCGTGGAGATCCGCCATAAGGCGCATGGCGGCCAGGTGATGGAGGCCGTAAGTTAGGCCCCCCAGGCCGTCGATGATCTCCGCCTGGTTGTAGGGCAGGGCCAGGAGGACATCCTTGGGGATGGTGAACCAGTAACTCGTCGTGTGCATGTCCTTCTCCGGCAGGGCGACGTCGCCGTAGCCGAGATTCTCCGCCGTGTAGAACTTGATCTTCTTGAAGCCCACGACCTTGCGGACCACCTGGACCTCCCCGTGCTCCACGATCGCCGGTCCGGGACGGCGCCCGGCGAATGAGTCGATGACCCGGACATTGGTGTAGGTCATGGCGTCGGTGTAGTAGTCCACATCGACCTTGCGGACATAGGCGGTCTTCCGTTCCAGATCGAGCTTATCCACATGATATTGCTGGGATTCCACCATATAGATCGCGTCGTCGTGGACGGTGGTGAAGGCGCTGTCCCAGTCCACCTCGGCGATGACCCGGGGCTTGCCGGCGTCGGTGGCATCGACGACCACGACGTTTTCCGGATTGATGCTCCGGAGGCTCACCTCGTCGGCGGGATAACTCTCCGCCATCCAGTGCCACCGCCCCTCGACCTGGTGGAGGACGCCCTTTTCCTCCAGATAGCCCAGCAGCTCCTCCAGATTCTCCTTCCCGAAGCGTTCCCCCCGCTCGAAGGGCAGCTCGAAGGCGGCGCTTTTCAGGTGATGGAGGAGGATGAGGAGGTTGTCCGGATTGATCCGGCAGTGCTCCGGGGAGCGGGAAAAGAAGTATTCGGGATGTTCGACGAGAAACTGGTCCATGGGGCTGCTCCGGGCGATGAGCAGCGCCAGGCTCTGGCCCTGCCGCCGCCCCGCCCGTCCGGCCTGCTGCCAGGCGCTGGCGATGGAGCCGGGATAGCCGCACATCACACAGGCTTCCAGGTCGCCGATGTCGATGCCCAGCTCCAGGGCGTTGGTGGTCACCACTCCGAGGATGTCCCCTTTGCGGAGTCCCGCCTCGATCTCCCGGCGGAGGTTGGGGAGATAGCCGCCCCGGTAGCCGGCGACGGACCGGGGATCCACGGGTTTCCCCTTGGCGAAGAGATCCTTGAGATATTTCGTCAGGACCTCGACGTTCAGGCGGCTCGTGGCAAAGACGATGGTCTGGATCGCGTTTTCAATCAGTTCTGCCGCCAAGATCCGGGTCGGCGTCAGGGCCGACTGGCGGATCCCCAGCTCCCGGTTGACGATGGGCGGATTGTAGAGGATGAAGGTCTTGCCTGCCGTTGGGGCGCCGCTGTCCGCGATCAGGGCCACCGGTCGCTCCAGGATCGCCTCGGCATGCTCCCGGGGATTGGCCACGGTGGCGGAGCAGCAGATGAAAACGGGGTCCCGGCCGTAGAACCGGCAGATCCGCACCAGCCGCCGGATCACGTTGGCCAGGTGGGAGCCGAAGACCCCTCGATAGACGTGGAGTTCGTCGATGACGATGTATTTCAGATTAGCGAATAATTTCTGCCACTTGGTATGGTGGGGGAGGATTCCGGCGTGGAGCATGTCGGGGTTGGTGACCACCACGTGGCCCTGGCGGCGGATGGCCTGCCGGGCGTCGTCCGGGGTGTCGCCGTCGTAGGTGTAAGTCTTGATGTCTGCTTTGAGATCGCCGATGAGGCCGTGGACCTCGTGCATCTGATCCTGGGCCAGGGCCTTGGTGGGAAAAATATAGAGGGCCCGGGTTTCCGGCTCTTCGATAATACGCTGCAATACCGGGAGGTTGTAGCAGAGCGTCTTGCCGCTTGCCGTGGGTGTAACCAGGACGACGTCCCGGCCGGATCTTACCAGTTCCACGGCCTCGCCCTGGTGGCTGTAAAGCCGCCCGATTCCCCGGGCGGCTAAGACCTCCCGGAGGCGGGGGTGGAGCCAGGCGGGGAAATCCGCGTACTGGCCCTCCCGGGGCGGGATCTTCTTGAGCGCCCGGACATTGTCCAAAAACCGTTTGTTCTTCTCCAGCCGCGCCAGCCATTCCGCCAGAGTCAGCTTCGCCATCGTCCCTTCTCCCGCAATATCGGCAGATGCAGTTAACTTGTCTTACGTATCGTTTTTGTTATCATTTTATTTTCCGCCGCCCGCGCCGCATCCACCGGCACTTTAGAAATCTACCTATCACGGGAGTAAAGCCAAAGTCAAAAACTCGTTGTCTCCGAACGGCGCCTCCTTCCCGAATCGCATAGCCTTCCAAAGGATACCGCATCCTTTTCGCGGCCATAAGCAGGAAGGCACTGTTCCGGACCGTGCCGATCGAATTGCCTCTCCGGGGGTGGAAAAAATGTGCCGGGAGTGACTTCGTTTGATTTGCGGCGGGCAACGCAGGAATAGATTGCTGATAAAGGGGCTTATTTCAGGCTTGCATCTCCGCCCGGAGCTGTTCCAGATCCTGACGCCGGAAATGATAGGCGGCCCGGCAGAATTCGCAGGTTACGGAGGCTTCTCCGGGATCGGCGATGAGGGCGGAAATCTCCTGCGGCCCCAGAGAGATGAGGACCCGCTCGATCCGGTCTCGGCTGCATGTGCATCGGAGGATGAGGGCCTTTTTCTCCAGGAGTCGATAGGGGATATCACCGTAGATGGTTGCCAGGATCGTCTCAGGCGTACAGCCGTTTCGGAGCATCCGGGTGACGGGGTCCAGCCCGCCGATCCGGTCGGCAAGGCGATCCACCCGCGCCGCGTCGGGCGGGGGGAGGGTCTGGATCAGAAATCCCCCGGCGGCGCTGACGGCTCCGGATGGATCGACATGGACGCCCAAGGCCATGGCCGTGGGAATCTGCTCCGACTCGGCAAAATAATGGGCCAGATCCGTGGCGATCTCCCCGGTCCGGAGCCGGACGATGCCACTGTATGGTTCCTTGGCCCCCAGGTCCTTCATGACGGTGAGAAGCCCTTCCTTCCCCACGGCCCCAGCGACGTCGATCTTTTCCCCCCGGGGCGGCAGGGCGACGGTGGGGTCGCCTACAAATCCCCTGAGCGTGCCGTCGCTGTCCGCTTCGACGATGATCTTCCGCAGCGGTCCGTTGCCTTCGATCTTGATGGCCAGCCGCTGGTCCCGCTTCAGGAGGGCGGCCATGAGCGCCCCTCCCGTCAGGGTCCTGCCCAGGGCTGCCGCCGCCGTTTCCGAGGTGCCGTGCAACCGCCGGGCCTCCTCCACCAGGGCCGTCGTGTCGCAGGCCAGCCCCAGAATGCCGCCGTCATCGCTGATAACGCGCAGCAGATAGTTGTCTTTGCGATCGGGTTCCATGTCGGTTTCCTTTCCTTTTTCCTGCCGGGCAGATGCCTATAGAATGAATACGCGGATTTTTCAACTGTTTCGATCTTCCCCGCCGCCGGGGAAGGAATTAGTCGTTCCCGAAGCGTTTCCCATCTGATATAATTGATGAACTCGTAAAAAGTCATCATAATTACTTTATAAATCTCCTGCTGTGTGTCATGCCAACCGGAATGTTACATTATCTCTTGGATTCGCTGAGCCGTTATTTTGGCGAGAATAATCGCCAGATGCCAAGGTTCAATTAGAAATAATAAGTAGATTTAGGGAGATGATAGATGTATTGGTAAATTTGAACTGGGAATTTTAAAACAGGTCGAGATTACCTTTTTCATAAATTGATTACCCAGCATGCAATATAAGCAACAAATACGAGCTGTTTTGTTCCTCATGCCTCTCCTGATTCTCCTCGGTTTGGGGAGTCCGGCGCCGGCTTCCGAAGGGAAACCGCCGGCCGGCAAAAAGGAGGACGGCGCGCATATCCTGATCATTACCTCCCAGCCCTACGTCACCCAGTGGTTCAACTCCCTCGATCATGCCTTCAGCGACAGCATCCATAAGGTTCTTTCCCCGCCGGCCAAGATGAGCTACGAGTATATGGACGGCAGGAAACTGGCCGATCCGGAGTTTCTCATCATCTTTCGGGATTTGCTCCGGGCGAAGTACCGTTATTTGGGCATCGATCTTGTCATCGGTGTCATGCCGGCCGGCAGCGGTTTTCTGTTGTCTCATGGCGAAGAGCTCTTTCCCGGCGTCCCGAAATTATACCTCCTTCCCGGCAAGGACCAGATTCCGGGGATCCTGGCCGGGGAAAAAACGGGTCTGGTTGAAAGCACTTCCGACATTGCCGGCACCATCGAGCGGATCAGGCTCTTTTTCCCCCGGACGGAACGTCTCTTCGTGGTGTCCGGCCAGGGCGAGGACGACCTAACCTACCGGGAGAGGACCCGCCGGGCCGTGGAACGAATCCGCTGGCCCCGGGATGTCTCCTACCTCGACGGCGTGCCCCCCCGGGAATTGGCCGACCGTCTTTCCCTCACCCCGGTAAACTCCGCCATCCTGATCCTCACCTATGTCCGGGATCGGGACGGCAATCCCTGCACTACCGTCCAGGTGATGAAGGAACTCGCTCCCCGGGCGAATGCCCCGATCTTCGGCTTCTACGACACCGTCCTCGGCCTAGGCATCCTCGGCGGCCATCTCACCAGTGCGGAGGCATACGGCAAGGCGGCGGCCGCGGCGGCCGTGAAAATGCTTACCGACCGGAAGCCGCGGTATCCCCTCAAAATCGATGCCGAAATACGGAACATGTACGACTGGCGGGTAGTGGAGCGCTGGGGGATTTCCCCGGACCTGATTCCCGCCGGCAGCGTCCTGATCAACCGGGAGAAATCATTTTGGGAGGAAAACCGTGGGATCGTGCTCATGGCGCTGCTGATCTTTGCCGCCCAGGCCGCCCTCATCGCCGCCCTCTTCTTCAACCTGGTCAGGAGACGCCGCACCGAGCGGGTCCTCACGGCCAAGGAACAGGAACTCCAAAGGCATCGCGACCACCTGGAGGCCCTAGTGGAGGAACGGACGCAACAGTTGCGGATGAGCAATATGGAAATGATGCAGGCCAAGGAACACGCCGAGGCGGCGGACCAGATGAAATCCGCGTTTCTGGCCACTATGTCCCACGAACTGCGAACGCCCCTGAATTCCATCATCGGCTTCACCGGCATCCTCCTCCAGGGCCTGGTGGGACCCCTCAACGACGAACAGCGCAAGCAGCTTGGCATGGTGCGCGCCAGCGCCAACCACCTTTTGGCGCTCATCAGCGATATCCTGGAC
>Ga0209311_1002479_pt1 | contig 13312 bp, 16 predicted proteins | sample AD_UKC045_MetaG_FD_184417 | JGI IMG/M metagenome (GOLD analysis project Ga0209311, IMG submission 184417) | Active sludge microbial communities of municipal wastewater-treating anaerobic digesters from USA - AD_UKC045_MetaG (SPAdes) (version 2) | ecosystem: Engineered > Bioreactor > Anaerobic >... | reverse complement strand
ACCTGAGCTTGCCGTAATTGCGCGGCGGGATGAGCCATTCGAACTCGGCGAACCATGCGCCGAATTCGCCCCCGCCGATCAGGTGGAGCGCGGTTGAGCCGGGGGTGAACTCGCGAGTGAGGCCGACTCCTCCATAGAGGCCGGTCAGGATCGCGAACTTCTTTGGATAGACCAGGAGCATCGACGCGCCCATGGATTTGGTCCCGCGCCCGATATCTAGGTTGACCGCAAGACGCGCGTGCTCGGATAGGCCCGCTCCTAGGCCTGCGCTGAAACCGTCCGCGACGATGAACGACACCTGCGCATGGTACATACGGGGCCATGAATGGTCTGCCGCCCAGGCCTGTGCGGGTAGCATTGCCATCGCGACAGCGCTGAGCAGAACCGGTATTATGAGTGTGGTGGTCTTGTTCACTGAATACACTCCTTGCACACGTGTTGCGCCAGGCACTACGTGCTTACACTTTGCGCGGAGGAACAGCTATTGAAAGATGCAGATGGATCCAAAGTCGATAGACGCTCCGGGCCCTTGGCCGCCATGTGGTGGCTTCTTGCATTGGCATACCCGATTCTTGTAGTAATGGCCGCAAGTCGCCCCGAATTCGGCGCTGAGTTCACCCAGATGCTGATCGAGCGGTTGCTGCCGGGCCTCGCGAGCCGGCAGGTTCACGCGCTGGTAGTGGCAGTACGCAAGTCCGGGCACTTCCTTGGCTACTCTCTATTCGCCACGATTCTTGCAAATGCCTTTCTGTCTTTGTCGCGCCCTCCGCGCAGCCGCAGAAGTATGGTCATCGTATGCCTGGCCGCGGCAATCACGGCAGTGGGGGTCGCGGCCATGGACGAGTACATTCAGCTGAGCGTGGCATTCAGATCCGGTTCTCGACAAGACGTGCTGGTGGACTCGCTTGGCGTGCTGGCGGCCCTGGTCGTATGGATCAGGCGCGTCGAGTAGAGCATACGGGAACAGTCATGGGAACACATGTTACGTACTTAACGTATGCGCTATAATAGGAAAGGCTGTCTGGCGAATGGCGTCGGCGGCCTGAAGGATGGTGGAGGATTGATGTTGATGGCTCTGCGGAATACCAAGTTTCTCGTGTTGACCGTACTGGTTGGATGTTTGGCCCTTTTCGCGGCATGTTCAGGCCCGGCTCTGGCCGCGCATCTCATTGTGACGCTGAGCGACGGCTCGCAAGTTACGTACAACGTCCCGGTTGATGAGTCCCAAGTTAAGTCCGTGGTGCTGGGCTCGTCGCAGCAGTCGATGACCGACGCCGAGGCGGCCATTGCCACGGTGAATGGCCAACCCATTACCAGGCAGGACTTCTACATAGCGTTATCAGAGACGGCCGGCAAACCTGTGCTGGATCAGCTCATAGCCGAGATGCTGATTGCTCAGGCGGCGGCCGGGGCCGGCGTTTCGGTGTCGAACGAAGAGGTGGAGCTTGAGTTTGAGGCTGTCCGTCAGCAGGTGGGCCCGGAATTTGAGATTCTCTTGGCACAGTACGGAATGACTGCCGATGATCTCAGGAAGAATATTCAGATCAGCCTGCTGGTTTTCAAAGTATCCACCAAGGACGTCATCGTGACAGATGAACAGATCAATACCTACTACGACGAGCATTCGGCCGAGTTTGAGAGCCCTGAGATGATCAAGGCCAGTCACATACTAGTCGACACAGAAGCAGAAGCGCAGGCTGCTCTGGATAGAATCCGAGCGGGCGCCGACTTTGGCGAGGTCGCGGCGGCCGTATCGATGGATCCCATGACGGCCCCGAACGGGGGAGACCTCGGGTTCTTCGCCGCAGGCGAGATGGTGAAGGAGTTCGAGGATGCGGCCTTCGCGCTACGTGCGGGCGAGATCAGCGGGATAGTCGAGACCGACTATGGCTACCATATTATCCAGGTCACTGACAGGGTTGAGCCTCGCCGCGCATCTGTCGAAGAGGTCAGCGGCAAGATCGAGCAATTGCTCAGGAGCGCGCACGCCGCGAAACCGGCGGACCTCGTCGCTCAGCTCAAGTCGACAAGTCTGATTACTGTGTTCGATCCCAGATTTCGGGATCTGGGCACGACACCGCTACCCTAGGAGCTCGGGCCTTATGCTGCAGACGATTCTATTCGACCTTGACGGCACGTTGGTGCATTTCGAATTCGATGACTTCCTAAAGGCCTACCTTGGCGCCATCAGCAGCAAGGTTGCGCAGTTGGTTGACGCTAGGGTGTTTGTGGCCCAGCTACTTGCGTCCACAGAGGAGATGGTCAAGTCGCTCGATCCCACGAGGACCAACCAAGACGTGTTTGCGGACCATTTCTTCTCAGGACTGGGACGCACCGAAGACGAGCTCGCGCCCGTATTGGACGCATTCTACGATGAAGACTTTCCGCGTCTTCGCGACGCGCTCGGCGTAGAGCCGCACCCCCTGGCGCGACCTATGCTCGAAGGCCTGATCAACCGCGGCTACGAAGTGGTGATCGCCACCAACCCGGTCTTTCCTGCCAACGCCATAGAGGAGCGGATGAGATGGGGTGGACTGGATGGTCTTCCCTACCGGCATGTGACGTCCTACGAGACTTCGCACTTTTGCAAGCCCAACACCGAGTACTACGCGGAGATCTTGGATGTGGTGGGCAGATCGCCTCACGAATGTATGATGGTTGGCAACGACACGTGCGAAGACCTAGTCGCAGGCGACCTCGGGATCACTACCTACCTGGTCGAAGATTACGTGCTCGACCGAGGCCCGTGCGGAAGAATTCCGGATCGCCGGGGCCGCTTCGAGGACCTGGCGCGCTTCCTGGACTCGCTGGAGTCGGTTGGCGCCTAATACGAATACGAGATCGCCCGGCGGTTACTCCGATCCGGCCGAATCGCCGCCGGAGTCCGCCGGGTTGGCTGGGTTGGCCGGGTTGGATAGGTTCGCCAGGTGGATTATGCCCGCTACCTGCGACACATCCAGCACGAACGCTATGCCGGTTCCGGGCCTCTCAAGCTGGCCGGCCTTTATGATGGCCTGCAGTACTGATTGCGTACGCTCGCGAGGGATGAGGGTCAGGACTACCTCTTTTTCCGGCTCAATCAGTATTCCGAAGAAGCTCTTGCGCTCATGCACTCCGGTGCCCCGACCATAGAGCACAGTGCCGCCCTCGGCCCCCGCGCTGCGCGCGGCATCCACTATCTCATCTGCCCATCCTTTGTTTATGATCGTTACGATGAGATCGAACTCTCCGCCGGCGGTCGATGTTCCGTTTGACAAATCGAACTCCCCCCATCAGAAGTATCCGTATCGCTGGGCACGACGATGTCTTTCTTTGTTCTGAATGCGAAACTTAAGCCTTCCACTGCAAGCGTGGAGGCCAGCGCAATCAGGCACACAAGCCCGAAACCCGAACCGATAGTCGGCCCGCCCGGCTGCTCGGCCGCGATACCCAAGCCAAGCGACATGAGGAAGGTGACTGTGAGCGGGCCTGTCGCCACTGCGCCCGAGTCGAAGGAGATCGCGGCGAACGCCGGATCGATCCACCGCAGAAGCGTGAGGGCGACAATGTAGCCTGGGATGATGATGTAGGTGAGCGGACGGCCGCGTGCGATGAAGTAGTAGCCCAGCGACACTAACAATGCCACTCCGAAAGCCATGGCGGAAAGGAGCAGGCGCTCGCGAATGCGGCCGGCCGAGGCTTTTTCCACTTCACCGCTGAGCACGCGTGCAGATGGTTCGGCCAGCACCACGAGTAGGCCAAGCACGAACCCGACGGGCAACACCATGGCCGGGGTGTCCAGCCTGCCGAGCTCGGCGCCTAGCGCCCGACCGAGTGGCACAAAGGCAATGTTGACGCCCTGAAGAAACAGCGAGAGGCCTACGAAGGTCCACACAAGTCCGGCCGCCAAGCGACGCACGAAAGTACGCGGCAGCTTGAGGCAGAACACCTGAAAGACGGCGAACAGCGCGCCCAGCGGTATCAAGGTGCGCGCCACCTCGGCCATTACCTGCCCAAACCCGCAAAACACCGCGATGCGATCCATCACATGAACACCCCCCACACCATTAGCACCAGTATGGGGCCGAGCGTCGCCAGGCCTACCAGGCCGAACTCATCGGCCAGGGTCTGTTTTCGCTGGAGCACAGACGCTGTGCCCAGCCCAAGGGCGATGATGCACGGCACGGCCATTGGGCCTGTAGAGACGCTACCTGAGTCGAGGAATAGCGGGACTAATTCGGAGTGTGTGAACGACGAGAGCACAATCACCGCAATATAGGCGCCTGCGAACAACCATTTGATAGGGATGTTGAGGAGTATCCTGAGTATTGCGATTGTGACCAAGAGCCCCATTCCACCCGATAGCAGAATCGCCAGGACTTGTGGGTTGATGCCCGAGTCGGGAAACGAGCCCACCTGCCCGACCAAGACGTGCACTGACGGATCCGCGATGGTGACGCTGAAACTGAAGATGAAGGCGGTAGCTACCAGTAGCGCGGTCGACCCGTGCCTTGGCAAGTAGGCGCCGATCATCTCACCCATCGGCAGCAGGGCTATGCGGGCGCCTCTTAGGAACAGGAACAAACCTGCAGTGGTGAACAGGGCGCCGATGATGAGCTGTGCCAGCGTCGCCCATGACAGGCCCAGGAAGACGGTACTCAGGACCGCTACGGCGACGGTAAGCGGCGCTACTGCGTTGACTACTTCTGCAACGGCTGCGCGAAATTGGCGAGACACTGAGCACTCTCCTTTCTGATTGTATCTTCGCTTCGCGTCGTGAGAGTCCTCCACTGCGCGCACGACCAAATCCTGTTGCGATGGTTGAAGGTGAAACGGACGGCGGCGACTAGTATACGACATAGAAGCATCCATGTGACTTCAGGGAATCCTTGCGATCACGCAGGGTCAGTGCAGGCGCAGGTCATGCTGTCTCATTCAGTATTGCCAGGATGCGCAGGGGGGTGTCGCTCTCAACTGTGGGCGTGGGCCTCCACTTTAACGAGGACTTGCTGATCAGGCTGGCCGAAGCGGGTAACGGATCTTACTACTATGTTCGGGAGCCCGACGAGATCCCCAGCGTGTTCGCTTCCGAACTTCAGGGCCTGCTCTCCGTGGTCGCACAGAACATCGGTCTGGAAGTGCACGGTCTGTCGGGATGTCGAGCTACGGCCGTCCTTGGCTATGAACCGGCATTTGACGACACAGGCGTGTCGTTAACACTGCCCGACATGTTCCATGATGAGCAGAAACTCCTGGCAGTCGAGATCGACCATCCAGGTTTGGATGCGGGTGAGCGTGAGATCCTCAGAATAAGGCTGTCATACGCTGACGCCGCGCACGACCTTGACTCTGTGTCGGTAGAGGTAACGGCCAGGATGACCGTGGGTTCCGCGGGCGACAAACCTGAAGGGCCAGTCTTCGAGGTACTGAAGATAGTCGAACTCGCGAGGACGGCTGTTGTGAAGGACCAGAGCATCGAAGCCATCGACCGCGGCGACTTCGAATCTGGGCGTCGAGCGCTAGAGGAGCGCTTGACAGCGCTCAAGGAATTGCAGCAGGCCTGCGGGCAAGGCGATCCCGAGCTTCAGGAAGAGATCAGCAACTTGGAGCGCATGTCCGTGCAGGATACGGACATATTCTCTGCGTGCTTCGACGCGGAGAGTCGCAAAGATCTCAGGTACCAGAGCTACCAGAGGAGGCGCAATCGTCCGACGAACCGCCCTGAGAAGTAGCGCGCACGCGCTATTCAGTGGTGAACAGGCCGGCGACGGCGCTCCGAAGCTGGCTGGGGCCATCGATCAGGATCAGCTGGAAACCATGCTTTTGCGCTGCCGCGTTGAAGTAGTCGTCTGTGTTCGCTCCGCGGGCGGCGATGAAGTAATGAACCCCGTTCGTGCCGGCGTCGAGAAGACGCCGGGTGACGGGGTCGAGCTCGTGTTGGTCTCCCAGGTACACTCCGATGATGGCAAGGCCGCATGCGCGCATCTTGCCGAGTATGTCTTCTATTCGTCGCTGTTCAGTTCGCGCGGTTAGCCAGGCAGCCTTCATCCTGTCCTCATCGGCTCGGAAGACGATTATCACTGTGCCGCTGGACTTGATATCACAGCAGATCGCTGCGGGAGCCGCGCTGCTTTTGAGGCCCAACGCATCAACTGCCTGCTTCACGGGGGCCATGTCGCTGCTTTGCCCGGCAGTAGTGATGAAGACGGGAGGCCTCGGCGCCGGCGCCGGCTTAGCGCGCACGAGGGCCGGCGCTGATGCGGTGAGCGCAATGAGCATTACGGCGAGGAATGGGCGAAACCGGCATCGGCACATGTCGTTTTGTACCTCCTGGCCATGTAGTGAGTGCGTAGTCTATGTCTTCCACAGGGGATCGGATGATTCCTTCAGGATTTGCTGTCAGTGGGCTTGACCTCAATCAGGTAGCTGCGAGGTTGTTCGGCGGGATCCGGATTGGATTCGGCGAAGAACTCGGCTGTAACAGCTATGGCGACGATGAACGAGCCGACCGCGAGGATCCAGCCTCCGATCACCCTGAGCAGGGATAGCGTTGTTTTGCTGCAGGTGGACCCCACTGGAACATCCCCCAATCAAGTTGGCCGTCTCGAGGATCGCCATGTACCTCATACGCCAACTTGCCGGGAAATGTGTCGGTTTGAACATCACGAGGTCGGTTGAGGGGGCTACATCGCGTCTGGGCTGTCGGCCTGTGTGATCCGGTCGGGAGGCGCGGAACCGCGGTGGAAGACTCCCAGTGCCATGAGCGCGCCGCCGAGAGCCAGGTTAAGGTAGTAGGTGACGACGCGCCACACGGCTACGAACAGCCCAAGCACCGCTCGGGGAACAATTGTGCTGAAGAGCGCGGCGAAACCCAATTCGGCAGCGCCGCTCGACCCCGGCGTTGGGGCATAGGCCGCAGCAAGGTAAAAGATGATGGTCACTCCCATGGCGTGGATATAGGGCGTCTTCAGCCCAAGCCCTGTGAGAACTACTGCCGGGACGAGCGCCGTCGCGACCCAGGCGGCGTAGCTGAGGATCAGCACGGCGGCCAGCACCGGCTTGCGGTTGCTGATGAACTCCTGCAGGGCCTCGCGGAACGCGTTCAGTTCATGATCGATGCGATCCAGCACGGCCTGGAGCGTTTCGGGCTTGAAGAAGCGTAGAGTGAACCTGTTGCGCACAGCCGGCACCACTAGCACGCTGATCTTCTCGGGTTTGACAATCAGGTAGAGCGAGAACAGAAAGATCGCCACGTACAGGGTCACACCAACAGCCAGCGCCACGTTCATGCCCATCGGCAGGCTCCACTCGGTGCGTGAAAACAGAAGCGCGGCAGACGCCGCGAACCCCAGGCTGACCCGGGCGAAAGCGTTCATGATCGCCTTTACGGCCACCACCGCAGTGGACTGTCCTGCCGTCAACCCCTTGCTGGTTAGGAGGTATGCTTGAAGCGGCTCGCCGCCTGTGTCGAACGGCGTGACATTGGACACGAAAGCGCCCAGCACTGAGATGCGCATACCCTCCATAATGCCCAGATCGCCGCCGAGCGATCGAGCGAGCGCCCTCATCCTCAGTGAATCGAGCAGCCATGTCAGCACGACGAGGCAGAGCGCTATGCTGAGCATCACAGGGTCGATGCGCGCCAGATCGCGCCACGCGCTGCGACCTCCGCTTATCTTCACCAGCGTGAACAGCCCAAGCAGGCTGAAGCCTATCGCCGCGAATGCACCGCGTTTCAGTTGTGCCGGGCGCCTCGCGCCGCCGGCTTGAGTCATTGGGGAGGCACCTCCCAACTCGAGCTGCAAAAATACAGCTCATTATAACATACGTAGTCGATGGCATCGCAGTTGCCGGTTATGTCCCAGCCTTATCATACATTTCCTGGATGACGTCTGCTGCTGCTCCGCGCGTGTTTACCGGGTGATTCGTGTTCCTCGGCTGCCCTCGACCGCATCTACGGCATGCTCAAGCGAGGCGATTATCGAGGCCTCGCCGCCGCGGCTTACGAACCTCCGGCACGCTTCCACTTTGGGCCCCATGCTGCCCGCCTTGAAGTGACCTTCCTGTTGGTAGCGGGTGATCTCGGCAAGGGTAACGGTATCCAGGTTGCGTTGGTCGGGCATCCTGTAGTTCAGCGCCACCTGGCCAACGTCTGTCAGTATCATCAGGATGTCTGCCCGGACGTCGCGAGCGAGGCATTCTCCGCCGAGATCCTTGTCTATTACGGCCTCGATTCCTTCGTAGTGCCCGTTACGTTCAACGACAGGTATCCCGCCGCCTCCATTGGCAATCACAATCGCCCCCGAGCGAACTAGGGAGATTATGGCGTCGCGTTCGACTATCCTTATGGGATCGGGAGAGGGGACAACCCTTCGCCACCCCCGCCCAGCGTCCTCAATCCATTTCTCGTTGACTGACCGCATACGCCGACGCGCGTAGTCTTCTGTATAGAACGGGCCGACAGGCTTAGTCGGATTCTGGAACGCAGGGTCATGGGGGCTCACGACCATCTGTGTCACTACTGTGACGACCGGTCTTTCAATCGACCTTCGGGCAAGCATTTTGCCCAGCGACTGTTGAAGCATGTAGCCTATCTGCCCCTGGGATTGGGCTCCGCACACATCCAGGGGCATGGGGGGCGCCTGTTCGCGTCCTGCCTCTTGCTGAATCAGGATCGCTCCAACCTGTGGCCCGTTGCCGTGGGTGACTACAATTCGGCAACCGCGCGAGATGAGCTCAGCGATCTGGTCTGCAGTAGATTCGATATTGCTCAACTGCTCCTCTACAGTGCCTCTCTGTCCGGGCTGAAGGATGGCATTGCCGCCCAGTGCGATCACGATTGTCTTGTCGGTTGTCAATGATCAACACTCCTGTCACGATTGTCTTGCTTGCGTTCGTATACTGTCTCACCCATTACTAACGTCGCCCTCACTCGGAGCGTTTCAGCGTCGAGCAAAACGATGTCGGCGTCCATATCCGGTTCTATCCGGCCCTTTCGACCGGCCAGACCGAGGAGTCGGGCGGGAGTGGATGAGGCCATGTTAATGGCGGCGTGCAGCGGGATGCCTGCGAACTCAACCATGTTGCGCACCGCGTCGTCCATCGTCAGCGTGCTGCCGGCTAGGACGCCCGTGTCGAGCCGAGCCGCGCCGCTTGTGACGATCACGTGCTGCCCGCCCAGCTCATAGTGGCCGTCGGGGAGGCCTGCGGCGCGCATGGCATCAGTCATCAGCACCGCGCCGCTCGGACCCTTTGCCTGTGCCACGAGTCTGACCGCAGCCGGGTGTACGTGGATTCCATCGGCGATGACTTCGCACGTGAGTTCTCCGTGTACGAGAGCCGCTCCGACAACTCCGGGTTCTCGATGATGCAGCCCGCGCATGCCGTTGTAGGTATGAGTCACGTGGCGCAGCCCTGCTCTGACCGCGCGCCTGATCTCATCGTACGACGCCCCGGAGTGACCAACGGACGCCAGCACTCCTTGGGACGCCAGTTCTTTCACGATGTCGACGGCGCCGGGCATCTCGGGCGCGATGGTCATGATTCGGACATGCCCGCCGCCTGCCTCGAGTATTCGTTTGAGAATCGCGGCGTCGGGGCTGAGTATGCCCTCCTCAGGCTGGGCGCCCTTGAAATCGGGGTTTAGGAACGGCCCTTCAACGTTGATGCCCAGGATTTGGGCTCCATGTTGCGTTGGGTTGTACCGACTGTATGCGCTGTGCGATTCGATACCAACCCCCGCAGTCTGTGCAGCGGCGTGCGTCGCCGCCAACATCCGCTCGATAGGCGATGACATCACTGTAGGAAGGAAACCCGTTACTCCGTGGGATGAGACGAACTCGGCCATGCGCGCCAGGGCCGAAGGGGTTGCGTCCATGGTATCGGACCCCGCTGCGCCGTGTATGTGTATGTCGATGAACCCCGGCGCCACGAATGCGCCGTGCGCGCGTATTATGCTGTCAGGGTTTCGCGTCAGCATTTCGTGGGTGGGTCCTGTTTCGACTATCCTGGATCCGCGTACCAACACCCCCGTGTCGGTCGACATGCCGGACGCGGATATGACTGTTCCGCCTGCTATGAGAAGTGTTGAATCCAAAGGGCTCTTTCCTCCTACCTACACGAACTGGACGCATGTTTCGCCACAGAGAGTGAAATTCCCCGCGAATTCCCGAAAACCTTCCTCAGCGCAACAGCCGAAGCAGAGCGCTGAATACCCACGAGAGGCCGGAGAGCCCCAGGCTGACTACCAGCATTGAGGTGAACGGAGCGATCACATGTTCCGTCATGATGTCGCCGGGGAGGCGCCCGAACCAGGCAAAAGCGCCTGGGAAGCGCACGAGTATGAGCCCGATCAGGAGCATTATGCCGCCGATCTGAAACAGAGCTGAACCAATCCGCTGTGCCATGGTCTCCACCTCCGATAGCAGCGCGGCCAGGGTCGTGCCCCCGCGGCTTTGCGCTCACGGTAGACGGGCCCGGGCCGCGCTGAGTCTGCCGTTGAATGTAGAATGAAGAAATATGAGTGCTAATCGAGCATGTAGAGAATGCCTATTGTCCCTGGGCCGCAGTGACTGCCTATCACCGAGCCGGCAGGGGTTTCGAGTATTCCCTCGAACACGGATCGGAACACGTCCGGGCTGGGGCTTGAGGTCTTTGGCAACTGCTTGTTCTGTTCCACTAGTTCAAATAGGCGCTCTGTGTGGATATCCACGCCATCCCTGTACGCGTTTTGACCGAATACCACCGCGAGCGGCACGACCGTAACCCCGTAGCGGGCGACGAGTTCCCGGCCAAGGTCCGCAGTGGAGTCAGTTATGATTGATATGCCTGACATATCGTCATCCCCCCAGTTGTCGATACGGTGCAGCTGTGCTCGACCGTACCAATTCTACCATGTACGCATAAACGAGGCCAACACCGGCGCAAGTGATGATATACTGGACACATGGCGTACACGGAATGATCGGAGGTGTAGTATTCGTGTTCATAATGGATGCTCATTGCGACACGCTCCTAGACATCGCCGCCGGCCGTCGCCGTCTGGCGGAGCGCGACAAGGGCGGACACATTGATCTTCCGCGAATGGCGGAAGGCGGGGTCTCCTCTCAGATCTTCGCGATCTACGTTGAGCCCGAGTATCTGCCGGGCGCCGGGGCCAGGCAGGCTCTGCGGCTTGTGGACGTGTTCTGCCGCGAAATCGAGGAGAACTGCGATTCGATTGTGTTTGCCGTCCGGGCCGGCGATGTGGCTCGTGCGCGCGACGAAGGCAAAATCGCCGCGTTTCTTAGCATCGAAGGAGGCGAGGCCCTGGATGGGTGCATCGAGCTCTTGAGGGTCTTCTACAGGCTGGGCGTAAGGCTCATGACGCTCACATGGAGCCGCAGAAACGAGCTCGGAGACGGGGCATACGAGGAGGGCACGCGCGGTGGGCTCACCCGGTTCGGGGTGGACGTTGTGCGCGAGATGGACAGGCTGGGAATGGTGGTGGATGTTTCGCATCTATCGGAGGCAACGTTCTGGCATGTCATGGAGGTATCGACCAAACCCCTGATAGCCTCGCACTCCAACGCCAGGGCCCTATGTGGGCACTCGCGTAACCTCAGCGATGAGCAAGCCAAGGCCTTAGCTGACAGAGGCGGAGTGGTAGGCGTCACCTTCGTCGGCCCGTTCCTGGGCGACGGCAGGCAGTCAGTGCAGGGCGTGGTGGACCACATTGACCATTTCGCCGGCGTGATCGGAACCGATCACATTGCTATCGGATCAGACTTCGACGGAGTGCCCGATGGCTCTCTGCCTGAAGGGCTGCCCGATGTGTCGCGCATGCCGGCTATCATAGACGAGCTGGCCCGAAGGGGCTACTCGGATGCGGCCATACGGAGCATCATGGGCGAGAATCTTCTCCGAACGGTAGAGGGCGTAATAGGATAGGACGGGCACGCTCTGCCGGCCCTGACGCGACTCCCTCGCTGCCCCGGACGGCTGCGCGATCGATTCGCTTGACGCTCTCGGCGAAGTACACAGGATCGATTTCGAACCCGATGAACGGGATCCCCAGCACGGCACAGGCCACTCCTGAGTTTCCGAGGCCTAAGAAGGGGTCCATCACGAGACCGCATCTGTCCAGCCCATGGAGTTTGATGCACATCTCGGGCAGCCTTGGCGGGAAGGTGGCGGGGTGGGGGCGCTCATCGGCCGCGCACTTAATGGTCTGGTAAGGAATGAACCATGTGTTGCCGCGGCAACGCAGGTCAGATCGGTCGCTGCGCGTGCCGGCCCATCGGGCGATGTTAGTCTTGTCTTGATAGGGCACCCCGACGCCCTTTCTGTCCAGTGGCACGTCTCCAGTCAAGGTGAAGTGGAATATGTACTCATGGCAGTCGTTGACGAATCTGCCGCTGTTGATGGGCTTGTAGTGGCCGACCGCGATATCGCCCTCTAGGCCCGGATAGTCGCCTACGTCGGCTCTGGAGATGGCGATCGACTTGATCCAGTGTATGGTGTTCTGGAGCTGGAAAATGTCTCTCAATGCGCTTGCGACCTCGAAGGGAACCCATGGGTCTTTCGGCCTAGAGCCGATGTTGAGGAAGAACGACCCGGTCGGCGCCAGCATACGGGCCACGCAAGAAGCCCATTTGACCGTCCATGCCAGGTATTCGTGGCGCGATATCCGATCATCGTAGCTTCGGTATTCGATTCCCAGGTTGTACGGAGGCGACGTGACTACCACGTCGACCGACCCGGGCGCTACCCGATCGGTCATGCCTTCAATGCAATCGCAGTTGTGCAAGGTCAATGCGCCCGAGCCGGAGACTAGCTCGATTATGGCTGGATTGTTGTGTTGAGTCACGTAAACCGCACCTCTCTTGTTTGGAAGGAGAATCCGGGCATGCACAGCGTCGATACTCCTGCTTCGGGATCTGGCCTTGACTGGCGTCACCGGACCGCGTTGCTCATCGGCAAGCCGGGAGTTGATCGCCTCGCGCAGGCCAGGGTGATCGTAGTCGGCCTGGGAGGCGTCGGATCGTACTGTGCCGAGGCATTGGCCCGGGCGGGCGTAGGCTCGCTTGTGCTGGTCGACGGCGATTCAGTATCGTTGACCAACATAAACAGGCAACTTCTTGCGTTCGTGGACACGGTCGGGCTGCCCAAGGCCGAGGTCATGGCCGACAGGATCAGGCGTATCAACCCCGAGTGCGATGTCGCCCCAATGGCAATGTGGGTCGACCGCGGCAACGTAGATCAGCTGCTTGCGTCGGGGCCCAACTCCGCACGATACGTGGCGGATGCCATCGACACGATTCCCGCCAAACTCGATCTGATAGAAGTATGCCTG
>Ga0209311_1002465_pt1 | contig 13352 bp, 9 predicted proteins | sample AD_UKC045_MetaG_FD_184417 | JGI IMG/M metagenome (GOLD analysis project Ga0209311, IMG submission 184417) | Active sludge microbial communities of municipal wastewater-treating anaerobic digesters from USA - AD_UKC045_MetaG (SPAdes) (version 2) | ecosystem: Engineered > Bioreactor > Anaerobic >... | reverse complement strand
ATTATCGTTGTTAATAATAAACTCATGTTTTTTTCCCTCCAGCATAATTTTTATTATCTATAGTATCATATTTTAGAAAAAAAATCAAGGTATTTAACAACAATATTTAGGAAAATAGCCAAAATCAAAAAAAACAAAACAATAAAAAAAATTGATATTTTGCGCGTAACCATAATAATCCCTCCTTAAAATATAATATTTAAAATCTTTTTATATAATTTATAATATCGCCAATTTCAGTATCGGATTTTATTAATATCGAAATCTCATTGTTAAATTTAAGAGATTGTTTAGTCCAGTTATGCGCTCCGATAATAGCTGTTTTTCCGTCTATCAAAATAAGTTTATCGTGCGTTTCATCATTTTTTAGATTTATTTCAGAGTCGACGCAGAAATTTTTTAAATATTCAATGGTTTCTGAATTTGCATTATATAATTTTGGATTAATATTTTCATCGGCATTTGAGAGAATGACCTTGACAATAAGCCCTTCGTTTTTTTTGTCTATTAAAGTATCAATCAACGTATAAATATCTTCATCGTCCAATTGAATTATATACATAACAATCTTGATTGATTGTTTTGCGTTTTCAATCTCTTCAAGGACAATATCAAAATAATCGTCATTAATTAAAGGAATAACTTTATATTCTATGCGCTGAATAGGTTTGAATGATTTTTTATTAATTGGTTTATTTCTATAATTTTTATCAGAAATAAAATCGATTAAATTTTCAGCATAAACAAAAATCAGTAATATTAAAATAACGCCTAACAAAATAATCGAATACAAATATTTATTTTTCATAAATAAAAATTAGATAACGTAATTTTTAAACAGAAAAATATTATGCAAATAACGTCAAAACACAGCGTTTAATACAAAAAAATGAAATAGTAATAAAAATAGAAATAGAAATTTTTTTATTAAAAAGTTTGACAGTTTATAAGGTTTATAAAGTCTGAAAGTCTAAAAGTCTAAAAGTCTAAAAGTCTAAAAGTCTAAAAGTCTAAAAGTCTAAAAGTCTAAAAGTCTAAAAGTCTAAAAGTCTGAAAGTTTTGTTTCATAATGACAATATGATATAATTTAAAAAAAAGTCAAGTTTTTTTATTTTTTTTATATCTTAAAAATTTCAGGAGAGCAGCCGGAAATTTTTTCATCTGCTTTTCAACATCCCTTTTATAAAAGCGTCGAATAATGGATTTGGAGACACAGGCGTCGAATTATATTCGGGATGAAATTGAACTCCGGTAAAAAAGGAATGGTTTGGAAGTTCGACGATTTCAGGAAGCTTTCCGATTTTGCTCATTCCGCTGAAATGCAATCCTTTGTTTTTAAACTCTTTTATATATTTTGAATTCACTTCGTATCTGTGTCTATGACGTTCGGTTATAATTTTTTTTTTGTAAATTTTTGATGCGGCGGAATTCGCGGAAATAACGCAATCCCAGTTTCCAAGCCGGAGCGTGCCGCCAAGTTTTTTTAAATCTTGATGGGGCAGAATATGAACGATCGGATGTTTTGTTTTAGCGTCGAATTCAGTTGAATTTGCGTTTTTCAATTTCAATACGTTTCTTGCAAATTCGATTACCGCGCATTGCATACCGAGACAAATTCCTAAAAAAGGAACGTTGTTTTCGCGGGCGTATTTTATAACGTTGAGTTTTCCTTCGATGCCTCTTATTCCAAAACCGCCCGGCACGATGACTCCATCGATGTCTTTGAAAAATTCCGGCGTCTTGGTTGCGTCCGAAAAATCTTCGGATTCGATCCATTTTATATTTACATTAGCGTTATTATAAAATCCGGCGTCCTGAACCGCGCTAATCAGACTTTTATAAGCGTCCGGTAATTTAACGTATTTTCCAGCGATTAGAACGTTGACTTCCTTTCGAATTTTTTTTATTTTTGAAATCATTGATTCCCAGCGCTGGAACTTTGAGGTTTTTATTTTCAATCCAAGTTTGCCAATTAAAATTTTATGAAGATTTTTATTTTTAAAATGAACGGGCAATTCATATAAATTTTTCATATTATAATTTGATATGACGCATTCTGGTTTAACGTTGCAGAAAGACGAAATCTTTTGTTTTATATCGTCGGATAAAATTTTTTCGCTTCTTATAATCAAAATATCGGGTTGAATGCCTATCCTTCTCAATTCCTGAACGCTATGCTGCGTGGGTTTTGTTTTAAATTCCATAGAACTTTCAAGGTAAGGAACAAGAGTTAGATGAACAAAAAGACAGTCTGACGGATACTCCTGAGAAAATTGACGTATTGCTTCGAGATAGGGCTGGCTTTCTATGTCGCCGACAGTTCCGCCGATTTCCACAATTCCAATTTCAGCTTTATTAATTTTAACTGCCGCCGTTATCCTCTTTTTTATTTCATCGGTTATATGCGGAATTATCTGAACGGTTTTGCCGAGATATTCTCCGTTGCGTTCCGCGTTTATAACGCTTTGATAAACCTGACCGGTTGTCATATTATTCGCTTTTCGGGTTTTGTATCCGGTGAATCTTTCATAATAACCGAGGTCAAGATCTGTTTCCGCTCCGTCTTCCGTAACGAATACCTCGCCGTGTTGATAAGGATTCATTGTGCCAGGGTCTATATTGACGTATGGATCGCATTTGATATTCGTAACTTTATAGCCGTAATATTTTAATAAGCATCCAATAGAAGCGCAGGTTATTCCTTTGCCAAGACTCGATAACACTCCGCCAGTGGTAAAAATCAGTTTCATAATTTTACTCCGCATTTTAAAATAATTTTAATTGAAGATATTTATCAAGTTCGTATGATTCGCAAATGAATTTTTTATAATAATCGAGAATTTCAAAATCTCCGAGCGCTGAAATGAAATCTACCGCGAGCTGTTCGTTAGATTGACCCACTTCCGGAATAAGGTTTTGTTCGATTATACTGTCCGGATACTTGCATAAAAAAATATATAATTCGGTTATGATTCTCATTGGTTCTTCTTCGGATTCCCTGACGGTTTTATCCGTATAAACGTTTTTAAACATGAAATTCTTTAAGGTTTCAATCGCTTCAAGAACTTCGTCTTTTATTTTAATTTTCGGTTGATTGTAACTTTCGTAAATAACGGACATTATCATATTGTTTAATCTGACGGAATAGTGCGTTCCCAGCGTTTTTATTATGCGTTCGGGTATATCGGAAATAGTTATGATTTTTTCTGATAAAGCGTCGTCGAGGTCATGATTTATATAAGCTATTCTATCGGAGATTCTTACCACCTGCGCTTCAAGCGAAATAGATTTCATAGCGCTTGAAAAGATCGGGCCGTCTCCTTTTGAATGAAATCGTATGCCTTCTATTACCTCTTTTGTCAGGTTCAATCCTTTTCCGTCTTTAGCGAGGATTTCCACTACACGAACGCTGTTTTTGTTATGTTTGAATCCTTCGGGAAAAATATTGTTCAACGCCTCTTCGCCGGCATGCCCGAAAGGCGTGTGTCCCAAATCGTGCCCGAGACTAATCGCTTCGACTAAATCCTCGTTGAGTTTCAGCGCTCTCGCAATAGTTCTGGCTATCTGGCTTACTTCAAGCGTGTGAGTTAATCTGGTTCTCAAAACATCGCGCTTGGGAGTTACAAACACCTGGGTTTTTGATTTCAATCTCCGGAAATAATGAGAATGAAGTATTCTGTCTCTATCTCGTTGAAAACAGGTCCGGAATTCGCTCTGCGGTTCCGCTGTTTTTCTGCCGGCGGATTCGAAACTTTTTACTGCGAATTTAGATAGATAAGTATTTTCTCTTTCTTTCGTTTCATTTTGAAAATCAAAAGATTCTGGCATTTCAATACTCCGCGTAAAATTAAATTTTTATTTTCTTGAAATCCGTTTTTAGTTTTTCGGTCGGCAATCCCACTATATTATCGTAACTTCCCGAATAACTTTCCACTATGTCGAAATTAGTTGTGTTTCCAGTCACGTTTCTTTTTTCAAAACTTTTCATATCCTGAATGGCGTATGCTCCGGCTTTATCCATACAATTGGAATATTTTACGTAATAGTCAAGTTCGGATTCGTTTAAAGTTTTTATTTTTACCAGAGAAACCTCGTATCCGGATATTATATCTTCGTTTTCGGAATCAATCACCGCATAACCCGTGATAACTTTATGTTCTTTTTTCATCAATTCTCTAATAATTCGTTTTGCGTCGGATTCGTCTTTTGGTTTTCCATAAATAGTGTTTCCAAGAACTACAATAGTGTCGGCGGAAAAAATAATTTTTCTTTCTGAATTTTTTGAAAGAGAATTTTTTACGTCATTTCCTTTTAGAATCGCAGCTTTGACCGCAAAATCTTCCGGCGATTCGTATTCTTTGACGTTTTCATCGGCGCCGCTAGGGACGGCTTCAAAATCCGGAATTATTTTCTTTAGCAGAATTTGTCTTCTCGGACTTTGGGATGCAAGTATAAATTTTACCACATTTCACCTCGAAATTTTTTTAAAACTAAACGCCCGGTTTTAATACGTTAAATAAATATTTGCGGCGCGATTATTTCAATTTGCCGACATTTTTCAAAAAAACGCTCAACTTTTAAGCAATCATATTTTTTATATTAAAAAAATCAATAAAATTCACTTTATCCCAAAAACTGCAGTTGGATTTTGAAAAATTGCTGAAAGTAAATATTGATTCCCTGCAATTTTTTAATCGCGTAAAAAAATGTTCCCCATCTTTGAATCCTAAAAATGCCTAATGCAATTTTAGTATCTTATCAATAAATTTTTTTGAATTTAGGGTAAGAATATTCTTTAAAACGCTTTGAAATCTAAATAAATTACAGTTTTTTTAGGTTTCTGGCGTCGGTCAATCTGCGAGAATTTCTTTGAACGCTGGAATTTCATCTTTTCCAAGTTTTAACAACTCCCTTGATTTAACGAGTTCCGCTCTTATCGAGTCAGCGTATTTTTTGTCGGTTAAAATTTTTTTTAGTTCTTCATAAATAAGTTCGGATTTCATATTTCCCTGAATAAACTCTTTAACCGCGGTTTTATTTAAAACTATATTTATTAAAGCAATATTTTTTATTTTAATAAATAATCTGCCGAGAAGCCCCGTTATAAAATTCACTTTATAAACGGCGATCATTGGAGTTCCGATTATTCCGGTTTCAAGAGTCGCGGTTCCGGACGATACTATAACGCATTCCGCGTTTTGAATTAATGCGTATGCATTGCCGGCAATTATTGGAAAATCAATCGAAGCATTTTTCAAATGCCTTTTTATGATTTCGATTTTGGTTTTATCCGAAGCGGATATTATTATTTTAAAATCTTTAAACTCGCCGATAATTTTTTTTGCCGTTTCAATCATGCAAGGAAGAATTTTATTGATTTCGTTGATTCGGCTGCCCGGTAAAAGCGCTATTATTTTTTTTTTAAATTTTTTGTTTTCATAATAAAATTCCGTATTGATTCTTTGCATAAGCGGGTGTCCGACAAAAGCGATTTTTCCGTTATTTTGAACGTATTTTTCATAAAAATCCTTTTCGAATCTGAATATAACAAGTATTTTGTCCATTAGTTTTGTTATGTTGTAGACGCGGGACGTGTGCCAAGCCCAAATCTGCGGCGAAATATAATAAATGAATTTCGAGGTCAGTTTCGAATTTGCTCTTAACCGTTCTGCAAGTCTGATGTTGAATCCGGGGTAGTCGATAAATATAATAATATCCGGCTGTAGTTTATAAATATATTCAACCGCGTCTTTAAGAAGTTTTTTAAAAAAATTTATCTTTTTTAGAACTTCGATTATTCCAATAACTGATAAATGTTCTATTGAACGGAAAATAATCGCTCCTTGACTCTTCAGATAATTTCCGCCGATACAATGGACTTCCAATGTTTCGCCGGAATTTTTTTTTAGCGATTCTACTAATGCGGCTCCGTGCATATCGCCCGATTGTTCGCCGGCGGCTATAAATATTTTTTTCATATTCTTATCTGGTTTTGTTTTGATTTTATCCTAAAATCGGCAATTGAAGTCAGACGCCGACGAAGCCGGTATCCGAAAGACCGATGCATAGCATCAAACCGGCGTCCTATAATAACCGACTGATTTTTAATCATTATATAATATAATTCTTGGAATTAAATTTCTATTATTATTATCCGTAGAAAAAAACCTTGAAAAATGAATTTCATTTGATTTTAATACAATTCTTATTTCTTTATTGTTTGAAGTCTCAATTAATTTAGTAATATCCCACTCCACCCATCCGTTTTTTCCCGCTTCAACAAAAGTTGAAGCGATTTTTTCACCGAGATTATTTAACACAGTTTTTTCGTATCTCGGCTTCGGCCAACGTCCGTCGGTATAATTTTCAAAATGATTCATATCATTGAACAAATATATATTTATATTTTCTCCCCTTTCAATCCAATCATATTCAGGGACTACTTTGCGATACATTTTTAACCCGATTTTTTTATAATAATTTTGTTTGATTAAATTTAATTGTTTTATTAAAATTATTGAAGAACCCTCCGCCGCATATATATTAGTTCCATAGGAATAAGATACATCCGTAAAGGCGGAAAATAAATCACAGCCGCCGCCGTCGTCTACAACATAGACGTCTTCAATAAATTCTTTTCCTTTAAATTCTATATTATTTATAATCCGATTATTATTATGTTCTTTTTTAATAAAAATAAAATTTCTTTTCATTATTTCGCATATTGGATAATTAGCGTTTTTTTCAATACCCTGACCAGCTCTTGCCGCTCCGTTTATAGAAGAAAACACTATATTATCATTAATTCTAATTTGTAAACCATATGAAACGATTGAAAGAGTGTTTTTGAGCGTATAAGTCATTTGATTTTTTTCTTTGAAAAGCAAATCGGTAATTTCAATCCAGTCAGAATCATTTCCGCCTTTATTATCAGAAAAAATTATTTCGTCATTTATCGATAATAATTGTATATCATCTCCGTTAAAAATATGAACATAAACTTTATCGTTCGAGCTGATTTTAAAACTTTTTAATGGTAAACGGACAAGATTGAAACTGTTATCTCCGCGCGGTTTCAAAATATAATTATTGTAAGGTATTTTGGAACATGTAGTTAAAAGTAATACAAAAATAAAAAAATTAATAATTTTAATATTTTTCATGTTATTGCCTCTTTTTTTTTAATCTATCGTTATATTACTAAATTATAGTTAAAACTGCAAATAAAAAATGATTTGGCATTTTTTTATATAAAATGATAAAATGAAAAAAAATATAGGATGTTTTATGAAAGTAGCTTTAATTGATATTCCCATAACTTCTGAAGTTGATAACGGATATGCAAAACTTCATAAGGAAATAATATTTCCATCGCTCGGATTGTATTATCTTAAAGAGTTTGCGGCTTCGAAAATTAAAGAAATCGATGTTTCCGTTTATAATCTCGTGAAATACAGGTTTGAAGAAGCTGTTAATCTAATCATAAATGAAAATCCGGATGTTATAGGACTTACCTGTTATACAGATAGACGGGCATTAACGTTTGATTTTATCAAAGCGGTAAAATCAGTTAATCCCAATATAGTCTCCGTTTTAGGGGGACCGCATGCTACTGTAATGCCGGTTCAGATTCTTGAAAATTATCCTTTTATTGATTTCATAGTTTTAGGAGAAGGCGAAATTACCTTTGCGGAACTTCTTCAAAAAATTAACGACGATAAAAAAGATTTTGAAAATATCAAAGGTCTGGCGTTTAAAAAAAATCATATCATTATAACGGGAAAACGTCCCGCAGTTTTGAATCTTGACGATTTTCCTTATCCGAAATTTTCAAAATTTCCTTCGGATTTAATAAAATTTAATCATTACGACGGAAGATATTTTTTTAAAAACCGTAAAATCAGCGACCTGAAAACTATGTCTATAATAACTTCGCGCGGCTGCCCTTTCAAATGTTCGTATTGTTCTACGTCGGCTTTTTGGGGGAATAAAGTAAGATACAGAACCGCCGATAACGTCGTTGAAGAAATCGAATATTTGAATAAAATCCATAATGTTGAATTTATAAATATAATAGACGACGCGTTCACGATTGATAAACAAAGGGTTTTTGATATCTGCTCCGGTTTAATCGAAAAAAAAATTGACGTTTGCTGGATTTGCGAAACCAATGTGAAAACCATAGACGATGAAATGCTTTGCCAGATGAAAAAAGCCGGTTGTTTTGCAATTAATTACGGCGTTGAATCGGGTTCGCCTGTTATATTGAAAAATATAAAAAAAAATATTACAGAAAACGAAATAGTAAACGCGGTTCGCTCCGCCGAAAAAAACGGTATTATACCGGATATTTTTTTAATGGTTGGAAATCCCGGTGAAAATAATAAAACTATTTCTGAAACGCTTGAAGTTTTAAAAAAAGCGCGTCCGTCTTCGGGCGGCTGGGGAATACTTACGATTTTTCCGGGCACTGAAATATACGCGAATTGCATTCAAAACAAATACATTGAAGATAAATACTGGTTGTCGGATAAATGTTCTCCTTTTTATTTAAAAGAATTGCCATATTTGAAAATGCAGATTTATTTAAATAAATTGAGATGTTTCTTTTTGTTTAAAAATAAAAATTATAGATTATGGATTAGGTATAAATTGCTTGAATTTAGAGACTTGATATTTTTAAATACCGGAATAAAACTTAGTTTAAAAAAGGGAATTCAATTTCAAAAAAATAATAAAGCCAGATTTCTGGAAAAAAAATTATAGAATCTACGCTAATAAAAAAAGAGAAAAATATAATACCTTATTTATAAAGCTGAAATTTTATTCGCGTAGAATGGCTAATATTCGCGGGGGAAATTTTTCCCGCTAATAGTCGCGAATCTACGCGAATATAGAATAAAACAGAAATAATATTCATAATTAGAAATATAAATTTTTTAGGGAGTTTGAAAATAAAAATGAATATAGATTTTTTTATAAAATGAGTTTTGATTTATTCGCGGAAATTCTATAATGATAAAAACAGCAGACAGGAAATTAGAAATTTTGATTTGGAATATCATGTGGTTATTTATGATGTAAAAAAAAATGTTAAAAGCAGAGCGGTTAGATATAAAAAAGAAAATTGGGATTATTTTAAATTTCCACATAAAGAAATTTTTGTCTGGCATTTCGGATATTTGCAATATATTAAACCAGGCGAATTTAATAATAATATCGGTTTTTCATCAAAAGGATTACCAGGAATAGTTCATTGTTATGTTCAAGGGAAAAATGCTATGTCCTGCGGCTGGTCTGAGTTTCCGGGAGAATGGGCATATATCCAACCGCAAAGATCTGATTTTAAAACCAAACTCTACGGTAAAACCGTAGGCGCGGTGGAATGGTTTAAGACGGCGGAAGAAGGATTAAAACTTCTTGAAGATTATACTAACGAAAGTTTTGTTCAGGGCTGGATAGAAACAGAGCCGGAAAAAAACAGGATTTTGAAAGAAATCGGAGAATTGAAAAAAATCGTGATTTCAAAACAAACTTTGGAAATAAAAAAACAGATCATAGAAAATTTTATGAAAGACATTCAAAAATCTTTTGACGATAAAAAAATTTTATCCGAATCGTTTGCTTTGCTTTATTATAACGCCAGAGCATTAATTAAAATATTGAATTAAAATAGAATTGATTTGGAAAATTCAAGATTCGTTCTATTCGTTCTATTCGCGGTTATTTTTTTTTTACCACGAATCTGACGAATTTTACGAATCTATTTTGAATGGGAAAGTTTCATTTTTGTAAGTGAGACAGCCGAAAAATATTTATAAAGTTGAAATTTTATTAGCGGAGATTCGCGGAAATTCGCGGGGGAAATTTTTCCCGCTAATCAACGCGAATCCGCGCTAATGAAAACCGGAAAAAGCTTTTTATAATTATTATTTTGAAATTAAATAATGTACTTGGGTTTAAAGAATTTTAGAGGCAAATGATTTTTTAAGAGTTATCAATAATTTAATATTCGTTCTATTCGCGCTATTCGTGGTTAATTTTTTTTTTTACCACGAATCTGACGAATTAAACGAATCTATTTTGAATGTTGAATTTAGATTTTTGTAAAAAGTATCAGCCGATAAAAAAAATTTAAAGCTGAAATTTTATTAGCGGAGATTCGCGGAAATTCGCGGGGGGCAATTTTTCCCGCTAATAGTCGCGAATCTACGCGAATATAGAATAAAACAGAAAAAATATTCATAATTAGAAATATAAATTTTTTAGGGAGTTTGAAAATAAAAATGAATATAGATTTTTTTATAAAATGAGTTTTGATTTATTCGCGGAAATTAGCGGGGGAAAAATTATTTTTCAGCGGTAAAAAATAAATCTTGACAAAAATAAATATAGCGAGTATTTTAACCTAAATAATACATTTAGGTTTGCGCAGTTTTAATCGGTCGGAGAAAATGTTAAGAAAAACTGCGAAAAACCCAAAAACCGAGTATGCCTTTAAAGAAGGCGCTTATTTTTTTACAATTGAAAAATTGCCGAAATCAATCATTTTCCGGCATTTGAGCAATTTTTCAATTTTCTATTGCAGTTTTTGGGTTTAAGAGAAAAGTTAATTTTCAAGAAAGTATTTTGGTTTGTATTTGAAAGGATTAATTATTTAATCCGAATTATTAAAAATGTAAAACTTGTTTTTGCGGCAAAGCGTCAGACGGATTTAAAGATACGGAACAATTATTGAAATAATTATTATTTGTAAAATTCATTTCCTGAATTAGATTCTAATAAATGCGGTTTTTTCCGTATTATAGATAATTAAATTATTAGGGGGGATTTTATGAAAAGCGAACAAATTTTGCAAACAAACAAACAAACAAACAAACAAACAAACAAACAAACAAACAGGCGGTAGATTAAAACTAATAATCTTGTTTATGATTCTTCCTTTAATATTGATAAACTGCGGAAAAAGTTCCGATACGGGTTCGGACAGCCGCGATTCCAAAATCTCGCGGGCTCCGCAGAATCCCGAACTGCTTCTAAGATTTGTAAATCATTGGTCAACAACAGAAGACGTTTTAAAATATTCGGTAAATCTGACGCTGACTCAATCGCAAAATATATTCAATTACAAAAAAGGGAATGACGGAATATACGGAACAATAGACGACGATAATTTTGAAAGCATTCAGGAACTCGACGATATACCGTATGTGGGACAGTCCGCTATAGACGCGCTTGACGGATATGCGATAAATAATTGGGTTTCATCAGATACGGAATCGCCGACCGATTATCATTACGCTTTAAAATATCTCGACAATAAAACATTGAGATACTGGAAACTTGAAAAAGTATTGAATCTCGATAACGATGTTGTAGAAAATATTTATGATTTCAGATGCGGACCTGATACGGAGATAAACACGGCTGACGATACCTATTTTGAAACAATCAACCGTCTTGATTCGGTTCCGGAAATAGGAACTGCGACGCTCGAAGATATATTGACCAAATGCAGAAAGCGGAAATTACAGGGCGCGGAGAGCATATATTCGGCGTCGATAAGCTGGCCAAGAAACCATAGATTAACGACATTTACGTTTGACGTCAATGCTATGCTCGGACTTGATAAAAATATAACGCGGCAAAACGCATTGTCGTCGTCTTCGTTTGTTTTAACTTTTTATGATACGGAATTTTTTAATATAGATTTGGAATGGAATGTTATTGCAGATACAATCTGGGAAGCGGATTATGACGCCGATACCGGAACGAACAATTTTCACGGATATATATATTGGTTATCGGATACGCAGGCGCGTTTTAACGGATATATAAGCGGAAATCCGGTTGAACATTTTCCTGAAACGCTAAAAGACACATTTGCCCAGCAATGGAATTTCCGTTTGCGTCTCGGAAATAATCCGTTTGCAATTTACGATACAATAGGCGACGACGAATTTTTAAAGATGCGTATAGGAGACGGACCGTTTCCAAGAACTTATTGGGAATATTTTAAATACGGCGATTTTCCTTCAGAACTCGATTCTGACAACGACGGATTGAGCGATAGTTACGAGCAGTCAATAGGATCCGATTCGTATTGTTTTGACACAGACGGCGACAGTATAAACGATTATAATGAAATAGCTATATTCCTTACAAAACCCGACGACAGCGACAGCGATAAAGACGGCATACCGGATTATGCCGAGATATACGGAACAAACGGATATATAACAAATCCATTGCTTTACGATACCGACGGGGACAGCGTTTACGACGGATACGAGGTTCAATACAATTACAATCCGCTTATAACCGACAGCAATAATAACGGAATACCCGACGGATTTGAAGACCTTGATATCGACGGATACGTCAACTGGATTGAAGCTGAAAATAACACAGACCCTACTGTTTCGGATTCTCCGGCGGACGGACCATGGTTTATTATGTATTGGTCAAAAATTAATTACGGACCCGGAGGCAGCGGCGGCGAAGGCGGTTCAATGCTCGCTCCGATAAAAAATGCATTAATAAAAAAATCGCCGGGTTCGATTAATATTCCGAATCTCGGTTCGCTTGGCGACGGCGGCTCGGCGCGCTTGTCGTTCAGGAATATTCGTGGCGGAGTTGCGTTAGCTCGTTTTAATTTATATGACGTTACAACGGTTGAAGAAGCATTTTCCGTATCAATTAATGGAGATTATGAAGTGATTTCAGGAAGTTTAGATAATACTTTATCAGTTGAATTTATTACTTTGGTTATTCCTTCGAGTTATATAAATATTAAAGATGAACCTCCATACGAAGATGTTAATTCGCCTTATTGCGGCGCAGATGTGAAAGGAAATTCTTCTGAAGAAAATTGGGAAATTGTCAGCGAAGCTGTTTCGCCTTATCCGGCTAATCAAGATAGGACGACAATTGGAATAGGAGAATTAATAAATATAAGATTTAATAATTCATCAATAGCGGCAGGATATTGGTCGGTTACGGGAGACGCTACCCTTAATCGCGATTCATCAAAAGTATATAGAGGGGTGCAATTAACAGCAAACAAATTACAATCAGCTTTATCAGCAACAGTTTCAGTAACTGTAGGGAGTATTACCAAAAGCATAACATATGATATTATAAAGCCAAGTGAGTTATCGGTAGCATTATATGCAGATGAACCGGAAGGACAAAGCGGTCCGCCTGATAATTATATAGGAGCCCAATCGGTTTTTTTATGCTATATTATTGCCAGTGTCACCACAAGGTGTTATGACCTAAAACTCAAAAAGGGATCGGATTATGGACGCTACCGCCATCAAGAAAGTCAATATTAATCAAGAAATGCAGCA
>Ga0209311_1002427_pt1 | contig 13471 bp, 14 predicted proteins | sample AD_UKC045_MetaG_FD_184417 | JGI IMG/M metagenome (GOLD analysis project Ga0209311, IMG submission 184417) | Active sludge microbial communities of municipal wastewater-treating anaerobic digesters from USA - AD_UKC045_MetaG (SPAdes) (version 2) | ecosystem: Engineered > Bioreactor > Anaerobic >... | reverse complement strand
CTGGACAACGTTCCCGGCGCCCTGACCAAACTCGTGGACATCCTGGACAAGGAGGACATCAAGGTCAAGGCCATCTCCGCGGCCAGCACCGAAGAGCATTCCACCCTCCGCGTCGTGGTCAACGATCCCCAGAAGGCCGTCACCATCCTGGAGAGCTTCAATTTCAACATTCATGTGGATCCCGTCATCGCCGTGGAAGTCCCCTGCCATCCCGGGGGCATGAACGCCATCGTCAAGCCCCTGGCGGAAGGCGACGTGAACATCCACTACATCTATACCACCATCGAACGACTCGGCAAAGAAACCATCATGATCATCGGCTGCGACCGCATCGAACGGGCCGTGGAGATCCTGAGCCAGCACTGGGTCAACTTCGTCGGCGACGAGATTTACTCCCTCTGATCACGCCACGGGCGCTTTCCCTCAACCTCTTAAATTGACACATGATTGTTTCACCGGAAAAAAATGGGGAGGGCGCTCTTTTTTTCCGCGTAATATGATTCAATAACGTAAATGCGCAAATAAAGAAACAGACTCTTAAATCGGCACATGATTGTTTCACCGGAAAAGGAAGCGGCCCTGGCCGCCCGAATGGCGGCCCTGGGGGTTACGGAGGACGAATTCCGGGAGACCTTCGTCCGCTCCTCGGGACCCGGCGGTCAGAAGGTCAACAAGACCGCCACCTGCGTCCACCTCGTCCATTTGCCCACGGGCCTCGCCGTCAAATGCCAGCAGGAAAGGTCCCAGGCCCTGAATCGCTTCCTGGCCCGGCGCCTCCTTCTGGACCGGATCGAGCGCCTCCGGAAAGGGCTGGTGGAGGCGGAAAAGGCCCGCCGGGAAAAGATCCGCCGCCAGAAACGGAAACGCTCCCAACGGGCCAAAGAAAAGATCCTCCAGGACAAGCACCGCCAGGCGGATAAAAAGGCCGCCCGGACTCGGCCCTCTCCGGACGGGGAATAGGGGGAGGTTAGGAGGGGGAGGGGACAGCGACCACCACCGGACGGTAGAGAAAGAGATTGCGGCGGATGAAGCTCGTCACCTTTTCAAAATCCTCATATGAATTGCACACATAAGTGACAACCATGTTTTTTCCCCGGGAGAACTCTCGATGCTCCTTGCCGGCGTAGCAGAAGTTGTTCCGGTCGAAGCGGGGGCTGTGCCGGGTGACCTCCGGGATCGTTCCGACCAGCACCTTCGCCGCGGACCACGGCCCCTCCAGGGCGGCGGCCGTACGATACAGCATCCGGTCGCCGTTGTTTTCCAGCGACATGTACACGGCGACCCATTCCCCCCGCTCGGGGTGGTAGCGCACGCTCAGTTCCGAAACCGCGGCCTCCAGCACCACCTTCACCCGCCGATGATCCAGTTCGGCATCCCACCGGCCGTCGCTGTGGAGGTACTGGATGGATCGGGCCGGGGCGGCGAGGCGATCCAGGGGAATCCGCGCCAAGATGTTGCCCAGGGCCGCCCTTCCCTCTCCGGTCTCACTGTAGAGGGGGTAGAAGTAAACATGATTTCCATGCACGACGGAAGTCGTGGCGAACGCCTTGATCCCCCGCGGGATGCCCGGCGTCAGATCGAGGTAGTCCACAGCCCAGCGGTTCGGATCATCCCCGGTAAAGTCGCCGATTCGGGCCAGCCGGTGCCCGGCGACGGCGAACTTGAAGGGGCCTTTCTGCTCCGGCGCGGCCCGGACGGCAATGAGGGGGATATAGATCGCCCCCGCCGCCAGGAAAGGGTCCTGGGGCCACAGCCATTCCCCCTCCCCAAAGGAGGAAACGAACTTTCCGTCTTTCCTCTTCAACCGGTAGCGGATCCGGAAATCATCCGCGGCGCAGGTCGAGACGGCCACCGTCGTGCCCAGGACCACCGCCATGCCGGTGCGATCCCGCCGGCCTTCCTCCTCGGAAACAAAGGTGTCGCCGAAAAGCCACAGCACCCGCCAGTCATCCAACTGGATGGAATAGGCTCCATCCCCGCCGTACCATCCGTCCCGGTCGGGAAATTCGGGGAGGCACACCGCGGCGCCGGTTTGCCGGCTTCCGCCCTCCCCCGGAGCTTCCGGAAATATCGCGGCAGCGGGGACAGGAGCGTCCGGAGCAATGACGGAAGCGCCGGGAGTGGGGACGGAAACGGCCGGTGTGGAGGCGGGGGCGCCATGATCGGAGACGGTCGGTACCGTATTGGCCGGACCATCATGCAGAATCGCGCAACCGCACAACCAGAGGGACAACAGGAGCAGGGCTGCCCGGAGGCCCCGGCGCCAGGACCGACCCGGCGCCGGGGACGGCCCGTTCTCCGGCATCCCCGGAAATTCCTTGCCGCGCAACCATTTGACCTTCTGTGGGAATATCACCAAGGCATCCCCTCCGCTAAAGCTTTCAACCGCCGGCGCACGCCCGGAGATCGTGCCCCGACGGCCCGCCGCCGTTCCTGCCGCAACCACCTCGGAAGGCTTACGCCAAAGGCAAGCTCAGGCACAAGATAAGTTCGTCAGACGCTTGCCCTCGACGGTAAAACAACCGGCCGGGGATGTCAACGGCCAGCTTGTCTCGTCATCCTCACTAGTGCGGCGGCGCAAAATATATAACTTGACACGGGCGTCGCCAGGGCTTATAAGTTCTCATAGTTTTTTTGTTTCGGTTTTGGCCGCATTACCCAGAGCCCATAAAAAAGGCTGCTGGGTTTTTTTCGGACCGACTCATGACAGGAGGGTACATGGCCAGAAAGAGTCAGGAAAAATTCGCCAAGCGGCAGCGGGAAATCGAGCGCAAGCGAAAGGCCGATGAAAAGATGGCCCGGCGTCATGAGAAGAAGCGCCTCCGATCCACGGAAGGCGATCCCGAGGAAACAGACCGATACCAACCGGTCCCGTCGCCCGACCTTCAGCGGCCGATCGAAGGTCATCCTCCGGCGGACGACGCGCGGGGTATCGTCGGGAGCGCCCCGGACATGGAGGAATTCCGTCCCGACCGGGGCGGGGAAGATAAGCCAAACCAACCATAGCAACGGAAAAGGGCCACACAATAATATAATCCCAGAGAAGGAGCCGTCATGAACATCTATGTAGGAAATCTGTCGTACAACATCACCGAGGAAGATTTGCAGCAGGCCTTCGCGGCCTTCGGGCAAGTTGCCTCCACAGCGATCATCACGGACCAGTTCAGCGGCCGGTCGAAGGGATTCGGCTTCGTGGAAATGCCCGTAAAGGAAGAGGCCCTGGCCGCCATCGCCGGTTTGAACGGGAAAACGATGAGTGACCGCGCCCTGAACGTGAACGAGGCCCGTCCCCGGGCGGACCGCCGAAGCGGCGGCGGTGACAGAGGCGGCGGCCGCGGAAGGTCCGGCGGCCGGTCTCGTTACTGAGCATCGGCAGCAACCAGACAACGAACTCTCCATCCTCATAAAACTCAAGCTGCCGAGGTCTCGTTACTGAGCATCAACGGCAACTGGGCAACCAATCCGCCGACGACCCGGCGACGCGGGAGATTTAATCCCGACGCCGGTCCGCTTGGGCAAAGGGAAGGCAAAGCCCTCCCTACCAATCGTCCTTCACGCCGGCGTTAGGGTTGATATGCGGGTCAACGACACATTTATTACAGTAGTAAAGGGGAATGACGGTCCCGCAGCCCGAACCGGCAAGCTCCAGGTGATGGCAAAGCTCGCAGATTTCGGCACTGCATCCGGAGCAGCGGTAAATGACGCCCTGCTTCCCGCAGGCGGGGCAGGTCTGTTTTCCCTGTTCCATGACGCTCTCTCCTTTCCTGTGACTTTAGGTCACTCTACATTCCCCGGAAGATTTTATCAAGGGGGGTGCGCCGTGAGATCAGCAAGATTGTAGCTCCGCTTTTCGGGCCGCCGCCCTCCCCCGGGCTTGATCACCCGGATGCACTCATCAAGCCACTTACGGCACCAGGTGAGATATTCATCGTCGGATTTTTCATCGTTTACGGCTTCCCCGTATTGTTTGGCCAGATTGAACGGGGGATCGGCAAAAACCGTATCCACGGAGTCGCTTTCTATCCAGGGAAAAAGATCGAGGCAATCGCCCTCATAGAGCGCGCCGAGATCCGTCCGATAGGCAAGGCTTTTTTCCATGCCCCACTTCACGATCCCGGCGGTTATATGCTGTGGTTCATATTGGGGTTGTAAAGCCATTTTTGCCTGTGATTACCATATGATCAAGAAAATATCGGTTCCGGAAGATGCGGCCGCGGGTTCCCTGTGGACCATTCTGGCGGGAGTATAGGTAAGGCAGCGGTGTCAATGGGAAACTAAGCGATGGAAGGAATTAACCGGCCCATAGACGCCAAAGTGATCATGTTCTCAATAGGTGCTGAAGTTGTCCGGAGTCACGTGATTTCATCTTTTCCCGGTACATTGCCGCATCGGCCAGGTTAATCAGCTTATCAACCGAAACGGTCATATCCGGCCGGTATTCGGCAAACCCGTAAGACGCGGCGTAGCGATAGGACCGGGGATGGTCCCGATTGAGCCTCTTGAAAGAGTCATCCAGGCGGGTTCTGAAGACCTCGGCATTCTCGGTGGTACAGGTGGGCTGAATAACGAGGAATTCATCGCCGCCGAGGCGGCACAGAGAATCCTGTTCACGGATAGACTCACTGATGATCTTGGCAATTCTCACGATTAAGTTATCCCCCTCGCCATGACCATACCGGTCATTGACTTCCTTGAGCCCATCGATGTCTATATAACAAATTGTCAGCGGAGAACCGAGCCTTTTGGCTAATTGAAGCTGCCGCTCCAGGATGATGAGTCCCATGCGCCGGTTAAATACTCCGGTAAGGCTGTCCAGAGAGGCCAGTTTCATCAGATCATCTTCCCCCCTTTTTCGTTCGCTGATATCGCGAAATATGAACAGGCGGCCCTTCGGACGGCCGGACCGGTCCTTGATCCGGGACATACGAATATTGAACCATCTTGCCTCCGTTCCCCCCTGTTCGAATTTAACATCCGCCCGTGCGTCATCCCGTTCATCGATAATTGTTGTCACTTCCGACCAGCAAGGAATGAGACCTGTGGCGGGGCATCCGACACATCTCTCGGGAAGATGGAAATATTCCCTGGCGCTGGCATTGACTTCCATAATCCGGTTGTATTCATCAACAACCACGACACCGTCACTCAGGCCGGCAACGATGTCCTCATGGGCTACGGGAAGCAAGTCGAAAAGTTTATACTTGTAGAAACTCCATGCGAAAAGGAAACTTGCCGCCACGAAGGCCAGGGGCGTCGGTTCAATTCCCGGGGGAAAAACGCCGGCCACGAACGCGATGTTGCACAGCCAGGGAATTATCACCGCCAGGAAAAGTACCCAGGTCTGCATGGCATAGAGCTTTTGCGTGGACGCCGTGGCTTGAACATAGATGATCATTCCTATTAAAAGAAGTACGTATGAATACACGATATTAACAAACACCAGCGGCCCCAGGGCATAATTGAATACCGGGACGGACGTGCCGGGAACCAGGGCAATGGAAGTCCAGGTCAGGTAATGGTATTCGTTTGTCCAGGCGGCAACGAGGGCAATCACCGGCCAAATCCAAAACAAGGGCAGGAGGGATCGCTTCAGCCAGGCATCGCGGCCACTGTATCGTACGGCAAAAATGAACCATAGGGTCGCCACGCTGACCACACCTGAGTAGGCAAGTTTATACAGGAGGATATTCATCTCCCGGTCAGAAACCATGGCGGACAGGCCGGCGAAGAAAGCCCAGAGCGTGATGGAAACCATCAGGAGGGTAAACCAGGGGCCCCCGGCAATGAAGCGGCGCTGCCAGGAATATACGGCCAGCAGGAGCGACATGAAGGCACTTGCGATCATTATCGGTCCGATCAATGTGTAATGAAGATCCATAGCCTGTTTTAAACTTGCCGCCGTTACAACTCGGCATCAAGCAGGCCAACCGGCGGCGAATGATCCCTTTCCTTATGACGATAATGAAGTCAATGTTGACTTCTACGGCGTTCGCGACCCTGTCTTCATAACCCGAAAGGCAATGTTTTCATCGGCAAAAATATTGACCCCTAAAGCATAAAAGAGGCCTGGGGCCGGACCTGGGTGGTAAGGCCAGGCCTGGCCCCAGTGAGATGGGAGAATGGTTTCTTATGCTTTCGGGGCCTTCCAGTTGTCCTCCGCCTTTCGCTTTTTTACCGTCGTTGTTTTGCCTCTCTTACAGCACAGACCGTGCCACAATTAAATATGTAAATGATTAAGCATACTTAACGAAACAGAGCCGTCCCTTTTGCCCGCATCGCCGCCCATTTTGTGGGCATCGCCGCCCATTTTGTGGGCAGCTGGCGGTCAGATCCCGCATATTCTTGGGCTTGGGCTTCCTCTTCCCCTGCCATTGTCGCCGCCAAAGATCAGCCGGTCCAAAAAGCGACCACTGTTTAGCCGGTCCAGCACCTCCATCTCAAAGCGTTCATATAGGAAAGGGCGGTGGGACAGGATATGTAAGAGGGAACCTGAGGAAGGTGAGCCAAGGCAAGAAACTAAACGATGATCAGTTCCTCCTCTTCCCGGAGGGCGCCGAGGCCGCTCACCTCCACGTGCCCCCGGCAGCGCCCGCAGAGGAAATAGTACCGGACGCTGTCCTCCTCCCGGTCGATAAGCTTTTCCAGGGCGTCCTTCATCTTCAGATAGTTGCGGTCGTCCAGCTCGCACTCGAAGACACTCTTCTGGACCCGGCTCCCGAAGCCCACCAGGGTCTTGGCGATTTTGTTCCGCCGCTTGTCGGCGACGACGTCATAGGAAACAACCACAAACATCCGCACCTCCTGCCGCGGCCACAGTCACGGCCCCAGTCCCTCCTCTCCGTACGCTGCTATCGCAACGTCAATAGCGGCGTCCCGGCCCCTCCCCGGGCCCCTCCCGGCCCAGCCCCCGCCACTGTCCTTCCTATCCGTACGCCGCTATCGCAACGTCAATCGCGACGTTCCTGCCCCGCCCCCTACCTCGGCCCGGCCCCTACCCCCACCTCTGTCCTTTCTATCCGTACGCCGCCATCGCGGCGTCAATAGCGGCGGCCCGGCCCCGCCATTCCTTATTTTCCTACACGCAATGTGGGGACGGCTGCGTTTTCTTTTTCCGTATCTTTACCAAGAGAGGCGTTCGGCAGCTCCCACGGCCACCCGTAAAAATGCTAATTTTAAAGACCTGACCCCCGATTTGATCATCGGGTGGTGAAGGCCGTGTACGTCTCTTCCCCCCGGAGGCTCCGGACCCAGAGGCGGACCTGTTCCAGGCAGATCTGCCGGTAGGTGAGGCGCTGCCCCTTCGGGACGTACAGCGCCTTCTGATTCAGGCGGGCCTCGAAATGGGCGACGAATTTCTTCATCCCCTCGTGGCCGAGATAGATGGGATATTCCTCCCGTCGCGGCTCCGTCTCGGCGAAATCGAAGGCCGCCGGTTCCCGGTCCTCGGGTCGGTAGAAGTCCGTGGAGCGGATGATCCGCTTGTTGAATAAACTCAGGGTCAGTCCGTCCACCAGCACCGGCCGGAATTCCTCCATCAGATCCAAAACCAGGGAGGGCCGGCCGTATTCCACGCTATGGAGGCAGCCGGCATAGGGGTCCAGGCCCGCCACGTTGACTTGGGTATGGACCGCATTGGCCAGAAGGGTGTAGCCCAGGCTGAGAAGGACGTTCACCGGGTCCCGGGGAGGCCGGCGGTTCCGCCCCGTAAAGGTCGCCCGTCTTCCGCCGGCAATAAATCAGCCAGCGGGCAACGTAGGGCGAGGCTTCCTTTTGCTATGCGGCATCATAAAGGGCGGCTGCTTCCCCATATTGTCGTCTTTTCCTGAGGGCTTCAGCCCTGTCCGTCATCTCCTTTACCATGCGGGAATCCCTCCTTTGTTCGGTCTGTGCTTCCTTGACCTACCCATAGCGAACGAATCCCGCCCCGGCAACAATGGCAACATTGCCGCCGACAGTTCCCTACCGTCCGCGGGGGGAAAGATGGAAATCCCTGCCGATCATGCGGCCTCGCAAGCGACACATTTTGGTCAAAAAACGTGGCAGTCATTGCAACCCATTAATAAATAAGCGAATTATTCCGCCGGTGCACCGGCGGAAGAAAAAATATTGCCGGGAAGACAGGGCAATCATTTTCGTCGTGAAGCACCCGCGCTGGCATGCCGCAGCCATGATGATGATTCATCCTGTGGATATTCGCCGGTGCACCGGCATTGGTTATATATTTGAATTGGCGAAGGAATTAACGACACTGCTCCCCGTTTTATGGATTGAGCGCCGGGCGCCGAGGCCGGTTAACGCGGACCGTTAACAATGGCCTCGCATCAGAGATTTGTTCGCGTATATGGCCCTCCCTTCTATTCAGGTAGTTGTTCCAATCCGAATTCGGCAATGTCGGAGCTCCGACAATTTGAGCTGGGTCGCAATTCCTTTCCGGTAAATTGAGCAGATCACGGTATGTTTCCTTCCTCTCCCGACCCGTCCTTACTAAAAGGATTTTTAGTTTCGTCCGTGATAATTCCGGAAAGGATCGCTATTTGTTTTGGAATTCTTTGGGAATTTTCTCTTAGCTCTCCTTCCACTACAAATTCTCCTCTGTCGTTTAAATACTCCCTATCTCTCGTAATAAACGAATCGTCCAATAGCGAATCCAAATATGTATCGTACTTCTTCTTACTCATGATTCATTTCTCCTCCTTGGAGCGTGGCAGCACCGAAGCGCATTCACAATCCCTTCTATTCAGGTCGTTTTGTTCGCCCGGTTATCCAGGTCCGAGAGTACTATGGGCGGTTCGGGGTAGTCGTAATCCCTTCTATTCAGGTCGTTTTTTTCAATCCGCGCCCAGAGTGCGGTATCAGAACACGCACAGGACGAAAGGCATGTCGCAATCCCTTCTATTCAGGTCGTTTTTTTGGTTCATCCGGCTGATGCGTACTTTGGGCAAAAATCGCGTTGCTGACTACTCGCTTCCATCTACAACTGTTTGACAGTGATCATAAATTAGAACCAGTAGTCGAGTGGCGCAAGGGGATCTCACCCTCGCGCTCTCCGAGAACTGGACGTGACAGTCTCCCGTCATCCAGCTCCTATTGTCCAGCCTTAACCTGAGAGAGTTGCCAATGAGCAAAAAGCCTTGGTTGCCTATGCACTATGCATTGCAACCAGAGAAAGGCTCGTCGCTTATGCCCTCGTAGTCTTTTGTATTTCCGGGATGCCCACCGTGCAAGAATATTGTTCAGGTGTTGAAAGGTCCGGTAAAGGGCTGATTTGTAGAAGTGTCCGTAGTAGTTGATCCACCCCTTTAATACTGGGTTGATCATCTGAGCCAGTTCTTCTAAAGATTTGTCCGTGCGCCGGTGCAATTTCCATTGCCTCATGACATCGCATATCGATTTTGTGGCTTTGTTGCTGATTGCAGGATTAAATCCGACGAAAAATCTACCTTGACGACTTTTAGCTCTCCGAGGCCTAAACGTAAAGCCCAGGAAATCAAACTTCTGATCTGGATATTCTCCTCGCCTAATGTCATCCTTACAGTAAACAATCTTCGTCTTCTGTAAGCTCAATTCCAATCCACATTCCTCAAATCGCCGTTCAATCGCCACTCGTAGTCCTTCGGCTTCGGCTTTGCTCCGACAGTGACAAATCCCATCATCGGCATACCTCTCAAATGAAATTTGAGGATAATGCTTCTGCATCCACATATCGAACGCATAATGCAAAAAGAGATTCGCAAGCAAGGGACTGATCACCCCTCCTTGCGGCGTCCCTTTATCCCGATGAATCAGGCTTCCATCTTCCAATTGCACCGGGGCTTTCAGCCATCTTTCGATGTAGAGAAGCACCCATTTGCAATCGGTATGTTTCCTTACCGCCCTCATTAAAAGCTCATGGTCGATGCTGTCAAAGAAACCCTTGATGTCGATGTCAAGAACCCAGTCGTATCGCCAGCAACGCTGACGTGCAGACCCTATAGCCTCTATCGCAGACTTCTTTGGCCGATAACCATAAGAATCCGGATGGAAATGTTCTTCCAAAATCGGCTCCAGGTATCGTTTGACTACCGTCTGGGCAATGCGGTCTGCCACCGTTGGGATTCCCAATGGCCGGATTCCCCCCTTGTCCTTTGGTATTTCGACCCGACGTACAGGTGGTGGAAAATAGCTGCCTGATGACATCCGATTCCAGATCTTGAAAAGGTTATCTTTCAATTCCTCTTCAAACGCTGCAATGGATTGCCCATCTACGCCTGCCGCTCCTTGTTTCACCTTTACCCGTTTGTATGCTTCCCATACCTCCCACTTTGAAATACAAAACGGCTTTGCTTTATCCACAAGGCTCCTCCCATTTCTGGTTGACCTGAAAATAAAGCCAGACAACGCCACCCCTTCGGTCCAGTTCCATTACAGAACCTTCCTCCCTATTACGGGCGGCTCCGCCCCTGTGCCCCGCATCGGTACTCTCATCCTTGTGGGTCTTCCACTTGAATTTCTCCCTTATCATCGGAACGACAGGTTCCCACGTTCCACACAAGAGCCTGGATCAGGTTCACGCTACCTTTATGCCGGATGCCGCCCAAGCAGTAAGCAGGTCCCCCTTGAACTTATCCTGAAGATCCGTAAGTCCTCCAGTTTTGACATCATCCAATTCGTTTCGACATCTCAGTAGTAGTTCGCTTGCGCTCGTCTCCCTGAACCTTACCTGACAGGGTCTTGCCCTGCCTTTTCCTTAACGCTCACCACATTGGCTCTTTACCAATGCAGCTTAAGGTGGTTTGAAGCCTGCTCCTGCAAGCCGACTTCGAGGGACCTTCCCTCATCTCTTGTGCAGCCTCGTGGCGCACTTACGGATCGAAAGGAAGCAACGGATTGCTCACGGGGGCGCAGCTCTTCGCGCTCCCGTGAGCAAATTGTTAGGGGCCATTTTTATCATTATTAAACTCAACTACTTCTGCTTCTGGTGCAAAGAAGAATCGGATTATGACGGACGGTATTCTTTCTCCAAAAAGTAGGTGGAGTTGGACAAGAAGGCCTCCAACTCCCGTTTTGAGGAGGTTTAGGTTTTTCGAGAGTTCAGCGAAAGACGTACCCATGCCAGATGCCTTCGGATGAATTGACACGTCATCTCTGATTTTTCTTAAACGCTGAAAATCCGTCCAGTTCCGGAGGCTTTTGTCAAGACTGCGCCCACCGGTCATTTTCGGCACCCATACGTCAACCTTGTCTGAAAAACTAACCTTGTCTGAAAACGAGTCGATCAATTTATCTTGAGGATTGGATGAATTCCAGATCTCTGCCCTATGATTGATAAATGCCTCTATACTTGCAATGCCGTTCGTTATCGCAATCTGAAGTTCGGCAAAAGACGACGCTTCGACAGCCCTCATTCTGCTTTTAACTGAAGTCTCAGCATGCGCCCAGTAAGTTGACAAAGCTATCGCACCCGGGCCTTCAACAGCGCATTTCTCTTCTCCGCTCTGCATATCGACGACCGCTGCCTTAGCACCAGAGGAAACCGTCCAGGTGCTACCAACCAAGTTCTCTAAGTAGGGAACATTTTCGCCAAAGCTTCTGCATTGCTCAACGAGTTTTTGAAAATCGATCCCCCGTTGTGCCAAATATCGTTTCACATCTGCGTCGGTTCTGAAAACCAATCGATCTCCGTGATCACCATACTTCGCAAACATGAGTATCATTTCATGTGAAGCCCTTCTAGAGATTCTAGGACACAATCGCAATCTATGTTCGATCATGATTATTTCACTCCAACGTTAAGCTCACCGGCCGAAGTTCCAGTGGAGCGTCGGGTTAGGCAAATTATTCATTTTGAAAATTCTATTTCAAGAGATTCATTTCTTTCATGCCATTTGGCAACCTCGCTTTTTTCAAATAGATATTGTTCCTTATCAATTTTCCTAGGAACAATTTTTATTACTTCATCGTCACGATATGATGAAAAGATGAATCTGCTTGCATTTTCGCACATGATTTTTCTGAAAAATATAGTCTGCTCCAATGAAAGTCGCGTACCTTTGTTCATTGACCTATCACCGATTTGAGCAAACATTGCATGTTCTGGGCTTATAGGGAAAATGATATTGCTTTTTAGTTTTCCCCAGCCTCCCTGCAAATTGTAAATTTGATGATTTGTAAAATTTAATCTTATGACAGGATTATCGCTAGTTAACCATTTATAACCTTTTGCTGGTTTAACTATTGTCCATTTGTGCTTATGTAATTCTTTGCACGTATTCTTTAGAAGATGTTTTATACTATATATCCAGCTGCTTCTGCCTACATAAGTCTCTACCTTCACAATTGAACCGTCTCCATCGTTGGAAGGTTCAATTGTAACTTTCATCGGAATTGATGGCAGATCATTTCTCTTTGCTTCAGACTTAGTTATTTCATCTATTGAATTATGCTCAAGTTTATCCTTCAATTTAGCAAGAACGCTTTTCAGTGAACGTGACATTAAATCACTGCCACGATCTAAATGTTCGTGTAGCCTTGAAGGAGTTCTGACATCCTGGGCTGCCAAAAAGTTAATTAATACAATCCAATCATCAGGAGTTAATCTCTTCTCCAGAATGGCCTTTTCAAGAACTATAGTTGCAGGAGTTTCGTACTCTTTATCCAACCATTTTTCAAATTCATCAGATTCTTTTCCAGCAACTACCTGGGTATATAGATGTTTTTGGTAAGCGATAGCAGATCTAGATTTCGTCTGCCACATTCGCACATTATCGTGATTTACCAATAATCTATATATGTGAATTTCTTGATTTTGATCCTCCCAACTTTTTAGATAGCACTCAGGGATAAAATGATTTTTGATGTGTAGTTCACTCATGATTCACGTCTTTTGAGCCTAACGTCGCAAATCATCGGCGACAAAAAGCAGATCGACAAAGGAGCGGCGCTTTTTGTCGTCCGAGTGCATTTGCCTTGTTAGGCACTCTTCTTGTCTCTGACTTCACGTGCTTTCATTAATCTTTCAGCTAACTTCTCTGGGCCAGTGCCTGGGGCTTTAGGTTGGCGTTCATATCGTTCTAGTATTTCTACTTCATGGTCATATTGCTTTTCTTTTCGATACAGTATCGCCAACTGCTCATAATACCAAGGTGCCACGCCCCATCCCTCGCCTTGTGATTTCGCCTCCTTTTCTGTTTCGTCTACGAGTTTCAAGAGGAGCTTTATTGCTTCTTCATTTCTATTTTCAGACTTTAGTTGCTTTACGCGCTCGACGTAATCAGTGTAATGCCCCCCAGCACCAGATTTCGATGGAGAGTATTCGTATTTCTTGCCTTTAGGCCCAAGCAATTGAAATAGAATCTCAACAAAGTCGGTAGTGTAAAATCTTTTGTGTAAATTCAAAAGGGCATAGAAAGAGGTAGAAAAAAGGCGCTTTTCCTTTATAAGGGTTTGTCCCCACAAACCAAAGCTAAAGGAGAAAGCGCCATGAAACTGGAAG
>Ga0209311_1002423_pt1 | contig 13485 bp, 9 predicted proteins | sample AD_UKC045_MetaG_FD_184417 | JGI IMG/M metagenome (GOLD analysis project Ga0209311, IMG submission 184417) | Active sludge microbial communities of municipal wastewater-treating anaerobic digesters from USA - AD_UKC045_MetaG (SPAdes) (version 2) | ecosystem: Engineered > Bioreactor > Anaerobic >... | reverse complement strand
TATTCGGAATGTTCCTCGTGTTCAGAACAAGGGAAGATTGATCAATCCTTTTTTTCAGAAAATACGAAATCCTTGATATATAACTGAAGAGTAATATTCCCGCCATAAGTATTTATCCTGGGGAAATATATAATGTCGATAAGGTCGCCAGTGTTCGGTGAGTCCTTTTCATTAAGAAGTCCGAAACCGATCGAGTTGAATGTCATTGTTGAATCAGCCACACCAAGTTTCCAGTGAAGATGACTCCGGTTGATGACACTCTGCTTTATGATCTGCACATTTGTTGCCAGAAAATTAGGTTCCTGATTGTTCATTCCGAACGGTTCAAGTTTTGAAAGGGCCACAATAAGATCGGGTGTAAGTTCTTTCAGCGGAAGTTCAGCATCAATATCGGTTGACTGGCTATAGGTTTCCTGAGCAAGAGCAGTATCGACCATACCGTTGAATCTTTCAATGAACTCTTCAATGTTTGATTCTTTTATAGTGAGACCGGCAGCATATTTGTGACCGCCGTACTGTACGAGGTAGCTGCTGAGTTCTTTGAGTATGTTATAAATATGCAGCTGAGGTATGCTTCTTGCACTTCCGCGACCGATTCCGTCTTCAACCGAGATCATGATCGTTGGCTTATAGTATTTCTCAACTAGACGGTAAGCAACGATGCCGATTACTCCGGGATGCCATTTTTCAGAGTAGAGAATTATAGCACTTTTTGTATCGATAATATCACTGTTCTCAACCTTTGACATTGCCTGTTCGAATATTTCAGCTTCCAGCTGCTGACGGTATTCATTTGTCAGATTAAGCTCTTCCGCCATTTTATAAGCGGATTCATAATCGGTGCATTCAATGAGTTCAAGACCCTTTATGGCATTTCCGATCCTACCCGCCGCATTGAGCCGGGGAGCCATTTTATAACTTATTACGGCGGGAGTGATCTCTTTTAGATTTTTCAGTCCGCATACATTTGCAAGGGCAAGAAGTCCCGGTCTTTTGTTTTTCTGCATCTGGGTCAGACCGTGCTTGACAAAGATCCTGTTCGAATCTAGAAGCGGCACCATGTCAGCCACAGTTCCCATTGCGACGATATCGAGATATTCAGCAAGATTGGGCAGTGCTCCTTTGAAAAAACCATCTTTTTCAACAACTTTCTTTAAAACCATCAGAAAAGAAAATGCGACACCAACAGCAGCCATTTCTTTGAATGGATAAGGGCAGTCATGCTGATGCGGATTGACTATAGCAACAGCCGGCGGTATTTCTTCGCCGACATGGTGATGGTCAATAATTATGGTTTCAAGCCCGAGATCTTTTGCATATTTCACTTCATCGACACTTGTTATGCCGCAGTCAACTGTGATGACAAGTTCGCCACCGTTAGTTGCTATCTCTTCAAGTGTATATGTGTTCAGTCCGTATCCATCCTCAAGACGATGCGGAATATAGTGATCGACCCTGGCGCCGACATGGGTAAGGAACTGGTACATTATCAGAGTCGAAGTGATCCCGTCAACATCGTAGTCGCCGTAAATGACGATCTTTTTTTTCTGCTTTATGTATTCTGTTATTATTACTGCAGCTTGTTCCGAATCTTTCAAAAGAAAAGGATCCGGCAGGCTTTTTATCTTTGATTGAAGGAAAAGGGATGCTGATTCAACACCGTCAATTTTCCTGTTTACAAGAACAGTAGCTACGGTTTTTGAAATACCCAGTGTTTTCGAAAGGTTATCAACTTTCTGTCTATCAGGCCTCAGTATCTGCCATTTTTCTTTCATCTATGCTGTTTTCTCCTTTCCCATATATTTTTCAATGAGAACGGTTACAGGAGATGCAATGAAGATAGATGAATATGTTCCGACAACTACACCCATTGTCATGGCAAGTGCGAATCCGCTTATTGTTCCGCCACCGAAAATAAGAAGAGCAACAAGGACGATAAGTGTTGTTATTGAAGTGAGCAGTGTTCTGGAAAGAGTTTCATTTATACTGGTGTTGATCTTCTCAACAACACTTGCCCCTTTTTTAGGATTGTTCCAGTTCTCTCTTATTCTGTCATAGATGACGATCGTATCGTTAAGAGAGTATCCGACTATTGTAAGCAGTGCGGCAACAATTGTCAGATCAAACGGTATTCTGAATACAGAAAAAATACCGAGTGTTATCATTACATCGTGTGCAAGTGAAATTACTGCACCGGGAGCAAACTGGAAATTGAATCTTACTGCGATGTAGATAAGAATGGCAATAAGAGAATAAAGCACGGCCTGGAAAGCTGAAAATCTGAGTTTTTCCCCGACTTTGGGTCCGACCAGCTCGACTCTCATGAGTTCAGGTTCCTTGCCCGATTTCTCCTTTATTGATGACAGGATCTTGGTGGTGAGACCTTCGAGCATTATTCTGTATATGTGTCTTTCACCGACTTTTTTGTATTCAATCTTGCCTGTTGCAGGAATTTTGTGATTGAGTCCCATTGAGGAAAGTTTTTCCATGTCGATCTCGTTCTCAAACCAAACCTCAACTCTATCACCAACCTGAGAGTCAAAATGTTTTTTTGTCATTTTTGAAGAGGAGAATTCATTTTTAACTTCTTCAACAAAACTGTTTATTGTAGCATCATCAACCGTTGAGATATTGAGAAATCTGAGAAGAAACTCATTATCTCTCCCTTCGAACTCCTGTATATCAACACTTCCGAACTCACTTGCGATAGTTCTGAGTTCTTGATTGTTCATGCCGTCAACCTTGATCTGAATTTCGGTTCCGCCGGCAAAATCGACTCCGTAGTTGAGACCCATTGCAAAAAACACGATCAAGCTTAAGGTTACTGCAACAGCGGATATTGTTCCGAAAAGCTTGAATTTTCCTATGAAATCTATGTTTCTATTTGATATTGTCATTTTTGTCTCCATCAATCAGTTCTTATCTCTGTACGAGAATCTTTTGAGCCCTGCCTTCATCATATAGTTGAAAATAACTCTGGTCACATATATGGCAGTGAACATGCTGGAAAGGATACCGATAAGAAGAGTTATAGCGAAACCCTTGATCGGACCTGTTCCGAATTCCCAGAGAATGAAAGCCGATATCGCTGTTGTGACATTGGCGTCAAGTATTGCTGACCATGCCTTGTCATAACCTGTTGAAATAGCATCAGCGAGAGATCTTCCCAGACGCAGTTCCTCTTTGATCCTTTCAAAAATGATGACATTGGCGTCAACTGCCATACCGATCGTAAGGACTATACCTGCGATTCCGGGGAAGGTTAGTGTCGCACCGAAAGCAGCCATGCCCGCCATTATGAAAAGGATGTTCAGAAAAAGAGCTGTGTTTGCAACGATGCCTGCCAGTCCATAATAAATTATCATAAATATTACAACGGCAAGGAATCCTATAATAACAGAAAGCTTTCCTGCTTCGATCGAGTCGTGTCCCAAGCTCGGTCCTACCGTCCTGTTCTCTTCAAATGTGACAGGTGCAGGGAGCGAGCCGGCTCTCAGAACAAGTGCAAGGTCTTTCGCCTCCTCAAAAACGGTATTGTAATCTCCCATGGAATTGAGGGTAATCATTGCACTGCCGCCTTCTATTTTTGACTGGATGACAGGAGCGCTGTTCACTTTTTCATCAAGGACGATAGCCATTTTTCTTTTAACATATTTGCCTGTAACTTCAGCAAATATTCTGGCACCGTTCTTGTCAAAAGTCATGCTTACATAAGGTCTGTTCTTCTGTTCATCTATGGAAACCCTTGCGTCTGTGAGCATGTCTCCAGTAATATAGGCCTGCCTGTAGAGAAGGTATGACTGATATTCCTTTTCGCCATTTGGAAAAACGCTCTCTTCAAGAAGGAATTCTGTTCCTTCCGGAGCTTTGTCTTTAAGAAAAGCTCTCATTGCTACACGGTCTTTACCTGTTGCGTATTTATAGGTCAGAACTGATCCATCGGAGTTTGTTCCTCTTCCCTGAACAAGTGTTATGCCTTCGGGCACTTCACCGGTATATTCGCCAAGCGGATCCATGTCTTCCGCAACGATCTTGAACTCAAGCTGGGCAGTCTGACCGATAATGCTTCTTGCCCGTTCAACATCTTTGTATCCGGGAAGCTGAATAAGTATTGCGTTTTCACCCTGTCTTGCAACGATCGGCTCTTTTAATCCCAGTTCATCGATTCTTGAACGGAGAGTTTCGAGTGCCTGTTCAACGGAACTTTCCTTTATCTGTGCGATCATATCGTCGCGCATTTTCATTGTGTGAATATTACCGTCTGTTGAAGTTTTTCTGAAGTCGTTAAAAAAATCGATTATTTTATCCCTGAATTTGTCCTTGTCGGTATTTTCAGTGATCTTTATAATAATTGAATAATTTTCCGGCTCAACAGTAACAGATTCGAAGGGAAGTGACTCCTCTTCAAGACGCATTCTTATCTCGTCAGTTCTTCTGTCAAGTCTGTCCTGTACCGCTTTTTCAGTATCAACACTGAGCACAAAATGAATGCCTCCTTTGAGGTCAAGACCCAGACTTATCCCGTCATTTATCTTTGAAACCCAGGGATTCTTTTCCTGGTCTACAAATGTGGGAATAAGCATAACAACAGCCACAATGATAAGTGCCAGAGTGAAAATTGCTCTTGCCAACCAGTTTCTTTCCATAACAACCAATCTCCATTATTTTTCAGTTTTCTTTTTCTTCCTCTTCGGTTGCAGTGATCCTGCCCGAAATTACGCCTTTCTGAATGGTGATGATAACTTTCGGAGATATTTCAAGTTTGATGTCGTTGTTTCTTATCTCCGAGATCCTTCCTTTTATTCCGCAGTTCATGAGAACCATGTCGCCTTTCTGAAGCTGATTAAGCATTTCAACATGTTTTTTCTGCTGTTTTTTCTGGGGAAGGATTACCAGAAAATAGAAAATTCCGAAAATGAGTATAAACGGGAGGAGCATATTTAAAATACCTGCCGCTCCGCCACCTGCTCCAGCCGCCTGGCCGGTTGCCAAATCCCCCAGTAATTTCAATACATTAGCGTTCAAAGTCGCCTCCATTTTTCAAGGTTACCAAAAATAAAGCGACCGAATGTAACACAAAAGGTATTATTAAGCAAGAATTATTAAGGTTACATTATTGTAATAATATCTAATATATTTGAATTTATTTAAAGTTTATGATAAAAGTGCGGCAGGCACATTTTATCGGAGGAGTTATTATGTTTACGAGTCGCCGGATATTTTTATTTATTATTCCGTTTGTTCTTTTTGCCGGTTGCGAATCATCAAAAGTCGGGGAAAATGATGAAAATGACACGGATATATATGACAACGATTTTGTCGAAAATGAGAAATATGAAGAGAATCAGCAAGATGCAGACGAAGCGGACAATGAGTACAACGAGTCGGAACAGCCGGATGAAACGGCTGATATATATTCAGAAACAGACGACGAAGACAGTGATGCCGATGCTGTAAAAAATCTGTGTGATCCAAACCCTTGTAATTTTAAGAATAAATCTGTCTGCATAGAGATCGATATATGGCGCACTGACAAAAGAAGATATTACTGCTCCTGTGATAAAGGGTGGTTCGGACCGAAATGTGATGACTGCCAGAGAGGTTATTTCGGAAATAACTGTAAGCCGTGTGACTGCAAAAAGAATGAAGTCTGCAATGACGGGCTCGAAGGTGATGGAAAATGCTCCTGTGCAACTGAAATTATTGATGAAAATTGTGCGTGTTATCCCGGGTGGAGTGGTGATGATTGTGAAATTTTCGGTGAAAACTGGATTTGTGCCCCGGAAGGAGAAAATTGTGATGGAGGCGTTGACTGTTGCTTTGATTCAGTCTGTATTCTTTCCAAATGTGTTAAAGCCCGCCGTTATGACAGTGAATCGGCTTTGCTTGCCGACTCTCAGCAGGGCACTTTAATTGCCGCTGTAAGGTCCGGATTCATATATTTTTATGACATTGATACACTTAAAGAAATCAATATATTAGGTGAAGGCAGGACGGCAAACATAGATTTTTCACCGGACGGGTCACTTCTTGCTGCTGTAAATGACACATGCCTGTATCTTTATAATCTTGATAACGGAGAAAAAGAAGCTGTGGGATGCGGGCTGAATTACTGTCAAGAACTTAAATTCTCACCCGATGGAACAATGCTTGCAGCAACAAACTGGGGTGGATTTGATGTATATATGCTCAATAACGGAAAATTTGAACCTTATTTTTCTGATTCTTTTGAAAACATTGCTATCGGGATAAATACATATTCAGTTCAATTTTCTGCAGACAGTTCTCTTGTTGCGGCAGGTGCCGGAGCATCTATGGATTACGACAACATTCACATTTATGACTTGAAAGAAAAAAAACTGATCCATGAACTACCACTTTATGAATACTATGCAAAATTGTCGTTTTCAGAAGATGGAAGATATATCGCAGCTGGAGGATATTCCCTTGACGGTGCGATAGATGGCTGGTTTGAAGATCCTGCATACATTTACAACTGTTCAGACTGGAGTCTCAAGGAACATATAAACTATACGCTTGATTCTCTTTCCTCTTTGTCTTTTAATTATTCAGGAGATTATCTTCTTGTTGACAATGTTGTTTACAGGGTTGGAGGTCACTTTTTTCCATTTGTTTCAAACCATTCCAGCATAATTTTTTCAAAAAACGGACAGAACCTTATTTCCATTGGCGAGGGAGCTCTTCACAAATATTCAATTCCCGGATTTGAATTTCTTGAATCCGGCACAAAAGGAGGCGGTCGTGCACATTTTTTCTCTCATGACGGAAAAAGTGTAGTAAGTTTTACATCATCCTATGAAACCTTATTTTCTGATCCTCTTACCGGCAATGAGCTCAAACGGTTTAAAATGGAAGATCTGAACCAGTTTTATTTAAATTTCAAATTGTCTGACAGCGGTGCATACAGCATTTCCTATGCAGATGATTACTACAGAAGGAAAGGGTTTTTTATAACAGACCTTGAAACAGGCAAAATAATCTACAATGAAGACGAAATAATGGCAAGAGCAGCTGCTTTCTCAACCGATGATAAAATTTTTGCCGTTCATGACGGGATAACATTTACAACACATCTCAGGTTGATCAATTCAGGTGATCTTATTTTTTCAATCCAACATAACGAAGAAGACCTGGTTTCAGATCTTGTTTTTTCGCCCGATGGATTGCTTCTTGCAGTCGGTTTTGAAGAAAGAACTACTCTGTATGATATGAAAACAGGACTGGAGATCTATTCTGTTCCATTTTCAGGACACACTTCTTTTTTTCCTGATGGATCCAGATTTATGATAATTGATCTGATGCCGAATGTTTTCTCTACAGTTGACGGAAATGCAGTATCAACTTCTTTCAGCGGAATAATTTCTGAACAAGCCGTTATATCGAATGATCAGAAGTATATTATATTTGATAGAGGTATTTTTGATATAAGCACTTCGACACTGCATTCTTTCGACAAAATTGATTTTGACATTGATAAGATCGCTCTTTCACCTGACAGCACACTTCTTTTCTTAAGCGGAACCTACTTTGCAAGGGTTGTCGACACAAGCAACTCCCTGGAAAAATTTGAAGTAGAATGTCAAAATGATTTAGACTGCGACACCGGGTTTTTCTGCAACACAGCTTCAGGACGCTGTTTTGCACAAACCGGTCAATATTAATAAATTGCAAAATCTGGTTTGAAGGAGGATAAATTATGTCAGTTTTTTTTAACGGCATCATGATCTTAACAACAGTCTTTTTTCTCATTTTTACCGGCTGTGACAATGGCAGGGAAAGCAAAAATGATCAAAATTCCGAACTAAGCGATGATTTTAAAGATTCAGATGATTTATTTCAGACAGACTCGGATGGAACATTTGAACAGGAAGGAAATTCTGAGAATGAGGAAATGGCGGAAAACGAAGAGACACCAGACACTGATTCTGAAACTGATAACGAAAACAGCGATTCCGATATTGACGCAACTTTGTGCAATCCTAATCCATGTACAGAAAAGAACAAAAATGTGTGCATCGAACTGTATGATGTTTTTTATAATTTCGATCTGGCCGCTAAATGTTTCTGCAATGATGGCTGGATAGGCAAGTTGTGCAACCGGTGTCAGAAAGGGCATTTCGGCAAGAATTGCAAGCCGTGTGAATGCAAAAAAAATGAGGTCTGCAATGACGGGCTTGACGGTGATGGAAAATGTTCATGTGCGACTGAAATTGTTGAAGGAAAATGCAAATGTTATCCGGGATGGAGCGGAGAAGAGTGTGAGCTTTTTGGAGAAAAATGGGGTTGCGTTGCAATTGGAGAACCATGTAAAGATAGCGAAGAATGCTGTTTTGACGGACTTTGTATGGAATCATTGCTTCAGGAAGGTTCTTTCTGTAGAAAAACTCAGATGTACGGCAGTGAAGAGATCCGTCGTTTTGCAGTTTCTCCTGACAGTTCTCTAATCGCCACAGCCAGGATGGGGGCGATCCGTCTTCATAGAACGGATAATTTTAAGGAAATATTCAGGGTTTCCTTCAGCCCTTCAACAGCAATTGCATTTTCGCCTGATGGAAAATTTCTTGCTGCAGATGAGTGGGACACACTTGTTTTGAGGAGTATGGAGGACGGAACTATTCTGGATAGTGCTTATCACAGTTACAGTCAAATGATAAAGTTTTCTCCTGACGGAACAATGCTTGCTGTTGGAGATAGTGATGGCTTTACAGTATATGATGTAACTTCAGATTCACTCAGTCACTATTTTTCGGACACCCCTTTTCAAACCGGTTACGGCTGGAATGTTGAATCGATTGATTTTTCTAAAGACAGCAGATATCTCGTCGCAGGTTCAGGGCTTTCATCTTTTTATGAGAACACCATGATCTATGACCTGAAGGAAAAAGAGGTTTTAAAAATTCTTCCGGTTGATGAGTATTATGTGGAGGTAGCTTTTTCTTCAAGCAATATTATAGCAACCGGTGGATATCCAAGAGAATATGATGATAATGTTAATGTTTTTAAATACATCGACAGTGAATGGAAATTCAGTCATTCATTGCAGGGGCCTTCTGATGAAATCGGTTCTCTTTCTTTTAATGCAAGCAGTGATTTTCTTGCTGTGGGTGGCAGACAATATTCGTTCATATATCCTCTTTATGACAGGTTTTATCCAATTCTTACAGATGGTTGGCAGATGGAATTTGCTCCGGATGACAGTGCTCTTGTGATAGGAAGTGAAACTGGTGAATTACAGAAATATTCGCTTCCTTCTTTTAACAAATATTTTTCAAGCAGGTATAACGGAAGCAATAATCTGAAAATTTCATCGGATGAGTCAGAAGCGGTTTTTTTAAGAGGCAATCAAGTTATTTTTATTAAGCCGCTGACCGGTGAAGTGATAAAAGAAGCAACGCTCCCGTTCGATCCTTTCTACTACATCTTTGCTTTTTCAGATGATTTGAAAATGGCTGTTTTTTTGCTGGATTATTACAATGATGAAGGATTTGCTCTGTACAATTTCACAGATAACATAGTTGTATTTGAAAAAAGTCCCCAATATTATTACTTTGAATTTTCACCCGATGATAAGATACTTGCCGCATGGTCAGGATATGACATTAACGATGTTTCATTTTATTCGATTTTAACAGGTGAAGAGCTGCACAAAATTTCTTTTGATGATAGCGATAAAGTTTCAGCAGTGAAATTCTCGCCCGATGGAAAGATTGCGGCTGTAACGCATAAGAACGGGAACAAGATTTACGATACTGCGGAATGGAATGAAATTTTTTCACTTCCTTTCGGGAATGTTTCGTATTTTCCGGACGGATCAAAAATAATTGTAACCAACGGTGATATTAAACTTTACTCTTCAGATGACGGTTCAGAAATTACGGAGCCACAATTTAATATAAATACAAAAACAGCCATCTTATCATCAGATGAAAAATACATTGTTACTGATTCTGCAATTTACGAGATTTCAAGTGGTGAAACTGTTCCTTTTGAAACACATTATTACGGCATAAGTTCAACAGGTATTTCTTCCGGCAATTCAATTCTGACAACATCAGGAACAAACACATTAAGAGTTATAGACGCTAAGGATATTCTTGATAAATATGAGGGCGATTGTTCAGAAAATTCAGATTGTGAGCCAGGGTTTTTCTGCAGTAAAAGGGTTAAACGGTGTTTTGCAAACATTGAATATGAACCTTAAATTCCCGCAATATCTCCAAGAAGTACTTTAAGACCTATCAGGATCAGCACCGTTCCTCCGACGATCTCCATCCTCGTGCCGAATCTGCATCCGAGTTTTGCTCCGAATGTAACCCCTGAAAATGAAAAGAGAAATGTCACGAATCCGATCATCAGGACAGGAATAAGAATGTCACTGCAGAGCATGCTTAAGCTAACTCCTGCGGCAAGAGCGTCGATGCTTGTTGCAACTGCGAGCACCATCAATTGAAGAAACTTTATATTTGCCGGAAAAACCTCGCATTCACCTTTCTTTTTAACTGCTTCAGAAATCATTTTTCCGCCGATGAAGGCAAGAAGAAAAAAAGCTATCCAGTGATCGACATGGCAGATATAGTCATAAAATGATGAAGCACCGAAAAACCCGATAATAGGCATAACTGCCTGAAAAATTCCAAATGCCAAAGCAATCTTCAACGCTTCTGAAAAATCCCTTTTCTGCATGGAAATTCCGGCACTTATACTCACTGCGAAAGCATCCATCGCAAGACTTAAAGCAAGAAGAAAAATGTAAGGATACGAAAGTGCCATGAGACCTCAGTTATTTCTCAAGTGCAGAACTTTTGTCATCTTTTTCAAATTTTTCTGCTCTTCCTCCGATATGGAAGGAGAGAAATCCTTCTACTCTGCCGAAAAAATCCATCCTGTTTTCGGGTCTTGCAAATCCGTGACCTTCGTCAGGATAAACGATGTATGTGACTGGAAGATCGTTCTTTCTCATTTCTGCAACTATCTGATCTGATTCGGCAATTTTTACTCTCGGGTCGTTTGCTCCCTGTCCTATCATCAAAGGTGCTTTTATTTTTGAAGCGTGGAAAAGGGGAGAAATTTCTTTGTTAAGCTCTTCGTTATTTTCCACATCACCGATCCGGAGTACCATCTGCTTTTTAAATGTTGCCCAGTACGGAGGGATCGTTTCAAGGAGTGTTTTAAGGTTGCTCGGGCCGACTATATCAACTCCGGCGGCATAAAGTTCGGGTGTGAATGTAAGTCCCGCAAGTGTTGCATAACCACCGTAACTGCCGCCCATTATTACAACTTTTGATTTATCGGCGATACCTTTTTCAATTGCCCATTTAACTGCGTCAGTAAGGTCATTCTGCATATTCTTTCCCCACTGATTGTCGCCTGCGTTTAAGAACTTTTTGCCAAAACCGGTACTTGATCTGAAATTCACACTCAAAACGGCATACCCTCTGTTTGCAAGCCACTGGTGAACTGAATTGTAACCCCAACTGTCTCTTGCCCATGGTCCGCCGTGAACATCAAGAACGAGCGGAAGATTTTCCGGCTTTACATTGAGCGGCAGAGTGAGATAACTTACAAGATCAAGTCCGTCGCGGGATTTAATTATCACCGGGTCCATCTTAGCAAGTTTATACTTTTCAAGATCCTGATTATGGGTGAAAAGAAAATCGGCTTTTTTAGAAGATCTGTCGTAAAAATAATAACTGTACGGAGCGTTATCAAGCATATATGCCACAATTAATTTAGTTTTTGACAGGTCCTGCGAAACGATGTAGAACTGACCGTCTTTTAGCTCTGAAAGATATTCAAAATCGGCTTTCACACTTTCGTCCATGACAAAATATTCAAGTTTTGTGTATTCGACTGAAACTGCAAGGATCTCATGCGTGTCAGGGTCTGTCATTACATCTGATATGTCCGCTTTTTCATTGACGAATATGGTTTTAAGCTCTGCTCCGTTCTCTCCGTCAAGAAGGACAAGCCGGACAGTATCACTGCCTGTGCTTGTGAGAAAGTACAGGTTTTTGTTGTCGGGTGCAAAATTGATGACCCCGCCATTTTCGCCAAAAGGTATTCTTATCAATTCGCGGAACGGTTCGGTTTCGTTATTTCGTATTCTTACAATTTCGTCTGCGGTAACCGGATCGGTGGCAACGGCAATTCTGAGTTTAAATTCGTGATCTGTACCCCAGCCCGCAACATCACCCGGATTTTCTGCTGTCATTTCGAGTTCTCCGGTTTTCAGGTCAAGACGGTACATGTCAAAAACAGCCGCATCCCTTTTGTTAAGTCCGATCAGAGCTTTGTCAGGAAATTTTCTGTCAAGAATGAGGTTTTGTGCCCTCACTCCGGGAAAAGGGGTCATATCTTTAGTTTCACCCGTTTTCAGATCGACAATGTAAAGATGCCAGTTCTCATCACCGTCCTTGTCCTGAATGTAAAGGATTTTTTCACTGTCATAAGTCCAGCCGTAACTTCTGATGCCCCGCTTTTCATCTTTTGTAACCTGTTTCAGCTCTCCTTCAGGATAGTTTTTGATGAAAACATTGAGAATTCCCGATTCATCTGATTCAAGCCAGCTCATTTTAAGTCCGTCAGGAGATATTTTCACCCCTGTTTTGTCAGGATTCCCGAAAAGCACTTCTCTTGGGATCATTTCACCAAGTTCAGATAAATAGGACAAGGGTTTTGCCCCTTCAGCTTTAACCATACTTTTTCCCTCTTTAATATTTTGATTGTTTGAACATGAGATTGCTAAAACTGCTATTGCCAGCAATGAAAAAAAATAACGCATTGATCCCTCCATCAGAAAAATTCTAACGATTTTACAAAAGAAGCAATAAAAGCAAAGGAAAATCGGAAACGCCCAGCAAGTTTTGCAAAAATGGAATCCAATTCCATAATTGTAAGAAATGTTGATTTCTTTATAAATTTCAGCAGTTTACAGCAAGTGTGCTCTTTGAATAAATCACAATATTCACTTACATGTGAACACTATCTGATGTTTTTTTGTTCTTGAGCAGTATCCGCCTGTTACCGAAACCTTGCAGTTTGACGGCATTTCAAGTTTGTTTGTAAAAATCATGACAGGTTTAAGCCATATTCCGCCGGTTAAAGCGTTGCAGATGTCGCCCGGCTGATCATTGAAAATTATTATCTTTTCAGTTTTCCTGCTTTGAACATCTGAAATGATCTCTTTTGCCCTTTTTGCAAGCATGAAATCAAGGAACATGAAAATTAAAACAATCGCCGACAAAAAAACTGAAATTCTTGCAAACTTCTTCATTTCTCTCCTCCTTCCATTGGGAAAGATTATCTACTTTTTTAATACAGTCAATAACGACTGGTACCTTGAAGTTCCCCCAAAAAATCTGAGATAAAAACAGAGAGTCTTTTAAAAACAAATACTTAGCTTAAAAAACAAGTGAAACTTAAAAAAATGGGGGAACTTTTTATTTAAAAAAGATAAAATGGAAC
>Ga0209311_1002419_pt1 | contig 13496 bp, 7 predicted proteins | sample AD_UKC045_MetaG_FD_184417 | JGI IMG/M metagenome (GOLD analysis project Ga0209311, IMG submission 184417) | Active sludge microbial communities of municipal wastewater-treating anaerobic digesters from USA - AD_UKC045_MetaG (SPAdes) (version 2) | ecosystem: Engineered > Bioreactor > Anaerobic >... | reverse complement strand
GTTCGGCCTTTAAAAGCGCGAAGACGCTACCCGAGACGGGATCTGCCAGCGCTTTGTCATAGGCGCGTTCGCTCTGGATAAACTCAATAAAGGTTACCGCCTCGATCTCACGTTTGGCGGTGAAACGGGCTGAGGCGCAGGAGGTTAGCATCAGGAAGGCCACAACGCCCGTCAATAAGGAAATCAGAGCTGAGTGACCCTGCGGGCCACGGCAAACGAGGACGTTAGCCACTCCCCTGGGATGCATCTTCATCGCTCTCATATTCTCATTTCTCATTGTATCGTTACCCGTTACGCGGTATGCGGTACGCGTAGCTTATTCTCCATTTTCAATTCTCAATTGTCAATCGATCTCACTGTCTCACATGGATATCGCGCAGTTTGCCCTGGATGCTGGTCTTGTTGCCAAAGCGGTTGTATTCCAGGGTGTAGGCGATATCGACGATGCTGTTTTTCTTGAGCAGGCTGAGGTAGTCGCCCAGGTTGTAGCCGATCAGGTCCAGGCTCATGCCGTCTTTCATCACCTTGAGCTTGAGGTGGTTGCGACCCACGTTGTAAGGATAGCTGGCCACGCAGACTTCCCGGGTGGCGAAGACGGGACGGTTGTTGTCCGGTCCGAAAGGCGCGAAGCGTTCGATCCAATCGAGGAAGAAGTCGTTGATGTTATAGAGTTCCAGTTCGTGGTCGATCTGGAGGGGCGGCTTGATCTGTTCGATTCTGAGGGTGTCCGAAACGTAGCGGGTGAGCTCGTTTTCAAAGCGGTCGATGTATTCCTGATAGATGGTGAGCCCCACGGCATATTTGTGGCCGCCGAAGCTGTGGAGATTGTGTTCGGTGTGTTTGAGGGCGCTGAAGAGATCAAAATCCCCCATGCTGCGTCCGGAACCGCTGCCAAAGCCCTCCTTGAAGGAGATCATGATCACGGGACGGTAGTATTTTTCCACCAGTTTGGAGGCTACGATCCCGATCACGCCGGGATGCCAGTCGTCCGAAGAGATCACCATGCAGGGAGTGTTGGCGAGGTCCTTGTATTTCTTTTCAATGATGTCGCAGGCCTCGTGGAAGGTGCGCTGGTCAAGCTGTTGTCTCAGAGAGTTTTGCCGCTCGATGACCTCAGCCAGTTCATCGCTCTGTGCTTCCTCGCAGGAGATCAGGAGTTCCACGGCCAGAGCGGCCGATCCCATCCTTCCGGCGGCATTGATGCGGGGCGCGATGCCAAAGACGATGTCGTTGGTGTCCAGGGTCTTATGGTTCATTCCCGAGATGGCCACGAGAGCGTTGAGGCCCAGGTTTTTCTTGTCGATCAGATGCTGGAGACCGATGGACGCGAAGAGGCGATTCTCTCCGGTGAGGGGTACGATATCGGCTATGGTGCCCACTGCCACTAAATCCATATATTTGAGGGTAGTCTCGCCGTTTTGGATGCCCAGACGCTGATAGATGGCCATCAGCAGCTTGAAGGCCACACCCACACCCGCCAGATGGGGATAGGGATAACCGGCTCCCGGCAGCTTGGGATTGATGATGGCGAGGGCCTGTGGCAGCTCTTCCTTGGGATTGTGGTGGTCTGTGATGATGATTTCCATGCCCATGGCGTTTATGGCGGCAATTTCCTCGAGGGCATTGACTCCGCAATCCACGCTGATAATGAGGCTGCTGCCGCTTTCTTTGAGCTGGTCCAGCGAACCCAGCGAGAGGCCATAGCCATCGATCATGCGGTGGGGGATATAGAAATCGATCTCAGCCCCCAGCTTTCGCAGGCCCAACAAGAGCAGCGCCGTGGCCGTGGTGCCATCCACGTCATAATCACCGTAAATGGTAATCTTTTCGTGCCTTTCGATGGCCTGAACGATCCGGGTGACGGCCTTGTCCATATCCTCAAAGAGGAAGGGATCGTGCTGATGATAGAGGCTGGGAGTAAAGAAGTCCCGAATCTCTTGCTCCGTTTTAAGTCCCTGCCGGAAAAGCAGTTCAGAGACTATGGGAGGGCTTTTTAGCGAGTCGCTCAGCTCACTTACGAGCTGCTTTTCTTCCGCGGATAGGCCTGGTGGTGTGATCCATTCCTTCTCCATTTTTCTACCTTTATTTTTTTAGTTTTTATCGGGTCCGCAGGGAAGGCACTCCACAGTCAAAGCAGGCGCAAAAACGTAACTCAACACTTATCAGGCATCTGTCACGACCTTCCCAGAATTTACAAGATATCCGGAGGGCTAAATAGTGTAAAGAGTTTTTTTTAGTGCGGAGAATCAGGGCCGCGATTCCTCAAAAGGGAGGGATCGGACAGGCTGCCGGACTAAGGTCCCGGGCCTGCAGTTGTAAACACATGCATAACACTATGTACGGCAATTATTAAGCACCATTTCTTGCCGTATTTCTCCCTTAAGATCGCGGCATCCCCTCCGATTTGCATTACGGTATCATTACGGACTTATTACGGACTTAGTCCGTAATGAGTCCGTAATAGGATGCGGGAGAAACCAGGGAAGAGGCTGCTCACATCAATGGTTTTATCCTGGTTTTATCCACTTTCAACCACCCTCCAACCCGCTCAACCCGCTTCAATGCTGCTACGCTGCCGCATCCTGATCTCCCGATCTGGAAGCCCCAAAACGATTCCCGCCAAAATAGCCTTGACAACACAGCGCTCACCGTAAGTATCGCCCGCCATAGTCCGAATTGAAAGCTCCCGAAGTATGAGCATGAACCAGCGATCCTGCGAAGACATCTACTATCAATATCGCTCCCAGGCGATCAACCACCCCCAGACCTATCTGGAGAGCTTGCCGTCCCTGAAGCTCAAAGCCCAGGTGCCACCCATGGCATTGGCCCTGAACAGCGTGGAAGCCTGGCTCGTCCGGGGTGACTTTTGCAAAGCCAGGCAGGAGTTGGACGCCCTGGCCGCGGAGATCAAAAAGACCGCGGACCCCAGTCTGAAAAGCCACTGGCAGCTCTTGAGGCACTCGTTGATGTTTCAGACCTCCGTCGATACCCAAACCGCTCAGGAAGAGCTGGACAAGGCGGCCAGATATCAGGTTATGAGCGGCAGCAGCGCTCTGGAGTGCGAGGTGTTGCTGCACCGCTGCCTGCAAAACATGCAGCCCTGGGAGATCACCCAAAGCGAAGAAACCCTCCAGAAAGCGATGAGCGCCGCCAGCAAATCCGGCCAGCAGGAATTGGTCCTGGAAGTCTACCTCGCCTTCATTCAGCTCTACCTCACGCAAAACCTGGTGGAACAAGCCAACCGGGAACTGCTTTTGATCCACGACCTGATCCAGCCGCAGCATCACCCCCTCAAGTATGTGCAGTTGAGCAATTTAAGAGGCATCATCAGCAATATGACCCGGTCCTGGAAAGAAGCGGGCGAACACTTTAGAAGCGGAATAAACCTGGCCGAAGAGCATGGATACGGCTATCAGCTTGCCCAGCTCTGGATGAATCTGGGCATCAGCCTGGTGAGCCAGAAAGACTTCAACGGCGGCATCGCAATGTATGATCAAAGCCTCGCCATGCTGAGCAAAAACGCGGATGTGAGCCTGCCCCTGCGAGCCAAAATCATCAGCAACAAAGCCCGCGCCCTCAGCATGGGAGAGAGAATACCGGAATCGATCGAGCTGATGAGCTCTGCCCTCCTTGAAGCCCAAAGAGAAGGACGCGAACGGGATACCAACATCCTCAGGATCAATCTGGCGGACGCCCTTATCGAAGTGGAACGCTTTGATGAAGTGCCGGAGCTGATCGACACCGCCATTGCCTATTTTGAGGAACATAAGCTGTGGGACATGGCCCAGAGCGGATATCTCTGCAAAGCCAGATACTTTGAGTCACGGCAGGATTATCAATCCGCCTTCGACAGCATGGAACAGCTCTACCAGGTAAGCAGAAGGCACTTTCAGGAAAACTTCAGCAGCCAGAGCAGACGCTATCGGCAACGCATCGAAGACCTTAGAAACGAGTATCTGCTACTCAAAAACCAATGCGCCAGCCTGGACAGCCTGGGCACCAGGAATAGCGGTCAAAGCCTGATCGGAGAGCATCCCCTCATCAAAATGGCCATCTCCAACTCCCTCCAGGCTGCCAAATACCCCTTCGTCAACGTTCACATCTATGGCGAATCCGGCACCGGCAAAGAGATCATCGCCCACCTCATCCACGCAAACAGCCAGAGCTCCAAGGCCATGATCGCCATCAATGCTTCCGCCATCTCGCCCAACCTGATCGAAAGCGAGCTCTTTGGCCACGTCAAGGGAGCTTTCACAGGCGCCGTCAGTGATCACAAAGGCAAATTTATGCTGGCCAGCGAGGGCACCCTCTTTCTGGACGAGATTTCAGATATGCCGCTGGACTGCCAGGCCAAGCTGCTGAGGGCGATCGAACATCAGACCATCATTCCCGTGGGCAGCGTGAAAGAGCTCAGCGTGAAATGCCGGATCGTGAGCGCCTCCAACCGCAAGCTCTCAGACCTGATCAAAGCCAACCTCTTTCGCCTGGACCTCTACCATCGCCTCAACAAGGTGGAAATCTATCTGCCGCCCCTCCGGGAAAGGCTTTCAGACCTCCCAGCCCTCACCGCTCACTTTGTCAAACGCTTTGCCCGGGAATTTGGCCAGGCCGTCCCCGTGATCGAAGCCAGCTTCCTGCAAAGACTGCAAAATCACAGCTTTCCAGGCAACGTGAGAGAGCTGATGAACGTCATCGAGCGCATCTTCATCCTCAAGCCCAAAGCCCATTGGGACGCCAGCCAGTTGGATGGCCTCATCGACGAAGCTCCCGGCGCGGCAACCGAGCCGGTAAATATCTCCCAAACCCTCTCCCAAAAAGAACGGCAGCTCATCATCGACACCCTGGAAAAAGTCAACTGGAAACAAAAAGAGGCCGCCAAACTGCTGGAAATGACGGAAAGCACACTGTCCCGGCACATGAAAAAACTGGGAGTGAAGAGGTGAGAGCCTTCGGCTGGTGAGAGCACCGCGGGCTGGTCAAATGGCTCGCGGGCAGAGCTTTATTACTAAGAACCGATCCCTATAGCCGTATCGCTGGGTTTTGAGCAGGCGCGAAAGGCGCTTGCCTTTGACGGGCATGCGCTGAGGATCCCCTCCCCCTGATTCCTTGCAGGCTTGCATTGCATTATTGCAATTGCATCAGCTTGGCACGGCAGACCTTCCCCTCTTCCAGGCTCGCTTCATGCCTGTATATGTCTGCCACAAAGCAATTAAAAGATCAGTCACGTTCAGACAGAATATTTGGCACGCCTCCTGCTCTATTAATAATGTCTTATCATGAGACAATAAAAAAAAGTTGAGGTTAACAAGATGAAAAGACTGTTAATGACCCTTGTTCTCGCGTCACTGGTTTTCGTGTGCCTGGCCACAGAGAATCCTATCCACTGGATAACCTTTACCCGCTCCGGTCCCAACACCGGGACGATCAGATGGTCCGTAGATCTAACCGGGGGTGTAGATTACATTTACCTGGCCACCCATCCTGCCACCACGCCGTATGGTCCTCCGGCCTATTGCGATCCCAACTGGAATCAACCTGGCGGCTGGGCAATGTCTTATCCCACGGACGGCCCGGACACTTACTTCAGTAATGTGGCGGGCCTCACTGATGGAATCGACTATCATGCCTATTTAGCGGCAGTAAAAACTGGCAGCGGCTGGAGCTGGACTGCGCTTTCCTCCTGGGATAGTCCACCTCCCCCATCCGCTTATGACTGCCCTGAAGGCATCGAAGTTCCGCTCTATCCGGACGTCGATCTCACCATGCTGCTCGGAAACGCCAACTATGCTGCCGGCCAGCCTCCCACAGCGCCGGTCAATCCAAGCTTCAGCGCCGATCACGTGCAGTTTTTCACTCTGGTCGGTGCCGGTCCGTGGACCATGCAGTTTGACACCACCCTTCAGTGGGTCTGGGTAGTGGGCCAGGGAGTTTTCGCGGGCCCTGGGATCATCAGCGTTCCCATCCCTGCCAGCAAAGACGAGGATATCGAGGTCCAGTTTGGCAATGGTGGAAATCCAACCCTGCCGGTGGAACTGAGCAGCTTTAGCGCCACCCTCACAGCTCAGAACTATGTGAAGCTCAACTGGATCACCCAGTCCGAGACGGAAATGCTGGGCTACCGGGTCTATCGTGGCGAAAGCAGCGACCAGGCCATTTCTATCCTGATCACTCCCTGCATGATCGGCGCCACCAATACCAGCACTACCCAGAGCTACAGCGTTACGGACAACGAAGTGGCCATTGGCAGTACCTATTGGTATTGGCTGGAAAGCGTGGATTATGCCAGCAGCAATTACCACGGTCCGGTGAGCATCCTGGTGGAAGGAAACGTGCCTCCCATTCTTCCAGAAACCACCTCTCTGGGAAACACTTATCCCAATCCCTTCAGGATGAACAGCGTCACCTGTCTGGAAGTGGCAGTGAAAGCAGGAGAAAGCGGACGCGTCACCGTCTACAACGTCATTGGCCAGACGGTGAAGACCTTCAGCGTGGGCGAAGGCCTCCACAAGCTTAACTGGAACGGCACAGACGACCAGGGCAGGAGCTGCGGCAGCGGAGTCTATTTTGCCAGGCTCAGCACGCCCAGCACTACCCAGGTCAAAAAACTCCTGATGATCAAGTAACTATTCGGTAAGATAATCCATGCCCATCGCTCCTGACACTCCGGTCCAGATCAGCGAGATCGTTGATACCAGATCGGCGCAGGCTGATGGGCATGGATACCTTGGTTTTATCATCACCTATCCCGATGGCAGGATAGAAAACAAGATGCTGGAATATGACCGGGAGAGTTATGAGCGGGTCCAGTCCAGGATCAAGCACATTTACCTCAGTGCCCTGAAGCATTACAAGTTATGATCTTGACAAGCTCAAGCCCTTCTTCCGCTATCCCGCCTGGGGCAGCCCTGGCAGTGAAGCGGTCACCAGTGTGTGTGCATCATTTGGATGCTCGTAGGTAAGATATCAGGATGGTCATAGCAGCATAGGAACCGGTTCCACGCTTTCATCCCGCAAACGCTCTGAAGTTATCGGGGCGTTTGCCTTTTTGCGTGGTTTGTTGCTTCAACCAGCACGCTCGCGATACTACCCCCTCCGATTTGCTGTTTGACGGGATGGCAGTGAACCTATTGTGTGGGGGGTTTGGGGCTGAAGGGCTGAGACTTCAGAGATTGAAGACAACATAATCAAATCATTATAAGTTCGCCTATATGCTATTAGCAAGCTTCCCAAATATCATGGGCTACTCCACGCGGCTCTGGAAACAGATTTACCACTTCATTTACTATAGACTGGCAAATGTCCTTGAGCACTGTTTTGCGTATGTCACAAGGTATATAATCCTCGAATATGGCGGTAAATGGGTGGAATCTCAGCAACTGATTCTACCCTGTACAAAGTCTCACCCAAACCTTCAAATCGGTATCACGTGTCACAGTGGTCGTATTGGTTTATGAGGCAGAGAGATAGATAAGACTGGCTTTGGATTGTGTCACAGTGGTCTTTGGACGTTTCTGGACGTTTTTGTATCACGATTATTGCAAATTTGCGCTGGTTTTGGACTGGTTTCGGATGATCAGATTTTTAGGAGAACTCATCAGATTTGTTAACGCTTTTATTGTCACAGTGGTGGGTGGTGTGGGAGAATTGGAACAAGTCTGAATTCGGTCTAAAGCGCTTTGGGGAAAGTCTTTATGCTATTTGTCTATGGGCTTTGAACAGGGATTTGCTTTACTGCTTTTTTTACTATTGTCTGGTCTTGTGGGATAAAACAGGTTGGGTTTATGGATAAATAATGGTCGGATCACTAACCAGGATTAGTGCGGCAGATTTCTTTCATTTTCAGCGCATTCACGGCAGAAAGGACTTCCCAACTTATTGCAGTACAGGATAGTAGAACCTACTATTGTAATAAGGGAGGCGCTGATGAAAGCGACTTTTGAAGCTCATCGGCAGGGCGATTTATGGAAAGACCACTGTGACAAATTAGGCACTGTGACAACTGTCACAGTGGTTAAGGAAGAGCATGAAATTCCGGAGATGCTGAGTGGGAGAGACTTTGAGCGCTGTGACAAATTATCTCACGGGAAATGTGTCACAGTGCCAGGTATTGATGAACCCAAAGTGGGTTTGTGTGGTGAACCAACATTATCTCAGGATGGGCATCAAGATACCATTGCTGAGGACAAAGTTCATTCGGTAACGGAGTATCCTGATCTGAGCAAAGATGCCAATCTGCCTTTGCGGAGATTGGAAGAGGCAAAGCTGCTGGGGTATTTCTGCTCTGTTGTGCTGAACCGGCTGCGGGATTGTGAATCCAGAACTGAGGAATGGAAACAGATAGTGCTTGATTACAACAACGGATTACTGGTGCCGGAGCTATATCAGATGCGGGATAAACGCTGTGAGAGAACCATCCGCACCTGGATAGAGCAATATCTGCAATCGGACTACAACATGTTTGCTCTCGTCCACAGCAATTGGAACACTATCCGTAAACGCAAGGTATCAGAGCTTGAGAGTCAAATTCTGCTGAGCATGCTGCTGCATCCCAATCGGGTTAAGATCGGCTCTGCCATCAAACTGCTAAAAGCCCAAGCCCGGCTTGGCTACTTTGAGTCAAGGAGCAGCATTCCCACATTGAGACGATGGTGCCAAGACTGGATGAATGCCAATCCTGCCATCTGGAATCAAGCTCGCCTGGGCAGCAAGTTTGTGGCAGAGCATATCATCAAGACCATCCACAGAGACAGCAGCTTGCTCAGGGTTGGTGATGTCTGGGTGGCGGATGGACACAAGCTTGCCTTTGATATCCTTGACCCCAAAACCGGAAAGGCAAAGCGGATGATGCTGATTCTGGTACTGGACTGGGCAAGCCGTTATCCGGTGGGAGCTTCACTTGCCTTTACAGAGGATAGTCAACATATCCTGGCCGCCTTCCGCAATGGCTTTCTTAATACGTCACAGTGGCAAGACAGAGATTGTATTACCAATATCAGTGGAGGAAACAATAATCCCTTAGCCTTCTTACCCCGATATGTCTATCTGGATAATGGCAGAGCCTTCAAGAGTAAGCTTTTTCATGACAAATGGGAAAACCATGATCTGGCAAAGGAATTGGGCGGTATCTTCCCCAAGCTGAATATCGAGGCGGTGTTTGCCGAAAGCTACAATGCCAAAGCCAAGGTGATAGAGCGGTTCTTTCAGACCTTTCAGGAGCAGTTTGAACGCTTCGTCTCATCTTTCCGGGGTGCAGCAGTGGAGGATAAACCTGCCACTCTGATGCGTAACGAGAAATGGGCAAAGAAACTCTACAAAGCCGAGCCACCTACGATAGAAGAAGCCATGAGTATGATCGGTTTCTACATTAGACACATTTATGGTGAGACGCCGCATTGGGCTTTGGCTGGCAAGACACCCTGGGATGTATGCAGGACTGCTGAGATCGCTGGCGAACGGATCATTGATCCCTCAGAACTGAACTTCCTGATGCTCTCGGCAGAGAGAAAGGCAGTTCGCAATGAAGGCATCGTCTGGGGCAAGCTTCATTACTGGCATCCTGACCTGATTTATCATATCGGTAAGCCCATCATCTTTCGTTATGATCCGGCAGACATCAGATGGATACTGGTCTATGACACCAAGGACAAGTTCATCTGCCAGGCGGAACTGCGCCGGGCACAACATCCCTTTATCAAGCTGGCAGCCGATCAGCCCATTGCCAGGAAGGAACTGGACAAAGAATATCAACAGATAAAGAAGCTGCAAAGACAAACAGAACAGAGAACCAGAGCATTGGTAAAGAACACTCAGGAGGCAGTGGATAGGTTGCTAAGTCCCCATATCAAAACAATCACTCAAGCTGCCAATCCTACCTTCATCCAGACACCGATGCTTACAGCACCCCAAGCAGTTATTGATGAATCAGAGCAGTGCGACGGTATAAAGAGCTTTGCCGAAATGCTCAGGCTTGCCGGAATCAGATAGGAGACACAAGATGAAACAATCCAAACTGGTCAAGACCCGCAACGTAGTGGAGGCAGATGCCTGTATCTCATTTCTGAAGAGCAGACCCAAGCTGGAAATGGTAGGCTTGGGCTTGCTGTACGGACTTCCAGGGACTGGCAAGACGACTTATGCTCAGCGCTTGGCTTTCAGGGAAGGATACCTATATCTGAGATTGGAGGCTACCACCACACCCAAATCATTTGCCCAGCAGTTACTGCTCGCATTATACAAACGCTTCAACCTTGGGCAGCATTTACCGTATGGAACTGCCAATAACCTGTTCCAACGCTGTCTGGGTATTTTGGAAGATCGTGCCGATACTGTAATCATAATCGATGAGATCGACTATGCCTTCAAACATGAATCACTCTTGGGAGCGATCCGAGACATCGTGGACGAGACATTATGCATAGTTATCCTGGTGGGGATGCAAACTGCCAAAGACCGTCTGGCACAGATCAATCCTCATTACTTCGACCGCTGCAACTACTTCTGTGAGTTCCAGCCTGCAAGCAGAAAGGATATTGAACTGCTTGCCAAAGAGATGATGGAAGTGGAGGTGACAGCCCAGATCATTGAAAGCATCCATTTCAACTGCAACGGCAACCTCAGAAAAGCTATGAAACTGATGTATATCATGGAAAGCAGGTTCAGACAAAACCCACATTTCACGCTGGATAAAGTGTTGGTGGAGGTGGAACTATGACTAATAAAAACATAATCCGAAACTTCGTTAATCAGTACCGAAAGCCGTTCAACATAGAAACCATAGCAGAGCTTACCGGAATCGAGACCAAGACCGTAGGGCAGTCCATCAGAACACTGCTCAACAACAATGATGTTAAGTGCATATCAACTCAAGACAAGCTCTACGTATGCAGTAATCGTTATCAGTCTCATGTAGGTTTCAATCAAAAAGGCAAGTGGAACTACAGCACTCAGGTAGCAGAAGAAATCCTTAACCTGCTGGACTCCAGGCAGTATCGCTCCATCAGAGAGATTGCCTCAGACTATGGCAAGAGCAGACAACTGGTTTTTGTTTATCTGGAAGCACTGGCATCTATCGGTATGGTGGGCATCAACCGCAGCGGGTACAACGTCATGACAAGAGAGGGGATCCTGAAGCTGGGCACCTTCATCCAACCCGGCATACTGGGGAAAATGCGTAAGGAATCAGGTTTGAAACCGAAACCGAGGATGAGGAAAACAGATGCATAAGCCTACTGGCGTGATGCTAATGGTTTATTTGCAACTTTCTGGTTGCGGGTTAGATAAAATGGATTACCTTCTGCTAAAGAAGTGATAAGATGATTTGCAAAAATCGTGATATCGAGCACCCATAAAACTGCCGATTTGAAAAAATGGTGATACGATTTGAAAAAATAAGTGAGACCGCATAACCGTAGCATTCCGATGCTATTACAAAAAGGTAGAAAAGAGCAAAAATTAAGATTGACATTATTCTGATGATTGATCATGTGGTTATTTGTGTATAATAATGTTATGTGCTTCCGCATTTCAATATCTGCACAAACGAGAGATATAATATGAAAAACGTGATGAGGTACCTTCTATTAGCTTGCGTTTTGTTAGCAAGCATTATTCCGCTGGTTGCCCAGAACGATATTAGTCTGGTTCAAACCATTGATTCTGGAGAAAGGAAATTTGGACCCACCTTCCAACTGGATGAAACTCACTACCTGTCATTTCGGGGTAATTCGTTGAGAATCTATCAGATAGTTAATGACCAGATCAACGTGGTAACTGAAACAGTGGTGAAAGATCATTTGATTCCAGCTTCAGTTATAAACAACAACCGGGTCTATGCTCTGGCTGAAGGGGATGGGGTCTATGTGTATCAGATTACACAGGACTATCAGATTGTGCTGGAGTACATTATTCCTTTGATCCCTGTGAATGATGCGCATCATTATTCATTGTACATTTTTGGCACGAAGATGCTGGTGCAAAGCGTCCACAATTCAGACTATTTAAACTCAGGCATCAGTTACTCCCTTGATACTTACGACATAGTAAATGAGCTTCAGCCCGTACATCTGAGCAGGTATTGGTTACCCAATGGCGATTTACTATATGGAGCTGTTCATGTTCCGAGTGGCTACTACCTGGGCACTTTCTATGGATTTGTTTATTACAGTTCAGACTTGATAAGTATGGAACCGCCCTTCCAGCTTCCCGGTACAATTCCGGGAAACGAGGGCATCGAAACATCCTTCGTTCATGAGGGTAAGCTATACTTTAAGACTATAGATCAGAATCAGTCTAATCTACGGCGCTACACTGTGAATGCTGATCACAGCCTCAGTCTTGATTGGGTGCAGACTATGCCGGGATATTTTTTTGGCGGTATCCGATTTGAGCCAGACAGAGTAGTGATGCTGACTACAAACATTTATGACACCAGTTATGCGATGATCTACGAGGTAAATGGAGAGACATGGCAGCAAACCGCTTGCCAGACTATTCCTATCATCTCCTTTTTTTTCCCGATTAGTAGTGGATACTTGGGGTTTCATACCACGTCAGTAACCCGTTGCAATAGTACTTTCACAGATGCTCAGATTCTATACAGTTCCTCGTATATGCAGATTTCAGGGATTATCATGAATCGCTATGTGGTGCTTGATGCCTATGAAGAAGGGATGGCAAGATTCTATGATCTGCAGACTGGAAATTGGTTGGACATGATATCATCATTCCGACTAAGCCAATTCACTGACCGCTGGAACAAAACAGAGATTATTTTGGGGAACGGTCATAGCTGTCATCTGATCAGCTTTGACGATAATGGAATTGCATCCAGCACTATCTTTAGTCTAAACTTGGAATCCACACACTATTCCAGTAGTGAGAGTAAGTGGGGAAACCGGATCTTGAGTTTGATTGCCTGGAACCCTATCTGCGTGTTCAGACTCTTTGATTATGATAATGGACTTGTTACGCCGCTCAACACCTGGTCAATTGACTATTATGGTCCCGGTGCAGAGTTCTATAGCCCAGATCATTTCTATGTGGTTCAGCTTGAGTTAGATAACGAGCACTTACGTTTTTACAGGATAAATCCGGATTACAGCATCAGAGAGGTAGCTTCTCTCCCAATTAGTAATCCATACAGAGTATATCAGGGTGGGAGCTTTATCGCTACCAGTGGGACTGAAAACCATCTGATCGACATTAGTAATCCTGACATGCCCATTCTTGTATCCACTGTTACTCTTGGCGGTCATCCAGGGAAGAATATCAGTTACAATGGAAATGGCCTTTTCTTATATACCGGCATTGCAGCCATGGCAAAAGCACAGGTCATAAATACGCAGGGCGATCTTGTAACGTCGTTTTATGCGCACTTGCCATGGTATGTGGGTGAGAATCGTTTCGTTATGTATAACAATATCCATTTTTGCATCATGGAACATCCGGAAATTGTGGGTAATGAGGATGAACATCAAGTTCCGGCTGTTAGTTGCTTG
>Ga0209311_1002406_pt1 | contig 13547 bp, 12 predicted proteins | sample AD_UKC045_MetaG_FD_184417 | JGI IMG/M metagenome (GOLD analysis project Ga0209311, IMG submission 184417) | Active sludge microbial communities of municipal wastewater-treating anaerobic digesters from USA - AD_UKC045_MetaG (SPAdes) (version 2) | ecosystem: Engineered > Bioreactor > Anaerobic >... | reverse complement strand
CGTTGCTTTTTCATTTACCCAGACGAGAAAAAGGCCTATTTCGCAAATGCCTCCTGATTGAACACTGCTTGAACACTGCCACACGGGCAGTTGTTCACTCAGAGGCACTGGATGCCTTCTTTATCTCGCACACTCCACAGTTTGCACCTTTTCCGAATAAAGTGTATACTATGGACAGTTTTGCCAAGCGGGCAGAGCGTGTTCTGACATTCCCCTCGGCTGGCGGCGTAGTAGTAACGCCCGAAGGGATGTGGTGTTATCATCAGCCCGGCACGAGGACCCTATCACATCATAAGATACTAAGGAGCAATTACCATCATGGCGAAGAAAAATGTGTACTTTTTTGGCGGGGGCAAAGCCGAGGGCAAAGCTTCCATGCCGAACCTGCTAGGCGGGAAAGGGGCAAATCTTGCGGAAATGGCAAGTCTGGGAATTCCGGTGCCGGCAGGGTTCACAATAACGACGGAAGTGTGCACGGAGTATTATGCGAACAAAGGCAAACTGCCGAAAGCATTGGAGGCAGAAGTGAAGCAGGCGCTGGCGCGGGTGGAGAAGACCATGGGCAAGAAGTTCGGGGATGTGAAAAATCCCTTATTGGTATCCGTTCGTTCAGGTGCGCGCAAGTCCATGCCGGGCATGATGGAAACCGTGCTCAACGTGGGATTGTGCAGCAAGACTATTCCCGGCCTTATTGAAAAAACAAACAATCCTCGATTTGTTTTTGATTCCTATCGGCGGTTGATCATGATGTACGCCGATGTGGTGATGGAAAAAGCCGCGGGGATTGAAGTGGCGGAAGGCCAAGGGGTTCGGCTGAAGTTGGAGCATGCGATGGAGGCCATGAAGCATGCGAAGGGTGTAACGCAGGACACGGAACTCGACGCTCATGATCTGAAAATTCTGTGTGATGCATTTAAGAAGATCGTAAGAGACACTTTGGGCAAGACTTTTCCAGATGACCCAATGGAACAACTCTGGGGAGGCATAAAGGCCGTATTCCAATCCTGGAACGGCAAGCGTGCCATTGCCTACCGTCGCATTGAAGGTATCCCCGATGAATGGGGCACTGCCGTCAATGTGCAGTCCATGGTCTTCGGCAATCTGGGTGATACCTCGGCTACAGGCGTAGCATTCACGCGTAATCCCGCAACCGGTGAGAATGCATTCTACGGTGAGTGGCTGGTAAATGCGCAGGGCGAGGATGTGGTAGCGGGTATCCGCACTCCCTCCCCCTTGAACAAAGCAACGAAGACCGAGGACAACAAGCATATTAAATCTCTGGAAGAAGCATGGCCCAAGACCTATAAGGCATTGGTGAATGTTCGCAATACGCTTGAAAAGCACTATAAAGATATGCAGGACATTGAGTTCACCATCGAAGATGGTTTGCTGTACATGCTCCAGACCCGTACCGGCAAACGCACCGGTTTTGCAGCAGTCCGCGTGGCGGTGGAAATGGCGGAAAGCAAGCTGATTGACAAGAACACTGCGATCATGCGCGTGCGCCCGGAACAACTTGATGAATTTCTGCATCCGATGCTGGATCCGGCTGCTGAGAAAAAGGCTCATGTTTTGGCAAAAGGCCTGCCGGCGGGACCGGGCGGCGCGGTTGGACAAGTGGTTTTCACGGCGGACGATGCCCAAGCCTGGAAGGAAAAAGGCAAGAAGGTTATCCTGGTACGCAATGAAACCTCTCCGGAAGACGTGCACGGCATGCATGCCGCGGAAGCCATTCTTACCGCGAAGGGAGGCATGACCTCGCACGCTGCGCTGGTTGCGCGCGGTTGGGGAAAATGCTGCATCGTTGGTTGCGGTGCGCTGAATATCGACGTGGCTAAAAAGCAAGTGTCCGTTGGCGGACAAGTGATCAAGGAAGGCGAATGGATGAGCATGAACGGTTCCGCGGGAAAAGTGTACGTCTCGGCGTTACCCGTTCTTCCGGCCAATCCCGAAGCGAACAAATGGTATAAGAGAATCATGCAATGGGCGGACGCCATCCGCCAGATCAATGTCCGCACCAATGCGGAACGTCCGGAAGATGCGGCGATTGCCGTGAAGTTCGGCGCGGAAGGCATCGGGCTTGCGCGGACTGAACATATGTTCTTCCAGCCGGAACGCATTCTCTATATGCGGCAGATGATTCTGTCGCAGAACGAGGCCGAACGCCGCAAAGCGGTCATGAAGCTGTTGCCGTTCCAAAAAGCGGATTTCATCGGCATCTTCAAGGCGATGGCAGGCAAGCCGGTAACGGTTCGTCTTCTAGACCCGCCGCTGCATGAGTTTGTGGGTAGCTTATTGGAGGATCCGGAGGAACTGAACAATCTGGCCAAACTGTGCAAGGTGGCTCCGGAAGACATCCGTACGCGTGTGGAATCCCTGCACGAATTTAATCCGATGCTGGGCCACCGCGGCTGCCGTCTGGGCATCGCCTATCCGGAAATCACCGAGATGCAGGCGCGGGCCATTCTGGAAGCGGCCACGGAACTAACCAAGAAAAAGATTAAAGTGCTTCCGGAGATCATGGTTCCCCTTGTCGGTACGAAGAAAGAACTGGAACATCAGGTTGCAATTATTCACCAAGTTGCGGCGGATGTCGCCAAGCAGAGCAAAATCAAGGTGAACTATATGGTCGGCACGATGATCGAAATTCCACGCGCCGCACTGGTGGCCGATCAGATTGCACAGACCGCTGAATTTTTCAGCTTCGGCACCAATGATCTTACGCAAATGGGCTTTGGCTATTCCCGCGATGATGTGGGCGGTTTCCTGCCTATCTACTTGCAGAAGGACATTCTACCCGCCGATCCGTTCCAAATCCTGGATCAGGAAGGGATTGGCCAGTTGGTGGATATGGCCGTACAGCGTGGCCGTTCAACCCGTGCCATGCTGAAGTGCGGCATCTGCGGCGAACATGGCGGCGAACCCAACTCTGTCAAATTCTGCCATCGTGTCGGCTTGAATTACGTGAGCTGCAGCCCGTTCCGGGTGCCCATCGCGCGTTTCGCGGCTGCACAAGCCGCCATTGAAACCCCGCGCAAAGCAGCAAAGAAGAAATAACCCCCAATAAAAAAATATTTCGGGGAAATCGGCATGTACCGATTTCCCCGAATTTCTTTTGGACTCTTTTTCTTTCTTTTCACGAGAAAAGAAAGAAACAAAGAAAAGCGGATTTTTATCTGATTATGAGGCTATTTCTTGTCCGCGGCTTTCAGCTCTTCGACGAAGTCGATGTACATTTGCTTGGCTTCATCGGTTGATGTGCCTTCCAGAGCTTTCCATCCATCGTATTTGGCCTTGCCCACAAAATCCATCATGCCCGGGCGGGCGCCGGTGCAATCGCCCACCGTGCTTTGCTTATACAACGCGTAGAGGCGCAGTTTCTGCATATTGTCCGGCGCTTCTGAAAGTTGCGTCACATCCTTGCTGGCCTGCTCAAATTTAGCGGTGAGTTCTTCCGACATGTTAAATCCCTCTCCTTGTGCTTATTCAGGTTTATTCGGCGGCGGTATATTCTACCTACCGTTCGTTAATGTTATAGCGGATTCGACCGTGGAAGCGCAACTATTTGCCCATCATGATATCCAGAAGCTTGAAACAGTCCAGCGCAGCGTCCTATTATATGAGACCAAACCAGCAACCCGATGTATGTGGAGGTTTTCTTGACGGTTCCCCGCCAGCGAATAGAACGGAGTGTTTTTTCTATCCGGCAGCGGATAGCAGCGGCGGCGGAGCGTGTTGGCCGCCGTGCCGGGGAGGTTTGCTTGGTAGCGGTGACGAAAACCGTTGGCCCGGAAGAAATTGCGGTTCTTCGGGAGTTGGGCATAATGGATTTCGGCGAGAACCGGGTGGAGCAGATCCGGCCCAAGTTGGAACAAATTGGAACATCGGTGTGCTGGCACATGATTGGCAGTATTCAACGGCGTAAAGCTCGCGACGTGGCAGCGTTTTTTGATACCGTGGATTCCGTAGACCGTGTGGAACTGGCCGAAGTGTTGCAACGGCGATGTGAGGAACTGGACAAACGCCTGCGTGTGCTCCTTGAAGTAAATGTATCGGGTGAAACGCAAAAACACGGATTTAATCCAGAATCACTGGGGTCTGTTTTGGGCGTTTTGAAGGGTTTTGATCGGTTGATGGTGGAGGGATTGATGACCATGGCTCCACTGGATGCTCCCGAGGTGGTGTTACGGTCGGTATTTCGTGGACTTCGGCAGTTAGCGGAAGCGCATGGATTGCGTGAACTTTCCATGGGCATGACGGATGATTTTGAGATAGCGATTGAAGAAGGCGCGACCCAGGTACGCATAGGGCGCGCATTATTTGAGTAGGGTGCGCCATGCGAACCGGTACCGGTGCATAGGGCGCGCCAGGACAGGAAGGGTAAGGAATCTAAGACGATGAAAGAGCAAATTGAGGCGCTCCGTAGTACAGCGCTGGAAGAAGTGGCCAAGACAAGCGATCTGCGAGCCCTGGAAGATGCCCGGGTTAAATATCTGGGCCGCAAAGGGAAAATCACGGAGATTCTTCGCGGATTGTCCCAGGTTTCGCCGGAAGAGCGCCCGGTGTTGGGCCAGGCGGCGAATAAGGTTCGGGATGCCATCTCGGATGCGATTGACGCCCGCAAGGAGGTCCTGGATGCCGAAGCGGAACAACAAAAGGCCGCCAGCGAGGCGGTGGATCTTACCTTGCCGGGGCGGCGTCCGCGCAAGGGCCATATGCATGTGATCAATCAGGTGACGGACGATATTTTGGAGATTTTCTTTGAGTTGGGATTTCAGGTGGCGGCAGGGCCGGATGTAGAGACGGAATATTATAATTTTGAGAGCTTGAACATTCCGGCGGACCATCCTGCGCGTGATTCGCATGATACGTTTTTTGTAAAACCAGGCGTGGTGTTGCGCACCCACACGTCACCGGTGCAGATGCGTGTGATGGAAAAGACCCAGCCGCCGGTCGCGGTGGTGGTGCCGGGGCGGGTGTATCGCGTGGATTATGATGCGAGCCACAGCCCCATGTTTAATCAGGTTGAGGGGTTGTTGGTGGATGAAGGCGTGACGTTTGCGGACCTCAAGGGAACCTTGATGATGTTTGTACACCGATTTTTCGGCAAAGACACACAAGTTCGCTTCCGCCCGAGTTTCTTTCCCTTCACGGAGCCGTCGGCGGAAGTGGATATTTCCTGTACGGTATGCCAGGGGAAAGGCTGCCGGGTGTGCAAGAACAGTGGCTGGCTGGAAATCCTGGGCTGCGGCATGGTGAATCCGAAGGTGTATGAATATGCCGGGTATGATACGGAGAAATATACCGGGTATGCCTTCGGGCTGGGTGTGGACCGCATTGCCATGTTGCGCCACGCCATCAGCAGCATCGGGCATCTGTATGAAAATGACATGAGATTTGTGGAACAGTTCTAACGATCTTTATCGCGGAGAGTGGAGAAATGCGCGTTTCATTAAATTGGTTGAAAGAATACGTGGACATCGACATCAGCGCCGAGGAGCTGGCTCATCAGCTCACCATGCTTGGCTTGGAAATAGAGGCGATTGAACGCCCAGGCGCGGAAATCAGTGATGTCTATGTGGGGAAGATTCTGTCCATCGACCCGCATCCTGATGCGGATAAACTGGTGGTGTGCAAGACGGACATCGGCAAGGCGGAGCCGTTGCAGATTGTGTGCGGCGCAAAAAACATGAAGCCTGGCGATTATGTGCCTACGGCGGTTGTCGGAGCCAAACTGCCCGGTGGTTTTGAGATTGGACGGCGCAAGATGCGCGGCATCGAATCGCAGGGGATGATGTGTTCGGCGCGTGAATTGGGCATGGGGGAGGATCACACCGGATTGCTGATTCTGGAAGGTGAGCCTCCTTTGGGCGCGGATGCCAAGACATTGCTGGGGCTGGATGATGTGATCTTTGAAGTTTCCATCACGCCGAACCGGGGCGACTGGGCATGCATGATCGGCGTTGCACGGGAGGTGGCCGCACTTTTTGGGAAAACCGTTCGTATTCCGGCGATAACAATGACGGAATCCACCACGCCTGCCAGCAGTCTATCTTCCGTGACGATTGTAGATCCGGATCTGTGCCCGCGGTATATCGGGCGCGTATTGAAGAATGTGACGATCAAGCCGTCGCCGGAATGGATGTGCCGGTGCCTGATCGCGGCGGGACAGCGGCCCATCAATAATATCGTGGACATTACCAACTACGTGCTGCTGGAGACGGGGCATCCCCTGCATGCGTTTGACTATGACAAACTGGGCGAGAACCGGATTGTGGTGCGGCGCGCCAAACCGGGCGAAATCATGACGACGCTGGACGGTGAAAAACGGACGCTGGCGGAGGACATGCTGGTGATTGCGGATGCCAAAGAGCCGCAGGCGGTGGCGGGCATCATGGGCGGCGGGGACAGCGAAGTGGATGAGAACACGAAGAATGTATTTCTGGAAAGTGCCTATTTCACTCCTGCGTCCATCCGGCGCACGTCGCGGCAATTGGGCTTGGCGACGGAGGCTTCGCAGCGGTTCCAGCGCGGGGCCGATCCGGAGATGGCGGTCTATGCCATCAACCGCGCGGCCGATTTGATGCAGAAGTTGGGCGGCGCGGAAATTGCTCAAGGTCTGTTGGATGAATATCCTAATCGAATTCCAGTACGGGAAGTGCGGTTGCGCTATGCCCGGTGCAATCTCTTGATTGGAACAGATATCCCCGAGGAAACCCAGCGGGACGCGTTACTAAGACTCGGGTTTGAGAGGGTGAAAAGCGATGATGAATCCGCCACATTCAAGGCGCCGACCTGGCGTCCGGATGTTTCGATGGAGGTGGATCTGATTGAAGAAGTGGCGCGTTTGTATGGATATGATAATTTGCGGGTGTCGTTGCCGCAGGTGCGGCAAAGTGAAATGGTGTTTGCGCCCTATGAAGCCAAAGTGCGCCAATTACGCCGTCAGTTAGTCGATCAGGGCCTCACGGAAATTTACCAATGGACCTTTAGTTGCCCGGAAGACGTGCAGCGCACGGGATTAGATGCTTCGTACATGAACATGGTGACGCTTCAGAATCCGTTGTCGGAAAAGCAGGCCACGTTGCGGTCGTCCATGATTCCCGGATTGATGAATAATGCGTCGTACAACGTGAATCACGGTGTCGCGGACATGGCGGTGTTTGAAATTGGCCCGGTATACCGGCCTGTTGATGGCGCGGACCAGCCGGAACAGCGCCTGTGCCTGGGCATGCTGCTGATGGGCCGGACGGAAGAGAAACATTGGAGTTCCCCGCAGCGTTCCGTGGATTTCTATGATCTTAAGGGGCGCGTGGAAGCGGTTTTGGATTTCTTCGGGCAGGACGCGGTTTTCAATGGAGTGAAGTTTGGTCCATTCCAACATGGTCAGTCCGCCGTGATAGTGACTGGAAATCAAACGATAGGATATCTGGGCAAGATTGCCCCGCCGGTTTTAAAGGCATTTGATATCGCACAGACGGTGTATGTGGCGGAGTTGTATCTCGATCCGTTATTATCGGGCGGTCAACAAGCGAATCAGTTCCAGGAAATTCCGGCGTTTCCACCGTCCTTGCGTGATTTGGCCGTCGTGGTGAATGCTTCCGTCCCCGTAGCGGATTTGATGAAGGCGGTATATGACAATGGCGGTAAGAATCTGAAGCAGGTGAATCTTTTCGACATCTACACTGGAGAACCGGTGCCGAAAGGGAAGAAGAGCGTGGCGTTGAGCCTGATGTTCCAGTCTGGCGAACGAACCCTCACAGATGAAGAGACGCAAAAGGCGATGGATAAAATAGTGCGGAAACTCCAAACGGCGTTTGAGGCTGAATTGCGGTGAATGACCGGGTGAAAACGTATCTGAAGCGGCTGGATGCATTGGTGGATGACCTGCATACCTCGCTGGAACGTTCCCGGGAGCAATTGGGCGAAGCGCAGGACGCGCACGAGCGTCTGTTGAAGCAATATTGGAGCCGTGGCAAGGAAATCACCACGATGAAAAATTCGGTGAAGGAATTCGAGGCGCTTCAGGAAGAAAATCAGCGGTTGCGGGATATTCATCAGGAAGTGCAGGAACGTACGCGAACGGTATTGGAGTATACCAAGGCATTGTCGGATGAATTGCGCCGGGAATAGGCCGGGGAGAAGGTTGGGATGCCTGAGACCATTAACTTGAAAATCGCTAACGTTACCGTGCCGGTGCCGGTGTATATCAATGAGAAAACGACGCGGGAAGTGGCGCAGCAGGTTACGGAGAAGATTAAGGAGATTGAAGGGGTGTTTGGCCGTGTCGACACTCAGGGCTTTGCACTCCGGGCCGCCTATGAATTCGCCATGGAATTGCATGCCCTTCAGCGCCAGAATGATACCGATACCCAGGAGTTGAATTCCGCGTTAAGTGCGTTGACCACGCGTTTGCAGGAATTGGTGAATGAGTTCCGTCCGGTGGAGAAGGGTGGGAAAGCCTGAAAAATAAGTTGTATTCCATTCTGTACAATTTGTTCTTTGTAATTAAGAACGATCACTGAATGACTATAACTCCAACCGTCTCATTAACTCCGTCAACGAGAAGAAAATAGGCACCGCTATAGCTAATAACAATAGCCTCTGGAGAATAGGAATAATGATTTTGGTATTGATAAGTCATCTGTTTTAGGACGTTTCCATTTGCAAGTTTGTAAATATTGTTACCTTCCCAACCGTTATAATGACCTTGAATCCGTGTTCGTAATATTGAATGTCCAATATATGCTGCCTGCACTTTATTTTGGGAATCGATGTTTAACATGTGATAAAAAATATATTCATTGTATGTTTCTTCACAAATAAGAATTTTTTCATTTCTCACCCAGCTTTTTGTTTTTTCAGATTCAGTTGAATCAATTTTCCATACTGATTCATCGTCTAATATGACAAATTTTCCTTGGCTAAAAATACTGTCTATCCAATGACTTTGTTTGCTTCTTGTATAAGCTTCTAATACCACATTAGGTGGGGGATCTATTGGCAATAAACGCATACCATTAGTTGCACGATCTGAGACATTTTTAACTAATTGCCTATTTTTTGAAGCAGTTGCACAACCATCGATCGTTGCCAATATTAATAAGATCAGAAAAAAGACATATGAATATTTCGATATTTTAATTCTACTCATTGTGCTTGTCATTTCTTATTACCAACCCAAGCTAAAAACTGCATCACGATCTCACCACGAATGAACGCAAAGCGTTCATTTATACGTCCCAGTAGATCGCTTGTTTTCATATGATCAGCCCCTTGCCTTTAAAATGTCTATCACCTTAATATGCCGTACTGTACACCTTCCAATTATTTTGCGCAAGTGGTTTTGGATTATGCCTCTCTTTCAGAGAAGGCGTTCTGAGGGGACGGTGGATCCTGGGTAGCGCGAAGGGATACATTGGATGTGTAATGTCACACGCATAATCCAACCATCCTTTATTCCGAAGGAATTCAACAACCCAGCCCAGGGTTGCGCCGCACCCAGGGTTGCGCCTTGCGCTACCCTGGGTATGCAATGTTACCCAAATTGATATTGCTCTGTAGGAGTTCCACAAAACATTTAGGCAAAAATGAGGTCTATCACCAAGTCCCATTCTCTCAGCAAAATCTACATGTCGTCGGCCCGTCATAGATTGCATATTTCGGGCGCGGCCACTTGGTCAAAACGGGTGATCGCGGCCAGTAAAAACGGCTAAGCGCGGGCGTAGAATTCGGCAGAGCGCGGGCGGGAGTAACGTGGCCGCGGCCACCAAATTCGGGGGGCCGCCACCCAATGGGGCAATCACACGTCGTTGGTTTCCGGGTATCGTGTGCTGTTTCCCAGTCAATGGGGCTGGGAGGTCATCGGCACACAGTGCCAAGGAGAAATCAATATGCGAAGAATCAGGGAAGTATTGCGTCAGCGGTTGGAATGCGGTCTGAGCGAACGGACGGTGGCGGCCAGTTGTTCATTGGCGCGCAGCACGGTGGGCAAGTATGTGCATCGTGCGCAAGAGGCGGGACTGGGCTGGCCGTTGCCCGATGGGTTGACGGATGAGGAACTGGAGCGGCGTCTTTTTCCAGCAGAATTGCCTTCCGAGGCCGGACCGCACGTTATGCCGGACTGGATGGAAGTACACCGGCAATTCTCACGCAAGGGAGTCACGCTGCGCTTGGTGTGGGAAGAGTACAAGGCGGCCCATCCTGACGGGTTTCAATACACGCAGTTCTGTGTGCGGTATCGTGCCTGGCGGGAAACATTGGACTTGCCCATGCGCCAGGAGCACAAAGCGGGCGAGAAACTGTTCGTGGATTATTGCGGGCAAACGGCGCCCGTGACGGATCGCAAGACGGGGGAGATACGCGAGGCGCAGATATTTGTCGCGGTGTTGGGGGCAAGTAATTACACGTTCGTGGAAGCCTGCTGGACGCAGAGTCTGCCGGAATGGATCATGGCCCATGTGCATGCGTTCCGGTATTTTGGCGGAGTTCCTGCGCTGGTGGTGTCGGACAACCTGAAGGCCGGGGTTTCGGTAGCCCACCGGTACGAACCCGAAGCGAACCGGACCTATGAAGACCTTGCGGAACACTACGGATGCGCCTTGTTGCCCACGCGGGTGCGCAAGCCCAAGGACAAGGCGAAGGTGGAAAAGGGGGTGCAGGATGTGGAACGGCGCATTCTCGCGCCCTTGCGCCACCGCACGTTCTTCTCCTTGGCGGAACTCAACGAAGCCATTGCGCCCTTGCTTGCGGACTACAACCACCGGCCTTTCCAGAAACTGCCGGGCAGCCGCCGTTCCCTCTTTGAACAATTGGACAAACCGGCGCTGCGCCCCTTGCCAACGCACCCCTACGAATACGCGGAATGGAGAAAGGTGCGGGTCAATATCGATTACCACGTGGCCGTCGAGGGCAACTTCTACAGCGTGCCCTACCAACTGGTGAACGAATCTATCGACGTCCGGATCACCATAACGGCGGTCGAATGCTTCCACAAACACAAACGCGTGGCCAGCCATTTGCGGCTGCAACGGCACGGACAATACTCCACCATCACGGTCCACATGCCCAAGAGCCATCAGGATTATGCCCAATGGACGCCGGAACGCTTGGTTCACTGGGCCGGAAAAACCGGACCGGATACCGTGCGGGTTGTGGAAACCATCCTCCGGGGGCGGCCTCATCCGCAACAAGGCTTCCGAGCCTGTTTAGGGCTGATGCGCCTGGTCAAAGAATATGGGCATGAACGCCTGGAAGCTGCCTGTACACGAGCCTTGGCCACGCAAACCGTGGGATTCAAGAGTATTGAATCCATCCTCAAGCGGGGTCTGGACAAAACCCCCTTGCCTCGGAAAACTCCTGAGAAACCGCCACTCGACCATGACAACATCCGTGGCCCGGAATATTACCGCTGAGAAGCGCGAAAGGAAGGTACATCATGTTGCATCAACCCACTGTGGACAAGCTGTATGAATTGCGCCTGTTGGGCATGGCCAAGGCATTGGAAGAACAAATCGCATCTTCCCAATATGAGGCGCTGGACTTCCTGGACCGGCTGGGGCTCCTCGTAGACCGTGAACGTGCTGAGCGTGACAGTAGCCGTCTGCATGTGCGCTTGAAGAAAGCCAAGTTGCGTCTGACGGCCACCATCGAAGATGTGAATTACCGCCACCCTCGCGGTCTCGACAAGGCGTTGCTTTTCTCCCTGGCCGGTTGCCAGTGGATACACGAACATCACAATTGCATTATCGTCGGCCCCACGGGCATCGGGAAAAGCTATCTTGCCTGCGCATTGGCCCACAAAGCGTGCCGGGAAGGCTACCGCGCCCTTTACCTGCGCGCCCCCAGGCTCTTCGATGACCTGGCATTGGCCCATGCCGACGGACGCTACCGCAAGATGCTTGCCGCCTACGCCCGGATCGACCTGCTCGTCATCGATGACTGGGGGCTGGTCAGCCTGACACAGGAACAACGCCAGGACTTCTTTGAAATCGTCGAAGAGCGCCATGGCCTCCGCTCAACGCTCATCGCCAGTCAGGTGCCTCTGGAGAAATGGCACAACGTCATCGGGGACCCAACGCTCGGTGACGCCATCCTTGACAGACTCGCGCACAGCGCACACAAGATCATTCTCAAGGGCCACTCCCTCAGAAAGAAACCTGATAAAACCAATCATGAAAGCTAAAGCGGCGCACCGTCGCTGCGCTCCGAGGGGAATCATGTCAAGCGTGGTTCCCCTCCCTCATGTCCGGTGGCCGAGCCCCACATCCTAACACATCCCAAACCCCTTCCTGCGGACTACCCGCCCGCGCCCGTATTCAGTGGCCGCGCTCAGCCGAATTCGGTGGCCGCGAGCGACCGTATTCGATGGCCTACTCGTGCCGAAATATGCACCTTTTTCTTTTCTTCCGAAAATTCTGATAGAAATCGCGGATTTACAAGATACAGGAATTGGTTTACTTGACTCCCATAGGCTTGGATAATGCCTTGTTCCAAAACCTCTCTGCTTTCTTTTTGGGGTTCCATCAGCCACAACAATGTAAATATGGCCCTTGCGTCATCATCTCCATCCTCTAAATTTCCTCCCGTCTTAGGTAAATGTGCGTACATTTGCACACGTTTCTTCCAATCTTTTTCAAAAATCATCTGTTCAGTAAGTTGATCAAATTGTGTGACTGTGCTTGTAGGCGCGTAACAATATTCATCCTCTTCGAGTTTCTTTTTTCTTGCTCCCTCTTCTCCAAATATTTCCTTGAGTTCCTTTTGCCGAATATCTTGCGCCCAAGGTTCTTTGTCTCGAACAAGGTACATGAATCTCTTTTGAAATACGTCAAACGTAACGGCGTTTTTGTCCATAATCAACCATTGCTCTGCCAAATACTTCCGCAACTCCGGTTCATTTTCTGCCGCCCAGTACAACATGCGAAAAAGTTGCACGCGTTCGCCTCTGGCATAGGCAAGACCTTCAACGATATGGTTTTTCCGAATTTCCGGATCACTACACGTCGCAGAACGCACGACAGTTCTAACTATTCGTTGAAACGTGATCTCGCGTGTCTCTTTTATGTCATTTACAGTGGGTTGAGCAATAGCTACTTGGCAAAAGAGTAGCAAGCCCGTCAAGTAACTCTTGTGAATTCTTTTAATTATTACGTTCATCATGCCAGTTATCTCTTATTCTTTGTGCGGGTCGGCGATTTTCGGCGCACGTTATGTTTGGTGATTTTAGTCATATTTCGTTTAACGCATTTTGGACAGATCACGCGGTTCCCAGCGGGATCATCCACAGTAGCTTCTTTGGCGTAGATCTCGATGGTTTTGGCATCGGGATGCATAAAAAGCAGTTTTGAGCACTTTGGGCAAATCCGTAACATTCCAATATAGGTACTGGATTTCCACAGGGCGGCAAGTTTTGCTTTTTCGGTGGGCGCGTTTACCGCTTTTATTTCGCTTCTCAGGAATTTCCTGTAATCCTTGTCATCTACTACAACATACGACGCGAACTCACGTTGTTTAGCAGGCAATCTATTCTCATAAAGATAGCCACA
>Ga0209311_1002404_pt1 | contig 13548 bp, 8 predicted proteins | sample AD_UKC045_MetaG_FD_184417 | JGI IMG/M metagenome (GOLD analysis project Ga0209311, IMG submission 184417) | Active sludge microbial communities of municipal wastewater-treating anaerobic digesters from USA - AD_UKC045_MetaG (SPAdes) (version 2) | ecosystem: Engineered > Bioreactor > Anaerobic >... | reverse complement strand
CTGCCAGCACCGGCACGCCCACCCTCTCGCCCTGATTCACCAGTTCCGCCATGTTCAGCAGATTCTGTTTTTCATACTGCGTGCCGACAAAGATGGAAATGGCCACGGCCACGGCGTTCAGCCGTATTGCGTCTTCCATCGAAGTAATCAAGCCCTCATTCGCTAGGCTTTCGCCTATGACGCTTGAGCCGCCCGACACGCGCAGGACAATTGGCGTAGTTGTTTGGCTGTCAACTGACGAGCGCAGCGCGCCGCGCGTCAGCATCAGAGAATCAGCGTATGTGATCAAGGGAGAAATCGTCTTTTTCAAAACTTCCAAGTCGCGCGTAGGCCCGAGAAAATATCCGTGATCCACAGCCAGCATAACCGCTCTGCCGGTTTCCGGCCTGATAATCTTCGATATCCTGTTCTTCATGCCCCAATCCATAGGTGCGCCTCCTTTAAATATACTGAATATTATCAATATATGTGGTCATGGTCAACAATGGACGTGGGACGTTGATTGAGCATTCCCGCATGATTAGAATTGTGACAATATTTCGGGTCGGAGTGGAATCACGTTACGGCACATAAACTGACAGGATTAATAAAATAATGAATATCTATCATATTGTCACTAATTTGTGATAACATACACTAAATCTGAATAGCAACCAAAGCGATATGACACAAGTGGGAATTAAAAACGAAAATATTCGAAAAGCTAGAAAGTTTGTCGTTTTTCACAAAAGCGAGGCAGATCAAAGTCTTTCCGAATATTTAATATTAAATCGAAGAAAAACGGCGATAGCAATGTTTTCTATCGCAATATCCCTATTATCGTCAATGTCGTTGTCCGGCTGCCGAAGGGATAAAAAACCTGCGGAATATGAGATAAAATATGAGGCAGTTCGCCCGGAATGGGCAGTTGAAAAGCCCCTGCCCTCTCCTCCCGATTCAATTGGGAACATGTACGTTGATTCAGTCAAATTCGAAGGAGGATGTGTCTGGTTCGGGCTGAGGGGGTTCGGTCTGGCTCGATTGAAACCTGAGACCGGCAAATGGTCGATATATGATGCGGGGGGCGCGTATAAGAAACTTGAGATACATGACGTCGAGCCGGTCGGCGACATTGTCTACATCGGAACAGGCGGGAACGGTCTTTTAAGGCTGGACACAATATCCAATCGTTGGTCCCATGCCGGCCCGGATATATTCGAAGGTCTTAAAAGCGCAATTGAACTAGTTAGAATCAAAAACGATATTTATATATCCGGCCACAGCGGTTTTTTTGCATATGACACGGCATCGAACAGACTCCAAAAGCTCCTTGACGGAAAATTTTCAGGCCTTACATATGCCGAAGACAGAATCATCGCAAGCTACATAAAGGAAGAGGGACTGAGACTATGCCTCGTCAACCCGAATAAGCGACCTCTAAAACCGGAGTGTTTTACAAAAAAGGAGACCGAGCTTGCGGGTTTTGTTCTAGCGCCGGATGGCTCGGAAACGCTTATTTCCTGCTACGACGGTTATCTGATTTACAACGCAAAGAATGGCTCTTTCAAGCGAGTAAAGCAAAAAACCGGAGTGGAAAGCTTTCAGACGAGCAGAATAATGAAATATCGAGGAGGACGGCTTATCGTCACGACTTCAGGAAGTCTGGTTTTCGAAGATATTGAGAAAGACAAATGGGTTTTTATAGACGTCGAAACCGGATTGCCTGATTTTGCGTTGACTTCTGCGATTACGGATGGCAAAAACCTGTATTTCGGATCCGACCAAGGAATTCGCATCATCGGCCCTGAAAGATTCGAGCTGATGAAAAGCATGGCGGAGAGTAAAGACGGAGCGGACGGCGCGGCGAACGAAAAATCTATTCTTACCGGCGGCGCAAAGGCTTCTTCTCCTTGGAGAAGGTTCACTGTCAGAGACGGACTTTTAAGCGACAAGATATTTTCATTGATAACAGTCTCAGATGAAGTCTGGGTGGGAACCGATTTCAACGGGCTTACTCGAATTTCAATCAAAGATTTTTCCTTAAAGACTTTTCTGCCTGAAGAGAAAGCCGCCGGAGCTAAAAAAACATTTCGAGCGGTAACGAAAATGGCTTCGGACGGGGACGAAATATGGCACGGAGGATATGGATATTTCGCGGTTTTTGACAGAAGGCTTGAGAAATGGACTGATTATTTCATTCTGCGCGACATGCCGGAATCCGCCAACATAGAAGCCATCCTGATCGACCCTGATTCGACATGGATCGGAGTTAGAAAATTCGGTTATATCACAATAGACCGCAACACAAAGAAACAGGAGCCGCATCAAGGCGACTACATGCGATTCTCGCCTCACATGACATTTCTGATCCGCGCAAGAGAATCGGTATGGGCCGGAATGGACACAGGCATAAGAAAATTCAACGCCGCCACAGGAGCGTTCAATCACGTCGGCGTGGACTTATTCGATGTTCAAACAGCGCAGGCGGACGGCGACGCAATGTGGATAGGCTGCCGGGAACGCACTTTTCCTCCGGGACCTAACAATTCCGGCGTATATAGATTTGACACGCGCACGAGACATCTTGTCTCTTACAACGACGCCGGAGCCGTCTGCGGAACGCACGTGAACGATTTGTTCGTAGACGGCCCGAACGTGTGGGTCGCCACAAAACAAGGCATTTATAAACACAGCAGGCTGACCGGCAGATGGGAGCGTTTCGGCAAGGACTGCGGTCTCGAAGCAAACAATATCACAGCGGTTGCGGTAAATTCGGACATGCTGTTTTTAGGCTCGAATCAAGGCGTTTACGCAATGCCGACAATTCAGTTCAGTTCGCAAAAAGGACGCGACGCTTACTCTAAGGCATGGAAACTCTACAATGCCGGGAGGTGGCCGCAGGCCGCTCAATCCTTCAAAAAAGCCCTCGACTTCGCTGACGACAATAAGAAAGAAGACTTACTATACAGACTCGCAAGAAGTCATGAAATGAACGGCGATAAAGAAACCGCATATAATATATACGAATCACTGTTGAAGAAAAGGCCCCTTCTGCTTCTTGACATGCAGAGCATTTACACTGATTTATTTGGCTACGGCAATTATATTGATGAAGTCAGAAAGATTTGTGAGGAAACCAAAGAGGGAGCATACGACAGGAAATACTGCAATGCTTTCCTTGCGCGATCCGAACCTTCTCTGAAAAGATACGCGTTGAATCTTGAGCGCGGCGGGAACGTCGAAGAAGCCGTCAGGCGCTGGAAAATCGTCGCGGATATCACAGCCGACAAAACGTGGCGCGCCGAAGCAAAGGAAAATATCTCCAGACTATCTGATGTCGCAAAAAAACGTTAGTTTCGAAAGGACAGGCGGATGAAAAACCGCGATCAGAACTCCGAAAGGCCGCCTATCAGGCTTCAGTCCAAGATAATCGCTTTCGTCGTTGCGTTGTTGTTTGTCAGCATGGCGGTTTTTTCCTATATAAGCCTTTCATCCGGTTTAAAAATGAGAGAGAGACAGGCGCGCGACGAAATGGCGCGCATGGCGTCTCTTATCGCTTCGGCTCACACGCTGAGCCCTCAGCCGGATTGGGAGCGCACCGACAACTATGTTAAAAACGTCCTGACGCTATACACAAAAGACGAAGGCCCTGAAATACTCCAGCTTTTGTACGTGATAGTTTTTAATGAAGAAGGCTGCCCTTCGGCTTTTGCCTTTAACTACGAACTGGCTAGAAAACGCGGCCTCGAAATTCCCGACATCGAGCATTTTTCAGACGCCGCAGAAAACACGTCAATAGATTTAATAGCCCCTCAATCTCCATTGTTCGGCAAAATATCCATGCCGATGACTATGAACGGCAAAAACTGGGGGCGAATAGAGACAGGCTATTTCGTCAGCCGATTCATTGAGGAAGAGAGAGCGAATTTTGCGCGCAATATGGCTTCTCTTGCGTTGCTGTGCATGATCGGAGCTATAGTTGCCGTTTTTCTCGCGCGTTTCACTGTCCGCCCCATTCTTGATGTGGTATCGGCGATGCGGGGGATTTCGAGGGGCGATTTGGACACCCGAGTTAGAGTGTCGTCGCTGGATGAAGCAATGCTTCTGGCAAATGGTTTCAACCGAATGGCCGCCGAGCTTAAAAACTTCAAACTCGAAATTGACGATAAAACCGCAAAACTGCTGGAGTCGGAAGAGAAATACCGACTGCTTGCCGAATCTTCAAGCGATTTTATCTGCCTTATCGGCGTTGACGGAGTGGTCAAATATGTGAACGCTTCCATCCTAAAGATGATTAATTTGCCTGCCAATGCCATTTTAGGACAGAGAGTTTCTACAATTTCGCCTGAATTTTCATACAGGCTGATCAAGGATATTTTTGACTGCGCGGTGGCGAAAGGCGAACCCATCAGACGCGAGATCAATATCATGGAATTCACGGGCATGGAGTGGTTCGACTGCGTGGCAGTTCCGGTTAAATCAAACGGATGCGTTAAATCAGTTCTATTCGTGGCTAGAGACATTACAGACAAGAAAAACGCCGAAACTGAACTGATGAAGTTCAAAGCTCTCGTGGAAAACAGCGTTGATTTGATCGGCATGGCTGACATCGAAGGCAAACTGCTCTTTATGAACAAAAACGGGAAAAAGCTCATCGGACTTAACGAGGATTCCGACATATCGGATTTGTCGGTCTTTGACATAGCCGTGAAAGAAGAGCATGCCTCAATCAGAAATGACATTATGCCAGCGCTGATTTCAAAAGGAACATGGTCGGGCCAAGCCAAGATAAGAAACCTGAAAACAGGCGAAATCATCGAGGCTCTGATAACGAAGTTCGCAGTGAGGAATAACGAAGACGGCAGCGACGTGTGCATGGCGACCGTGATACGCGACATCACCGATCTTATAAGCAAGCAGCGAGAAAATGAAATGTTGCAGCAGCAGTTGTTCCAATCAAAAAAGCTTGAAGCGATCGGCACAATGACTGGAGGCGTGGCTCACGATTTTAACAACATGCTGGCTGTGATTATGGGTACGTGCGACGTCGCGCTCGCGCAGCATCCTGACTCGCCCGGCGCCGACCGGTTTCATAAAATCAAAGATGTCACTAAACGCGCAAAAGAACTCACAATGAAGCTTCTCACTTTCTCTCGAAAAGAGAAACTCAACGTTCGGCCTGTTTCTGCGGACACGTTAATCAACGACCTTGTCGACATTCTATCCAGAACCATTCCGATAAGCGTAAAGGTGAAAACCGACACGCAAATCCCGTCTCCGGTGGTGAGCGTAGATTCAAATCAAATCAATCAAGCCCTGCTGAATGTCTGCATAAACGCCTCGGACGCCATGATGGGAGCGGGCGAGATCCTGATATCATGTTGCGTGATCAACATTGATGTCAAGGAATTAGGAGCAGTCGAACCTGTTCTTCCTCCCGGCAATTACTGCCGCATTTCAATAACTGACTCCGGCCACGGCATGGACGAAGAAACGCTTTTAAAAGTTTTCGAGCCTTTTTTCACAACCAAAGAAGTCGGAATCGGGACCGGGCTGGGATTATATATAGCTCACGGCATAATCACGAACCACAACGGGCATATAAGAGTCGAAAGCAGACCCGGCAAGGGAACCACAGTTACCATGCTGCTTCCTGTGGCCGGGGCGGAAGAAGCGTTCATCGCCGACACTTTCCAGCCTGTCTATGATAACAAAAGCTGTTCTATACTCTTGATTGACGACAACACAGACTTCCTTTCTATGACATCTCGCCTTTTGCGAGTTTCGGGCTGTTCAGTGGTTACCGCGTCATCCGGCGCCGAAGGCGTGGATTATTTTAGAATGAATCATTCTGAACTGGATGTCGTTATCTTGGATATGATAATGCCTGAAATGGACGGTTCTGAAGTTTTTGAAGAACTGAAAAAAATCGACCCGCGAGCAAAAATTGTCATTTGCTCAGGATACAGCAAAGACGGGGCGGCGGCAGCTTTGCTCGAAAAAGGCGCTATCTCGTTTCTGCAAAAACCTTTCGACCTTCAGGAATTAAAACAGATATTGTCTCAGGCTCTAAATATCGCGACATGAATTCCGTTCGACTTTAATCATAACCGTCGGGCGTCCATCATATATGGCCTTATTCAAAACAAGGTTGTATAATACTGAATGCTTATGAAAATGAGAGCCGTATTTTCTGCGATTGTGACGCTTGCGGCGGTTTTTATTACCGCGCGCGCATCAGCTCAGAATTATATATTCAGCGTGGTTCCATGGGGTTCAGAGGCCGAAATGAAGGCCATGTTTGAGCCGCTTTTAGACTACATTGATTTGCAGACAGGCGAAACATTCGACATAGTGCTTTATCAGTCATACGACGAATTAGTCAGGGAGATATCGCTGGGAAGGGTTCATTTCGCCTGTCTCAACGCGATTTCATACCTAAAAGCGCGTCGCGCAAACGCCAATATACGCTACATCGCCACTTCCATCCGCGATTATGAAGGCAAAGACAGCGACCATTATCTGGGCTATGTGATAACGCACAAAGACTCTGGCATCAAGGATTTTTCAGGGCTTAAGAACAAGGTTTTCGCTTTCGTGGATCAGACTTCGAGTTCGGGATATAAAATGCCTGTGGCCTATATGAGGGAACAAGGACTGGAGCCAAAGACATTTTTCAAAAAATACTTTTATCTGGGCGACCACGACGAGGTGGCAAAGGCCGTGAAGAACAGGGTCGTGGACGGCGGAGCCACATGGGAGACCAGCTACAGGATAAATAAGAAGCGGTATGGAGATGTCTATAGGATAATTCACACTACGCCGCCGATTCCTAACGACGCTTGGGTGGTGTCCAACAGGCTCCCGAAAAGGATTTCGGACAAGTTGAAAGAAGTGCTGTTGTCGTTGGACAGGAACGCCACGACGCCGCTCGGCGCGCCGGTGCTGAATCCATCCACAGGCATCCCGGAAGTCGGATTTGCCGAACGCGATCCGGGTTTTTACGAGCAGGCCGCGTCAGTGCTTCTTTTTAAAGAATGACATATTGAATATGGTCGTCCGGCGCATGGCCGGATGATAGAGCGGCAAGAGCCGTTAAATAAAATTGCTCCGGCAGAGGTGCCAGCCAGATGAATATCAGCGCCAGAGTGTTCAGATCCTCGATTATCCCGCCGGTGGCCATCGCGGCCGCCTCGCTGTTCATCGTCATTGTTTTTTTCTGGATGAATCAGAGCACGATTCAGCGGGAGAACAGGATAAAGGCGTCGAGCGCCAAGTCGAACTATGAGGATTTGAAGCGCGGCTCCATGGCGTTCGCGACGATGATATCTTCTTACAACGATGTGCGTCTAGGCGTGGACGACAGCCGCCGGCACCTCGTTTTGGGCGTTATAACCCCGCTATTCAAGAATATGAACGTGGACATAATAACCGTGCACGAGCGGGACGGATTTGTGATAGCAAAGGGCCACGCGCCGGACGTGTTCGCCGAACAGGAAGGCGGAGTCGATTATGTGGCCGCGGCGCTTTCCGGCGAGTCGTCTCAATCTATAACGGCGGTTGACGGGAAACCGGCTCTGATTAGCACGTCTCCTGTCGTCTTCAACAACAATAACGTCGGCGCGGTCACGGTCGGCTATTTTTTAGACAATAACTTCGCCCAAAGGCTGTCTTCTCTCATAGGCGCTGAAATAATGATAACGCGTAACGGCGAAGTAATAGCGTCTTCTCTTGCGGATAAGGTAGTCAAAAGAAAAAAGAAAGCCGGAGTCCCGGAAAAGATAGAAAAAGCCAGAAAAAAGATTCGATTCATCGGCAAACGGCTGGACCTCTCGCATGTCGAGTTGCAAAAAACGGACGAGGAAACCATTTCGCTGATAATAGCGACGGACAACAACGCTGTGCGCCGGGCGCTGGTTCTGATATTTTTCGCGTGTGTCGGATTCACGGGTCTGATGCTGGCGGCGGTGTACACGCGCGCGAAGAAGTTCACGGAGGAATTGACCGCTCCGATAATCAAAATGGCGCAAAGCGCCGACCGTGTGGCGACGGGGCACTTGGATGTCGAGCCTTTGCCGGTGGATTCCAAGGATGAAGTGGGCCGCCTGACTCACGCCTTCAACGTTATGGTGTCCAACTTGCGCCTGATGGTGGACAAAGACAAGAAACAGCGCGCATACCTTGAGTCTCAAGTGGCTAAGCTTACGACCACCATAGACGCCGCCGCCAAAGGGGATTTCACTGCGCGTTTTGAATGCTCGGATGACGACGCTGAGTTCACCGCCATCGCCAACTCGCTCAACCAGATGATTTCCGACCTCGACGCGATGATAGCCCGCGATAACTCCCAAAGATTGTATCTGGAACAGAAAGTCACCGAACTGCTTGAAATTATCAACGCGGCGGCTCAGGGCGATTTCACGAAGGTTTATTCCGGGGACGACAAAGACGAAATCGGCAGGCTGGGCGTCGCCCTCTCTGAAATGATAGTCGACCTGCAAAGCATGATAGAGATGAACAAATCGAGGAGAAGCTATCTCGAAGGAGAAGTCTCCCAGCTTTTGAAAGTTATCGAAGCCGCGTCCGAAGGGGATTTCACGGTGGTGTTCGAGACGCGCAGATCGGACGAAATCAGCAGGGTCGGACGCGCGTTGAATCAGATGACATCCGACCTCAAGGTGAAGATAGAACAGATAGAGGCGATGAAGCAGACCGACTCCGAGCAGAAGGAGACGCTCGAAAGGCAGGTTCGCGAGATTCTCGTCACGGTGGCGCAGGCGACGGACGGCGACCTTTCGGTTCAACTGCCTGTCAGGAGCGACGAACAGGGCATAATCGCCGACCTCAAGAAGAATCTCAACCACATGTTCAAGAGGTTGAGACTTCTGGTATCGAAGGTTCGCGAAAGCTCCGCCTCCGTCGACAGCACGTGCGCGAACATCAGGGTCATTACCGAGCAACTTCAGGAAGGCGCTTTGAGACAGGCGGAATCCATAAGAAAGACTTCGCGTTTCGTGGACGATATGGCGGCTTCTGTGGTGGCGGTGGTGACCCGTTCCAAAGATATGCTGAGCCTCTCGGAACGGACCAACGAGGACGCCGCCTCCGGAGGCGACACCACGCGCAAGGCCGTTGCCGGTATGCGGCAGGTCGGCGAGGCGATGGAGGAAATCAATTCGGTCATGCAGGACCTAGAAGTGAGCGCGGACGAAATCGATGAGATAGTTAAAGCTATCGACGAGATTTCCGACCAGACCAACCTGCTCTCTCTTAACGCTTCCATCGAGGCCGCGCGCGCGGGAGATTACGGACGAGGCTTCTCGGTGGTCGCAAAGGAAATCAGTTCGCTGGCGGTGAAAAGCGTCGAGTCCACGCGGGAAATCACCACTATCGTCAGGCGAATACAGGAGCGCGTCAAGAAAGCGAACGAATCGACCGACCGGGCCAGAAACAGGGTTGTCGAAGGAAGCGCATTGTCCGACAGAGCCGGATTGGCGCTCGATAAAATCCTCGAATCCATCAACGGGGTCACTGTTCTTATAAAGCAGACCACTGAATCAATCGAACAGCGCAGAGGCGAGATAAAGCAAGTTGAATCTTCGATGAAAGACATACTGACGTTCTCGGAGGAGACTTCCAACTTGGCGGCCAACGCGGCGGACGCCGTGCAAACCCTCAAAAACCTTTCCGCCGAACTCGACAACTTGGTGAAGAAACTCCAAACCGGAAACTAAAGCTATCTTGATTTGTTTGCGATTTTATTAGACGACACCCGGAATCATTCAACCGTCGCCTTTGTAGGCTTCGCCGGGTTTCTTGATTGAGAAAGCGCATGCGGCCATGCACACAAGCATGGCGGATGCGAAGAGCAAGCCGATTCTGATACTGCCTGTTCTCTGGGCCACTTCCCCTACCCCATAGTTAAAGAGCACATTTCCAAGTCCTGAGAAACCTATGACGATGCCGCTTATCATGCCGAGCCTGTCGGGGAACCTGTTGCCGCCGATAGCCACGGAGGTGGCGAATATGCCGGAGAAGAAAAGACCTGTAAGGCCGATGAAAAAACCGGCGGCGAGTGGGCTTCTCACTAAGAATGCGGTCACTGCCGACGCTGCGGACAGCGCGGTCACTACTCTCAACAAAATGTAGTCGGGAACCACCTTTCCCGCGAAGGTCGCAACGAGTCTGCCGACGGTCATGGTGAACCAGAAGAACGAGAGAACGAAGCTGGGGGTCACCAGTATTCCTATGACGGGCGCTGCTGCGGATTTGAATTGAAGCTCCTGTTCGAAATATCTGACGACCCACGTGTTGATGCCCATCTCGCCGCCGACGTAAAAAGCGACGACGCCTCCGACGAGCAGCACGGTCGGTTTTTTATCATGCCGAACACGTCGCCGAGTTTCACCGCCTGCCCCGCTTCGGCTTCGGGGTACTTCTGAGCTGCGACGATAAGAGCCATCGCGAATGAGAAAGCGCCGATCATGTGGTAAAGGGGCCGCCACGACATGCCTGTTTCAAGCAGATAGCCCGCTATCATCGGCCATGTGAACGCTCCCACGCCGAAAAAAACGTGCAACAGATTGAGAGAGTACACTCGCGTGTCTTTGTGAATGGCGGAAACAAGCGCGTTGACTGAGCTTTCCACCGCGCCGCCGCCGACTCCCATGATAAACATCACAATAAATAGAGCCGTGAGCGACCGGGACAAACCAAACGCGACCAGCATCGCGCCGAGCAAAGATACTCCGGCGACCATAACCGGCTTAAGCCCTATGCGGTCGATGAGATACCCCGCATAGAGGGTTGTGACGATGAATCCTATGAAATGAACTGAAACGAGCGCCCCCATAGCGCGCTCGCCCGCATGGAAATCCGCGTCTATCCCGGCGTTGCACGGACCGATTATGGTGACGGCGAACGCGTATGACATCAGGTAAAAATAACTGGTAAAAGTGAGGGCCTTGATATTCAAATATCCTCCGGCGGCGCCGCGAGCCGCGCCGCCTTTATGCGCCTTCGTCGGATTTCAGTCTTCGGCTTTCATCTGGTCAGGCACACAATAACAGGAATAAGTTTGGCTATGCGCGAGTAAATTCGCAACTTTTTCTTTTCGGGATGGTAAAACCTGTACGCGTCCAGAGCGGCGGGCGCGGCGACCATCGCGTTTACCTGCCATCTGTCCAGCCCCGAACTCTTCTGCAACAACAGCAAATCGCTGTTAGGGTCCGAGTAGCCGTGCGCTATATAGAACACTGGGAGAACTACATTAATAAAGAAAATGCCTTTGGCAAACGGATCGTCATGCTCTATCAGATCGGGCCGCCGCGTAAGGATTATCTCGTTGGCGAAAGTCTGGAACATCACGCCGGAATACGAGAGCAGAGAGTGATCCCGCGCGCCGTTCGATATAGGAGCGCCGTTCTCGTCCGCGTATTCAAGCCCAGCCGAAGTCTCGAACACGTCAAAGTCGTAAACGACGTCCGGAAGCAGCGGCAGAAGCATGTCTTTGCCTGTCCTGTGCGAGAACAGAAGAGATGCGAAAAGCGAAAGCTCAGGGCCTGCGGTGAATGTGCGGGAGTCGTTTCCCTTGAACCGCGCGTTATGTCCGGTCAACGCGGCGCCTGCGAAATGCCCCGCTTCATGAATCGCGATTCCAGCGAACCCTCCCGCCACAAACGACCAGACATCGCTGTCTTTCGTGAGAAGATCGCTTGGCGGAGACGCGGGCCTGCTTATGTTTTTTCTATTTTCGATCCAGTCTGATTCGACGATGAAATCCGAAGCCAATTCGTAAGCCGCAAACTCGGAGGCTCGTTTTTTTGTTCCTTCCGCGCGCCGCCATGCCGAATATATCTCGCTCGGATTGTTTTCGTATTCCGCTTCTTTGTTGAAAAAAGCTTGTCCGCCTGAGACAGCTTCAAGACGGGCTGAAACTGTCACGGAGTTGACGTAAGCGGATGAAATGCCTCCAGCCAGCAAAGCTCCCTTCGTGTTGATTTTCTTCTTGGTCTTAAAGTTTTCGATGGTATAAATGAATTCAATGACATCGCGTTCAGAGAGCGGCGCGGAGTCAGAGGCGTCGACAGTTTCGCAACCGTTCAGTCTCAGGATTTCAGATAGGGCGGCTTGAGCGGCGGACCCGAAACCGGAGCCGGCCTCGTCATTGACCCTAACGACGCAGGTTCTTTTATCTTGAGCCGCTGAACCTTCGATGTCGTTTTGAGCGCATACGGCGAAACTCGCGGCGAACACGGCAAATGACACTGAGAAGAAAATTGAAGTTAAGGCGCGGCGCGCGGTTTTCAAAGCGATAGTTCCAGTTTTTCCCTGATGACCCGCGCTATTGTTTCAACAAGTTTGATTTCGTTTATAAGGTTTTCTTTGGGAGTGGAATCATCGTTGACGTCGCGCTCGAAGCGGTCTAGAGCAGCGCGCAGCCTTTCGAGCGTGTCGATGCCGATCTCAATCTCAATCTCGTCGGCGTTCTTGAGTTTGTCGATTTCGTGCTCATCGACGCGTTTCTGGCGGGAGAAGACGATTATCTCATCGGCGACGCATGCGGGAATGGTTTTGAATTCGCATTTGGAATCGATTTCATCGGGAGCGATCATGGGCGTGTCGCCATGATCCAGAAAGAAGACTTCGATGAGGCGCATCTTCATGCGGATTCTGTCGTCGTCGACGCCGGCAAGAGTGTAGGTGGAATAGCATTCGCCCATGCACTCGAACACTTTGTCGCGGGTAGGGTAAGGCGTTTCATAATTGCAGAACGGGCATTTGACACTTTCGGGCATCAGCCGCCACCTCCGAGAATAGAGAGAGTCGCTCCCGCGACAGAGGCGCGTTGCTCGCCGCGCGCTCGGTCGTCAGCGTCATTATACATTAATGCGGGTCTCTTTGACAAAAAGATTGGCTCCGGCCATAATTTTCGCATGTTATGGGAATATCTGGTCAGATCGATCGACGAAATGTCCTATATGTATATGGGCAAGCAGAAGAACGCCGCCGAGGTGGCGGCTGCTATCGGCAGCCTTGAAGAATACGTCGAGAACGAGAACGCGCGGGAACCTCTCGAATACTTTAAGAATCCCGGTTATGTGCCGGATATGAAGATATCCTCGCCTTCGGCGCGTCGCAACTATAACATTATGCGTTTTCAGTTCGACAGCCCGGTGTACACGAGGCATCGAGCGAACAACATCGTTCACGGGCGGTATTACGAGCGTCATGGTCGGCCCGACCTCCCGATGGTGATACTTCTTCACGGTTGGCGGATGGAGTCTTACCTGCTGTTCGACAGGTATTGCAGATTGCTGGTGCGCGACGGTATCAACTGCGCGATGCCCGACCTGCCCTATCACATGAATCGGACGCCGAGGGACTCTTTCGCTGGCGAACACACGTTCAAAGAAGACGCCATTCACACGATGGAGACGATGCGGCAGTCGCTGTTCGACGTGATGTCGGTGGCAAACTGGGCGAAGAAGAAAAAAGGCGCGCGGCTGGTCGGCGTGATGGGCGTGTCTTTCGGAGGCCTGTTAAGCGGCCTTATGGCGTGCGTAGAGC
>Ga0209311_1002391_pt1 | contig 13589 bp, 13 predicted proteins | sample AD_UKC045_MetaG_FD_184417 | JGI IMG/M metagenome (GOLD analysis project Ga0209311, IMG submission 184417) | Active sludge microbial communities of municipal wastewater-treating anaerobic digesters from USA - AD_UKC045_MetaG (SPAdes) (version 2) | ecosystem: Engineered > Bioreactor > Anaerobic >... | reverse complement strand
CGGCTCCTGCATCATTCCACCGTCATCAACATCCGGGGCAACAGCTACCGCCTTAAGGGAAAACTACCAAAGGAAGGAGAGAAATCCTATGAACAGGGACAGTGATCATGTGGCCTAATTCTCATGCAGATTTTTGGCCTACTTTTTCATGCCCATTGACACGTAAATCTAATGGAATTGAATATCCCATTCTAACAATCTCATCAGCAGCCGGGTTTGTTCTTCAAGAAGAAAAATACAGCAGATTCATGGCAGGAAAGAGTGTGGAAGATTATATCCTTCTTAGACGGGGTGAATTTGCATACAACAAAGGCAATTCTCAACGTTTTCAATTTGGATGCATTTTTAAGCTTAATGATTATGATGAGGCACTGGTCCCACACGTCTATGTTTGTTTTAAATTGCACGATGAGATTGATCCAGTCTACCTCGGCCATGTTTTTGAGTCGGATTATCTTAAACATCAATTGGGAGCCCTAGTAAAAACAGGAGTGAGGAATAACGGGTTATTAAATATCAGGCCAGAAGAATTCATGAGTGTAACTGTACCCATTCCCCCCGCTCAACAACAAGAATTTATAGCCGGAACCCTCAACACAGCCCGCCAGGAAATCGATCTTCTTAAAAGTCAAGCTCAAGCCTATCGCAAACAGAAGCGTGGCCTCATGCAGAAGCTTCTCACCGGCCTGTGGCGGGTAAAGACTGATCTGGAGAATGTTGTGTGAAAAAAAAGAAGAACAGGACCAACACGCTTCCGACCAGGAGCCAGATTCTCCTCTATACCTCCGAAGACGGCAAGCAGAGAATCGAAGTGAGCCTTGATGGCGAGACGGTCTGGCTCACCCAAGCCATGATGGCAGAGCTTTACCAAACTACGCCGCAGAACATCACCATGCATTTGCGTGCGATCTATAAAGAAGGCGAACTCGATGAGATAACAACTTGTAAGGAATACTTACAAGTTCAGCAGGAAGGTAACCGACAGGTAAGCCGCAGCAGGAAGCTGTACAACCTCTCAGCCATACTGGCCGTAGGCTACCGTGTGCGCTCCCACCGCGGCACGCAGTTCCGTCAATGGGCCACGGCCCGCCTGAACGAGTTCCTCGTCAAGGGCTTTGTGCTCGACGACGAGCGGCTCAAGGAGGGCAGACACCTCGGAGTCGATTATTTCGACGAACTGCTGGAACGGATCCGGGACATCCGTGCCAGCGAAAAGCGCTTCTACCAGAAGATCCGGGATATTTACAAACTAGCCATTGACTATGACCCCAAGGCGGAAGAGACCCTGGAGTTCTTCAGTATAGTCCAGAACAAGCTGCATTTCGCCATCTCAGGCAAGACAGCCGCAGAACTCATCGCCGAAAGGGCCGATGCATCTAAGCCCAATATGGGCCTTACCTCATGGAAAGGGTCCAAAGTGCGAAGGCATGATGTGACCATCGCCAAGAACTATCTCAACAAAGACGAATTGGACAAACTCAACCGGATCGTGGTCATGTACCTGGATTACGCCGAAGACCTTGCCCTGAGGCGCAAACAGATCTTCATGAAAGACTGGCGAGAGAAGCTGGATGCTTTTCTTCAGTTTAATGAGCGCGATATCCTCCAAAATGCCGGAATGGTCAGCAAGGCCGTGGCCGACCGGCTTGCGCTCGAACAGTATGAGAAATTCAATGCACACCGGCTCGCTATTGAAGAAGAGACCGAGGCACTGGAAGACGATGCGGAGTTGAAGCGGATCACTCACGCAATAGATGAAAAGAAGAGAGGTGAATAGGATGCCAGGATTCCGCTTCAATGAAAAATACCTCTCTCAGATCCCAGCTCTCCAGCTTCTCATCAACCTCGGCTATGAGTACATTCCCCCAGAGCAAGTCATAAAAGAACGCCAAGGTAAAACCTCAAACGTTCTCCTTGAGAATATCCTCAGTACCCAGCTCAGAAAGATCAACCACATCCAGTACAAGGGCCGGGTGTATTTCTACAGTGAAGAGAACATCCAGTCCGCCATCCAGGTTCTGAAGAACGTCAAGTACGACGGACTGCTCAGGACCAATGAGTCTCTGTATGACCTCATGACCCTGGGCACAGCACTTGAACAGACCATCGAGGGAGACTCCAAGAGTTACAACCTGAGGTATATTGACTGGAACAACTGGAAGAACAATATCTTTCATGTAACGGCAGAATTTAGTGTTGAGAAAACTCGCAGCACTGAATCGACTCGGCCGGACATTGTGCTTTTTGTTAACGGTATTCCTTTCGCAGTGATTGAGTGCAAGTCGCCCAAGGAGGATCTGGAGCAGGCAGTTTCCCAGATGATTCGCAACCAGCGGGACGAGTTCATCCCCAGGCTCTTCACCTTTGTCCAGATCGTCATGGGAATTAATAAGAATGAAGCAAAGTTTGCTACAGTAGGCACCTCCTCCAAATTCTGGTCTGTCTGGCACGAGCTTCATGACAAGGAAGAAGATGTCCGGCCCTATATTCTGAAAAAGATAGCTGATGAGGAGAAAAGCAACCTCTTCTCCGGCGATTTCGCCCATAGCCGTGCATACTTCGAAGAGATGGAAGAACAGGGGCAACGGGAGACCACCGCGCAGGACCAGGCTCTCTACAGTCTGGCCAGACCCGAACGGCTGCTGGAGATGGCATACAAGTATGTTGTCTTCGATGCGGGTATAAAGAAAATCGCACGCTACCAGCAGTATTTCGTGGTCAAGAACATCCTGGAGCGGATCAAGACCTTTGATGACAACGGGAAACGCAAGGGCGGCATCGTGTGGCATACCCAGGGATCAGGCAAGTCGCTGACCATGATCATGCTCACCCGCGCCCTGGCCCTGGACCCTGACATCACCCTGCCCCGGATCATCCTCGTAACCGACCGGGTCAACCTTGACAAGCAGCTCGGTAATACCTTTGCCGCCTGCGGCCTTGATCCGAAACGTGCCCGGACAGGACGAGACCTTCTGGAACTCGTGGGAGAGAAACGTGCGGCCATTGTAACCACCCTGGTGCATAAGTTCGCCAAGGCCATGAAGGTGAAACGATTCAAGGATGATTCTCCCAATATCTTCATGCTCGTTGACGAAGGTCACCGGACCCAATATGGCTCATTTGCAGCGCGCATGAGGCAGATGTTTCCCAATGCCTGTTATTTGGGTTTCACCGGAACACCCCTGATGAGAGAGGAGAAGAACAGCTTTGCCAAGTTCGGGGGACTCATCAGGCCTTCATATTCCATATCTCAGGCGGTCAAGGATGGTGCAGTAGTGCCTTTGCTTTATGAAGGCCGTCATGTGGAAATGGAACAGAACAAGGAGGCCATCGACCTCTGGTTCGATCGTCACACCCATGGGCTAAACGATTCCCAGAAGGCAGATCTCAAGAGAAAATACTCACGGGCAGAGATGTTGAGCAAGACGGACCAGGTTGTATACATGCGTGCCTTTGATATCAGTGAGCATTACCGTGAGAATTGGCAGGGCACGGGATTTAAGGCACAATTGGTGGCCCCAAGCAAGTTGACCGCACTGAAGTACCATGAATACTTGAATGAGTTAGGCTATGTCTCTTCTGAGGTGGTCATTTCTGGGCCGGACAACAGGGAAGGGTACGAAGATGTGGACGATGAACCCAAAGATGAGGTCGTTGCATTCTGGAAAAAGATGATGAAAAGGTTCGGGTCCGAAGAGGAGTACAACAAGCAGATCATTAATCAGTTCAAGTATGGAGACCATCCGGAAATTCTCATTGTAGTGAGTAAGCTCATCACCGGATTCGACGCCCCGAGAAATACCGTGCTCTATCTAACAAGCAGTCTGCAGGATCACACCCTTCTTCAGGCTATTGCAAGGGTCAACCGCCTCTTTGCTGACGATGAGACAGGAGCGTCTAAGGAATTCGGATTCATCATAGACTATGTCAGTGTACTTGGCGCTCTGGACAAGGCCCTTAACATGTACAAGGCCTTGGAAGATTTCGATGAAGAGGACCTGATAGGTACGCTAAGCTCCATTCATGAAGAGATACAGAAACTGCCCCAGCGTCATTCGGATATGTGTGACCTCTTTAAGGAGATCAAGAACACCTATGATGAAGAGGAATATGAACGGCTACTGGCTGATGATGATATCCGCGAGGAGTTCTATGAACTGCTCTCCCTCTACAGTAAGACCCTTTCCATGGCTCTGTCATCCGATGACTTCATTGCAGGAACACCAGAACAGAAACTCGAGCAGTATAAGAGTGACTTGAAGCGATTTCTGGACCTGAAAAAATCTGTGAAACTCCGGTATGCCGATGCCGTGGACTATAGAGATTATGAACCCAAGATTAAGAAGCTCTTGGATACTTATGTTACAGCCAGCGAGGTCATTCGATTGAATGAGCCGGTGAATATCTTTGATGAGGAAAAGTTCCTCATGGTCAGGGAGGAGCACGCAGGTTATGGATCAAAATCCACTGCCTCAACAGCAGATTCCATTGCACATGCCACAAAAAGATATGTGACGGAGAACATGGAACAGGACCCTGCTTTCTATCTGAAATTCTCCAAACTGATCCAGCAGGCAATAGATGATTTCAGGGCCAAGAGAATATCTGATCTGGAATATCTTAGCCGTGTTCATGAATATAAAGACAAGGTCGTAAATCGAGTTCATGACGAAGCCCCTGAGGTTCTCAAGGGGGATGATGATGCCATGGCACTGTATGGTGTTTTGAAACCTTATTTTGAGACGTACCACCTTGATGAAAATACATTGGATAAAATAGTTTCCGATACGGCATTGAAGATCTTGAAGATCATAAACAACCATCGGAAAGTTCACTTCTGGGATGATCCCGATGCTCAAAAACGTGCTGCCGATGATATCGATGACTACCTCTATGATGTGATCAAGGGAACCCATGGCATCAATCTCAGCCTGGAGGTTATGGACGAGATCATCGAGGACTCCTTGAAGCTGGTAAAGAGCAGGATGCCCGCATGAAAGGCATCCCTGTCTTGATTCTTTATGGAAATAATTCCATGCAAGCCGAAGTGATCTACTCGAAACGAAAGACCCTGGAGATTGCTGTTCACCCAGATAAACGGGTCATTGTCAGGGCACCGAACGGGACGAGTTCAGATATCATCAAGGGCATGATGAAGAAACGCAGCCGCTGGATCCAGAGGCAGATGGATTATTTCAGTAAGTTTGAGCCGCGGACCACTAATCGGAAGTACTTGAGCGGAGAAACCCACCTGTACCTTGGCCGCCAATACAGGCTCAAAGTTAATATTGGTGAAAAGGATGAGGTGAAGCTCACCAGAGGATTTCTCCATGTCTGTTCCCGCAGTGGAAGAGACCAGAAGAAGATAAGGCTAATACTGGATGCATGGTATAAAGCAAGGGCAAAGATCAAGTTTACTGAAAGCCTGAAGAAGTGCTTCCCAAAATTCAAAGCATGGGATCATGAATATCCACAGATCAATATACGCAGAATGAAGTCCCGATGGGGAAGCCTGTCATCAAGAGGTGTTATAACCCTTAATGTCGACCTCATCAGGGCGCCGAGCGAGTGTATTGATTATGTCATTACCCACGAGCTGTGCCACCAAGAACATAAAAAACATGGCTCAGATTTCTATAAACTGCTTGAGAAGATGATGCCTGATTGGGAGAGACGGAAACATACGTTAGAGATAACAACAGCATGAGTTCTGAGGGTGTCAGATCTTTAGTGTAAGCAGCTGAACTAGCTACGATCTGATCTGACATGGTTGATTGGTTAGCGCTCTACTATCTCCTGGGGAAAAGCTATCTCTCATAATTCGAACCGCACCTGCGTAAAAATTTCCCCTGGTTGTCTTTCTACTATAATTGTCCTTTTTTGAGGATCGCAGATGTATGTCAGGTAGCAGTTAAGCTTGGGATTGCTCAAGATTGATGGTGCGAAAGCAATGAGGTTTGTACCATGGTAGCGTGCGGATGGTGCCAGGAACCCTGGATGTCCTTCGTTGTATAGGCGTTCTCCGACCTGATGTGTAAAACTATAGTCATTGGATACAAGATCCGGGTAATCTTTCTCTTTCCCCCTGAGATCTATGAGAATGGCTCTACATTGGACGAGATAAACAGCCCTCTCGCGATAAACAGGGCTCCTGGTTCCCTCGACACGAAGTTCCTCTGTCAACATATGGTATGCTGTTTCATGGATAGTTGTTTCAAGATCGAGCGAAGCATACCAAACCCCGAAGGCGCCATTGCCATAACGGGTAATGAGGTATGGCTCTGCCATAAACGGATAATCGATTGCTGTTGTGTAGTGAAACCCTCTCGAGATAATCCCCGGGGGGATCGTCGATTTGACCTTCATCTCGACTGTTCTGGCAACATTGCTCAAGAACTCATGACCATCGGAAAGATCATCGAAGAGATCTTCGGATTCCCTCAGAGAAGTGATGTTCCGGAAGACATCATCATTAAAGTCAGCAGTTTTATCAAACAGGGATTGCACAGTCACCTTCCCCTTACAAAATCAAGGTATCTGGCCACCCTGTAGATGCCGATGATGCCCTGTTCCTTCATGACATCAAGTGGAGTCAGGTTATCGAAAGCTGTATTCCTGAGTTTCACCCAACCATACAAAAGCTCTTTGTTGCGAGGGTAAAGAAGTCGAAGAGCTTTATGTATTGCGAACAGCCATCCTACTCTGTCAAGAACATCCCGGTTGGCTGTAAATGCATTTCCTTTCTTATACTTGGTTAAAAGTGCGCGACTTTTGTCACTCAAACCAAGCAGATTGAGCTGGTCGGCCGTAGGGATGCCCCAGTGCTGAAAGAGACGCATAATCATCTTGGCCATCCCTGCTCGCGCTTCCGGTGTTGTCAGATCGATATTTTCAAAATGATCCTGATCAAAAGCAATAGCCATGGTAAGCACCTCCTTCCCCTATGGTTTATATATAAACATTATTTGTTTATATTTCAACATCGGATTCAAGAAAAAAACTTGAGAGGGAATATAGCGGTCCATGAATGGACTGTACCAGTAACTTCACGAGAATTAACGGAAGGTATTTCAATAAGGTATGTCTCATCGGCCAGCATTATCCCCATATGGTTTTTCATCACCATGATAGTTTTCAACAATTGCTGAAAATAGCTATATAAGTGAAAACAATCTTGACACAGTGATGGGTTCATTATTGGCGGGTGGGTACCTGAGCTCATTATCCCACAAGGACAGAGGCCTCATGTGGGCAGCATCGATGTTCGCTTCTGAGAATGATATTGGCCCCAGGTTCGTTTCGGATTTTGAATAAGCCGATGATCCGGACGAGATCGAACGGATCAGGGCGGGATGCTTTAGAGCGTGTACATGCCTTCTTGGAAAAGCTGGGGTATTGATCCTCTATCTTGTGAGTTGAGTGAATTTGATGCCAGACCGGATTGTGACAATGTTTCAAAAGAGTCAGAGTGCATGCATTGTACACAGCCTGAATCTAAAAGGATCCATAATCATGCACCGCATTAACAGGCATCATACGACTCATTTATGATCCGGATCGTAACACATAAGACTTGCTTCGCATCAGTGCGAACAAAGAGTTGAGCTATTCATGCTCTTTCTGAGAGATCTTTTCTCTCGCCCCTGAAGTATTGTCAGGGATAGGGACATTCAACCCAGCGGTAGCAGCTCCGCCCGTATCATCAAGCCCCTGTGACTGCTCTTCAAATGAGCTACATCACATATTTCCGGGTGCTCCAGAGGCCCAGAAGCACATCCCGAAAAAACCCGTCCAGGTGGGTTATGCCTGTCTCTAAGCCAGCGGCTTAGAGCCCATGTGAAGAAAAGAAATAATTGAAGATATTATAACCAGTTGGTAGATATATGTCAAACCAGACTGGTTTTGTTCAGCGTGTTCAATAGGCCTCAAATCCAGGCTGGAAGCTGATCAATGTGCTATTGAATATCAAGAATTGGACGGCTTAATGAACAGGTTCATTCAACGCTTTCATTGCACACACTTGATGATTCATTGTGTTCCCTGGGGTTGAACGCATGATTTTTTAGGTTCTGAGTATGAAATATTTGACCTTACATGGTTACCAGGCTAGATTCAATCAATGTCAATCATTGCTGAATGCCCTTTCTGTCGACTTCAACAGTCTTCCAAGAACGATAAGTGTCCTCGATGCCAGGCGAACCTGAAAAGTCAGATTCGAAACCAGAAGGTAAAGTTCTACATAAAATATCGGGTCAATGGCAGACAGGTCAAAGAACTGGTAGGCACCTCCATCGATGAGGCAAAGGATGCTGATGGCAAGAGGAGATCACAGAAGCGAGAGGGTAGGATCTTTGAGATAATTCCAGATCAGAAGTTGACCTTCACGGATCTTAAGGAGTGGTACCTCAACCTCGAATCAACGACAAACCTCAGGTCATATGAACGTATCGAAGACTGCTTGGATAATTTTTCTGCAGTATTCGGAGAGATGCTCGTAGGGGCGATAAAGCCCAGTGACCTTGAATCGTATCAAGTGAAGCGAGAAAAGCAGAAGGCATCTCCAGCAACCATCGATATGGAGCTCACCATCGCGAAAACCATGGTCAACAAGGCCCTTGAAAATGATCTGGTGAGCGGGCGGACGATAAAGGCATTCAAGTCCATCAAGCGTAAATTAAGGAGAGGAGGCAATGCGCGGGATAGACTTCTGAGTATCGGAGAGTATGTAGGATTACTTGGCGTTGCTCCTGCATATCTAAAAAACATCCTTATCATTGCAATGAACACAGGTCTTAGAAAGGGTGAGATACTTAGCCTTCAATGGGAACATATCGATTTGAGGGGTGGCTTCATCAGGCTTACAGGCAATGAAACCAAGGAGAAGCAACAAAAGCGCATACCGATAAACACCAACGTAAAAACTGTCTTGGAAAGCATTCCTCAATCATCCAAGCATGACCACATTATTTCTTACCATGGGAAACCGATAGCTGCAGGACTCAGGAAATCGATGATGGCAGCGTGCAAGGCAATAGGCATAACCTATGGAATGGACAAACCGGGCGGCTTGAGGTTCCATGACCTGAGGACCTCCGTGAAGACCTATATGCTGAAGGCGGGAATTGACAAGGCAATCCGTGACACCATCCTGGGGCATAGTCTCGAGGGTATGGATATGTATTACATCAAACCCACTGATCAGGACCTCCATGATGCAATGGTCCGCTATACGAAATGGTTGGACGAGCAGGTGAGATTGGCCAAAGCCAAGGCCAAGGGGAAAAAAGGTACTCAAAGTGGTACTCATATAAACTAGATCCGATCTGATCCGACAGATAGCAAAAGCTGGCTCCCTGAGGCGTCAGATCAGAGCTGGTTCCATTCTTTTACAGGCAGCTCTAATCGTCTTTGACATCATAGTAGGTAAGGTGATCTTCGTTTAACGGATCTATTCTGTCAGCATATTCCTGGATCCAGTTGATCCATTTTTCGATTTTACTGCCTTGTGGGATCTCGCCGATACAATTGATACAAGCCTGCTTCCATAGGTCTAAAAATTCACGTATTTCTTTGCTTTTTCTAAATAAATCCAGCTGTTCGTCTAGGTGCTGTATTTTCTGTTCATCCTTCATTTGGCGGATGCTTTCTTCAATTCCCCTTTGCCTCTCTTCTTCCCACTCGCGTTCGCGCTTTTCATTTTCAAGCCTCCAGTTCTTTTTGGCAAGTGCAGCATTATTGAGTCCGATAATGAAGGAGTTCAAACAGTCTTCAATTCGTTTTCTCTTGCCATCTCCCCATGTTTTTCGTGTGCCATACAGGCATGATTCCAAGATCTGCAGCGAGAGCCGGCCTGATGTTTTGTAAAAATACTCAGGGAAGTAATACATCCAGGGCTTTTTCTCTTTTTCCTTTTTCTGTTGAGGGGTTAGCTCCTTTACATGCCGGGTATAGGATTCAGAGATCGAGAATTGAATATCCTCATCCATGATGATGACACTGGTTTTATTCTCGTCATCTGATACTGCCACTTTATATCCTCTGGATTCATACGCCTTCAGCAATGTATCCATTATGAGTAATGACCGGGAGACATTCTGAGGGGATACATAAAGATCCAGGCATTTCTTGGCACGAGGCCTTACCAAACCTTTTATATCCGGTTTTGCATTTTTTAAGCTCTGTTCGGTCTTTCTGACAAAAGGATGGGGAGAGATTAAACTCCCAGGTACTCTAATCACATGTTCTTGGCTTTTCTCGTGCTCAATAAGGGTCCCGATCTCGCTATCCTGATGGTTGTCCTTGGGGGTTTCCCGATGGGTATGTTTGAAGATTGTATGTGATGTAAAACGATGGTCTTTCGGTAAAGTGGGTAATGGTGCCTGGTCCACTTTCGCGCCGCTCCTCTTCTTCTGCCAGTATCCAATCTTGGGAACAGGCACGAGTAACTTCTTGCAGATTTTTCTCAGGGCTACATCTGAGATGCCATAATCTTTTGCAAGAATGATCATCGGTGTAGACCAAACCTTGTTGTACAGCTCATCACGGGTAATGACGATTGGCTTTTGTTCCACGATGTCCTCTCTTTGAATAAGGGGTCTTATAGTTTGGTATGTATCAACTCAGGCAGTAAACCAGTAACATCGAAACAGGGAGTCATGAATTGTGATGAATTGACAGGGACGAAAAAGCAAAAGGTACTCAAAGCGGTACTCATGGACCCTCAGGTAAAGTTGCTTGGGTTATAACTGCTTGATTTAACAGTGCCCCCGGCAAGGATCGAACTTGCGACACCAGGATTAGGAATCCTTGTACATATAAATCACGTTAAAACACTTGTCGTCATTAATCCTTGACATATAAAAGAATTAGTATCACATTTCAATCATGATGCCAAACACCAAATCATATTATTTCACTCTTAAAAGGGGGACAAAAGGGGGACAGTATGGCTCAATGGCATAATGCAGGATATAAAGGCATCAGATACAGAGAGCATCCAACAAGGAAACATAAGGTTAATCAACCAGATAGATATTATGTCCTTAGGTATAGGGTAGGAGGCAAACGCCATGAAGAACCTCTAGGCTGGGCCTCAGAAGGATGGACTCTCCAAAAAGCAATTGTTGAACTGTCTAAGCTAAAGCAGAATCAAAAGCTTGCTGAAGGGCCACAGACCCTTAAGGAGAAGCGAGAGAAAGATAAAGCCCGTCGAGAGGCTGAAGAGAAAGAAAAGTCCAAAGAAAAAAAAGACAACACGGCCTTTGAGGTTTTCTGGGAGAACTTCTATTACCCTCAAGCACAGCATGATAAAAAACCTAAATCCATCGAACGTGAACGATATCTATTCAAGCTTTGGATAGCTCCTGTAATTGGAAAAATCCCCTTGAAGAAAATTAGTCCTCTGGATATCGAGAAGTTAAAAAGCGAGATGAAATCAGCGAAACAATCCCCTCGAAGCATCCAGTATGCCCTTGCTGTTACCCGGCAAGTATTCAATCAGGCACGAAGAATCGAATACTATGAAGGAGATCCTCCGACATCAAAGGTAAAATGGCCAAGAGTGAACAATGCGAGGCTTAGGCATATTACAAATGAAGAAGCCAAGAAAATTCTTGATGCCCTAAAAATGAAGAGTCCTCTAGTATATGAGGTTAGCCTTATTTCTCTTCATTGTGGACTCAGATTTGAAGAGATTGCTTCTCTTGAATGGCAAGATGTTAATCTCGATGAAAACCATCTAGTTTTGCGAGATCCCAAGAATAAATCTAGCCGTATAGCTCCAATTACACCAATGGTTAAGGACATGTTCAAGCAAAAAGGTAGAGGAAAACCAAGTGATTTAATATTCTTATCTACGAAGAAGGGTAAGTTATCTAGGATATCCCGTACTTTTGATCGAGTTGTTGATGGCCTAGGCCTCAATGATGGCATAACAGATCGTAGAAACAGACTTACCTTTCATTCTTTGAGGCATTCATTCGCATCCTTTCTTGGAATGGGAGGGGCCTCTCCGATTGAAATAAAAGAAGCTTTGGGCCACAAGAGCGTGCATATGGCTATGAGGTATTCACACTTGTCGCCTACAGCATTAATGAAAATACCAGGAATTATTGAAGGATCATTGAAGCTTCAAAATGTTAAGGAGGCGAAGTAAACAGGTTAGAATTCACCTTGGGTGCTTCTATGCTTCATTGCTTGTGCCCAGCGGTGAAAGCCTTTACACAGTGAAAGAGCTTCTTAGACATAGCACTCTAAGTATGACGGAGAGGTATTCACATCTTGGAGCGGATACCCTTCAAAATGCTGTTAAGGGTTTAGAGGATAAATTATTAGGGTAAGTTCCTTTTTTTCTCCAAGGTAGCAAAGTTTAAAGTGTTGCCATTGGACAATAGTTTCCGGCTCCGGAAGGTTGGAGGGACGATATTGGGGATGGTGAAGTAGGAAGAGACAGGGAGCCAACTTGCACAGGGATGGTGTGGGCTGGCTCTCTTTGTTCCATATGTATACAGACCTCAAAAATCCTTCACCACCTGAAGCTTCCTTGCGCTACAACCTTAAGAAGAATTCCATCCAGGAGTTACACATTTAGCAAAAATAAAGCTAGAATCAGATGTATATCGGTATGGAGCAATTTGCCACCAAAGAGCAAGCAGCCAAGGTCTCTTAACTAGTTCATGCGGTATAATTGTACCAAGAGATTGTATGGCGTCATACTTAAGGTCTGTCCAATTATATGTAGATGGGTAAATTTTGGTTTGATCAATCCCATCCTTGATTTTTAAAGTGCAATATTCCCACTTGTGGTCAGGCAAACATACCCTATGGGAAAGTTTTGTGTAGTCTGGCCAAAGTGCCTTACAAGTTTGCTTAAGATTGAAACGTACTAGCAGGTGCATTAGAGGCTCTGCTGTGTAGGAACTTCCTGTAGAGATCTCTTGATCAGAATCATAGGCTTCTCCATGCATGATTGTACGCATGTTGTGTCGTATGATCTCTTCATAAGAAAGATATGGACTTGCTAATGGGTATTTGTTGTTATGTTGATTCCTAGTCACGACAGCCTTGGTAAGGGAAAATAATTGTTGATCAGGTCGAGTTGATGGGTCATGTTTTCTTAACCATAATAGCCATGGGACCAAACTAGCAATTGCACCCTCACCCCACAACTCAATATTCTTCTGAGGATGTAACAACCATTCCTTCAGTTTTGTCCGAGAGTCTTCTGTTAAGAAGGGATTAGCATCATCCTGTAATGACATACAGCTAAATAACCCCAAGAGTGTTGTATATCGCCATCCATACACTTCTGGGTCTGAGAGACTATCTCCTTCAACTAAATGTCCTCTTTCAACAATATCATTCAATAATTGTGATAAAGAATCGGAAATTACTGCCTCAGGTTCCGTCTCTATAGTTCTGTAAAAAGGTGGAACGAGCCAAGGGCAACTCCGATAATAGGCGTAGCGACCAAACTAACGCTTATGGGGAGGTGCGAATGGCTCGTGGTGATGATGTTAAGGGGTTATTGGGCATTTGGCAAGAGGCGACCGGCGAGGGAGAGGACGGCCTGTTGAAACTAATGCAGCATG
>Ga0209311_1002380_pt1 | contig 13636 bp, 9 predicted proteins | sample AD_UKC045_MetaG_FD_184417 | JGI IMG/M metagenome (GOLD analysis project Ga0209311, IMG submission 184417) | Active sludge microbial communities of municipal wastewater-treating anaerobic digesters from USA - AD_UKC045_MetaG (SPAdes) (version 2) | ecosystem: Engineered > Bioreactor > Anaerobic >... | reverse complement strand
TTTAATGGAATTGGCATTATTGTAGTATCAAAAATATTCTTGCAATTTCAGCAAAAATATTTTTGATACTATTAATAGCTTTTCCGGTTTATCCGGTTTATCCGGCTTATGCGAATAAGAATGTTCGAGAGAAAATTCAATAGTTTTTTTCTTGATTTCAAGATTATCAAGTTTATTAAATTTATTGGAACAATTTCTGACTGCGCTTCAAAAAAATCAACTTCAAAAATATCACTTGTTTTTTTTTAAAATCAAGTATAAAATAAAAAGGTTTAAAAAATTGAGCGCAATTAAAAAACAAAAAAATCAGGAGGCGCCGGATAATGAATAAAAAAGTTATAATAATCGAAGACGATGTGGATTTATTGGAGACGGTAAAGGTTCGTTTGGAGAAAGAAGGATTTAAAGTATTAGGAGGCAGCACCGGAATAGAAGTAGTGAACGATATAGTAAATGAAAAACCCGGATTGATACTGCTTGATTTAAATCTGCCTGATTTAGACGGAGACATTGTAGCTCAGGTATTTCAGAAAAAAGATATAATCGAAGGCGTTCCAATAATCATAATGTCGGCGAAAGAAGAATCTGAAATAAAATCGGCTGTTGCAAAAATAAGAGCCGTAGATTATTTAAAGAAACCGTTTGATTATAATATATTGATACAGAAAGTAAAGGCAAACATCAAATAAAGCTGAATTGAATTCAGGAGGGACGAAAATTATATGGAAGGCGGAATTCAACCAATAAAGAAGCCTGACGGAACCCCGTTTAAATTTCTTGTTACAGACGATTCTCAATTTATGAGAAAACAGGTGGTAAGAATAGTTCAGCAGATAGGCGGAGAGGTAGCGGCCGAAGCGGAAAACGGCGAGCAGGCGGTCGAAATGTATCAGACGCATCAGCCTGATTTAGTGACGATGGATATTACAATGCCGATTTTAAACGGCGTAGAAGCTTTAAGAAAGATTATCGAAATTGATAAGAACGCATTGGTGGTAATGGTTACCGCAATCGGTCATGAAACAATAGTAAAACAGGCGATAATGCTCGGTTCAAAACATTTTGTGGTAAAACCGTTCAAACCAACCGACGTTTCTCAAACCCTTATAGCAATTTTAAAAAAATACGCAGGCGGAGTGCAATAAAAAACGGGGGGGATATCGACGCCCCTGTTTTTTATTGAGAATCATAATGTGAAATTATGATAAAACCCATAAAAAAACAAAGCGTAGACGAATCAATTGAGCGATTAATTAATTTATATCCGGTTCCAATATGTTTAATAGAAAGCAAAGGCGGAGGGAAATATTCCATACCGGCGTCTAACGCCAGATTTGCCGAGCTTTTATCAAGCGTTAAAAGCAAAACATTCAATCAATTCATTTCGCGTTCAAAAAAATCATTCGAAAATTTTTTTTATCTTCTTGAATTAAGAAAAAGGGTTGAAAATTTTCTTATTAAAATCCGTAAAAACAAAGAGACGCTGTATTTAAATCTGACCGCGATTATATTTTCAGACAATCCGCTAAGAATATTTATACATTTTGAGGATATAACCGAGAGAGTCGTAGTTCAAAAAAAAATGAACGTAATGGCGGACGTATTTAATTTCTTCAGCAATGGAGTATTAATATTCGCGAAACAAAACAACGCGCTTGAATTAATAGAAACGAATAAATCATTTGAAGATATAACGGGTTATTCTTTTAGAGAAATCAAGGGCTGCGGTTTATACAAGCTTCCGATATGGATGTATTTAAAGGATTTGAGAATCATAATAAAAACCATCGAGACAAACGCGGATAAGAATTCGGTCAAAGACGCGGTAATAAAAATCAGGCATAAAAACGGAAGAATAATAAAAGCGGGATTGATAGTAAACGCTTTTAAAGATATGTCAAACAAAATCATAAGATTAAATATAATGTTAAGCGATATAACCGACAGATTAAATTTTCAGCATCAGATACAAATGAAAACGCGTCAGCTTGAAGAGGACAACAAAATAATAAGAAACATCACGCATACGATAACCCATAAATTCAGCAATTATTTATCTCCCATAATCACATACGCAAACCTTTGGATAGACAGAATACAGAGAAACAAATTGAATACGGACGATTTATTGAAATCATTTTTAACGATAAGAAAAATACTCGAAGAATTAAACGTATTTATAGACAACAGCATAAAATTATCAAGATACGAAGCGCGAATAATCGACGCTCAAGAAGTAATGATAAAAACTTTTTTTACAAACGTAACGGCTTTATACAAGGACATATCGGAAAAAAAGAAGATACGTTTTAAAATATCCATTCCGGAAAGCTTAAAAATTTACGGCAACGGTTTTTTAATCAACGAAGTCATAGACAATTTGATAAATAACGCGGTAAAATATTCGCCTGAAAACACCGAAATAAAATGCGGATATAAAGCTTTAAAAAACGGATTTATATGGTTTTCAGTTGAAAGCGGAGGTTCGCCAATACCGTCTCAATACAGAAAGATGATATTCAAACCGTATTACAGAATATCGAGTATTTTTGATCAGCCGGGAGACGGACTCGGGTTGGCGATATGTTATAACATAATAACTCATCATAACGGAAAAATAGGAGTGATTCCTAAAAAAAGCAGCGGAAATATTTTTTATTTCACGCTGCCGTCAAAACCGGAATTCATTGGAGACAAGGAGAAAAGGAGAATATGACATTAATATCGAACGAATTAAAATCAATAGAGATTTCATTGAGAGAACTAATTGAAATCATAGAAAAATACGGAATAGAAAAAATAGGAAACATCCGGTTGGCTTCGGACATAGTAGAAAACGGAAAAGTATATACTGTAAAGGGTTCGGATTTGTCGAATCCCGCCGTTCAGAAAAAATTCATAGACAAAGGCGTCGAATACGTCAATATAGAAATCACGCCAAAGGTTGTCGAAAACATTATAGAGAAACATCCGGAGAGATATTCGGATAAAAATCTTGACGCGAATGTTCAGACTCTGCCAAAGGAAGAATTGCGGAATCATTCTTATATACGCGAAAACGTCGCTGACGAGCGAGGCAAAATAATTGTAAAAAAGTGGACGCAACTTAAATCCGACCATATAAATTTGATAAAAAAATTCGGAACTAAAAACGAATACGAAGTATATGAATCGACGGAAACCGGATCTGCGGAAGATATTGAGAGACTTGAAGAAAACTCAAAGCCAAATATTTTAATAATAGACGATCAGGTTTATGTTACAGACAGTTTAAAAATGGCGCTTGAAGATTATAATTTCAACGTAACCGCAATCAACGACAATACGGATATAATAAGCAAAATAAGAAACTCGCCTCCGGATATAATTTTGCTTGATATAAATATGCCGGTTATGAACGGATTTGAATTGCTTGAACAGATGAAACTGTTTGGAACTCTGAGAAATATTCCGGTTATAATGATAACCGCCCGCAACGTTAAATCCGATATTTTAAAAGCAATCAATCTTGGAGCGTCGGATTATATAGTCAAACCTTTCAATTATAAGAATATAATAAAAAAAATCGCCAAATATCTTCCGGAAAACAAAAAAAATATTGATTTTAATGAAATAGATGTTAATATTAAAGACAAACCAAAAGACGAAAACTTAACTGAAAAATTAAACGATTTACTCGGAAAAATTTAGATTAAAATGAAAGTAACAATAGACGCGGACGCTTGTCCCGTAAAAGATATAGCGGTCGGAATATGCAAAGAACGTTCGGTTAGAGTAGTTCTGGTTTTTGACGAAAGCCATATTTTTAAAGACGAATACGCGGAACTCATTCAAGTCGACACCGGAAAAAATTCGGTAGATATCACGATAGAGTCGCTGATTGAAGAAAACGATATTCTTATAACGCAGGATTTGGAACTCGCCGACCTTTGTTTAAAAAAGCGAGCAAAGGTTATAAATTCGCTCGGCGAAATATATTCGGAATATTCAATACAGTATTTTATACTTGAGAAAGAACATCAAGAAAAATTACGGCGAAGCGGCCGGCGCGGGAGAAACCCAAAAAAACGAAAATCCAGAAACGACGAAACTTTTAAAAGGAGATTTATTGAATTGCTGGAAAATTCCAAAATATGAAAACAGTAATAAAGACATTGTCAATATTTATATTATCGGGGATATTATTCTGGACAATTGAATCTGCGGTAGATTCCATATTTTTTTACGATTTATCGTTTTTTGATTTGATTAGTTTGAGCGGCGTTTCATCTCACGAAATATATACGAGATTGTTAGTTGTCTTAATTCTTTTTGTATTGGGAATTATATTATCGGTTTTATTTTTAAGATTAAAACATACAAATATAAAATTGAAAACAACGATTCTGGAAATGCAGGAAGTCAACCGGCGGCTTGAAAACAACGAAATGGAATTAAAAGCGTCCAATCAACAATTAAGGGCGATAAACCAGCAATTATACAGTTCCGAACAACAATTAAGAGCGTCGGAGCAGCAGCAATTCGCGGTAAACCAGCAATTAAGAGCTATTGAACAGGATTTAAGAAACGAAATAGAAAAGCATATTGTTTCGCGGAAAAATCTTGAAATAAGCGAACGAAGATATCAAATGATGTTTAATCAGATGACAAACGGAGTCGCGGTGTATGAAGCGGCGGACGGCGGAAAAGATTTCATTATTAAAGGATTTAACGCAGCCGCGGAAAAGATAGAAAAAGCGAGTAAAGAAGAAGTTATAGACCGCAGCGTTTTAGAGGTATTTCCCGGAGTAATAGAATTCGGGATTTTCGACGCTTTTAAGAGAGTATATAAAACCGGAAAGCCGGAATATATTCCGGTTAAACAATACAGGGACGAGCGTCTTTCAGGATGGAGAGAAAATTATATTTACAAACTTCAGACAGGCGAGATAGTGGCAATATACGAAGACGCGACGGAAAAAAAGATAACCGAACAATATGAATCGGCGACAAAACAGATTCTGGAGATGTTGAACGAACCCGGCGATTTTACAAAAATAATTGAAAATATATTGGAACTGATAAAGAAGGAATATTCAATCGACGCAATAGGAATCAGATTGCGGAGGGAAACGGATTATCCGTATATCTGGCATTCCGGATTTCCCAAAGAATTCATTAATTCGGAAAAAAGCATAATAAGCGTTTTTCCAGATTGCGATAATTCGGGAATAAAATGCAATATTGAATTGGATTGTTTTTGCGGAGCCGTCATAAACGGAAATATTAAGCGGCTTTCCGGATTTTCAACCGGATACGGTTCTTTTTGTTCAGACTCCACCGAACAGATTTCAAAAAATTCCGATAAAATATCGAAAGTATTAGGAGTTCGAAGCGTATGTTATAATTCCGGCTACGAATCTTTGGCGTTAATTCCTTTAAAAATAAAGGAAAATATTATCGGGCTTTTTCATCTTGCTTCGTCGAAAAAAAAATGGTTTGAAAAGAATCAGATCAAACATTTCGAGCATATATCAAAATTAATTATTTCGGCGATAAAACGCAAAGAAATATTGGAGGCGCTGCAATTCGGCGAACAACGTTTAAAATACGCTTTTGAAGCCGCCAGCGAAGGAATATGGGATTGGGATTTGTATTTAAACAAGGTTTATTTCAGCCCGCGATTTTATACGATGCTTGAATACGTTCCGGACGAATTTCCCGCGTCAATAGAGAATTTGTTTAATTTGATTCACGAAGCGGATGTTGAAAAGATTAAATCGAGTTTTTTTAATTTCATTCTGTCGCCGGAAGAAAACTACGAACAAATTTTTAGAATGAAAACTAAAACAGAAAATGAAATATGGATTATGGCGCGGGGTAAAATTGTCGAATTGAAAAACGGCAAACCGGCCCGTTTCATAGGAACGCATATTGATATTACCGAACAAATTAAAACGCATAATAAATTGCTGCATTCGGAAAAATTATCAGCCGTCGGACAGCTTGCTTCCGGAATCGCCCACGAATTCAATAACATTCTTGCAATAATAAAGAGTTATGCCCAGCTCGTTTTATTGCAATTGGACTCTTCTCCGGATTATACCGAAATTATGACTGAAATCGACAATCAAGTCAAAAGGGGCTCCAATATTGTAAAAAGCATAATGGCGTTTTCCAGACCGCGCGAGATGGTGAAAGAGCTATGCGACATAAAAACCCTGATTAATCGCGTAATAAAAATTCAAAATAATTTTTTAGAGCTTGAAAATATTGAAATTTTTACAAACTTCAATTATGATTCTTTGTTGTATGTCGACGCAAATCAAATCGAACAGGTTTTGATAAACGTGGTTTTAAACGCGCGTCATGCGATTGCGCCGAAAAAAAAAGGAATTATTACGGTATCGGCCGAAGAAAAAAACGGGTATATTACAATAACGGTAACGGACACGGGAATAGGAATCCCCGAGGATAAGATAAAGAAAATTTTCGAGCCGTTTTATACCACAAAAGGAGCGCGGGGAAACAACAATTTAAACATCGGCGGCACCGGACTTGGATTAAGCGTTTGCTATACGATAATCAAGAATCACGGCGGTTTTATCAGCGTCGAGTCAAAAATTAATGAAGGAGCGTCATTTATGATTAGTTTACCGGTTGAACAAAACGGAGATAAGATACTTATGGAAAATTCAAATAATTCGGAGAAAAAAGTCTTTGACGCTCCAGAGCTAAAATTATTGGAAAGGGAAATGAAAATAATCATAGTGGATGACGAGAGATTGATAGCGGATATGCTGTCAAGAGCGTTAAAAAAGATTATTAATGCGGAAATAGATTGTTATTATAACAGATGCGACGCGATTGATAATTTTTTGAAAAAAAAATACGATATAGCTTTTCTCGACCTTTTAATGCCGGGAATCGACGGTTTGAAAATTTCCGAAGAATTTAAAAAACTCGAACCCTCGATAAAAATAGTCTTTATGTCGGGGCAGATAGGTTTGGAATTAGACAGTTTTATGAGTAAAGATATTTTTGGTTATATTCAGAAACCGTTTAGCATAAGCGATATAATAAAAGTTTTGAATAAAATAGAATAAGGATTCTGCCTGATTGCGGCGAAAAAAAAGTTTTATGATTTGACAAAACAATGAAAAAAGTAAAACTGGTTTTTATAATAATTATTTTTTTGGCGTGCGGTTGTCAAAAAAAAGCCGAAGGAATTAAACCTTTGAGAATAGCAATCAATTGGGCGGGCGAAGGATATATTTTGATAGCCGCAGAAAAAGGTTTTTTTAAAAAAAACGGAATTAACGCGGAGATAGAATATATAACCGATTACAATAAGAGACTGCTGTTATTTAAAGAAAAAAAATTTGAAGGAACCGGAATCGTGTTGGCGGATTTTGTTTCATTAAACGCCGAAGGATATAATTCAAAACTATTATATTCGGCGACCTATTCTGATACTGGCGACGCGCTCGTATGCGGACGCGACATTAATTCCATAAAAGATTTAAAAGATAAAACAATAAGTTTCGACGGAGTGAATACTTTTTCTCATTATTTTGTTTTGGAAATTTTGAATAAAAACGGATTGACGGAAAAAGACGTGAAATTTGCAAATTATCCGCCGTCTATGGTTTTGGAGAAGCTTGAAGAAAAGGAAATAGACGCTGGTCATTGCTGGTCTCCTTATCAATATGCCGCGATTGAAAAAGGATATAAAATATTAGCTAAAGCTGGGGATTATCCCGGTATTTTAATAGACGGATTTATAATGGACGAAAAATTCGTCGAATCCAATAAAGACGCAGTTAAAAGATTAATAAAATCTTTTTCCGAAGCCATTGAATATATAAACTTCAACAAAAAAGAGGCATTGAGCATAATAGCCCGATATTTTAATATTAAAGACGAAGATATTGAAAATCAATTTAACGGAATAAATTATTTAACCGTAGAAGACAATAAAAAATTATTTAATAAAGAGAATGAAATAAATCTTTACGTTTCTTCGCAAAAATTAGGAAATTTTTTTCTTGACCGAGGGCAGATTTCTGATATTCCGGATTTTGATAATCTTATAGACGGTTCTTTTTTGCAGGAACGGTAATTTTCGAAACCATAGCAAAATAATTTAAAATAAATGAAGATACGAAATAAAATAACCGCTATAATCGGAATAGGTTTAATAAGCGCTCTGATTATCAACGCGATATTTATTTATAATTTTATTTTCAATCACATAAGAAAGATTATAATTCAGAGTTATGTCGACGACTCCATTAATAAACTCGATAAGTTAGATAGATTGATATTTGAGCGAATCGGCGATTTGAACGCTATAATAACCGATAGCATATTAACTTCGCCAAACTCGTCGCCCGAACAAATCGAAAGCCGTCTAATAGATTTTAGAAATATATACAAATACTATATTTCTCTTTCTTTTTTTAATAATGAGCGTAAAAGAATCGCCGATACTTCGCGTTTAGAAATTAATAGAAAGCATCCTTATACGTCGTATTGGCTGATGTTGGACGATAATCCGGTTATGACCATAGATATGTCTAAATCATTAAATAAACCGGTAATTTATTTTGCGGCGAAAGTGAAAAATCAAAAGTCGGGCAAACAGACCGGAACCGTAGTATTGAGAATGTCGGCGGAAAAAATAAGGGAGATAATTCAAACCTTGAATTTTAACGCTTCGATTAAAGTTGAATTAATAGATCAATCAGGAATGTTGATTTATTCGAGTTTTGACAAACAAGGTCTAATGAAGCAGTCGCCGTTAAAAAATAAAATGTTTAAAATCATAAGAGAAACTGGAAAGAACAGCGGATATAAAGAATCAGTTATCGATAACAATTCAATAACGGTTTATTCGACAAATCGCGGGTTTATGGGATATAGAACCGCAAATTGGATTTTAACGTATCATATTCAGAACGATATATTTACAGCCCCCGCTTTGAAGATTGTCAATTATTCCGTCATATTTTTTTCAGCGGTTTTAATAGCGGTATTACTTTTAATTTACGGATATATAAATATATTGATTAAACCGTTGTCGGTTTTAAATAACGCGGCTCATGAATTAAGTTCCGGCAATTTAAATATTCATATCAAAGAATCTACCGGCGACGAAACGGGAACGCTTGCCAAATCTTTTAATACGATGGCGCGCAAACTAAAAGAATCGTTCAAAAAAATCGAGTCTCAAAACGAAGAGCTTAACGCCGCAAATGAAGAATTGACCGCGACCAATGAAGAACTTACCGCTTCAAACGAAGAGCTGCAAACTATGACCGAAGAGTTGCAGAATTCAAACGAGGAATTACAAAATACAACAGAAGAGCTTAGATGCGTCAACGAGGAATTACTTTCAAATAAAAAATTGCTCGAGCAAAAATCATTTTTGGAAACGTTGATAAACACTATGCCTATGGCTGTTTATTATAAAAATAACGAGAGAAAGTATATTGGGTTTAATAAAAAATTCGAGGATTTCTGCGGATTAGATAGCGGCAAAATATTGGGAAAATCGGTTTTTGACGTATTTTCTGAAAAAGACGCGTTAGAACTTAATAAGATGGATTCTTTGCTTTTTGAAAAAAAAGGAAAACAAATCTTCGAAAGACAGATAAATATGAACGGTAAATTTTTTGACGTCATAATTTATAAGTCGGTATTTGAAATTCAGGATACCGGAAAATACGGGATTGTAGGAGGCATTCTTGATATAACCGATATAAAGGAGATAGAAAAAAATTTATTAAAAGCGAACGCAAGGTTGAAAGAACTTGAATATATTATCAATCGAAGCAACGTTGTGGTATTAGTCAGCAGATTTGACGAGAATTTTTCTATCGAATACGTTTCTGACAATGTGAGAAATTTCGGATATACGCCGGAAGAGATTTATTCGAGCAAAACAAAAACAAGAGAAATTATCAGCGAAAACGATTTTAACAGAATTGTCCGTCAAGTCGAAAATTATATTAAAAACGGAATAGACGAATTTATATTGCATTACAGGGCGTTTAATAAAAAAGGCGAAACAAGATACATAGAAGACAGAACAAATTTAATAAAAGACGTTAAAGGAAATATTACGCATTTTCAGGGAATTTTAATAGACGTAACCGAAAGGTACCTGGCTGAAAAAGAGGTTCAGTCCCAGCAGATTCAGCTTATACAAAGCGGCAAACTTGCCGCGCTTGGGCAGGTAGTAGCCGGCGTAGCTCACGAAATAAATAATCCAAACAGTTTGATTTCTTTAAACGCTCCCCTTCTTGAAGAATATATTCAGGAATTAAAACCTTTATTGAGAAAAATCGATGATTCTAATTATAAAATTAAAAATATGTCTATTGAAGAAGCGTTCGCTGATTTTGACCGAATAATCAAGTCCATTCAAACCGGAAGCGATAGAATAAAGGTAATTGTTAATAATCTCAAAGAATTTTCGCGCGATAGCGACGAAACAAAGAAAAATTTTTATTCTGTAAAAGAAATAATTGAAAAATCTTTTATGATATCCGAAGGATTTGTTAAAAAAAAAGTAAAGACAATTGAGTTTGACGTTGAAAAAAATCTTCCGTTATTGTATTGTAATTTGATAAAAATGGAGCAGGTGTTTATAAATTTAATCGCTAACGCCGCAGAGGCGATTAAAGAGCCGGAAAAAGGGATTATAAAAATCAAATGCGCCATTTCCGGAGATAATTTTGAATTCAGGATAAAAGATAACGGCGCTGGAATACCTGAAAAATTTATTGAAAAAATATTTGAGCCGTTTTTTACAACAAAAATTTCCGAAGGAGGAACGGGTTTGGGTTTATCAATAGTATGGGGAATAATAAAAGAGCGCCACGGCGAAATATTTGTGAATTCAAAAGAAGGAGAAGGAACGGAATTTGTAATTAAATTGCCGTTAAAAAAAAATAATGAGGCGGATAAGATATAATGGAGAATTCGGATTATAAAATAATAGTCGTTGACGATGATAACGATATATGCCGCTCTATAACGGCGATTCTAAAAGCGAGCGGATATTCCGCGAACGGATTTAACGACTCAAAATCAGCGCTTAAACATATATCTGAAAATCTTGATAATCTTCCGGATATAGTGATAACGGATTATAAACTTCTTGGCGATAACGGACTTGAGTTTCTTGAAAAATTAAAAAATAATTATCCCGAAATCAGCGTAGTTATGATGACTGGATACGGCGATAAAGAACTTACGGTGGAATGTTTAAGATCCGGAGCGGAAGATTTTTTAGACAAACCCTTAAATCCTTCGACTTTGCGGAATTCTATCGCAAAACTTATAAAAAAACGCTCTGCAATTTTTGAAATGCAAAAAAGAAAAGCGTCTTCCGTAGTTCACGAAATAGCCAATCAATTAACCGTAATAAAAGGAAATGCGGAGATATTAAAACTTGAAAAGAATGTTGATAAAACAATTCCCGACCTTCTTGTCGAACAAATCGACGCGATGAACAAATCCATAAGGACTATGCTTGATCCGGAAAATTTTTTCAAACAATCTTTAAAATTGAAAAAAAAGAAAGTAAATCTTAAATCTTCCGTCGAGTATACCGCGGCGATTATGAAAAATCATTTTGCTAATAAAAACATAAAACTGGAAAAAGACTTGATAGAAGTTTTCGCGGAATTCGACGAAAATTATTTCAGACAGATTATGACAAATATTCTTTTAAACGCAGTATTATATTCTCCGGAAAACGCGGCTATCCGGATTAAAATGAAAAACGATTCCGGTAAAATTATTATTGAGGTTTCCGACGAAGGTCCGGGCATACCCGATGAATTTAAAGAGAGCGTTTTTCAATACGGTTTCAGAATAAATCAAAATATAAAAGGGTCCGGAATAGGGCTTTTTTTTGTAAAAAACGTTTTAACCGCTCATAACGGAAATATCGAAGTTTTTGATAATTCGCCTAAAGGAAGCGTTTTCAGAATAACAATAAATGCGGAATAATATAAAAACTAAAACCGTTTTAACGGTTTAAAAAGTAGCTGAATAGTAACTATTGAAGTAATTTTTACATTCATTGATTTTACAGCAAAAATCTTTTGATAATATGAATAACTTTTCCGGTTTATCCCGCTTATGTCAAATATATTTTTAAAACTTTTAAAAAATTTCCCGCCAATTTTTTATTTAAAAAAATCAGTTGTTTTTATTTAATAATTTATTAGTATATAATAAGGAATAATTTTATAAAATTCATATAAGTTTTTTTATGTAGAAAGTTTTATTTTTTAAAATGAAATTTAAAAAATTTTATTTGATTCTATTTTTTTTAATATCGGTTTTTAACAAGGCGTATTCTTTAGATTCGACGTCAGTCTATTTGAAGTCATCGTTAAATCCGGATTCAAATTATGTTTACGTCAATAGTTTAGATACGTTTTCATTTGACGTCTTCGCTAAAAATCCCGATTTGCCTGATAGCTGTAACGCAATCGGACTTTATTTGAATTTCAACAGTTCATATTTAAATGTTTTATCCGTAATTCCAAATCCGGCAATAGTATCGTCCATATCTAATCCCTCCGCTCATTTTGCCGATTCCAACGGATTAAATATAACGTTTAATCAAAATAAACTCGTTTATTTCAATGATTCCGGCTATATAAACATATCGTTGTTTGTTAAATCTTATCCGTCTTTGGAATCCGCGCTGTCGAATTTTGACGTTAAAATTGCAAGCGTTATTTGTTCCCCGACGATAAATTCCGGCTTCGATTCCATTTTATGGAATATTACAGAACCTCGAAAAACCACTATGAGTCAGATTGGCATAAACCAAATTGAAAATTATGATACTTTGTTAGTTAAAATAAATTATAAATTGCCGAATCCGGTTTTAGTCAATGCTTTAAATAATATATGTTCCAATGTTCTTACAAATACTTTTACAATTATAAAACAAAATTTCGACGATACCTTGTTTTTGTTTGTAAATAATTTGTTGGTTGAAACCAATACGGCGTCAGGAACCACGGTTTATTTTCCATATCAATTTCCGGCTCAGGGAACTTATTCGTTTTATTTTATTTCTAAAGACACGAGCGGGAATATTTCCGATTCGTCTCAGATACTAACAAGAACTTTTGACGCCGTTCCGCCCGCGATAACGTCTTATACGACGTTTATTTCGACAATGGATTCGAATCCTGAAATAATTGTAAGGTATTCGGACGATACCGCCGGAATAGACACGCAGCATATAACAGTTTTCGTGGATTCTGGAGCGGGTCAAATAAACTGGACGGGTCAAACCGTTATAACCGCGGACAGCGCGTATTTTCAGCCGCGTCTTCAGACCGGAGCAAACACATATTTTATAACGATACCGGATTTAGCCGGAAACACAGTCGCGCTCAGCCAAAAATTTATAGTGGTATCAAATCATTCTCCGTATTTCACGCAGCCGCTGCCGGCGATAAACGATATTGAAAACACCGGAGCAATAACAATAAATCTTAATAATTACGCGGCGGACAGCGACGTAAAATACGACAGTCTGCATTGGGCAATATGCGCGGAAACCGGACATATAGTAACGGCAAACATTACTGTCAACCAAATTTACTTGACGCCGATT
>Ga0209311_1002368_pt1 | contig 13677 bp, 10 predicted proteins | sample AD_UKC045_MetaG_FD_184417 | JGI IMG/M metagenome (GOLD analysis project Ga0209311, IMG submission 184417) | Active sludge microbial communities of municipal wastewater-treating anaerobic digesters from USA - AD_UKC045_MetaG (SPAdes) (version 2) | ecosystem: Engineered > Bioreactor > Anaerobic >... | reverse complement strand
AGGTGCTGAAGAAGGGTCGGATGAGGGTCAAGCGGAGGGTTTTGAAGAAGGAATAGCAGAGGGTCAGGCGGAAGGTGTGGTGGAAGGCCAAGCGGAAGGCATCTCAGAGGGTCAGGAAGAAGGTGAATCCGGATTTATGACGGCCGATCAGGACCGGGATCATAAAATTGATTTATCAGAATTGCTGCGTGTAATCCAGTTGTATAATTCGAATGGGTTCCATTGTGAAGCAGGCAGTGAGGATGGGTATGCGCCTGGGCCTGGAGACCAAAGCTGTCTGCCTCATGATAGCGATTATAATCCGAATGATTGGCAGATCGGCCTGACGGAACTGCTCCGCATCATTCAGTTTTACAATTCCAATGGTTATCACTATTGCCCCGAAGAGGGCTCTGAGGATGGGTATTGTCCAGGGTTTGCACCATAAAGTGTGGGTGTGGTGAAAACAAAGATAACCTATTATAGGTAAAGGACTTAAAGTTGGCCAGAAGTCTTTTGGCCTTATAGGCGTGCGTACATGAAAGTGGTGTCGGTTGAAAAAATCCGATATTCCGCAGAAAATCGAGATGAGAGAGGAGAAAACTCCGTGAGAAGTACGGATTAAACCGTCCATTTAATATGTTAAGATGATTGAGAAGAGGTAGTCGGAAAAGGAAACAATCGTGCGTATAAGGGCGAACAGGAAAAGAACCAGCGCAGTGCGGTTCGTGCACTGGGCGCTGATTGTTTATTTTCTTGTGGCGGTTTTGCACGGCGCCATCCCGGCCATTTGGCGCCATCAGATAGAAAATGGCAGCAATGACGGTCCTTTCCGGATACTTCTGTTTACGTTTCTACTCTTGGCATTACCCGTTTTTTTGAACTTGTTAGGGCGAAAATTCGCCTGCCTTCCAGAATTGGCCGCCTTATTCTATGTCAAGCCGGAGTTTCTCCGGGTTTGGACCTTGCGAGGCCCCCCTCAGTTCCTATAGACGTTCATTCTTTTGCCTGGTGATTCGCAGATCGGGCAACATCTCAAATGTGAAAAATCCTTTCAATGATTTCGTGCACTTGAGGACTGTCTATAAGGAGTGTGGATGAGAAATCTAGCCAATATCGAGGTTCATCCGGAACCTGTACGGGTAGCGGAATGTCTCGCACGCCATAGTGGCATGGACGAACTGGTTATCCTTGGGGTTACCCACAGAAGTGCGGACTCCATGGATAAGCTCTCCTCGCTGGTGATTCCCGAATCACAGCAGGAATCCCAATTATATGAATTAAAAGAGATCCTTGCCGCCGAAGAATTGGTTTATGTTTCCACGTGCAACCGGGTGAGTTTTTTCATTGTTGCTCAACGCGATCCGGCGATCTTATTAAAGGTGTTGCGTTCCTGGCTGATTGCCAAGAATACGCATCTGGAAGTGCCTCCGGAAGATCAGTGGGTTATGCTTCAAGGACGGCAGGCGCTTGACCACCTGCTCCTGGTGGCGAGTTCGCTGGATTCAATGGTCGTTGGAGAACGGCAAATTCTGGGGCAATTCAAGCAGGCCTTCCTTAGAGCGAAGGCTCTCCATCTATCCGGGCCCAAGCTGAATTTCTTATATGAACAGATTCTGACCGTTGCGAAACGGGTTTATACGCACACTTCGTTGAGTACGGGGAAACTCTCCGTGGCATCGCTGGCGGAAAATCAGCTTTCTGACTATTGCGCCCGGCACCGGCACGTGACGGCGGTGTTGGTAGGTGTGGGCAAGATGATCGAACAGGTAGGCGCATTTATATCGCAAAAGCAGAACGTAAAACTGATATTTGTAAACCGGACCAAGGAAAAGAGCGATGCACTGGTGGAGCGTTTCGGCGGTTCTTCGCTTTCGCTGGAATCCTTTCTTGCGGAAAAAATATCCTTCAACATCCTGGCATCCTCCACCTCGGCTCCCCATTATTTGTTCGGAACCGAGTTTTTTGATCCTGCTCACCATCATGGAGAGCGGCTCGTGATTGATTTGGCGATTCCGCCTGATGTGGATCCCGTTGTGGGAGAACTTCACGGCATTACGTTAGTGAATATGGACTTTTTGCGGAAAGAATCCCATGTTCATCAGAAGCGCCGCACGGACGCCATTCATGAGGCCAAGCAGATATTGACTTCGGGCGCTGATGGAATTGTGGACCGCTGGAAGGTTCGAACGGTGAATCCGGCCATTGGCGCGATCCGGGATCGCTATGAACGTGAAAGCCTTGATTTGCTCCATAAACTGCTGGAAAAGGACTTGCCGCATCTGGAGGTGAAAGACAAGGAAGTGCTGGAGGAGTGGGTGCGGGAAATGGCGAAGCATTGGGCGGTGCTGCACGCATCCGGGATCAAGCAGGTGGCCCGGCAGTGTTGCATGCGGGCGGTAAGCACCTATCTTGAGGGGGTGGGTGTGAACGAGAGGGCAAATGAAAAAAAATGAGATTGTTATAGGAACACGGGGGAGTGCGCTTGCGCGCACGCAAACAGGAATGGTGGCAGAGGATATTACCAGGCTGACCAGTATTCCAACCAAGATCGTGATCATTAAAACGGAAGGTGATCGAATCCAGGATGTTCCCCTCCACATGGTGGATGGCAAGGGTTTCTTTACCAAGGAACTTGAAGAGGCGCTCCTGGGCCAGCGCATCGATCTGGCGGTGCATAGTCTGAAAGACCTGCCAATAGAAAGTCCCCCCGGACTAACGATTGCCGCCATTCCGTCCCGGGAAATGGCCAATGATTTATTGTTGGTGCGAGAGGACGTTGTGGATAAAGCAAATCCGTATCTTCTTCCGGTGAATCCAGTGATTGGCACCAGTTCCAAGCGGCGCGCGCTGCAAATCAAAGCGCTGCATCCGAGTGCGCGGATAAAAGAATTGCGCGGCAATGTCCCCACACGCGTGACCAAACTGGTGAACGGCCAGTATGACGCGATATTGGTCGCGGCGGCGGGGTTCCGAAGATTGGGATTGTCCGCACAGGGGTATCGGGTGATAATTCTGGGCTTTGATGCCATGCTGCCGGCTCCTGGGCAGGGCGCTTTGGCTTTGCAGGTTCGATCGGAAGACAGCACGCTTCTTGGCTTATTGGCTGGACTGCATGATGAGAATACCGCTAAAGCGGTGGAAGCAGAGCGCAATGCCCTCGGCCTGTTGGGGGGCGGTTGCGGTATGCCGCTGGGCATTTATGCGGAGTGTGATGGGAAGGGATTATCCATGCAGGCGTTGCTGGGACCGGACGATTGGCAATTGCAGGATGCGCCAAAATTTATGCGGGGGAGGGCTTCCGGCGATACACCGCTCGAAACGGCACGGCATACCGTGGAAGCGCTGGGAATCAACTTGGGAGGTTGAAACATCCATGAAGCGCAGGCGATTGTTTTTAGCGGTCATTGAGAATGGTGTGGCGGAAACAGGCGCTGCGCTGAAAGAGCTTCCCGTGGAACTCCATGTCATTCCCGTCAGCAGGATTGTTCGCTGTGTGGATAGTCACGTACTCAATGCCGTTTCGGCGAAAATGCAGGAATTTGAATGGGTGGTGCTGACCAGTGCCAATGCCGCTGCTATCTTTTTTGATTTGATGAAGTTCCCCATGGACGGGTTTTTACCTAAAATAGCCTGCATCGGTCCGGATACGGCGGCGTGCGTGGGAAAGCTTGGCTACAACGTAGATTTTATCGCCGCCGATCACCGTGGCGATGCTTTTGCCCAGGAATTTGCCGAAACTCATGGAATAGTTCCCCTTTCCGTGTTGGTCCCACGCCCGGAAAAAATGGGGAGCCATCTTATTGAGATACTCGAACAATCAGGGATCGTTGTTTCGCAGATTATTTTATACCGTACTGAACCGGTTTCTCCTGATGCGATGCCCGATATGGATTTTGACCAATCAGATCTCTTTGCATTTTTAAGTCCATCCGGCGTCAGACATTTTTTCATGCGCTATTCCATTCCTGAAAAAGCCACGGTTCTTGCGATAGGCCCGGCGACGGCCGCCGCCGTTACGGAATGTGGCTACAAGAATGTTCAGACCGCCGGGGAATTTTCCCGGAATGGTCTGGTGGATGCGGTATGCGCATTTTTGGATAATGATCCTTTAAACAAAGGAGACATAGCATGAGCGGTTTTCCGATAGTCCGTCCGCGCCGGTTGCGAATGACGCCAGCGTTGCGCAGTCTGGCCGCCGAAACAGCCATTAAAAAGGAAAAACTGATTCAACCGTATTTTGCGGTAGAAGGCTCGAAACAGGTGCAGGAGATTTCCACGCTGCCCGGCATTTACCGGTATTCCGTGGATGAATTGGTTAAACAAGTGGAAAAAGACCTCAAGAGTGGCATAAAGAACCACATTCTGTTCGGGCTTCCGGAAGCCAAGGATGAACGGGCCTCCGGCGTGAGCGGGAAAAAATCGCTGATTTTCAGGGCGCTTAGCACACTGAAAAAGCAGTTTGGGGATGAGGTTGTCCTTATTCCGGACCTGTGCCTGTGCGCGTATACTTCCCATGGGCATTGCGGCTTGCTTTCATCGGGCGGTGAAATTTTGAATGATGAAACCAACGCGGTATTGGCGCGGGCAGCGGTGAGTTATGCGGAGGCGGGCGCGGATATAATTGCGCCTTCGGATATGATGGATGGCCGGGTGTTGGCAATCCGTAACGCGCTCGACGCGGCGGGAAAAAAGAATACGCCGATTATGAGTTACTCCGTGAAATATGCTTCCGCGTTCTATGGTCCATTCCGTGAAGCGGCGCATTCCGCCCCGGCTTCGGGTGATCGAAAGAGTCATCAGATGGATATTCGCAATGCGCGGGAAGCGGTTTTGGAGGCGTATCAGGATGCTGCTGAAGGCGCGGATATCCTTATGGTCAAGCCTGCGATGCCGTATCTGGATGTGATTGCTGAACTGAAAAAACAGATGGTGTTGCCGCTGGCGGCGTACCAGGTGAGCGGCGAATATGCGGCGTTGGCCTTTGCCGCCCGCGCAGGCGCTGCAGACTTGCGGGCGGTGGCACTAGAATCCTTGACCGCTATTACCCGGGCCGGCGCCGAGATTATCCTGAGTTACTTCACGCGTCAATTGCATGCGGAAAAATGGATGTGAGGGAGCTTGCATGGAAAGCAGACAGTCGGAACAGTTATTCAAAGAAGCGTTGGAAGTAATGCCGGGCGGGGTGAATTCTCCTGTGCGCGCGTTTAAATCGGTGGGCGGCACGCCCATTACGTTTCGGCGGGGCGAAGGCGCCTGGCTGGAAGATTGGGACGGCAACCGGTATTTGGATTTTTGCGGGTCATGGGGTCCGCTGGTAGCAGGCCATGCGCATCCGTATGTGCGGGACCGCATCGAAAAGGCATTGGCGGATGGGTGGACCTTCGGCGCGCCGCATCGTTCGGAAACTTTATTGGCCCGAAAGGTGCTTGAGCGTGTTGGTTTTGCGGAGAAAATTCGCTTTGTTAATTCGGGTACGGAAGCGGTGATGACGGCGGTGCGGCTGGCGCGCGGCGTGACAAACCGTCCGTATGTGGTTAAATTCGACGGCTGTTATCACGGCCATCTCGATTCCATGCTCGTGAATGCGGGCAGCGGTCTGGCTACATTTGGCGCCTCCAGTTCCGCTGGGGTGCCTGCTGAGATTGCGGCAACGACGCTTGTGGCCCCATTGGATGATGAGAATGCGGTGACGGAGCTTTTCAAAAAACAGGGCGATAAGATTGCAGCGGTGGCGCTGGAGACCATTCCGGCGAATAACGGTTTGTTGTACCAGCGTCCGGAATTTTTGAGGTTTTTGCGCGATATCACCCGGAAACATGGCGCATTGCTTTTGTTGGATGAAGTATTAGTGGGCTTGCGGGTTCATCCAGGTTTTGCGTTTCAGCAGTATGACGTGACGCCGGACATCGTCACGCTCGGAAAGGTGATCGGCGGCGGTTTCCCCGCGGCGGCGCTGGCGGCTTCCGCGCAGATCATGGAGCACCTTGCGCCTAACGGCCCGGTATATCAGGCGGGTACGCTTTCGGGCAATCCCATCGCCATGACGGCCGGTTTAGCCACGTTAGAAGTGCTTTTTGATCAAGGTGGCTGGGATCGGCTGATGGCGGTGGCGGATCGATTCCAGTCAGGTATCGAGAAAGGGTTGGCGTATTTGAAATTGCCGGTTCAGTACATTCAGACCGGAGCGCTATTCTGGTTCAGTTTCGACAGTGAAGCGCTTCCTCGAACCTCCGCAGCCATTGGCAAACCGGGAATTGCCCGGTACGCCAAAGTGCACAAAAGTCTTTTGGAGAAAAAGATTTATTTTGCTCCTTCGGGATATGAAGTGGGCTTCTTGAATATCGCCATGTCCGATGATGAGGTAGACTGGGCCGTTTCCACTATTCTTGAAACCATCCGTGAATGCTACGGGTAGAAAACGGAGAGCCATGAGCGAACCGATTTTCATACAAGCCTGCAAAGGACAACCCATGGATCGGGTTCCTATCTGGATTATGCGGCAGGCCGGGCGGTATCTGCCTGCGTATCAGGCGGTCCGCGCGAAGCATGATTTTCTGACCATGTGTCATGAACCGGAATTATCGGCGGAGGTGACACTCCAGCCGGTACGCGAGTTCGGTTTTGATGCCGCGATCATTTTTTCTGATATTTTACTGCCTTTGGAACCCATGGGGATTGATGTGCAGTTTGTGGAAGGCAAAGGTCCGCGCCTTTCTCCTCAAATCCGTACCCGCGAGGATGTCGAGAAACTTATAGAAGTGGATTTTGACGCTTCTTCCTGTTTTCTGGGGAAAGCATTGAGGATGGTTCGTAGCGAACTGGGCGCGGAGAAGGCACTGATTGGTTTTGCAGGAGCGCCATGGACCATGGCGTGTTACGCCGTGGAAGGCATGGGTTCCAGAGACTACGCCGTTGTAAAACAAATGATGAACTCAGATCCGGCAGCACTGCATGCATTATTGGACCAGCTCACCACGGTGTTGATCCGATGGTTGCGCATGCAACTGGAAGCGGGAGCGGATGCATTTCAGGTTTTTGATTCCTGGGCGGACGCACTGGCGCCCATGGATTACCGAGAGTTTGCTTTACCGTATTTGCACAGGATGTTTAATGCATTGCGTGACATGGGAAAGCCTGGCATATTATTCAGCAAGGATGCCGGCGCGTTCGTTGAAGAAAATCATCAGCTTCCCATGGATGTGCTGGCCATGGATTGGCGGGTGGATTTGGCCTCGATTCGCAACCGCTACCTGGGGATCGGGCCCCGGGCCTATCAGGGCAATCTCGATCCGCTGGTATTGCTGGGCACCCGGGATATTCTGATCAAGAAGGCTGGGAAGATTCTTTCGGAGAATGCGGGAATGCCTGGATATATCTTTAACCTCGGTCACGGGATCACTCCGGCCACTCCGGTGGAAAACGTCCGGGTGCTGGTGGAGTTGGTCCATGGCTACAGGAGGCCGCAATGAAGCCCTCCACCATGATACTCCCGAGCAAGGAATTGGTGCGGGAAATGGATGTGGCCGCGCCGCGCTATACAAGTTATCCGGCGATTCCAGTGTGGCATCCCGCGGAATCCGGCGCGGCTTATGCTGATGTGCTGCAACGGCACTCTTCTGACATTCCATTAACATTGTATTTCCATGTGCCGTTTTGTCCGGTGATTTGTCACTATTGCGGCTGTAATACTGCCAAGCTTGAGCGGGAAGAGCAGACGGCGGAGTATGTTGAATCAGTGCTCCGGGAGATCCAATTGGCAGGTTCGTTATTGCCGGAACGGCATCGTATTGCACAGATACATTGGGGCGGCGGAACACCGAGTATTTTACAGGATGATGAATTTTTATCGGTGATGCGCCGTGTCCGTGAGTCATTTGATGTGTACGATCAGGCTGAACTCGCAATAGAGACCAATCCGATGACCTGCAGTGACAAGAAAATCCGTTTTTTGTTGGACAATGGATTTAATCGAATCAGCATAGGGGTCCAGGATTTTGATCCGGAGGTCCAGCAAAAGATCGGGCGGTGCCAGACCCATGAACGGACCGCCGAGTTTTGCCGTCTTGTCAGGGAATATGATGTCCGGAGTTTAAATTTTGATTTGGTCTATGGCTTGCCGGGGCAGACACTGAAAAAGGCGGAGGACACCCTGGCAAAAGTGGTGGATCTGGCCCCCGACCGCATTGCCGTATATAGTTTCGCATTTTTACCCACGCTTAGGGACAACCAAAAAAAGATCGATAAGACAAGTCTGCCTGACACCGATCTTAAATTCGATTTGTACCTGCTGACCATTGAGCGCCTTCAACAGGCGGGCTATGAAATGATTGGCATGGATCATTACGCAAAACCGGAGGATGAACTGGCGGTGGCCTGGCGAGAGCGGCGGCTGCGCCGGAATTTTATGGGGTATACCACGAAAGCGGAGACGGATGTAGTGGCGTTTGGCGCCACGGCGATTAGCGATGTTTCCGGGTATTATTGCCAAAACGAGAAAGACAATGCCCCGTATTATGAGCGAATTAAAAATGGTGATCTTCCAGTGCAACGGCATATGAGTCTTGATGCCGATGATCAGATTCGCCGGAAAGTTATTATGGATCTCCTCTGCAATGGCGTGGTGGTGAAACAGGAGGTTTCCAAACGGTTCTCCATAGACGTTGATGACTACTTTTCCCCTGAATTGGCTCGCTTAACCCCCTTGGCCGCGAAGGACCTGGTTCGGAATGATCCAAGTGTCGTGGAAGCCACGATCTTAGGTCGTTTTTTCCTCAGAAATCTTGCGCTGGTGTTTGATAATTATTTGGATGGAAGAAAAGGTCCCCAACGGGGAACAACATTCTCCAGAACGGTATAGTGTATGGCCGATGCTAAAATAGGTGTGGTTTTGCTCAATATGGGCGGTCCGGATTCGCTGGACGATGTGCCCAAGTATTTGCTGAATATCTTCCATGATCCGGATATTTTAGACATGCCTCTGGGTTTTTTGGTGCGTCCTTGGCTTTCCCGGCGCATTGTAAAAAAGCGTGCCGCCGCCAGCGCGGAACGCTACCGGCAAATTGGGGGCAAGACGCCGCTGAATGCCATTGCAGAAAAGCAGGCAAAGGTTATTCAGGATGCATTGGTGAAGATGGAGGTTCCCTCTGTGGTTGTGCCTGGTATGCGGTATTGGCATCCTTTCACGGAAGAAGCGATCAAACAATTTGTCCGGGAAAAAGTGGAGTTGGTGGTGGCGTTGTCCATGTATCCGGCCTATAGCAATGCCACCAGCGGTTCTTCCTTTAAAAACTTCCGATATATAATGAAGAGGCATTTGCCCGGTGTTCCATTTACTCAGATTGTGCAATGGCCGAATCTCCCCGCTTATGTGGAATTCATGAGGGAAAACGTTACTACATCGCTTCAGTCAATAGGTTCAGATGCTTGGCCGAAAACGGCAGTATTGTTTTCCGGGCATAGCGTGCCGGTAAAACGTATCAAACGCGGTGATCCCTACCAAAAGCAGATGGAAGAGACGTATCGGCTCGTGTGTGAGCGGTTGCCGCGCGAAGTAAAGACGGTGTTGGGGTGGCAAAGCGCCTTTGGACCAGCGAAATGGCTTGAGCCGGATTCCAAGAGTCTTGTATCAGCAATACGTGCGGAGGGAATGGAGCATCTGGTCGTGGTCCCATTGGGGTTTGTAGCGGAAAACAGTGAGACGCTGTGGGATATTGAAATTGACCTTAAAACGTTTGCCCTAGAGCAGGGATTTCGGCAATTCGTGCGGATAGCATGTCCGAACGAGGATGGGGCAGTCATGCGCGGGCTGGCGGAACTAATCGCCGCGGCCATTGGGGAGAACAGCCATGGCGATTAGTATAGGCATTATCGGCGCGGGGATCTCCGGCCTCACGATCGCATATCGTCTGAAGCGCTTGTTGAAAGGAGCAGGAATCGAATATGACTTGGATATCTATGAAAGGACCAAGCGTTTAGGCGGCAGCATCGGTTCGGAACGGATAAGCGGTTTTCTGGTTGAATGGGGGCCTAACGGATTTTTGAATAATGAACCCGCCACGTTTGACCTTATCCACCAACTGGGCCTGCGCGACCGGTTGGTGGCAAGCAGTGATGCTGCACGGAAACGTTATTTGAATATTAACCGAAAACTTCACCAGATCCCGCTCTCTCCATCAGAGTTTCTCAAAACACCCATAGTGCCGTTTCAGTCAAAAATACGATTTGCCCTCGAGCCGCTTATGCCCAGGCGAACGGACGGGCGCGATGAAAGCGTGGCGGAGTTCGTGGCCCGCCGGTTTGGCAAAAAAGCGGTGGAGCGCATGTTCGATCCGTTGATATCGGGGGTGTATGCGGGCAATGTGAACACGCTCAGCATCAATAGCACCTTAAAGGTGTTTGCCGAACTCGAACGGGAGTATGGCAGCGTTGTCAAGGGGATGATTGCACGGGTGAAACAACGGAAAGCGGAGGAGCGTAGTGGAGAGGCGCGTGAAAAAGTGGATGAACTTCTCACCACGTCGAAAAATCCGATGTCCGGGAAACTGCTTTCGTTTCAGAACGGCATGGACGAGTTGGTGGAAGAATTGGGTGTGCATCTTGAAGATCACCTTCAGATGGGGGTGCACCTTGAAGCCATCCGCCGCACGAAGGATGGATATGAACTTACAGGCCAGAACTCGGAAGGCCCAATGTGCCGACGGCATGATGTGCTGGTGCTTGCGTCCCCGCCGCAGAGCGCTGCCGCATTAGTGAATTCGTTGGATTCGGACCTTGCGAAGATTCTGAGAGAAATAATGTCCTCAACCATTGCGGTGCTTGCACTGGGTTTCCAGGAAAGCGGCATTGCTCATCCCCTTGACGGCTTCGGCTATCTCATTCCACGCAATCAAAATGTGCGTTCCTTGGGCGTGCTTTGGAGTTCCTCGATTTTTCCAAATCGCGCGCCGGGCGGACACAAGTTACTTCAGATTATGATTGGCGGGGCGCATGATCCGGGGGCGGTGGATGAAGACGATCAGAAACTTGTTGAGACCGCGATCAAGGATGCGGATCCTGTATTGGGGTTCAAGGCAAATCCGATAATGACCCGTGTTATACGGCACCGTTGTGGCATCCCGCAATATACGCTTGGCCACCAGGCGCGATTGGAGGCCATTACACAATGCCTGGAAAAACTGCCTGGTTTTTACCTTGCGGGAAACGGGTATCACGGCATATCCAGCAATGATTGCATCCGCTGTACAGGTGATTTAGCCCATAAGATTGTGAATGTACATGCAGGAATGCGTTGAATCGAAGAAGCGGCTCTGATAGAGTGCTTGTGAGAGAGAAATAGAGTGCGTTGGTTGTTTTTGGCAATATTCGGCCTGTGTTCGCGCAGGTGCGAACGGACTTGTACGAGGAGGCCAGGGTATGAAAGCAGTGCTGAATTATAATACTGAACTTGGCAATCCTGAAAAGGCGGGGGACATGCCAAAGGTTGGGGAAAACCTGTTGTGTGGCGAGCGTATCACCCGGATGCGGCGCCGTTATCAGACCGGGCCTGCATACATATCGATAGAGCGCGCAAAATATTATACGGAAAAGTGGCGGGCGACCGAGGGGAAAGGTTTGGTCTTGCCGGTGCGCGTGGCGATGGCGATGAAGCATGTCTACGAGAACATGACCCATTATGTGGATCCCGATGATCGGATTGCGGGATACTGGACGGAACAGTTTCTGGGGATTCCCGTGGACATCGAGCGCGGTGTTTTTAATTCGGTGCTGGAGTCCGAATTGACGAAAGGGTCTATGATTTTATTCCGGACCAGATCGTTGGCGAAGGGGTTGGGCTACATGGTGCGCAAGGGAGTTTTAGGGGATTTTTTGAAAAACCAGAGGGTGTTGAAAAAGAGTGGAACGCCGCCCTTAAACATGGATTTCAAGACCATGTCGGAGCGGGCTATCAATCCGTATCAAATCCGGGCGGAGGATCGCAGCATATTATTGTGGGAACTCTTGCCGTTCTGGAAGGGCAAGGCCATTGTGGATCAGACCGAGAAAGCGCTGATGGACTCGGGCCTGTATGCGAGGGACATGCACGATTTCGTGGCCGCGATTCCCGGCAATACGTCGCGGCAAGTGCTTATGGTGAGCGCCGCGGCGAGCATCGCCAGTTTCCAGGGGCATGTGATTCTGGATTATTCGCCCACGCTCGAAAAGGGTCTGCTTGCTATGCGGGAAGAGACGGGGAAACTGCTTGCGGATACCCCCTTGGCTGATTCAAAACATGATTTTCTGGAATCCATCGTGATAGCGCTTGACGGGGTTATTGTTTTTGCCCAACGGCTTGTTGAACGGCTGGAAACAGCCATTTCCGAAACCGAGGATCCCCCGCGGCGCGCTGAACTGGAGGAAATGCTTGCCATCTGCCGTCAAGTGCCATTCCATCCCGCGCGGACGTTTCGGGAGGCGGTGCAGAGCCTATGGACGGTGAAAACAGCCGTTGAGCTGGCCCACCCGGTGAATCTGCATTGTTTCGGACGTCTGGATCAGATCCTTTGTCCCTATTATGAAAGAGATCTCGAGGAAGGCCGGATTAATGAACCACAGGCCCGGGAATTGCTTGAAGAACTTCTCTTGAAGATCATGTCGCAAAATATCCGGCCGGAATCGAATTTGCTTTCAAATTTCTATCACCGCTTCCTCGGTTCTTCGCCGGTAACGCTGGGCGGGGTTTCACGGGATGGCTCCGACTGCACCAATGCCTTAACGTATCTTTTTCTTGAAGCGGCGCATACCTCGAAAGCGATCACGAATGTCTCATTGCGGGTTCATAACGGCAGCCCGCAACACTTACTGGAAACCGCCGCGGCATTCCTGGAACAGGGGACGTCGAGTTTCTCCTTTTTTAATGATGAAGTACATATAGACGCCATGAAACGCCGCGGATTCTCCGAAGAAGACGCACGGGATTATGCGATTATGGGGTGCGTGGAGGCCACCTGCCCGGGCAAGACCGGCAGCATGAGCGCTAATGCCCTGCAATTGTGTAAAGTGCTTGACATCACGCTCCGCAATGGCGATGTCATGACTCTTGCCGGGCGCATCAGGGATGAGGGATTGCCGACGGGCGCGCCCGGTGACTTTGAGTCGTTCGATGCGTTCGTTCGCGCCTTTATTGCACAAGGAAAGGTCCAGATTAAGAAAATTGTGGAGGCTTCCAATCTTCGCGACCGGATGTTTGCCAACTGTCTGCCGGCCCCCTATATTTCCGCTTTCATGGAAGGGTGTATCGAGCAGGGAAAAGATATTACCCAGGGTGGAAGCCGGTATAACCTTTCCGGCATCTCGACGATCAACTCGATTGCGAATGTCATCGACTCGCTGCACGTCATTCGCACGCTGGTGTTTGAACAGCGCAAATTCACGCTTTCGCAGCTTGTCGAGGCAATGGACGCGAATTTTTCAGGATATGAGGATATTTTACACGCCATCCGGAAAGTTTCCGGGAAGTGGGGCAACGGCGCACAAGAGACGGACGAGCTGGCCCAACGCGTGATGAAAGAGCTTTTCGAGGAAACCTATCACTATGAAAATTACCGGGGTGGTCCGTTTGTAGTGTATGTCATTAGTATGATCACGCATACGATTGACGGGCGGCTGTCGGTGGCATCGCTGGACGGGCGCATGGCCGCCACGCCCTATGCCGCAAGT
>Ga0209311_1002358_pt1 | contig 13707 bp, 21 predicted proteins | sample AD_UKC045_MetaG_FD_184417 | JGI IMG/M metagenome (GOLD analysis project Ga0209311, IMG submission 184417) | Active sludge microbial communities of municipal wastewater-treating anaerobic digesters from USA - AD_UKC045_MetaG (SPAdes) (version 2) | ecosystem: Engineered > Bioreactor > Anaerobic >... | reverse complement strand
ACCGTCATACTGGCGGACCGCTTGCCGAAATCTGGAGCGCGCACTGACGGAAGGGCGCGAAGCGACTCTGTTCGACAATTGGGAGGGGGCATGACGGCATGACTCTCGATGAGATTATGGCCCTATCAGGGCGTGAGCTGGATGCGGCGGTGGCGGAGCATGTTTACAGGCGAGAGGTGCAATGGCTGACGATCAGCGGTCTGAGGATTCCGCGATTCCGCACCTGCGATGGCTGGGAGTTAGTGCCTGAGTTCAGTTGCGGCAACGAATTGGCGCCATTTGTCATGGCCTGGGTTCTCTCTCGCGGCGCATGGGCGCGGAATCTGTTCTACTGCACGTTGTGGGCGCAGGCCGGGATACCGGCGCGGAATGCGGCGAACACGAGCAATCCGATGGCAGCGGAGGCGCAGGCAGCGCGTAAATGGGTGGAAGATGCCCTGTCCAAGCTGATTCTGGAGGACAAGCTGCCCGAGGCGATATGCAGGGCGGCGGTATACGTGGCGATGCAGCCGCAGTGGATGGGAAGCAATGATTCGAATCAATACGAATCATCGGACGACGCGGAGGTTGGTTAGCAGTGGCCCGTCGCCCATTGACCGATGAAGAACGATACCTGCGCCTTGCCGACAAGCGCAATAAACGAGCGGAGGCGAATCATCCCCTCTTTGCCTATGCTGGACTGCTGCACGAAGTGACGCGCATCTGGACCGCCGAGGACGTGCGGCGGGAGATCGAGGGATACGCGGCCAAGCTGGAGCAGACCGGCAAGGAGATGCTGCAGAGGGCCCGCGAGTGGCGGGAGGAGTTCGGGGTATTGGCGGGCCCCGAAGAGTTTGCGAAGGCGGATGCATACTGGCAGGCCAGGGTGGAGCGGTGGGGCGACATGGGGCCGGCATACGAGTGCGACTACTGGCACGGGCTACTGCGCGACTGGCGGCGGCGAGACACGCCCATACAGATAGCCAATTACGGATACCGGGACGCGTTCGGCCAACTGGTGGCGGTGACTGATCTGTATACCGAGGGCGAGCGCTGGGCTCCGAGCGCATACAACGACCGCAAAGACATTTGGGAGGTATACCCGATTGCCGCGATGCTGTCGAGACTGTTGGATGTGAAGTGGCATACACAAGCCAAGGCGCAGGCCGAACTAGACAAAGCCGCGGAGGCGGCGGGATGGGAGAGGGTGGCGCATGGGCATTCCGTGGAGCGACGATGAGATACGCATACTGCGCGAAGCATACCCGCATGGCGGTGTATCCGGCACGGTGGACGAGCTGGCGATTGCAGGCTACAAGCGCAGCCAGGGAACGGTATCAGGGGCGAGTATCCGGTATGGGGTGCGGGTGCTGCCGGAGGCGCGAGCGCGGCACCTGATGGAGAGGCCACAACGGCAGCGCGATTCCGCGTCGGCGGTGGATCTCAGCCCCGACCGGCCGCTTACCGTGGATAGCGTCGAGATAGTGCATTGGTTCGCGGAGCGGGGATTCCCGCCGCATGGCATTGCGGAGGAGATTAATCGCCCGGTGGAGGCGATTCGCAAGGCGTTACGCATGCAGCCTCCGGCGATAGACCGGGAGCCGTGGTGGCCGCGGCGCGATGACATGATTTTAGGGAGGGCGATAGCGTGAGAATATCAATATCCAGGCCTGCGCTACAGCAGGCAGTGACTCAGGCGGCGAGGGCCGTATCGGGGAGGGCGGCTATACCCGTGTTGGCGGGGCTGCTGCTCAGGGCAGAGGGTAATGGCCTGACGATTACTGGCTATGACATGGACATGGCCATCGAAGTTAGGACGCCTGCGTCTGTCGAGGAGCCGGGCGAGCTGGTAGTCCCGGCCAAGCAGTTTGTGGGGATTGTCAAAAGCCTTCCCCACAGCGAGATAGTCATGACGCTGGTGGAGAACAGCCTGAAGATTCAGAGCGATAGGACGGATTTCTCGCTACAGACAATGAACGCGGCAGAATTTCCTGCTTTGCCCGAGGTAGGGGGGCAGTTCGCCATCATCCCGCACGAGGCGTTCCGCGAGTGCGCCCGGCGGGTGAGTTATGCGGCAGCCGTCGCCGACGCGCGCGCATTCTACACGGTCATCAACACCGTGATGGCCGATGGCGAGCTAACGATGGTGGCGACGGACACGTTCAGATTGGCCGCGAGGCGAGCGCCTGCGCCGCACTCGGAGCCGCTGAGCGTTCTCCTTCCAGTGGCATTCGTGAGCGAGATTGAGCGCCTGGAGGGCGAGGTGCGCCTGCATCTGAGCGACAAGCACGTCCAGGTGCAGTCCGGTGAAACGCGGGTGATATCCCGGCTGATCGAGGGGCAGTGGCCGGATTGGCGGCAGGCGATACCGAGCACCTGCGCGACATGGGTCACGGCGGAGAGGGACGCGCTGATCGGTGCGCTGCAGAGGGCGAGCCTGATGTGCAAAGACGATCTGACAGCAGTGACGCTCAAACTCGATGCCGGGGATTTGATTATCACTGCCGCGCAGGCAGAGGTGGGCGAGGCGAGAGAAGAGCTTACCGTGCAGTATGGCGGCGATGGTGTGCTGGATGTGGCCGTCAGGCCGAAATACCTGCGCGACGCGCTGGCGGTGATGAGCGGCGACGAGGTGCGGATTGAATACACAAGCTTCAAGCATCCCGTGAAGGTGCTCGACGAGAGCGATCCCGGCTGGACATATGTTGTTATGCCGGTGATGAGGCCGAATGCAAGCGGAGTTTAATGGGGTCGAGGGCTGTTAAACCAAACCAGAGATTTCTTTAACAAGGAGTGTGCGCAATGGATACAACGAAGGCGAGGAGGGATGGAGCTGGTGAACAAGTATGAGCCATGTCCCGAGTGCGGTGCCAAGAACTACTGGGAGCGGGATGCAGCCGAAGAACGCGTAAAGCAATTCGCCCAGGCTCTCCGTTCGGTGTGCACGGAGCTGCTGCAAGAACGGGGCTGCTACGAGGGCGAATGCGGCACCTATGCGTGCTGCTATGATGATTGTCCCGTTGATCCGGCCCTGAAGCTGCTGGAGAGCCTGGAGCGGGAAGCGCGGAATGGCCAAACGCCCACTGACTGACGAGGAGCGCTACCAGCGCCTAGCGGACAAGCGCAATAAGCGGGCAGAGCAGAATCACCCCTTGTTCGCCCAGGCCGGCTTGCTGCACGAGGTAGCGCACATCTGGACTGCGGGGGACGTGAAACGCGAGATCGAGGGGTACGCGGCCAAGCTGGAGCGGGGGCGGCAGGAGACGTTGCAGAAAGCGCAACAACTGCGGCAGGAGTTCGGGGAACTAGCGGGCCCGGAGGAGCTTGCTAAGGCCGATGCCTACCGGCGGGAATGGCTGGAGCGGTGGGGCGATATGGGCCCGGCATACGAAGCTGATTACTGGCACGGCCTACTGCGCGACTGGAGGCGTCGAGATATGGCCATACAGATCGCCGCCTACGGATACCGTGACGCATGTGGCCAGCTGGTGGTCGTAACGGATCTGTATACCGAGGGCGAGCGCTGGGCTCCGAGCGCATACAACGAGCGCAAAGGCATTTGGGAGGTATACCCGATTGCCGCGATGTTATCAAGACCGTTGGACGTGAAGTGGCACACACAAACCAAGGCGCAAGCTGAGCTGGACAGAGCCGCAGAGGCGGCGGGATGGCAGCCAGCCGACAGCGGAGACCCGGATCGCTGCTGGACACGTTTGGAGGGATGACCCGTGACCAATGAGGAGTATCTGGAGACCCTGCATCAGCTGATGGCCCTAGTCATAGCCGTCCAGGATATGGACCTCTCCGGTTTCTTGGAGCGGATCGAGCATGCCGAGTCCATCGGGGTCATCCTGGACCCAACCGCGTGGATCCGTGGGAACAAGCAGCTGACCAACATCAAGAGCGTAGCCAGCGCGGCGTACGACTTTCAGCAGCGCGCGCAGGCGATGGCGGGAGGTGGAGCTGGTGAGTGAGTCTGTGGACGACCTCAAGGCCTACATCGTCGAGTGCGAGGGTAGCGACCTTGCCGACTGCGTGTTTGCAGTGGACGAAGAGTCGGCCCGGGAGGAGTTCATCAACAAGCGCGACGAGATGGAGCCTGACGAAATGGGTGTCATAACCGTGACCCGGATGCCCGAGTGGGACCGCTACGGCGACGAGAGGGCCGTGCCCAATCGAGCTTGGTCGAAGGCCGGGTACGCCACTACATGCGACAAGTGCGGCGGCGGCTACGATGATTGCCTGGAGCCGTGCGGTCTGCGTGAGGTCGAGGGGCAGGTCTTGTGCGAAACCTGTGTGGAGGCATATGTAGAGGCGCACTGCCGACCGTGTCGTTGCGGGACCAAGCCCTGGGCGTGGCCCCATGGGGCCGTGATGGTGCGATGCAACCGGTGCGGGGCAAAGGTGACGCGAGATACGGTCGCCGCTGTCATCGCGGCGTGGAATAGGGGCGAACGAGATGGCTAAGCCCGCGGCGATCCTCGAGCGCGAGTCGGACATCCAGGCGACGATCCGCGACTACCTGCGGTGGACTGGCTGGTATGTGGTGAGGCACCACCAGACACTAGGGAGCCATGTGGGCCTGGCTGACTTGCAGGCGATCAAAGGCGGCCAAGTGCTGATGATAGAGGTCAAGGCACGCCGAGGCCGCCAGTCTCAGGATCAGCTGGAGTTCGAGCGTGAGTGGACGGAGCACGGAGGCATATACATTGTGGCCAGGAGCGTTGAGGACGTGCAGAAAGCGATAGCGGAGCGAGCATGGAAGACCATCAGGGGGAGGGAACCACATGCCACGAGTGACAATACATCGTGACCGAGTGAGAATCCAGGGTAACCCGCATCGGCTGCGGGCCGATGAGATAGAGTATCTGGTTCGCGCGGTCTTGTGGCGGCTGGCGGCTGAGGGGCACAAGGAGCGCCGGGAGTGGCGCCGGTGGGCTGAGGCCAACAGGCCAGGTCCGCTCGTGTGGGGTGAGGAGGCACCGCTGACCTACACCATAGGTGATGTGGCGCAGGTGCGCCGGGCGGCGTAGGGGGTGATTGTATGAGCGGTGAGCATAAATGGCAGCTGAGCCCCCATACGACTCCGAGTGGCAAACTACTGTATCACTGCCCTGTCTGCGGGCTGTATGATCCAGCCCTCGGCAAGATGGGAATGGCAGTGTGGTCCGAGTCAAGTGCTGATAATGCATTCTACACTACTGAGCCGGCGCAGAGCTGTCATGGGGTCATGGGGGGGGACAGATGATATGGAGACCAGGGAGTCACAGAAAATCCTGGACAAGCCAAGCGAACTAACGCGCCGCGAACAGGCCCTGATCGAGTACATACGCACGCAGATGCAGTTCGGCACAGTCACGGTGTTCGTGCAGGAGTCGCAGCCGGTGCGGATAGAGACGGCCATCAAGAGCGTTAAGCTGGGCTGATTGCAGGACTCGCAGTGCAGCGCGGCGAATCTGGCACGCGAAAACGATATACGGCTACGGAACAACCGGGCCAGCTAGATCCACCATGCGGTGGGTTGGGCTGGCCTCTCTCTATGTGGGGGTGATCCAGAGTGGGCGTGATACCCGGCACGAGCTTGATCAAGGAAATCTGCAGGTTGTTGGAAACACGGCCGCAGATGTTGATCATCGTCGAATGCCCGTATTGCCAGGCGCCAGAAGGCCTAGAGATGGATCCGAGTGCTCGCAGCTATTGGTGCCGGTACTGCAACAAACGGGGCAAGCTGGAGGAGCTGCAGATCGTGGCCGAGGGCGTCTTCCTGCGCCGACATAGCTATTCCCGGCAGCTCATGGAGCAGCGTCCCGGGCCCGGCTGGGAGCGCGAGGGAGGCAGGCGGCGATGATGCAGGCCGATCACGACTGGTTCCCACGCACCGAACGCCTTATCTGGCAGTACTACGCAGCCGTCGATAGGATGGACCGACTACAGACGCAGATCGAAACCCTGGAAGACAGGCTGGCCCAGATCTCCATGGACATCGCCGGCGCGCGGTCCATACGCTCCATCACCCAGGCACTGTCGTTCGCGCCCGCGGGAGCCCATGGTGACCCGGGCATCGACGCCGAGCTGGAACACATGGAGGAGCGGGTAACGGCGCTGCTGGAGGAGTACACGCGGAAACGCCGGCAGGTGATCGAGAAGCGAACGCGGCTGGCTGCCCTACGAGAGGAGACCGCGGTGATCGACACGGCCATGCAGCGGCTTACGAGGGACGAGCGCGAGGTCGCCAAGCTGCGCTATCGCAGGCCCGGCATGAACAACTGCGAGATAGCGGCGGCGCTCTACTGCAGCGAGGGGTGGGTAAGACTCACGCGGAAACGCCTGGTCCGCAAGATCGCTGAAGGGATTGGCATTTTATGACTACGAAAATCATACGAGTCGTAGCGAGAAATCTGTGATACGTTGATAGCGAGGCGGTCTCGCGGGAGCGGGCCGCTTTTCTGTTATCGTGCGGCAACGGGGCGTAACAAGAGCCGCCGGGGCGGGTCGCCTCCTGCCCACCCCGCCCAGGCCCCGATATTGCAGAGATGGAGGTGAGGCACAGATGGCAGCAGTCGAAGACAGGCTACGGATTGAATACGTACCGACTGAGGCGCTCCGACCTTACCAGGGCAATCCCCGAAAGATGAGTGAGAGAGGGCTAGAGAAACTCAGACGGAGTGTGGAGAAGTTCGGATTCCTAAACCCCATATTGGTGCAGCAAGGCACCAATATGATAATTGCAGGGCACCAGCGGCTTAAAGCGGCGCAGGCAGCTGGCCTGACCGAGGTCCCGGTGGTGTGGCTGGATATGGACGACGTGACTGCCAAGGCATATAACGTCGCTGACAACCGCCTGCAGGATGAATCGGAGTGGGACTTCGCGCCGCTGGCCGACATGCTGACAGAGCTGGATACGGGCGCGTTTGATTTGACGCTTACGGGCTTTGACGATGTCGAGCTGGCGAAGCTGATGGACTACACGCCGGGCCCGAAGAACGCCGAGGACATGCCGATACCGGAACTGCCAGCCGACCCTGTGGCAAAGACCGGCGATGTGTGGCAGCTAGGCAAACATCGGCTCATGTGTGGCGATTCAACTTCAGCCGATGACGTGCGTAAGCTCGTAGGCAACATGAAGTTCGACTTGATGATTACCGACCCGCCGTATGGGTTGGGCGATTCCGCAACAGAGAAACACGACTATGACATACACAGCGACACCAAAGAAAACCTGCGCCGCATTATCGACGGGTTCATGCCGTTGTACATGCCGAAGGTCAAGAGGACCGTTGTGACGCCGGGCAATATGAATCATCGGATGTGGCCCGTTCCGGTGTGGACGATGGCGTGGTTCACGCCTGCCGGTGTTGGATGCGGGCCGTGGGGATTTTGTTGTTGGCAGCCGATCTTGTGTTACGGCAAGGATCCCAGGTTAGAAAATGGGCAGGGCAGCTATCCGGACGCATTGGTTCATACAGAGTCTGCCGAGAAATGTATTCACCCATGCCCCAAACCGCTGGGCTTCTGGAAATGGCTCATGGAAAGAGCCAGTGCGCAGGGTGGCGCTGTGGTTGACCCGTTCATGGGGTCGGGCACAACGCTGCTAGTTGCCGAGGAACTAGGCCGCGTGAGCTACGGTATGGAGCTGAGTCCGGCTTACTGCGATCTGGCAGTCCAGCGCTGGGAGCAGCTAACGGGCAAGAAGGCTGAACTGGTGAGGTGACACGCATGGCAGCCGGTAGGCCGGGCAAACTGACGGACAAAGCAAAGATGCGAATAGCAGGATTCAGACGAGTTGGCAGTGCGGTAGAGCTCGCCATGCTGGGAATAATCCTGCGGGCTGCCGCCAACGGCGACAATGAAGCGGCTGCATGGCTAAATGGCGAGGGTTCAATAGTTGTTACGGAATCCGGCAGTAGTTTTCGCCCGTGGGATGAACGCGATGGTCGTGGGAGCCCAAAAGCGGTCGAATGGAGAAACGCTGTCTTCAGTCGCGACGGGTATCGATGCACAAGATGCGGCAAGCGCGGGGCCTTGCAGGCGCATCACGTCGAGCCGTGGGCGAGCAACGTGCCGGCCCGGTTCGATGTGGGTAACGGTGTTACGCTATGCCCGGAGTGTCACGCTGGGGAACACCCCGGTCGAGAGAACCTGATCCGTCACGCCAGGTATACAGGGGTGAAGACATATGGGTAGACCCAGCAAACTCACAAAGCCTGTGCAAGATCGGCTTGTGCAGGCGATTGAAGCCGGCAACTACTATGAGGCCGCCTGCGGCTATGCTGGCATCACCTATGCTACGTTTCGGAATTGGATGCTGAGGGGCGAGAAGGCGAAAACCGGTAAGTTCTTTGATTTCTTTGAGGCCATCACGCGAGCGGAGTCCAACGCTGAGGTGCGCATGGTGGCGCAATGGCAGAAACACATGCCGGAAGACTACCGAGCTATTAGGGACTTCCTGGAACGGAGGTTCCCCGACCGATGGGGCCGTAAGGACAAGGTCCAGCAGGAGATCTCCGGGCCCGGCGGTGGGGCTGTCAGGGCGGAGGTGGAACACAGTGGCGCAGTCGACCTCTTCGCCCGTATCCGAGAATACGCCAAGATGTATGAACAGATTGCAGAGGAAGCAGCTGCTGATGGGGACGCTGATTGGGACGGTGCTCCAGAACCGATGGATACCCCATAAACCGACTCTCAAGCAGGCGCGCTTCCTCATGCGTCCCGAGCGTGAGGCGCTCTACGGCGGCGCGGCCGGGTCTGGGAAGTCGGATTGCCTGCTCATGGGCGCGCTGCAATACGCGGACGTGCCGGGTTACGCTGCGCTGCTTCTGAGGCGCACGTATGCCGACCTGGCGTTGCCCGGCGCACTCATGGATAGGGCCGCCGAGTGGCTGCAGGGAACTGCCGCCAAGTGGAGCGAGAAGGAAAAGACGTGGACGTTTCCCAGCGGGGCGACGGTCACCTTCGGCTACCTCGAATCGGAGAACGACAAATACCGCTATCAGAGCGCGGAATTTCAGTTCATCGGGTTCGATGAGCTCACCCAGTTCACGGAGACCCAGTACCGCTATCTCTTCTCCCGCCTGCGCAGGCTGGCGGGAGTCGACGTGCCGCTTCGCATGCGCGCGGCATCCAACCCCGGCGGCATAGGCCATGAGTGGGTCAAGCGCCGATTCATCGATGAGGGCGAACAGCACGGAAGGCCTTTTGTGTCCGCCCGGCTGGAGGACAACCCCCACCTAGACATTGCCGAATACGAGGAGAGCCTCGCCAAACTGGATCCAGTGACCAGGCGGCAGCTGCGCTACGGCGACTGGTCGGTGCAGCCGGCCGGCAACATGTTCAAGAGGGAATGGTTCGAGATCGTGCAGGCCGTGCCGTATGACGCGAGGTCCGTGCGATACTGGGACCTGGCGGCCACGGAGGCCAAGCCAGGCAAGGATCCAGACTGGACGGTCGGCCTCCGCATGGCCGAGAGGACCGGGGTGTTCTACATCGAGGACGTGCGCAGGGCCAGGGCCACGCCGATGGGAGTGGAGGCGCTGGTCCGGCAGACCGCAGAACTAGACGGCCGCGGCGTTGCCATCTATATGGAGCAGGAGCCCGGCTCGTCCGGCGTCAACACGATTGACCATTACGCCAGAGAGGTGCTCGTGGGATTCGCGTTCCGGGGTGTCAAGACCACCGGGTCCAAGCTGTTGAGGGCGTCGCCGCTGTCAGCGGCCGCAGAGGCAGGCAACGTGAAGCTTCTGCGCGGGGCCTGGATCGGGGAGCTCCTGGACGAGCTGGTGGCGTTTCCGGCGGGCGCCCACGACGACCAGGTGGACGCAGCGTCCGGCGCACACGAACAGCTGGCAACCCCGACAGCGCGGGGCTACTCCGGCAAACCGATAGGTTGGTGATGTGGATGTCGATCATTGATGTCAAGGCGGGCGATCCGTGGCCGCCGGAAGGACACCGGGAGCGTATCGAGGCATATGCGACATACCGGCTACTGTTCCTGGGCAAGCACGACGACGTGTTCCAGCGCGTCCAATTGTGGCTCGACAAGACGCCGGACAAGTCGCTCGTCTACATCGTCGCGAACTTCCCGAAGCTGGTCAGCCTGGTCTCCGCGGACATGTTGTTCGGCGAGGAGCCGGGATTCGTCGCGGGGGATGAGGGCTCGGCGGAGCAGGCCGCCCTGGACGCCATCACCCGCGCAAACGGCATGCACACGCTGAACTACGAGATGGCCCTGGGCGCCAGCGTACGCGGCGACGCGGTGTACAAGCTCCGCTATGGGCCGCGCTACAGCTACAGCGAGCGACCGGAGGCGATCATCTCCGCGGTCAACCCGGCGCTGTTCTACCCAGAGTTCGCGGCTGACGATGTCCGCGTGCTGGCTGGCGCTGTTATCGCCTGGGAGCGCAAGCTCGACGACAGAGTTTACTTGCGGCGCGAGGTCCACACCCCCGGCATGATCAGGAACGAGCTGTGGCTCCTCGAACGCGGAACACTGCGGCAACAGGTGCAGTTAGCTACACTGCCGGAATATGCAGAGCTGCATGAGGAGGAGGAAACCGGGTATCCGGGGCTCCTGGTAGAGTATGTGCCGAACTGGAGATTGGACGACGACTGGCGGGGGGTTTCGGACTACATCGATATCCACACGCTGGTGGACGAGCTGAACAACCGACTCAGCCGCGTGAGCAGGGTGCTCGACAAACACGAGAGCCCGAAGTTAGTGCTGCCGCCAGGGATGATGAAGTTCGACCCTTCCACGCGACGCTACTACATTGAGCGGGACAGTCTGGACGTAGTCGAGGCTCCGCAGGAGATCGGCGGCAACCTGCCGCGGTATCTCGTGTGGGACGCTCAGCTCGACGCCGCGTTCAAGCAGATCGACAAGCTCATACAACTAGCATTTCTGGTGACTGAGACCAGCCCGGACGCCTTCGGCATGGGCGAGGCGGGCCAGGCGGAGTCGGGGCGGGCGCTCAAATTCCGGCTCCTGCGCACTCTCGCCAAGGTTAACCGTAAGCGCCTATACTTCGACACGGCGTTACGCAACGTCCTGAAAGCGGCGCTGTGGTTCGAGGCTGATCGCGGCCGCAGCCTGTCCGATATTGCTGAAGTCCGTATTGAGTGGCGCGACGGGCTGCCGGATGATCCGTTTGAGGAGACCCAGACGGAGGCCATGGGGGTTGAGGCGGGTGTTTCTAGCCGCCGATCGGCAGTGCGCCGTCTGCACAGGCTCACAGGGAAGGAACTTGAGGACGAACTCGCCGAGATAGACACCGATCGCGCTATGGCCGGTCCTCCTGACACCCGGACACCGGCCAGAATCGATTTAGGTAACCTGTTCGGCAGGGGCGAGGAAGAGGCAACCGGCGGGGCGGGTGAGGTGTAGTGTTTGATGCTATGGCGGCCGCCGACGCGCTGATCGAGGTCTACCGACGGGCATATCTCGAGATCTTGAAGCGGATTGCCGAGCGACGAGCGAAGGGGCGATCCACTGCATTCGACGAGGCGCTCATGCGCGACGTGGGCGGGGTCCTGAACGAGCTGGACGCGACTGCCGAGCAGTGGGCATGGGAGGTCATACCCCGGGTCTACGGTGAGGGCGTCCGCGAGGCACTGGCGCCGTTTGCGGCGATACGCGGGAAACAGGCATTCCAGATCGCGCCGGGGATGATCAAAGTGCATCAGCACGCTGTCCGGGTGCTGGTCGATTCGCTCCTGGACGACCTGCACGACGCGCACACCTACGTCGGGCGCAGGATCCGCGATCAGTGGCGCTCGGCGCAGCTCGAGGCGGTGTTGGAGAAAACGACCACAGGCCAGACGATACGGCAGGCGCAGAAGGGGTTGCGGCAGCGACTCGCCGACGAGGGCCTGACGGCCTTCCGCGACAGCAAGGGCCGCGAGTGGGCGCTCGACAGCTACGCGAACATGGTGGTGCGGTCGGTGACCGCCGAGTCGCAGAATGCCGGCCTGCTGATGCAACTGGACGGCATGGGGCACGACCTGGTGCAGATGACCGAGCATCGAGCCGGCTGCGCCATCTGCGCGCCGTATGAAGGGCGGGTTTATTCACGCACCGGCCAGACGCCTGGGTATCCGCGGCTTACGGATGTGCCGGGATACGACCAGGGGTATGAGACCATGCACCCGAATTGCAGGCATCGCATTACGCCATACGTTCCCGAAGGCGACGACGACCCCGACAAGACCCGCGAGTTCAGCAACCGCCCCTTCGAGGACACGCGAAGCGCGGCCGACCGGGAAGCCTACGCGCGGCAGCAGGAGATGGCGCGGCTTCGCCGGGATCGGCGCAAGCTCGAACAGCAACTGACGATCATGCCGGCCGGCGCTGAACGCGACGCGATACGGGAGAAGCTCCGCGAGGTGCGAGGCGAGCAGCAGAGGATGGGTCGACAGGAGAAGCAGGCTCGGCTTCGGATGGCCGCGGAGAACCGTGCTTACTATGCGGCGCGCGACTCGGGGCAGGCGGCATCATGGCCGGGGAGAGTCTAGCGACGAAACATAGAGCGAAAGGAGGTATGGGTAATGAAGCAGGTAGTTTGCGACACCTGCGGCAAGGAGCTAGGCAGGGGCAACCACATTCACAATGTCCACACGCTGGAACTACGCATGGCGTCCGCAGCCGAAGACGATGCGTATGTGGTTGCGCACTTCTGCGGTTGGCAGTGTCTAGCTAAGTGGGCCATCCAGCGGGATGATGATGCGAGATCGGGCAAGCCGGACATTACCGCACCCGCCCCTCCACCGCGACCCCGGACAGATGGGGATCTTGATTGAATCGCCGCGCATACTCGTGACTTCAGTCGTGAGTAAGCGGCGACATATGCTGTACAACAACTATCAGAATTGCCTGCAAGTGGTTGTACCCAGCCATATATGTGTTATGATCTCCAGGGGTGGATGAATTGGAACGAGTAGCATATGGGCGAGGGCATATCTACTCGATTCAATACCATATCGTATGGTGCGTGAAGTATCGCAGGAAGATAATAGCGTCTAGTTTCGTGTACACCTCAGCATTATGTTCCTAAGAGCAGATCCGGCACTACATTCAAGGCCAGAAAGAGAGGTGACGCAGGTCTGCATGGAAAAGGCTTACAAGTTTCGGATATACCCGACTTCCGAGCAAGAAACACTGTTGCAGAAGACATTTGGATGCGCGCGGTATGTCTACAACTACTATCTCAACAAGAGAATGACTGCGTATCAGACAGACAAGACAACGCTCAATTACTACGCTTGTTCCGCCGACCTCACGCGCCTCAAGAAGGAAAAGGATTGGCTTCGAGAGCCTGATAAATTCGCGTTACAGAGTGCGCTTCGCAATCTCGACGATGCCTATCAAAGCTTCTTTGACCGCGTCCGAAAGGGCGAGGCGCCGGGTTACCCCAAATTCAAAAGCAAGCACGACCGTGATCGCTCCTACACAACGAGATTCACCAATGGGAACATCAAGGTGCTGGATAAGCACGTTAGGCTTCCGAAGCTGGGGCTCGTCAAATGTCGAATCTCTAGGCAAGTCGAGGGTCGCATCTTGTCGGCAACCGTATCTCAGAAATCAAGCGGCAAATACTTCGTGTCTATCGCCTGCACGGATGTAGTGCAGGAATCGCTGAAACCAACAGGTGCGATTGTAGGGATCGACCTTGGGCTAAAGGAACTCTGCATCACATCCGACGACCTGCGCTTCGACAATCCTAAGCGCCTGGCGCG
>Ga0209311_1002357_pt1 | contig 13709 bp, 12 predicted proteins | sample AD_UKC045_MetaG_FD_184417 | JGI IMG/M metagenome (GOLD analysis project Ga0209311, IMG submission 184417) | Active sludge microbial communities of municipal wastewater-treating anaerobic digesters from USA - AD_UKC045_MetaG (SPAdes) (version 2) | ecosystem: Engineered > Bioreactor > Anaerobic >... | reverse complement strand
CCTGCTCGCTCACCGCGTCCGCCTTGAATTTCCTTATTGTCCTTCTCGTAAGTATCGCGTCCATGACAGCCTCCTCATTTTCCGCGTCCGCGCGGCATAGTATTATTTTCCCGTATTCTACCATAATCGGTTAAAATACCAACAGCCGCCTGTGTGACAAAGTTCCCGACGGGGATGGAAACAGCCGGAGACGAGAGAGATATGGGCAAACCCGAAACGCTGGTCGTCATGGTGGTCGCCGGGATAGGAGATCTCGTTCTGGCGACGCCGGCGCTGCGCGCGCTCAGGCTCGGGCATCCCGACGCGGCCATACATCTTATGACGAATTCGCAGGCCCTCCCGCTGGCGAAAAACCTCCCATACGTCTCCAAGGTCTGGCCGTTCCCGGTGCGCGACATCATACGAGACAGAAAGAACATGCTGGCCGGAGCGGCGACGCTGGCGCGGCTGCGCGCGCTCAAACCCGACGTATGCGTCAACCTTTTCAAAGTCAAATCGAAAGCCGGCGCGACCCGCATGAAAGCCGCCTTCGCCGCCATCGGAGCATCCGTCCGCGTCGGACACGACTCATTCGGCTTCGGCTCCTCCCTCACGGTGAAGGCCCCCGAAGACTTTTTCATAGACCGCCATGTCTGCGAATCCATGCTCGAAATGGCGAAGCTCGCGGGCGGAATTCCGGACGGCGCGGGGCCGGATGTGTTCTGGGACCCCGAAAGCGAGTTGAAATGGCGCGGTTTTTTCGATGAACTGAGCGAAGGCGGCGCGCCGGTGGTCGGCGTCAATCCGGGAGGAGACAGACGGACTAAGAGGCTGGGGGCGGACAAGTTCGCGGCAGCCGCCGACGCCGTAGCGAGGGAACGAGGGGCCTCGGTGGTCGTGTTCGGCGGGCCCGGAGAAGAGCCCGCCGCCGCCGCAGTTTGCTCTCTGGCAACTCACGCCGTCCCGGCGAGCTTGGCCGGCAAGCTCTCCCTGTCCGACCTCGCGTACGCGCTCGGCAGAACCGACCTGCTGATAACAACCGACAGCGGGCCGATGCACATCGCCGCCGCCGCCGGGGCGAGCGTCGTCTGCGCGTTCGGCCCGGACGACCCGCGACTCACCCGGCCCGTCGTCCCGGAAGACCGTTCTCGCGTCATTAAACTCCACCGCGACTGCTCCCCGTGTTTCAAGAGCGACTGCGAGCGCCCTTCATGCATGGAAGACATCCCGGCGGAAGACATCGCGCGCGCGGCGGTCGAGCTGCTCGACATCAGGCGAGCGGCGCGGGAGTCTGCCGAACAATGACGAAAAAAATCAAAGTCCTGCGAGTCATCACCCGGCTCGACCTCGGCGGCTCGGCGGTCCACGCCGCGCTTCTGGCGAAGCTGCTCGATCCTTCGCGCTATGAGACGCACTTCATCTGCGGTTCCGTCAATCAGCTCGACGAGCGCGAGATAGAAGAGATTCGCGGAGCGTGCGCGAGCTTCCGCGTCGAGCCTCTGTTACAGAGGGAAATCGAGCCTTTGAACGACCTGCGCGCGCTTTTTTCGCTGACGCGTTTTATGCGCCGCGAGAGATTCGACATCGTCCACACACACACGTCCAAAGCGGGATTCGTGGGCCGCGCGGCGGCCCGGCTGGCCCGCGTCCCGGTGGTCGTCCACAGCACCCACGGTCACGTCTTTTACGGATACTTCGGCCCGCTCAAATCAAAACTGATAGTTGCCGCCGAGAAACTAGCCGCGCGCGTCACCGACCGCGTCCTTTGCCTCGCTCAGTCGGAAATCGAAGACCACCTGAAACTCGGCGTAGGCGCAAGAGACCTCTTCGAAGTTCACATCAGCGGAGTGCCGATAGAAAAGTTTGCCAAGCCCGCCGAGCCGCGCGAGAGGGTCCGCGCCTCGCTCGGAGTCCCGCCGAATGCGCAAGCCATCGCCATCGCCGCGCGCCTCGACCCCGTCAAATCCGTCGGCCACGCCGTGCAAGCTTTCGCTCTCCTTTACGGATTCGATCCGCCCCCCTTTCTTCTCATTGCGGGGGACGGCGAAGAACGCGAAAAACTAGAAGCGCTCGCGCGCGACCTCGGCGTGTCCGACCGCGTTCTATTTCTCGGACTCCGACGCGACGTGCCGGACATCCTTCACGCATCAGACGCGTTCCTGCTCACTTCCCTCAACGAGGGATACGGAAAAGCCATCGTCGAAGCCATGAGCGCGGGACTGCCTGTGGTGGCGACGGACGTCGGGGGCGTTTCCTCTCTAGTGAAAAACGGCGAGACGGGTTTTCTCGTCCCGCCGGGCGACCCGAGCGCGGCGGCGGACGCGCTCGGCAGAATCCTCCGCGACCCTGCGCTCGCAAAATCAATGTCGCAGGCCGCTCTCTCCGCCGTTTCTGAGAACATGAGCGTCGACGCCATGGTCCGCCGCGCAGACGAAATTTACTCCGCCCTCCTCAAAAGATAGACGGCGGCCTGTTTGTTGCGCGTCAGCCAAATTATGAACAAGAGAGAAAAGTTCGGAAAAGGGGTTTGGGGAACAACCCTTTTCAAAGAGTTTTCCCCATCCGCCTAAGAAAGCCGCGGTTCCTTCGCGTTTATCCATTCCTTCGCGGCGGCCTGAGGCGGGAGAGATGCGCGAGCGCCCTGCCGCGTGTCGCGTTTAAGCAATTCCTTTTCAATCGCGTCTATGGTTCGTTTTTTTTCCATCGCCCAAGCCGGGGCGATCAGCAGGTCTGACGGCCCGTCGGCGGTCAGGCGCTGTATGACGATGCCGGGAGTTAGCAGTTCGAGATAGTCGCAGACGAGCGAGACATAATCCTCGAATCTGAAGATGGGAATCTCGCCGCGCGCGTGAGCTTCCGCAAGAGGAGTGTCCTTGAGAATGTGAAGGAGATGAATCTTGACGCCGTTTACGCCGAGGTCGGAGAGGAGGCGCGCGGAGTCCAGCATCATCTCGCGCGTCTCGCCCGGCAGGCCGAGGATGATATGTCCGCATATTTTCAGGTTGCCCCTGTTGAGAGCCCGGTTCGCCGCGTCCACGAAAGAGGCGACATTGTGCCGCCTGTTAATTCGCTCGAGCGTGCTGTCATGCGCGGATTGCAGTCCGAGTTCGATCCACGTTTCCCTGCCGTCTCCGATGGAGGCAAGAATGTCGAGAACCTCGTCCGGCACGCAATCCGGCCTTGTGCCTACGGACAGACCGACAACGTCATCGCAGGCGAGAGCCTCGGAGTACGCCCGTTCGAGCGTTTCCACTGGGGCGTATGTGTTCGTGAACGCCTGAAAATACGCAAGGAATTTTTCCGCTTTGTATCTGGCCCGCATGAATTCAGCGCCCTTGCGAACCTGTTCTCTGATCGGGGCCCGTTCCCTTCTGGTGTTCGGACTGAAACCCTGATTGTTGCAGTATATGCAGCCGCCCTCGCCCAGCGAGCCGTCCCTGTTCGGACACGTGAAGCCAGCGTCTATCGATATCTTATAGACCTTGCAGCCGAACCTGCCCTTCAGATAGTCGCTGAACGCAAGATACCTTTTCTCATTCATCCGTTTTCCGCCGATCCCAAGCTAAGCCCGGTTTTCTTGCGAAAAATCCGGTCTGAGTCCCGAATAGTATAAACCCGAATAAACAGTTGTGAAAGATTTTTGCCGGAGGCTACGGATTCCGAAGCGTTAAATAGCCCCGGCGAGGCTTAGCGAAGGACGGGGGAGGCGGGTTCAGAGTTTGATCGCAGAGCCATCCATGCTTGAATCGGAAATGTTGAAGAATGACAACACGGTGGGGGCTATGTCGATGATGGAAGCTTGTTCGACGACGCGGCGGGGGATGCCGGGTCCGGAGAAGACGATAGGGATTCCCGCGTTTTCGGATGAGAGGCCGCCGTGCGTGCGCGAGTCCGGGTTGTCCGATATGTAGCAGCCATGTTCGGAGGCGGAGAATAGGACGACGTCTCCGCTCCTCGGGCAGTCCAGCCCCCGGATGTTGTCGATGGCTCGCGGGAACCTGTCCAGCTTGTCCCAGAAGAAATCGTCCGGCGCTGACACAGAGCCGCGTTTGTAGATGGAGTAGCCGGAGCCGGGAGCGGCCCTGACGAGTATTATCGAGTCGGAGTCCGGCCTGACTGCCGGGTCGTCGCCGCGGCAGACGGATTCGACGGCTTCGGCGAGAGGAAGGACGTCGCGTTCGAGGGATGGCTCGGCGCCCCAGTCTCCGGAAGCCCCGTCGAGGGCGTAGAACTGCGCGCAGCCTCCGATGATAGACACGTGGCAGTTGCGGCCGGGCAATAACTTTGCGCCTAGAGACGCGCGAAAACCCCGCGCCTCCAAAGCCTCCCGCAGCCTGCCGGTGGTTATCATGTTCGAGCTTTGGAGCCATGTCTGGCCGTGGTCCGAGCAGAGGACGAGGCGCGTCGAGTCGCGCGCGCCCGACTGTTCCAGCAACCGGACGAGCGAGGAGACGCGCGGGTCGACGGCTTCTTTCAGGTAGGCCGCTTGGCCCGCCGCGCCCGTGTGGTGACACCATGCGTCAAGCCCGCTGAAATAGAGCGTGTAGATGTTCGGCAGTCCGTTGCGGCGGATGTCCGAAACGGCAGCTTGCCATGTGCGCAGGTCGATCCGTTTGAAATCCAGCAAACCCTTCGAACTGAGGGCGAAATACACCATATCGCCGCGGTTAGGCCGCACCCATCTGCCGGCTCCCCGGCTCACTTGGTTGAAGACGACCGCGCTGGTCAGTCCGTGTTCGGCCGCGATTTCGTATATCGTCCGAGCGGGGGGATACAGGCTGTCGTTTATCAGCCCCCTCGGATTCTTCATCGGAAGCAAAAGGGTGGGCCAGCCGAACAGCTTGTAGCCGAACACCCCCGCCGCCGTGTCAGCGCTGGTGAAGTCGAGGACGCGCGCGGGCGCGGCGGAGCGCTCCACCCATCCGTTTCCGACTATGCCGTGTCGCCTGACCTCCAGCCCGGTAAACAGCGAGGTCTGCGCAGGCAGAGTTTCTGTGGGATAAATTGTCGAGCCGAACCTGACCTTGGCTCCGTCGGCGAATGCCTCGGCGAATCCGGGCAGTTCCCCGTCGGCTAGCATGTTGTAGAAAACCTCGCGCTTGAGCGCGTCCACAACCACAATGATGACGGAAGATATGGGCCGGGACATCACGCGTCTCCGGCGGGGCCTGTTTTTTTCCGGTCGCGTTTTTTGACGACGGGTTTGACGTTGCCAGCCGAATCGAACAAATCGAGGTTGCGTGACGCTCTTTCGTACTTGGGGCAGGAGACCACGTTCACGCCGGAAGGCTGTTTGCAGTCGCGAGCGCATGAAGCGCACACCGGATTGACATTCATTTTCCGCGCCTCCGCGCCGCCCGGCGGCTAGACCGAAACCCTGAGAACGCGGGGTTTCGACGCCGCGCCGCGCGCGCCAAATACTATTTTACACCCGCGCGCGCTTTCTGTATAATAACTTATCATGTTCTCGGAGAGAATTATTTCAACAGGAAATGAGCCGCCGGGCGCGGTCGCTGCAATCGCGCGGTCGGTCTCGCCCACGGAGGGCTTCTATGGCTAAAAACGCCGGTCATGGCGGGTCTGTCGAGATAGAGATATCCCGAGACCATTTCAACGCCTACCTTCATGTCAGAAGCAAGATCCCGCCCGCCGCCGAAGAGGTATTCGAGGCCCTCAAGGCGGAAAAGATCACGAGCGGCATCAAGAGCGCGGACAAGCTCAGGATATTCCTCGAAAATATGGAGTTGTACAACAACACGCTCATTATCGCCGCCGGACAGCCGTTCACATACGGCACGGACGCTCGGATAGAGTACATGTTCGAGACCGACGATCGAACCCGCATGGAGGACGAGCTTGCCGGAGCCGACTCCGTGGATTTCAGGTCTATAGGCTCCATCGCCAGCGTCAGGAAAGGCGATGTGATAGCCAGAAAGATACCGGCCACGCAGGGCGAGGCAGGCCTGACGGTGTTCGGGCTGAAGCTTCCCGGCGAGTGGGGAATGGACTTAACTCTCAGGGCTGGCAAAAACGTCTCGATGTCCGAAAACAAACTCGACTTCATCGCTGACATAGACGGCGCGCCGATAGTTTCAAAAGGCATGATAAGGGTCGATCCCGTTCTGATAATCGAGGGGGACGTCGATTACTCGACAGGCAACGTGGTCTTCGACGGAACTGTGGCGGTGAAGGGCAGCGTGCTGGACGGGTTCACGGTGGACGCAAGGGGCGACGTGATAGTGGAGAACACCATACAGAGCGCGCGAGTCAGTGCCGGCGGCGACATCGTGGTCAAACGCGGCATCCTCACGCGCGGCAAGGGCATAGTGACGGCCGAGGGCAACATATACGCAAAATTCATAGAGAATTCGACCATCGAGTGCGAGGGCAATGTGGTGGTCGAAAACGCGATTATGAACAGCTTCACCAGCGCGAACGGCAAGGTTCTAGCGATGACGAATGAGGGCGCGATAATCGGGGGCAGGACGATGGCCTTCGACCGCGTCGCCTGCCGCAACCTCGGAACCGCCACCCACCCGACCACAGTCGTCCAGTGCGGATATCGGTTCGAGGTTCAGCGCAAATACCTCGAAGGCGTCGCCAAACTGCAGGCTGTTCAAAAACAGATAAAAGAGCTTCAGAAGAACTATGAATTCGTGTCGAGGACGAACTTTGACGACATAGACAGACTAGGCGAGATCCGCGGCAAGATGATGAAGATGCTAAAAATTCAAGACCAGATGAAGGAAGAGTTGACTGACTTGAACGCGACGCGGATATTCAACCAGTTCGCGATGGCCGAGGTGGAGCAGGCGGCGTATCCGGGCGCGGTCATATTCATCGGGGACGCGCGTTTCAACGTTAAAAAGGAAACGAAGTTCGCCAGCTTCAAATGGGACGCAGAGGAGAAGACGATTTATATGTCTTCGTTCGACGAGACGGCGCAGGGCATGAGGAAGTCCGGAGCGCGCGCCAAGACTGTCCTTGTCATCGACGACTCGAAAGCGGTGAGGAAAACGCTGCGGCTCATCGTGGAAAAGATGGGTCTGCGCGTTGCGGGAGAAGCTGAAGACGGCTCGGAAGGCGTCGAGCTTTACAGGCAACTCCGACCCAGCCTCGTCACCTGCGACATCGCGATGATTAACATGAACGGCGTGGAAACTCTGAAGGCGATTAAAAAAGACAACCCGAAGGCCCGCGTGGTGATGATTTCTTCCGAGCGGGACAAATCGCAGATACTCGACTGCGTGATGGCCGGAGCAAAGGACTACATCCTGAAACCTTTCGTGCCGAGCCGGGTCGTCACTGTAATAAGAAGCGCGTTGGAAAACTGAAAACATCGGGCGGTCACATCATGAGCGAAGACTTTTTCACGGAGGGGGAGAAGATGGACATCAGAGAGATAGCGCTTGAGGAAATCGGGGAGATAGTGGACGGGATAAAGGCCGACTGCGCGCGGCTTGAGAGCGGTTGCGACGCGGCGGAGTTCGTCAAGTCTGCCGCGATAAGGGTGCACACCATCGCCGGGAGCGCCGCGCTCGCCGGTCTTATGGAAATCAGCAAGGTGGGCGCGGGGGCCGAATCGTTCATCAGAAAATACGAAGGCTCGGACGCCGCCCTTCTGCTGGAAAAATTCAGGGTTTGCGCCTTGGAGATCGAAGTGATGCTTCGAGACGCACGCCAAGGCGCGCGAGGTGACGACAATGTCTGACAAAAACCAGTCCGCTCTTGACCTTGAAATAGAACTCAAACTTGCGAACTTCAAACTGGACATCGTTCAGGAAATCACCCGAATGCTTCCGCGCTCCGAGACTCCCCTTCAGACGCTCAATTTCATCATGGACCGCATATTCAGCCTAGTCGAGATGGAAGGCGCTTCCATACTACTGCTAGACGCCTCCGGCGACAACCTCGAATTTTTTATGGTCAGAGGCGAAAAAGAAGAAGAATTGACCGGGGTTAGAATGGACGCCTCGAAGGGCATTGCCGGAAAAGTCATCGCATCCGGTGAATCTGTCCTCATTGAGAACACTGAAAAAGACAGGGATTTCTACAAAAACATAGATGAAACAGTCGGGTATAGCACCCGTTCTCTTATAGCAGTGCCTTTGAAATCCGGAGACAGAGTGATAGGAGTGCTCGAAGGCGTCAATATAGACGACGAGGAAGTCAAAAGCCCCGCCCAGTTGTCGGAGGTCTTTGAAAGCCTTGCCGGCGTCATCTCGATGACCCTCGAAAACGAGCGCTTGATAGAGGGCATGAAAAAAGACGTAGAAAGAAAACAACGCCTTCTTGATGTCAGCCACGCAGTCAACAGCAGCCTTTCTCTGTCGGACGTTCTGTCGGCTGTGATGAACGCGGCAAAGGACATACTCGGAGTCGAGGCCGCATCATTGTTGCTGCTTGACAATGAAAAAGAGAATCTTGTCTTCCATGTCGTCACAGGCGAAAAGAAACGCGATTTGGAGAAAGTTTCAATCTCAGCCTCGACGGGCATAGCCGGGGCCTGCGCGACGTCGGGCGCTCCCATCATCTGCAACGATGTGCATAGCGATTCCCGATTCGACAGTTCGCTGGATAAAAAGACGGGATTCGTCACCCGCTCCGTGCTGTGCGTTCCTTTGCGCTCGGACAACGAGGTTTCAGGCGTGCTGCAGGCGATAAACAAAAAAGGAGACGCGGAGTTCGACGAAGACGACCTTGCCCTGCTGGACATGATATCGAGCGAGTCCGCAGTGGCGGTCAGGAACTCGCTGCTCATGAACCAGAAGAACGAGATGTTTATGGGCGCGGTCGCCTCGCTGTCTAAAGCCCTTGAATCGAAAGACCCTTGCCATGCAGGGCACGCCGAACGCGTCGCCGGGTTCGCAGAATGCCTCGCCGGCTTCATGCGCCCGGACGACATTGAGCTTAAAGAAATCCTCCACGTCGCCGGGTTGACCCATGATGCCGGAAAGCTCGCCGTTCCCGACGCCATTCTGCTTAAATCATCCTCGGTCGATTCCTCGGAAATGGATATTATAAAGAAACACGCCGCGCTTTCATGCGAGATAATCAACCCCATCGGCGTTGAGAAAGAAGTCAGCGCCGCCGTCCTCCGCCACCACGAACGATGGGACGGTGCCGGTTATCCCGAAGGGCTTGCCGGGGCGGATATCCCCTTAGCGTCCCGCATTCTAGCCGTCGCGGACGCCTTTGACGCCATGACCTCCCCGCGCCCGCACAGAGAAAAACTTTCCACCGCCGAAGCGGTCGAGGAAATCAAGCGCAACTCCGGCTCTCAGTTCGATCCGGCGGTCGTTGAATCATTCGTCATCGCTTGGGAAAACGATATGTTGGATATCGCCAAATAGCCCTTAGGTTTTTCAACGATTTTTTCGTTGATCAGAACGCGGAATAGAAGCGCCGCTTTCGGCGCCGGCGTGAATTTGTTTATAAGAAACATGACGATTTGTTAGATGAATCTACCCATTACTTATGAATAAAACCGAATTCTACATTAGGATTCGGGAGCGATTGCTCAGAGCGGATGAAATGCGAGGCGCAAGGCGCGTTTTTGAATAAATAGAACATATAGGGTTCATGGACAAAAAAAAGCGGCGGCAACGAAGCAGTTCGCCGGTATGAAAATCGCCCCGGCTCGTCGGCTCTATCGACGAATCCGGGATAAAAATTGCGTCATGCACAAAGGTAAAACTTTGCGTATGGCACACAGATGGTGGGTTAAATTATTTAATAAATAATTGGCATAAGGGAAAGTTCTTAAATTTCCCTTAAAACTCAACCCTGATAATCCGTGATTTGAGCTTATTCGTATTCCGGCTCGATGAGGGCGAAGTCGCCGTCGTTGCGCGCGTAGAGCACGTTTATCTGGTCCGTATCCGAGTTCAGGAAGACGTAGAAGCTGTGATTGAGCATCTCCATCTGGAGGCTTGCCTCGGAGGGGGTCATGGGCTTGACGGCGAACTTTTTGGTTCTTACGATTTCCGGTTCGCGTTTGCCGGGCGTGTCTTCGTAGGGCGGGGCGATGGGGTCTAGTTCCGCGCTGTGTTTCACTCCGCGCCCGCGTCCGACTTGTTTCTGTTTGAAGCGTTTGAGCTGGCGTTCGAGTTTTTCGGCGGCGATGTCGATCGAGGCATACATGCTGATGGAGGCCTCTTCGCAGCGGAATATGGAGCCGTTGGCGGTCAGTGTGACCTCCACCCGCTGGGTTTCCTCCGCGCTCTTGTTGTCTTGATATTGCAACTCGACTTCCGCGCGTGACACTTTGTCGTAGTATTTCGAGAGCCGGCCGATCTTGTCGTTTACGTAATCGCGAAGCGACTGGGTCACTTTCACGTTGTTGCCTTTGATGACGATTTTCATGGTTTTCATTGGAGTCCCTCCCGTGTGCGGCGGAAAGTTGAACGCCCCGCCGGGCGCGTATTTATCTTGATGCCCTGTAACAAAGCGCCGCTCCGGCTATCATCAGGGCGATATTCGGCAGCCACGCGGCGAGCGCCGGGTTCAGAAACGCCTGTCCCAACCCTCGCAATATCATCTGCGAGATATAATATATTAAAATTATTATAATGCTCAACCCGAATCCCACAGACGAGCCGGACCTCTGCGGTTTCAGCCCCAACGGCGCGGCTATCAGGACGAAAGTGAAACTGGCGAACGGGATGGCCAGTTTGCTGTGAAAATCCACTTTCAGCTTGTTTAGCGCCGTTTTTTCGATTTGCTGCTTCTCCAGCAGTTCTATCCTGTCCTTCAATTCCCTGAATGTGTAGTCGCCCGCGCGAGTCTTCTGCCGGGCCATGTCTTCCAGCTTCTGTTTAAATATTATATCCAGCCTTTCGAACGTTACAAGGTTTTTAAGCTCTCCGGCGGAGTTGAAAAGCAGTTGCGAGCCGTTCCTGAAGCGCCAGACGTTGTCCACCCATACCGCTTCCCGCGCGATGGTTATTTTCGAGACCCGCCCGTTTTCCATCTGCGTGTAGCACACGTCCACCAGCCGCCTGCCTTCCATCGAGTCCGCGTAAAGCACGCTTTTCAGACCCTCGTCTCCGAATTCGGGTATCAGCGCGTTTTCTTTCCGTATATTCTCTCCCGCCTCCACTTTTATCTGGTCCACCAGCGCGTTGAATTCGGTGTTGGCCATAGGGGCCAGAGTGTCGTTCATCAGAAGGGTCAGCACGCTTACTGTCAGGCCGAAGACGAGAGTGGGGGCAAGAAGCCGGGAGAAGCTGACCCCGCCGGAGCGCCACGCCGTCATCTCTAGGTCCGTCGAGAACCGGCTGAACGCCAGAAGCACGCTGAACAGGGCCGACATCGGAAGCGTGAGCGCCACTATCCACGGCATCTTCAGCAGGAACACCTTGACAACGGTGGGCGCGCTCACCGAGTAGTCGGCGGCGAGCCGGATTATTTCGTATATCCCGCCGACCCCCAGAAGCAGCGCGGTGAACGCGAGAACGCCGAAAGCGAATGTCGGGACTATCTCTCCGAGGACGGCTCTGTCGGTAAGCTTCATAGCGCCGTTCGGCGCCTCCGGACTCCGGACCGCGACGTCAAAAAACGCGGGCTAGCTCTCCTTCGGCTCCCCCTCCTCTTCGTCGATGTCCATCCTGAACCTGTCTCCGAGGTAGTGTTTCCGCGACATCTCGTCCTGTATGATTTCCTTCGACGTGCCGGATATCAGGATTTTCCCGTCGTACATGATGTACGCCCGGTCGGTGATTTCGAGCGTTTCGCGCACGTTGTGGTCGGTGATAAGCACGCCCATGCCGAGGCCCTTGAGTTTGCGCATCAGCTCCTGAAGCTCCTGAACGGAGATCGGGTCGATGCCTGTGAAAGGCTCGTCAAGCAGGAGGAAAGCCGGGTCGGTGGCCAGCGCGCGAGCAATCTCCACCCTGCGCCGCTCCCCGCCGCTAAGCACGCTTCCTTTTAGCTTTCTGATGTGGCCGATGCCGAACTCATCTATCAGCGAGTCGATTTTTTCGTTCCTCTGTTTCTCCGTAATCTTCTGGTGTTCGAGAATGAGGCGGAGGTTGTCCTCGACGCTGAGCTTGCGGAAGATGGACGCCTCCTGAGGGAGGTAGCCCATGCCGTTGCGGGCGCGCATGTACATCGGCAGCCGGGTGACGTCCTCGCCGTTGAGGAAGATTTTGCCCTTGTTGGGAGACACTATGCCGGTGAGCATGTAGAAGGTGGTTGTTTTGCCGGCTCCGTTGGGGCCGAGCAGGCCCACTATCTGGCCGGGAGAGACGTCGAGCGTGACGTCGCTGACCACTTTCCGTTGTTTGTAGGATTTAACCAGCCCCTCGCCTCTGAGACACTGTTCCATCAGGGTTTCCCCCCGGCGGGCGCGAGCGCCTCGCTCTCCATGTTGTATTGTATCCGCACGTTTTCCATCCGTATCTTTTTCACAGACGCCAGATCGTCGCCGAACTCGATTCTGCCGCCGGACGCCGAGAACTTGTTGCCGTCGGAAGTTTCCAAGGTTGCTCCGCCTGAAATGTCCGCGAAGCGGCCGGGCAGGTCGATGTCCGCGCGGCCTGCCGTCAGCGTCGCCGAGCGCGCCCGGCGCTCTTGGCTCCCGCCTTCTTTTCCGTCCGCATCTTCCGCCTCTGAATTTTTCTTCTTCGCCGCCGCCGCTTTCTCGCGCTTCTCTCTCGACGCAGCGTCCTCCAGCGCGACAGATATCTCCCCGGCGAAGACGCTCAGCGCGCCTATCCTGCCGGAGACCGTTCCGCGCAGAGCCACTTTCCCGCCGCCGCGCGTGGAGCCTTCGCCCCCCGGTAGATTGCCTATCAGCGATTCCGCCGCCAGTTCCCCGTCCTCGAACTCGATCCTCGCCGTGCCTGACGCCTCGAACAGCGCCGCGACGGCGTCATACCGGAACCTCCCGGCGGATATCACAAACTCCTCCCGGCTGCCGTCCTTCGCCGCCGGGGCCGCGTAGAACACCTTCGCGTTCTCCCGGCTCTCCGCCCACAGCAGCCTTGACCCGCTCCCGGCGTCTCCGCCTTCGGCGGACACTTTGGCGGTCGCGCGGCCCGTCTGCGCGAACATCGCCGCGCCGCCTTCCGCGCGAAGAACAGAGCATCCGCCTTCGGCGGTTATCAGCCCCCGGTCGATGTCCGCGGATATCGACGCTGCGGCTATCACCGACGAGGCTCCCGCCGCGCCCGGCGTCCGCTCCGCCGCCTTCGCGAACTCGGCTATCTTCGTTCCCGGAAACCCGCCGCTGTCCATTTTCCAAACCGCAGTTTTAAGCTCGGCGGCTCCAGCGCCGGAGTCTTTTCCGCGCGCCGCCGCGTACGCTCTTGCGGGCGTCCCGGACAGCCGCGCCATGTTCGTTTTCCTGTTAAGCTCCAGCTTGTCGCCCGTTATCTTCAGCCCGTCCGTCTCGATGACCGTTCCGCCGGACACCGAAAGTATCTCCGCGTCGAGGTCGCCCTCGAAGCGGTCCGCCTTGATGGTAACGGTTTGTTTTGCGGGGGCGGCGGACGGCGCGGCAAGGGCGGGCGCGAAAGCGCTCAAAATCGCAAGCGAGACGGCGGCTAGGAGCGCCGCGCGGGCCGGAATGCGGATTCTCATAGTCAAAGTCATATAAAAGCCTTCAATCCACTGCGGCGGGCAGAAAAGGAATCCCGCGAGGCGCGGGCGGAAGACCGAGGAACGCGGCTACAGAAGCGCCCAAATCCGCGAACGACTCGCGAGTCGTTCGCGGATTTGGGCGCTTC
>Ga0209311_1002356_pt1 | contig 13711 bp, 9 predicted proteins | sample AD_UKC045_MetaG_FD_184417 | JGI IMG/M metagenome (GOLD analysis project Ga0209311, IMG submission 184417) | Active sludge microbial communities of municipal wastewater-treating anaerobic digesters from USA - AD_UKC045_MetaG (SPAdes) (version 2) | ecosystem: Engineered > Bioreactor > Anaerobic >... | reverse complement strand
AATATTGAGGCGAAACTTAAAGTAAAATTTGAATGCCTCAGACCAACAAAGCCTGTTGGAGAAGACTTGCTTTCAGAATACCAGAATAAAGATTATTTCATGACCTGCCTCGGTAACTTTATTGGTGATGCTAAGAAAGCTATTGAAGAATCTAATAAGAAACAGTCCTGCTTGTATTGGCAAAACCATTTTGGAGATAGATTCCCATGCCATCTTGCAAAAGATGAAGACGAAGGTAAAAAAGAATCAAACGGGTTAAAAAGTGCTGCTGCAGGCTCAATTCCATGGATATCAATTTGAAAACGAATGAGATTTTTAAAGACCAAGCACTTGTTGTTAACAAAAATTTTTCATCATTAAGGTTAATAACTGATGGCGAGTTACGTATTGAAGGCGAAATAGAGATTTCGGATAAATCAGGGAAAAAATGGGAGACTTTTTCGGTTGAGATTAGACCTTCCGAATCTTTCCCTTACAGGTTTCCTTTGTTGTATGAAGTTGGGGGTAAAATTCCAAAAATACCAGATTGGCATATAAATCCCGATGGAAGTTGTTGTGTGGATGTTGAACCAAGTGAGCTAATTTACTGCAGGAACGGTATAACAATCACCCAGTACCTGATTGAAAAAGTGATTCCTTTTCTTTCTAACCAAGCGTATCGTATTGAAGAAGGATGCTATGCCAATGGTGAATATCCGCATGGAGATGAGGGAATTTTCCATTACTACTCCACATTATTTCGAACTGGCAACTATCCAGAAGTTCTTAGGCTTTTGTCGTATGTCATTCAAAATGACAGACCTTCCAGAGTTTCAACATGTTTCTGCGGGAGCGGAAAGAAGTTTAGACATTGCCATCGTGATGCATTTGATAAGATTAAACTGATTGATAAAGAACACCTTATTCGGCATATTGTGAAAATAGATACCCTTTTCAAACAGAGGTCTTAATCAGTAGCACTCTGGCAGTTCAAGATGTCCAATTTTCTGAATAAGCTGCCGGATAATATCGTTAGTCTTGTCCTGTAAAATTGGCATCCCATATCTAAGGTTGACCACATCATCCATCAGTATGACTTTTTCATGTTGATTCAAAGATAGATTGGAAATTTCTTCCAGAAAATCAGCATCAACTAATTCGGAGTAATCATCTTGTATCCCAATTTCTTGCAGCCTTAGACAGGTTTTAATAAGTTGTTCATCCATAATATTATCATTTTCTTTTACTTCATCGGTTTCTGGTTCTTCAAAGTTTTTTTCTACTGAATAATCGGTGGTTAAAATGTCTTCATCAGCCAGATAATCTGAATATGGTGAATCTTCCAATTCTACCCAATCAACAACTTCCCAGAATTTATCCTCGACTTTGTAATTGTACTTAAACCCAATTCCACCGAAAACTGATTTAATGAAGTCTTCAACCAGATTTGCATATCCATGAGCCACCACGATTGAGTCATGCCGGGTGAAACATGGAACTTCCATATCCCGGAGAGGAAAAAGAATCCTGTCAATGAAAATTTCGGATTCAACGCATTGAAGAAATACAGAGAAGTTTGTGGTGTCATCATTGAAGTTCTTGTCATCCTCTTCCGGCTTAGATTCCATGGATTTAGTCTTAAATCTTTCAATGATTGACATGACAGTTGGGTAATGTTCTTTAAGCTTATCGATAAGCTTGTCTGATTTAGTATTCCGTTTAAAGAGCAGCATGAAAAGAACCAGCTTAGCAGAACCTCTTTCAGAGAAGCCAAACTGCTTCTGTATGACTGCATAAAAATCATTAAAGAACACATCATGAATGAACCTGATTACATCAGAAGTTGAATGAGTACTAAAATCTGGATTTGAAATATCAACACCTGTTTGAGGAAGCATGTTTTTATGCTCAGCAAGGACGGCAATGAATCTTTTAAGGAATACTTTCGTCTGGTTGTGTTTGAAGAGACCCTGCAATGCCTCATCTCCCTTGGTTATGTAGATATTTAACAGGTTGGCAAAAATCAGAAATTGTGACGTCCTTAAATCAAACTGCACCACCGGCTGATTATTCAGATTGATGAACTGCAAAATTTTGCTTGGGAAGTTTGTGAGATAAGTTGTTATCCTTAACGTCTTTTCGCTTCTTCGGTAGATTAAGGGGACAGTGCCAATCTTTGAAATATCACGTTCATAATAATACTTCAGATTACTGATACGATATTTCAGGAAAGTGTTCTTGTCAGCCAGATAAAAGGCATCTTTAAAGAAGAACAATTGCTTATCCTGAAGAAGTGCATCAAATTTTGCCCTTTCTATAGTCAAATACTTGATATTAAAAGAACCCCCATCAAGGTATATGTGGCATGGTACAACAGTCTTGTCAGGTAGCTCGTTAAATATTTTGGTATTCAGAAACTGGTTACAAATTTGCTCTGCATTGTCTTCGACCCATTTTGCAGCTTTTTGTTTATCGATTGAAACAAAAATGCTTTGCTGTGATATTGGCAAATATTCAAATTCTTTGCCTTCATTCATTACCATTTCTTCTGCCGTCAGTATTGGCAGACTACTTTTCCTAATGTACTCAATTGTTGAGAACTCGTCTTCATTCGTCAGTTCCGGATTGATGCGGTATCTGATGCCAACACTACCCGGTTCTTTGCCTTTGGTTGTATCCAAGTTAGGGTAGCTCCGATATCCAAAGTCAAGGAACTCTATAATGCCAAGTTTTATTAATGGCTGAATGACCTTTTCATGGTAGTCACCATCGAAAACAGTTCTCCAATATGCCGACCCGGTTGGAACATATCCTTCCAAACCATAATGCTCATTTACTTGCTTGAAGTAAATTATGCTTATACACCTTAAAAAATTGTTCTTTGTCCGGTATTCAAACTTTTTATTATTAAATATATCCTGATGTATTCTCTGGATAAGCTTAACTGGAAGATACTCTTGTTTAATATTCTCCTTTAAGTATTTCTTCATTAAGTATATGTCTTTCTTCATCTATCTATGATATTATTGTTACCATGTTATTGACATGAACTTAAAGGCATATTCGACATGAACTTGGAATATAAAGTTGTATAACAGGAAATTACGAACATCAAGTACTGTTCAAAATGAGGTAATTCATCGCTCCAAAACTTAGCTATCGAATAGCGGTTTGTTAGTGTTCTCATAATTAAGACATGAACTTAGAGTTAGTAGCAACCTGAATCTTACTTATCATCTTATTATAGAGCATATTTGGGTTGTCATTTAAATTATCTGTCCACATAGCGAATTACATATTTCTTATTGTGTTAATGGTTATTCCATATTCATTTTGTTTTCAGTACATACTTATCCCACTACGCTGAAATCTAATTCTGCGTTCCATTTCTTTCTCCTGATATGCTTTGGTAAATCTTTAAATTAAAAAGTCAGGCTTCTTCTTCGCACCAAAGGCGGATTTTATCCCCGCCTTTGATAACCAATATTCTTTTAAAAGAACGTTTGTTCCCATTCATCCCGTTAGCTTATCGCCTCAATCCATTCTTAGGTCATGTTGGTTTACAAGTACATATACGATACGATTTTAAAAATGTTACATATAATGAAACCTTTTTTATCGAATTACGTTGAAAGCTTTTTTGCTTAAATTGATTTAATCACACTTTCTGCGAATTAATCAACAAGCTTATTATCGAAGAGTTGCGAACAGGAATATAATAACAATGCCCAATTAATATGACCATACCTCATGTGCCAGAGGAAACTGATTAAGTTCCTTCTTATGCTCTCTCCACTGTGGCATGGTTTTATCCATAATAGCTACAAACCGTTCTGTATGGTTTCTTTCAAGGATATGAATAATTTCGTGCACAATGATGTATTCAAGACACCTTTCAGGTTTCTTCGCCAGTTCCAGATTCAGCCATATTCGTTTTGCTTCCCGGTTACATGTACCCCACTTCGTTTTCATCTTTTTAACTTCCCATTGAACACCATCCACTCCGATAACCTTCTGCCATTCTTCAATTAATGCCGGAATTTTTTCTTTCAGGATTTTCCTATACCAGTTCGTCAGTACATTTTCACGCTGTTCTTTCGTATAGTCTGGTTTTACGAGAAGTTCGATGTATTTTTTATTTTTTATTGAAACTTTCGGATTTCCCGTGTGATGAACAACATTCAGAATATAACGCTGACCATTGAAGTAATGACTCTCCCCTGATATATACTTTCTTTCCGGCTGCCGCTGCTGATTAGTGTATTTTGCCTGATTCTTCTTAATCCACGACATTTTTGAAATGGCGAACAACCTGACCGCTTCATCGTCAACATTCAAAGGTGTGGCAATCCTGACCCTGCCTTCGGGCGGGTAAACAGCCAGATGAAGGTTCTTGATGGCTTTTCGCACCACATCAATTGGTATACCGTTGACAACGATTTGATGCATCTCAATAATCAGGTTGGTTCTTGATGATTTCAAAAATCTGTTTCAGTTTTTCCTCGTCTTTGATATGTTTTTTAATGGCGAACAGAACCTCTTTCTCCTTTATCCTGTTGCCACGCCAGTCGTCTTTTTTCGTATAAATGACCTCATAATCAAGAACCATCGCAAGTTCTTCATCTTGGTCAAGATTGTCATAAAGTGCCCGTTTGGCTCTTGTATCGAGGGTTTTTGGGTATTTAGTCTCATTGGGTCGTTTTATCTGCCGGGTCAATTCCACAATCATCGCCAGATATTCTTCATATTCCAATGCTTCCTGTCGTCTTTGTGCAATCAGTTCATCCAGAAGTTGCGACATGTTCTCGTAGTACCGGGGATTTATAGGTCGTTCATCGTGGATAACTTTGCGCAGGTTGTTTTCGATAGTCTCTGCTACTGCCTGTCTGTTCCTTCGAATGCCGGAAGGCAGTTTTTCAATCGCATTTTTTCCTCTTTCTACAATCAGTTCAACCAGCGACATATCATCGAACGCACTAATTACTTTGCTCTCTTCTGCACTGATGTACGTGTCAATCAGATGGCGCATGGCAGGTTCATAAGCCTTGAGGTCAATATAATCGGCACTTGCAAGTTTTACCTCTGCTCTGGCATGTTCATAATGACGCACTTCTTTCAGGATGTTTTCAGCATTGGCAGATGTGTATCCTGCTTCTTCCATCTCATTTGCAATTGCAGCATACGCTCTTACAAGATGTGACACCTGTTTGTAGAAAGCAAGCCGTTTTTGTTCGTTGCGCTTTATCTCTTCTTTGTCTTCAATGTTTTCAGCGCAGAAATACCTGATATAATCAATGGTTTCTTTGGGCATCCTGACAGGTTCGCAAAGGGTACGTATGCTCTCCAGTGCATTATCCAGCAATTCTTTTGCTTTCTGAAGCCTGTCGGAGAGCAATCCGGCAACATCTTCTTTGTCATAACCCTCAAGTGCACCTGAAGTGTAATCGTTTACAGATGATTCAAGACTCTTGAACAGGTCTTTGTAATCGATGATGTAACCGTAATCCTTATCATCACCATCGAGTCTGTTCACCCTGCATATCGCCTGAAAGAGACCGTGGTCTTGCATTTTCTTATCAATGTACAGGTAGGTTGCCGAAGGAGCATCGAATCCGGTAAGCAGTTTATCAACCACAATAAGAAGTTTCAGTTGACCCGGTTCGTTTACAAAGGTCTTCTTTGCTTCATCTTCAAAAACTTCCGGTGATTTCCCGTTGAGCATGCGCTGGTAAACCTCGTATTTCTTCAGTTTATCGGTGATGCTCTCCTCATCAATACTCTCTCCCCGTATATCGTTGATGGCGGGAACGTAAGAGGTAACGATGGCGCATTTCTTCAACCCGGCACTCTGGAATAATTCGTAGTACTTACATGCTTCATAAATGCTACCGGAAACCAGCATCGCATTGCCATGACCACTTTCCAGCCGGTCTTTGGTTTCCATATCCAGCATAACATCTGCAACGATTTTCTCAAGCCGTGACTGACTGCTCAGGATGGTCTGCATTGTGCCCCATTTCTGTTTCAGTTGCATCTTGGCATAATCCGTCAAACCCCTTGTCTTGGCTTCAAACCAGCGGTCGATTTTGTCCTGTGAGGTAATTCTCTGGTCAACATCCCTTGCTTCATAGCGCAGGTCGAGTATCACGTTATCTTTTACGGCTTCGTCAAATTTGTAGGTGTGGATGTAACTTCCAAAAATTTCGATGCTTCTCTGTTTGTCCGCTTTCAGCAGGGGAGTCCCGGTGAAACCTATGAACATGGCATCGGGAAGAATTTTCTTCATGGCTTTGTGCAATTCACCGGACTGTGTACGGTGACATTCATCCACATAGACATAAATATCCCCTTTGGCACTGAAATCACGGGGAAGGTATCGGGAGATGTCTTCAATAAAACCTTCGTAGTCGGCTTCTTCTTTGTTGCCGAATTTGTGTATCAGCGAACACATCAGCCAAGGCAGCGAGAGATTAAGTTTTTCAACTAAATCCCTTCCACTGGTTGTGCGGTGAATTTGCTCATCAACGCCTTTGAAGACCTTTTCAATTTGCTTGTCCAGTTCGTCCCGGTCGGTAATTATAAGCACTCTGGCATCCTGAATATTTTCCCGTATCCACTTGGTCAGCCAGACCATAATCATGCTTTTACCGCTTCCCTGCGTATGCCAGATGATACCGCCTTCCCGCTCCCTTACACGTTTTTGCAATGCTTTAACCCCGAAATACTGATTGTGACGGCATATTTTCTTAATTCCGGCATCGAACACTATGAAGTCATGAATAAGTTCCAGAAATCGCTCTTTATCGCACATCTGAAGCAAATGGCGGTCAAGTAAATTCGCAACATAACTCTCTTCTTTCCATTTCAGGTAATACTTCTCCGGGGTGTTGATAACACCATACCTGACACCTTCTGTGTCATTTCCTGCCATTACCAGTTGTACTGTGGCAAAGAATGGCATGATAAACATGCTTTTCTGGTTGTCGAGATTCTGCCGGATGCCTTCAGAGACCGAAACCGTACTCCGTTTTAATTCCAATACTCCCAGAGCAATGCCATTAACGTAGATTACTATATCAGGACGTTTCCTGTTTTCTCCCTTGATGGATACCTCTTCAGCAATGGCAAAATGATTGTTTTGCGGATTTTCCCAATCAATTAACCTTACGGTCTGAGTGTTTTCACCCACATCTTCCCTGACCTTTGCACCATACCGTAAAATCGTATATACATCCTTGTTGATACCATACAGGTTTTTGTTCTGAACCCCGGCAACCTTCTTCAGTTCATATATGGCTTTTTTTATGAGAGTCTGGGTATAACCATTTTCCTGAAGATAATTCGAGAGCAAACCCTCTTCAATATTGCTGTTATCCGGACGGTCATGCCAGTTGCCCAGATATGTGTAATTCAAACCATCAGGCTTGGTGAACAGGGCAATGACCCTGTCCTGAGTAATACGTTCTATATCACCAACTGGACTCATACCAATCGTATTTTACCGGTTAATAATGTCTGCATCATGCCTTGTTTAATTAACTGATACTTATTCATTTGTTTTTCCAAACCCGATAGTTCTTCGTCAATATCAATCAGAATATTTGCAATTGCATCTTGTTCAGTTACTTCTTGTGGAAAAACTAATTCCAATGGCTTTAGATGTTCTGGATAAACATGTGGCTGCGCACCACCAGTTTGTAGTTTAAATATCTTCTTTTGGAATAATTGAAGAAGGAAAAATATATACACAATATTAAATGTCCCCTTTTCTTCAATTGTGGAGCAATCAGATGCAAAAATTGGGTTTCTATGGAAAGAAACATACCCGGCATTTGCGCCTGAAGCACTGATTGTAATCGTATTTTTTCCTCTATTAGGTCTATTATGAAAATATGACGGGTTAATTCCACCTGCAATTACCGGAAATTCACCACCAGCCGCAGTTTTTTCTGTAATGAGTTGTCCCTTTCTTATATCACAGATATCACCAAGTTTAATTTTCATCCACTCCCCATTAAACCCAGCCAACCTCTTTCTTCCCGTCAACAACTCCTGCATCACTCCCTGCTTGATGTTTCGTTTCTTGGCGATGAGTTTTTCAAGATTTTCAATGAGGGCATCAGTATCGGAAAGGGCAGTGGCAATGGCGGTTTGTTCGGATTTGGTGGGGGGGAGTGGGATTCTTAAATCGCCAATTAAGGTGGTATTAAGATTAGGTTGACCATTCCCAGTTGCCACAACTTCTCTTAACTTTTGCGTAATTGAGTTAATATAGTATACCACATATGCTTTATCGACTTCCCTACTAAAATTATTTAATGCTGCTATACCGTCATTGGCACAACATTTTATTGCCAACAGTTTTGCAACACCCAAAGTAGCACCGCTATTAGCAATAATAAGTGTGTCTTTCTCTAATGTTCTGCTATATTCTGACCCCAATTGTGTTAAAAAGCCTTCTGTTTCGGATACAAATATTTGGGATGATGAAATATTAGTTAAAGCGGCAACAGTTAGCCATGGAATATAATCACCATTAAAATATAAAGGAGAGCCTGCGGGTCGTGGAGACCCACCTCTTACAGGTTTCGAGAAATCAGATATTTTTTTCACATTCCAGTCAACTGGAATTACACCAATTTCTGATTCTTTATATTGAACATCAGTTACTTCCATATTATCGTATTTATCCGGCTTTGAAGTTCTTTTAGTTTTTCTATCAGTTCCTTGAATGGGAGTGCTTCACCGTATATCATATTTTCTTTCATTTCATTATAATCTGCTTCCCAGTCAGGCAACACATTCTCTGGTGGTACAAATGCAATCTTACCGGGACTATGGTTGGCAAAATCAACACCGGAAATCCTGCTGAACTTGCTGCGGTGTGACACTATGGTGTTGTATAAATCCGGATTATTGAGTGAAATACCTGCGTAATCCGTTCGGCTCAGTATTTCAATATCGTATAAGTGTCTGCTCAAACCATCCACACGTCTCTTTCCCTGTGACTTCTGAAACTCTTCGTGTAACAGGAATATCTTCTCTAAAAAAGTACGTTCCGGGTTAACGGTTGGAATGGTAATCGGTTTATCGGTAAATGGCTGACCGGGATAATTTTCAGCGACCATTGTGCCAAAGGTGCGTTCAGTAAACGGTTCTTTCAGTGAACGACTACCTACCTCAACCAATACCCCCGGTTTTAAATATGTGTCTGCTTCAGTTAGTTTTGGGTAATAAACTTCAATTACCATGGGGTCTTGGTCATGGTTTGGTACTTCTCGGTATTTAATCGTCACATCTGTAAAACCAACCTTACCGAACTTCTCCTGTAGTTCTATAGTAAACGTTTCAGTAAGATATTCATACGATTTTCTCCTCAACCTGCGAACATCAGCGTTTTGCAGTTCACCCGAAAAGCCAAGATATTCCCTGTCCAATGCCAAATCAATATCTTCCGAAAATCGTTGAATTAAGTTCCACCCCTTGCTCAGGGAAGTTCCGCCTTTAAAAACGAGTGACCCGGCACAATCCATATTATAGATGACAGCAAGCGTATGCACCACCCACCAGTCCTTTTCCACAGCAAACGGAAGCAAACCACGACTTCTGCCTGTTTCGGTGAATATTCTGAGTTTGGTTTCATCCGGCAGTTTAAACCATTCCTTCAAATGTGAAAAGTCTTGTAAGGGTTGCTGCATCAATCAGGGTTTTAAAAGTTTTCTAATCCAGTCCGGTGCAATCTTCAAATCGTGCTGCAGGTGAAACGGCTTCTCCTGTTTCAACAGTTCCCTGATTCTTCGTAGTTCTTCTTCAGTTACCTTATCCTTGCCTATGGTTTTCAGTGCCTGAATAACCAGTTTGCTTGTATCACCAATGGCAGAGAGGTTTCTGGCACTTGCCCGTTTGAAGGTGATAGTTTGTTTTCCAACCTTAATTTTCCGTGCAGTGCTGTCGGTATAATACACCACATTCATCGGCACTTGGGTAGTAAGTCCCAGTTTATAGAGTGCATAACTGCCGGTAGGTACAATACGTGCTTTATCACGCTTACGGATGGCTTCGGCAATTTCTTCGATGCCGGGCAGGACAGTTCCCAGTACTTCATCTTTTTCCGGGCGAACATAGATACCTGTTGCCACACGGTATAATTCTCCCATTTGTACCAACCGGAACAGGGACTTTCCTACTGTTCCTGCACTACCAAATGCAGAAAAATACTCCGGAAAAAAGAGCGAACCCCTCTTGGCTTTTCTTATTTTCCTAAGTATCAGTTCTTCAATGCTTATTGTCATGTTTATTACAATATATTGCCGTAAATTAAGCAAATATTTTCGTCAAAAACTAAAATCGAAACCCATTTTTACAAGATGCTCACGAACTCTGGTTTCATATTCGGTTACTTTACCGGAAATATCCGACAGCGTGTTCACGTAACGCTCTGACAATTCTTTAATGCGCTGAGAGAGTCTCTGGCAGATGCTTTCCACTTCCGTCTTAATCTCCTGTTCAATGGTTGTCATCCATTTATCATCCACCAAGAGTACTCTTATTTCTTCCTGTGTGAGGTTTTTGTATTTCTCCAGCAGTTTTTTATCCAGTAAAATTTCCGATTCTTTTATTTTTTTCCCCAGTGCAGCCTCAGCCTCTGACAACTCAAGATACTTCTGAAGAACTTCCAGTTCATCGGCATAGTCCTCGTCACCCGTTATCTCTTTCATCCGCTTCTGAACCCCTGCTTTGGTGACCTTATCCTTATCGTTTTTCGCATCAGCAAGGAGACCTTCCTCTCCGCCATGTTCTTCTTCCAGTTCGGTTAACTGTTGCTTTAAGGCATCCCGGTCGGTTTCAAGTTTTTCGATATGCTCCTGTTCGGATTGGAAGAATTTATCGATAACAAGATTCTTTGGCAGCAAATCACAAGTCCATGTCTTTTTCTTTTCATCCATGGAAATAATTGCTTTCCAACCTTCATCAGCAATCTGGTACACATCATCCTGCATGATGGTTTTCCAGTAATTCAACAGGGTCTGGTAGATGTCAAATTTATCAAGAAGCGGAATCTCAGAGAACTTAATTAAAAGGTCTTCCGATAAGTACCAGATGGTTTCCTTCGGTTTAACACCGGCTTCAATTTGTTTAAGATACGGAACATGCTTTTCACGCCATGATGCAACAACCTCATCAACCTTCGAAGAATATGTTTTGAAATCCGGATGCTCAACAATTGTTTTCTTCAACATCGCAGGTTCAACCAGCAGGTCATAGAATCCGCTACGTGCAGCATGCCTGAAAAGAGTTTGTTTCAACGTTGGAAATGCATTCCAGTATTTTTTCAGATTATTCACATCCTTTTCGGGGATACCCCCCAGAAGATGTGCTTCTATGTTGTGGATATCTTCCTCTTCTTCATCCTGAGTGTTAATATACCTTGGAATGTTCAGGTTAAAATCGTTTTTCGGGTCGCTTATTTCACTTAAAAGAACCATTCGGCTGTATTTAGGTACTTCTAACTGGTTATTGAACACGTCAACGATTTTATGAATATCCTGTTCCCTCAGCCGGTTCTTGTTGCCGTCTTTCATGAATTCTTTGCTGGCATCAATCATGAAAATACCGGTACGGTTACCTGCATTCTCTTTATCGAGCACGATAATGCATGCCGGAATACCTGTACCATAGAACAGGTTGGTGGGCAATCCGATAATTCCCTTGATATAACCACGCTTAATGATGTTTTTTCGAATCTGACCCTCTGCACCGCCCCGGAAAAGAACCCCGTGGGGAAGGATAACTGCCCCCTTTCCGGTACTTTTAAGCGACTTTAACATGTGAAGAAGAAAAGCATAGTCACCATTCTTCTTTGGCGGGATTCCGTCTTCAAACCTGCTGTATTCATCATTGGAAGGGTCAAATCCGTTGCTCCATGCCTTTGTGCTGAACGGGGGATTGGCAACACAGAAATCAAAGGTTTTTAGTCTCCCATCAGGGTTCTTGAAATGTGGTTTTGAAAGGGTGTTATCCTGCCAGATTACGGCTGAAGGGTTATCGTGGAGAATCATGTTCATCTTTGCCAAAGCAGCCGTAGCATTATCCATTTCCTGACCATAGATAGTCACCCCACGTTCGCTTTCATCTGCTGCCTTTAGTAATAGTGACCCGCTTCCGCAGGTCATATCGTAAATTGTCTGGTCTTGACTTCTTGCTTTGCTTATGCCTATGACCTTTGCCATCACCCTTGAAACCTCTGCCGGAGTATAGAACTGTCCCTTGCTTTTACCGGATTCAGTGGCAAAATTGCGCATAAGGTATTCATAGGCATCGCCCAGAAGGTCATCGCCATCTGCCCTGTTTTTACTGAAATTCAGGCTGGGGTGTTCAAAAATACCGATAAGGTTTGACAGACGGTCTTGCTTTTCTTTTCCTTTTCCGAGTTTGTCGTCATCGTCAAAATCAGCAACATCAATTACACCTTTCAACTCATTTACTTCGGCAAGATTTGCAATGATTGTGTTAATACCTTCACCGATATCCTTGCTGCCCTTCAGAGCGACCATATCCCTGAAACTGCCACCCTTTGGTATCTCAATCAGAGCATCTTCCTTTCCTTCATACCGGTCGGAAACATATTTCATGAACAGCAAAACCAGCACATAATCTTTGTATTGGGAAGCGTCCATGCCACCACGCAGTTCATCGCAACTTTTCCACAATGAAGAATAGAGTTCACTTTTTTTAATTGCCATATGTAATTGATTATGTTTTAATTATTTGCCAAGCACGTAAACATGTAATGATTTGATTCAATATCATCAACTACATGATTTACACGGGTATTGTCCCATATTTCGCCATTTTTTAATAAAGTACTCACAAATTTAATAGTAATATTTTACTTTTCTTAGGTAATTTGTTATTATATTTGAAGTAAAATATTACTTCAATGTCAGTTGAATTAAAACAAAACTTATCCGCCATTCTCAGGGCACTTGAAGAGAGGGGGATGAAGACAACCAACATTGCAAAATCAATGGGATATACGACAACATCCCAATTGCATAGTATAATAGATGGAGATAGTCTTGTTTCCACCAAAGCAATCATCAGCATGATTGAAAACTTAAACGTCAATCCCAACTACCTGTTTCTTGGCAAGGGTGCAATGTTTTTAACTGATGAAGATGAAATAGAAGAACTCCGGAAGAAGGTTCATGAATTGGAGCATAACCACAGCGAAGCGGTAAAGACTGTTTTTGCTTTAAATGAAATTATTCAGAAGCTCGAAAAAAGAAACGCTGATTTAATAGACTTGACCAGCGCAGCAATAAAATATCACAAAGGACAAAAGCAGGACGAAACTGAAAACACAACAGACAACAGTTTTATTGATAATCGCCAAGAACTTATGAAAAAACTCAATATGACAGGTGTAGATGATATTTTAAAGCAAGGAGCAAAAGAAGAAGAGATTCTACATTCACAAAAGAAGTCAAAAAAGTAAATTGTTACTTAAAATGGGATTACACAGGCTTAAAAAGTAAATAATTACTTTGGATATTTGTCCCATTCGTCCCAATATTTGTCCCACAACAAAAAAACCCCATTGATAATCAAGGGGTTTTAGTGGGGTTGAGGTCGGTGGCGGATTCGAACCGCCGTACCCGGTTTTGCAGACCGATGCCTAGCCACTCGGCCAACCGACCAACGCGAATTCAAAAATAATAAAAAATTATAT
>Ga0209311_1002355_pt1 | contig 13712 bp, 9 predicted proteins | sample AD_UKC045_MetaG_FD_184417 | JGI IMG/M metagenome (GOLD analysis project Ga0209311, IMG submission 184417) | Active sludge microbial communities of municipal wastewater-treating anaerobic digesters from USA - AD_UKC045_MetaG (SPAdes) (version 2) | ecosystem: Engineered > Bioreactor > Anaerobic >... | reverse complement strand
CGTGTTTCCAGTAGGTGCGTCTTTAGGTTCGCTTCATGGGCTTCTTACAGAGCATCACTCTAAATTCCCGGGTGTTTAACCACATTCGAAAATATCCCGACATACGATGCCGACATAAATGTCGGCGCTCCGTGTAACCCGCTTATAACTGGGTATAAAAGTATTTTTTGCGAAGCAGCTCGCGACCATATCAAAAAAGAGCGTTCCTTTTTTACCGTAGTAGACTAAAGTCGGGCGCTCCAAATCGTCGGGCGTTCCATCATAAACATTCGGCAGAATACAGATGTTTTGGTTATCAAGAGCTTTATCGGTTTTTTTGGCTTGGGTAGTAATAGAAAATTCGCAGGTATCACAGATATTCTACAAGATGGTTTCTTAATCGGGTAAGTATTGTATCTTTAAGGCGATCGCAGCGAAAGAGCTGAACCAGATCGTCAGCTTAAGGCCTACACGTCTACCGAAGGCCCTACTAAGGAGAAAAAAATGCCGAACCGAGATCGAATCGACGGTCACTTTGATTTATTGATGTCTTTGGAACACAGAAGGGGGATGGGTCAGAAAAACGTTATCGAAACGCAGTTTCTGCCTTCTTTCCGAGCGGGCGGGTTTACCGGCATGATCGCATCAATCTTTATCGAAGACCGATTCCTACCGGAGATGGGTTTGAGGAAAGCGTTAGACCAAATCGGCAGCCTTTATGAAGACAGGCAAGAGAGTCACGGGACTTGGGATCTCTGCAAAACTTACCTGGATTACGAACGTTGCCGGCAAGCCGGACGATTCGGTTTCTTCATCTCGATGGAAGGCGCCGATTCGCTGATGAACGATCTGAGCCTGCTCAGCGTCTTCTATGAACTGGGAGTTCGGTTTTTAGGCCTTGTTTGGAGCCGCCGCAATTATGCCGGAGACGGTTGCCATTTCAAACCCGTTTTAGAAGGTCGAAAAGGCGGATTGACAGATTTTGGTTTAGCCTTACTGAAAAAGGCGGAAGAACTCGGGATGATCATTGATGTGAGCCACTTGAACGATGAGGGGTTTGAAGATGTGTGCGCGTTCGCCCAAAAGCCCTTTATCGCCTCGCATTCCAATTGTCGGGCGCTGATGGAGACACCCAGGAACCTTCGCGATAAGGACATCCTGCGAATTGCCGAAATCGGTGGCCTTATCGGCGGTAACGCGGCGAATATTTTCATCAAGAATCCCCCCTGTGAGGCAACCGTTCGGGACTTCGCAAAGCATTTGGCGTACATGAAACAACTGGCGGGCATTGATCACGTGACCTTGGGATTTGACTTCTGTATACATCTCCGGGAAGATAGTCCCGTGTCCTTGCCTTCCGACGTGGGGAACGGTATTCCCGTTTTCAGAGAAATCATAGACGGTCACTCGGAACTGCAACGGTTGGAAGAAGCGATGTTAGAAGAGTCTTTCAGCCCCGAAGAGATCGAAAAGGTCTTCGGCGAGAATTACCTTCGATTTCTTTGCGCGCATCTATAAACGCGAAAGGGTTTTCAAGAATCGAAATGTTGGCGTGCGACTCCTTTCATTTGGAGGGAGAACGTGGTTGAGCGGTCATCCAGAAACAAACGCCGAATAAGCCGGGAATATTAAACAAAGGTTGTTTAGGGACGCCGATCCAATCATCGCCCAACATCTTTCTCATATCAGCTGTCAGCGTGATATTTTGAACAGGGCGATCACACCTTTCTCCGTCGTACCAAATGCCTGTTTGCAAACGTAAGGAAAAATGCCCGTCTGCGGAATAATCCCCGCCGGTAGGCTGCAAAACGATCAGTGCTTTACCCTCACCTTCGGAGACCGAACGACGCAAAAGTTCAAGTAGCGAATAATCGGAGGGTCGGTAGGCGAGGTGCGCGTAATCGATTGAAGGAACAGAATCATATTCGGCGCTGGCGGCGCCCGTTAACGGTAAAAAAAACCTTTTGGCCGTCATTTTATCTGTAAAGGGCATGCGCAGTATCCCATTTTCGATTAAAGGACATCGGTCTTCAGGGTTGGTAATCCCTTCCATATCGAAAAACGCGTCGAAAAATTGGTCTTTCCTACTCCTCGACTGATAGAGCGTCAATTCCTCTGAGAAGACTTTTTCCCCCATCTTTCCGGAGAACAAGGATGAACCGGACCCGTATGAGATGCCATTGAGTGTTTCCCAAAGCTTTCTGTTGTATAAGAAATCGTCGAAGAAAAAAAGGACCGGAATCTTTCCTTCGGGAACAACCGAAGCGCAACTCAACCCTTCACAGAGCGTTCGGAGCGCGCCTATCACCGCGTTTTTATCAAAACTCGGCAACTTGAATGAAAGCGTCCCGTCTTTCACGTTTTCCGAATCTTTTCTTTTCACGGTCAGGTTGAATTCGAAGTACCTGGTCTTGTGGGAGAGGTCGAGCCCGATGACGTTTTTGAGATGATGGGTTTCGTAGATATAGCGGATATCGTGAACAAAAGAGTATTCAGGGAACTGTCGATTTTGCTCTTTCAGAAGCTCTTCGACTTCCCACAGAAAATCGTAAGCATCCATATCTGTCGCGATATCTTCTCGTTCTTCCCGCTTTTCCGCCGTGGGTAAGGCCGTGTAGACCACGCCCATATCCAGGCGCTCTTTCGCTTTTTGAGTTAACCCCTCTTCGTCAAAAGTGCCTAAAGCTCCGGCAATGCCGATTTTTCCATTTTCGTACAGACGGACACTTCCCCGAGTAATCTCTCGCGATCGGGTGGAATCAATCGCCCCGCTTCTCAAGCGGGCGCAGATCTCATCGACTGTTTTAATATAGACTTCTTTGATCATTCGCGATCATCCCACAACGTCGATTTCGGAAATCCGTACATAAGGGCCGCCGAAATCGATCGGTAGCATCGATTGGTCTCTCTTCGTGCAAGAGACAAACGGGTTCTCGTTAAGACTCACTTCATCCGATATCCCGTCGATTTTGAACAAGGTTTCAAAGGCATTTCCGGTTAGCAGAGAAATCTTGACCGGTTCAGCGATCGTCCCCTTTCGGATCCGATAAGCGATCGCCGGAGAGATCGTGAAGTTGGTGGAGCCGAAACCGCTCTTGATCGTTTCGATGAGAAACCCGTTGTCTACCTCTCCAATAAGCAGACATAGCGGTTTCTTACCCGATTCAATGTAGGTGTTGGTCATCCGAACGATGGGCTCATACTCAAAACTGGTCGCTCTCGCGTTTCCGGTAAGGTTTTCATTAAAATCGACCGCGGTAGCCGCGTTATGCAGCCTTCCGACCATCACGCCGTCTCGTATTAAATAGGTCTTCCGCGATTTGGTTCCCTCGTCATCGAAAGGCGTGTAGCCCATTCCCAGAATGCTTCCGTCATCTACGATCGACAAATTTTTATGAGCGACTTGCTTCCCGATTACCCACCGCTCTTTTAATGCCTGATCCCCTTGGTAGGTGTCCGATTCGCTCAGGTGTCCGAAGCTTTCGTGGGCGAAAATTCCTGCCGCGAACGGCGAGAGGATGACCGGGTACCGTCCCGATTCGATATTCTTTGCGCGTTTAAGGAAATCGACGGAGCGGTTTAACGTGTTCGCGAACTTCCGGTCTTGAGTTTCGATATCTCGGTAAGCGTGGGTGCCGTAACTGAAGGAGTCTTTAACTTGGTTGCCGTTCAAACTCATCTCATAACCGATATGAAGGCCGATCTTTTGGTAGTCGAAGGAAATATTCGCGCCTTTCGAAGAAACAAAATGCTTCTTCCTCAGCTCATCGATATAGTAAGCCATCCAATATCGGATATGATCGTAGTTTTCAATGACAGGAAAGTAATGTGAAAGCAGATCGTATTTTTCTTTGATCGATCTAGAAGAAACGGACTCCGGGCCGGAGAATAGCAAGAGATTTTCCCGATGGTTTTCCAGTTTTCGCACGACCGGATGCTCGGTCACTCCTTGAGACGGAGCGGCAATACTGGCTAATCGATTGATATGTTCTTGAATGGCGTCAATCGACGATGTGGCGGAATAATACCAGCGTACGCCATCGAAAACGCGAATAAAAGCGGCTATATAACGTCTTTCGAGCATTTCCTGAACGTTTCCGAACGAAAACGCGATCCGCGTTTGAAAAACCTCTTCCATTCTAACATCGCAGTATAGCGAATCTGGAAAAATGAACATCCTCCCACCTCCTTACACCCAGTTTAAGAAAGAGATGATGTACGGTTTACTCTCATTATAAAGGGCTTTGCAAACCCGATGTCAAGCGGAAATTATCGCCCCTTAATGTAAAAAATGTGTAAAACATCGGGTTTACCCCATCTTTTGCCCTTTGTACACCCATAACGAAACAATCGAATCTTTTAGGAAACGGTCCAGAAGATCGGGGGTGACCTGAATTTCGGCCAATCGAGAGGATTCGATTTTAGCGAGCGCGGAGAATGCCAGTTGTATCCTATCCAGTTCGAACATTTGTCGGTACTTTTTATATCCTGGCTGCAGCTCCGCTTCTTCGGGCTCGAAGTAAAGATAAGATCCGTACCAGTAACCCTCTTTTTTCAGTAGCGGAAGGACATTTCGGACCGGATAGAAGTCACTGGCGAAACTGTGGGTTGTGGACCCGAAAAGATCGAACACGCAATGTATCGACTCACGGCGCAAGGGCAATTCGTTGAAGTCGGTGCAGATGAAGATCAGCTTTTTATTCGGGTAGTTGGTCTCAAAGTACTTCTTCGCATATCGAACGAGCGGCAAATGATTCTCCGCCATGATATAAGTGGTCTTGTCCGGAAGCTTATCGATGAACCCCATCAGGAAGAAACAAAAACCCGAACCGATTTCTAAAACGTTCAATGGGCGATTTTCCAACGAGATTCTCTTCATCACCCAATCGAATCCCTTCTTCGTAAAACTTACGAAAAGCGGGTCGGTTTTATCCAGATAGGCGCGTATAGGATTCTCTTCCTGAAGGTAGGAAGGCCCCTCTTCTTCTCGAGAGGAAGGGGTGATGACAATTCCGTCTTCAATACGAGCATGGTAGCCGCAGGAGCATACCAATTCCCCTTCATAGATCATATTGCCTTCAACCGAGGCTTTGCCGACTTCCAGGGGTTCTTCACATCGGGGGCAAGCAAAAGCACCGAAGAAAGAGATCGGTATGCCGAAAGGCCGATAAACTGCCCGGCTTTGCGTTTGGAGACGGTCGATCTCCGCGTGGATGAGTAGGAGAGCCTCTTCGAGAGAAGTTTTTTCCAGCGACAACTCTTCTCGTTTTTTCACGTAGAAAGACTCGAAGTAGCGGACGTCCTTTTCGTCGACTAATTGAGTCAAACGGTACAAAGAAAAGAGCATCTTTATCTCTGTAATCGTGAACCGCATCTTCTTCATGGCGAGGATTCTTTCGATATCTTCTTCGCAGCTGTGATCGAAGGTGTACTGGTTGTGTATTTTTTCGGGCAGCAACAACCCGTTCTCTATGTAATACCGAACGGCATCGATGGAAATATCAAATTTTTGAGCAAAGTCTCCTATCCTCATACGGAACCTAACCCACACCTCCGTAAGGGGAACCTCATACCACTTACCCCCGCGTATCTCACACAAGCAACAAAAAAAGACCGACCACACGTTATCGGTTCAACAGATATCGCTTTCTATTATACAATAAATCGACAAGCTTTCGATACGGTTCTTGGATTACAAGAAGTTTTCTCGATATTCACGATAAAGAGTCTTTAGTTTTTGAATCCGTGTTTCTACCAAGTTCAGAAGCTTTGAAGCTTTTTCGTACTCTTTTTCTTCAAGAGCGCGCGTGATTTGAGAAAAGAGAGAGAGCTTTTCCGAAGTATCCTTATACAATTCAAGCTTCAACTGTCGAATGACTTCAAATCTAGAAAGATCTTCTCCATTGCTGTCTTTGTGCTCTATTGGGACACATTCTTTGACGCTATCCATATACTCCGGAATCAAACGATTGATGATCACTGTCTTCCATCGCTTAATGCAGAAATCTCCATAGGCTTCGATAAAGCGGGGTGAGAAAACCTGATCCTGATATAATACTTGCAGCTTCTCTTCGTAAGCAGTGAACTGGTAAACATTTTCCCAAACGTTTCGGGGATGGACTCCGAAAAGCGTATCCCGTTCTTCGAGCGTATAGTCGTCGAAGATGTCGTTTTCGCTGCGGTAGAGTTTATCCTTTTCGAGATAAAGAACCTCTTCCCAGGGTTTTTTAGAGAGGATGCGAAGCATTTCTTCTTCGGAAGTTGGATGGGCTTCGAAAAATTTCAAACCGTCGAGAATAGCCAGGTAAATGGATGCAAGAGAGAGATAGAGATTCGTATGCGGATTGGGCGATCTCAATTCAAATCGCGTCGACATCGGTGATCCGATTTCTTTGATCAATCCGATTAAAACGGTACGGTTTCGAGAGGGAAGGCGTGGACTGTGTCCGAGACAACACGCGACGCAGACGGGGGCTTCGTATCCCGGTTTGAGGCGTTTGAACGCATCGGTTGTGGAACTGACAAAAGGATTGATGATTTCATAATTTTTTAGGATTCCCATCAAGCAGGCAAAACCCAAACGGCTTAGATAATTATCTTCATCAGTAGGATTAAAGAGGTTGACTTTTTTTCCGGATCGGCAAAGGGCTGTCAGGCCAATGTGCGTGTGTTTGCCGCTTCCCGCGACCCCTTCTATGGGTTTAGCTTTAAAAGTTACTTCCAGCTTGTTCGAGCGAAATACCTCTCTGATTAGTGATCGCGCGAATACCTCGTTATCCACAGCTTGCAAGTCGGTCGCGTATTTCCAGTCTATTTCAATCTGCTCCATAATTCCGTCGAAATGCCCGGTTTTATCGATTTTGGGCTTGACGCCTCCCACTTCTTTATGGCCCATTTCCGGCTGCAATCCATAATGATCCATCATCAGCAAAGTTTGCTCGAGGGCAGTGCGTACGTTCCCTTGTGTTCTTTGCCAATAGTTCTCCTGCATCGTTTGCGCCGTTCGCAACTCCTCAACAGAAATGGTTTCTGCCGGGGTTTTTACCCAGAATTCCATTTCCGTGCCGATGGTCGGGATAATCGCGATCACCTCATCGTCTTTCTGATCGTAAAAAGCGTTGAGGTGAGCAATTAAGTGCGATTGAAGCGAATTCGACGCTTTAATCAGAATCGATCGCGAATCGACGCATTCATTTTTATGCATTAGGAATACGGGGATCCGAATCGTCCCAACGGGTAATTCCGTTTCTTCAAACCTCAGATCTTGGTTATAATCGACATACCAACGTGATTCCAAATCGAGAATCATGTCCACTTTCGCGTCATTCAACCGAGAGATCGTATTTAGGGCGATCGATGAGCCGTCCGTCTGCAGAACGGGTTTATGATCGAAAATCGCTTCCATATTTTCCGATAAAAACGAGATAGGGATCCGTTCATCGGTTTCGTTTCCGGATATATCGACCCCCGCTAAACTGATAAATTCGATATTTGGGTGTCTTTCAATCAGATTCTTAAGGGATTCTTTACCAAGGGATTTTGGTTCAATCGTATATAACAAATCAGATAGTTTCACAGTCTATTCCGTTCCTTTCCAAAAACGCATTTTTAGTGTTTCTTTACCACAAAAGGATAACCCCAGCCATCGGAAAGACAGATCGGGTTTTCTTTCTGATCAATAAACGGACAACTTTTGTATCAAGATCAAGGCTGCCGTATTGTTCGGTGAGTCATCGTTCCGGATGCGTCCACTATGATCTCTTCAAAAAAAGGAGGCAGGACTAAAAACGGCAACATTTTTTGAAAGACTGTTTGTGCGGCGCCGTAATAGCCGTCCTGCAACCCCCCTAAGAGGTATCGCCATACCTTCGAGGCCACTTCCGACTCTTGTAACATCATTCCCAACCCTCCGTGCTCGTGACCGTGAAGAAAATAAACGGAAACCTCTCGATGAGGCACAGTTTTGAGAAGATCGGTGATCGTAGGGAATAGCGCGGCGCTGTGCGATAAGACGAATAGCGCCCGGTTTCCTTCATTCACGCTCAGAGCGTCAGAAAGCCAGCAAGTTAGCGCCGACGGATTCAAGGTCCTAGAAAAATCGCAAACTAGGATGAAACGCAATCGAATAGATCCTTTTTGGAAGTCAACGATCCGATTAAAAAAAGACCCGGCGATTTTTTCCGTATTGCCCGAATAAAACAGCCAATCTTCTTCCGCTGTTTCATAACCGAAGCCGATATCGCGGTTCCCGGGAACGAACAATGTGACGACCGAGTCCGGGATTTGGTCCCAATAGAAAACGAACTGTTCGATTTCTTTTAAGGCGTATTCCCTGCCTCGTTTGCCGTCGATTGCGTCACCGGTATGGATCACGATATCGGGTTTTTCTCTCTTTACCTCTTCAATAAACCATTCCAACCGTTCTTCCAAGACAGGGTCTCCGTATTTTAAATGGTTGTCGGTGACCCAAAAGATGCGGATCAGATCGGACGCGAAGAGTTGGCAAAGACAGAGAAACAGGAGAAAACAGAAGGCGAACGATCGATTTCTTCCTCTCATCACACCCGAGCGGCGACGTCCATTTTGATGCGCCCGTCTTTCACTTCGATGATGCGATCGGCTCCTTCTGCCACGCGCCGATCGTGTGTGACGATCACGAACGTTGTCCCATACTCGCGATTGACTTTCCGCAGGATTTTATAGACCATTTCCGTATTTTCGGTATCCAGGTTACCCGTCGGTTCGTCCGCGAGGATGATTTTCGGATTGTTCAACAACGCTCGCGCGATCGCGGTTCGCTGCTGTTGACCTCCGGACATTTTTGTGGACAAATTGTTTTTTACCTTTTCTAATCCGACCTCATCCATCAGTTGATGGGCGCGTTGCAAACGCTCTGGATCTTTATCGTACTTTCGTATCCATCCAGGCATCAGCACGTTTTCTAAAGCGGTAAACTCCGGTAACAGATAGTGAAACTGGAAGATGAAACCGATCGTGCGGTTGCGGACGGACGCGAGTTTTGACAGCGGCATCTGATCTATGCGTTGCCCTTCGACGAAAACTTTTCCATCTGCGGGTTTATCCAGTAACCCCAAAATATTCAGCAATGTGGTTTTTCCGCTTCCGGATTGACCGATGATCGCGTTGAAAGATCCCGGTTGAAGCTCTAGGTCGATGCCGAATAAAACTTGTTGTTTGATCTCTTCGCCATAAAACTTTGTAACGCCCTCCAACTTCATCACGGGAACCTGATTATCCATTTCTGATCACCTCGATAGGACTCATGGTGCCTGATTTTCTTGCCGGGATAATGGAGGCTACCAATGCCGATATAATGGCGATTAAGGCAGACAAGAGAACGAAGGAGTAATTGATGACGAGTGGTACGACCGGTTCGCCATCGCTCACGGCAAAAGTCGCGAAAGACCACGATAAGGCCAGACCGAGGATTACGCCTAACACCGCCCCTCCAATGCCCAGGAGCAATCCTTGCGTGAGGAAGACCATACTGGTCGTGGAATCCTTGATGCCCATGGCTTTTAAAATACCGATCTGGCGGTTTTTCTGCACGACACTGATGATCAGGACGCTGGCGATCGCCAAAGCCACGGAGATCATGACGAAGACTTGAATGAACAGACTGGAGATGGTTTGACCGGTCAAACCGCTTAAAAGCTGCTGGTTTTCGGCTTTCCAATTCTTTATTTTAAAGGGTTTGCCTTCTAACTCTTTCTGTAAGGTTTCAGCGAGCGTGTCAGCCGAGAAAACGTCTTTCACTTGAATTTCGATAGAGGAATAGGTAGTCGGTTTCCGGATGATATTCTGAACGGTAACCAGGTTCGAAATCAACCAGCTTCGATTCAAGGAAGCGATGCCCGAATCAAAGACCCCGGTAACCGTTAGCGGCCGTTGGCCGAGTATAAAGGCGGGTACGGTCACATTGAGCGTATCTCCCACCTTCAGACCCAATTCATTTTTAAGATCGGTTCCGATCAACACATCATTTTCTTTGGAAGGCAAATCCCCTTCAACGAGCGTATTCATGAATTCATAGACACTCAGCGCTCTTTGGAAATCGAACCCGCGCATAAAACCGGATTGATCCGACTTGCCGGTTTTTATAAAGACCGGTGTTTCACTGACCGGAGACACCGCTTTCAACTCGGGGAAAATGGCGCTCTTTTCGATCGTCTGAAGCAACTGGTCGGTTTGTAAAATGACCGGATCTTCCCGATCCGCTTGAATGGTGATGTGGGAAGAAGAACCGATTGTTCGATCCACGAGGCTGATTTGAAGGCTTTGGATCAACAAGCCGATAAACACTTGAACCGATACCCCGATGGCGATGCCTAAAAGAATAAGGATTGTTTGCCCCTTACTGGAGACAAGGAAGCGCCAGGCGATCTTCAACGGCAGCATTATTTCGCCTCCTCTTCTTCGAGAAGCTGATAAAGATCCTCTATCGAATAGATATAAACATCCGCGCCAATGGCGTTGCAAACGGGCGTATTCCGTTGGATGGCTTGCCCTCCGACCATGATTTTCACATTCGGTTCGATGATGCGGATTCGGCGGATCAGGTTCTGAACCTGGAATAAGTGATAGGGATTGGTCACACTGATGGCCAGACAATTCGGGGTGTGCCTGCTCAGAGCTTCCGTTAGGGCTTTTTCAGGGGTATTAACCCCGGTGTAGGTTACGGCGTATCCGTGAGCATGGAAGACATCGGCGATAAGACGTATACCGATCTCATGGAACTCTTCCCATGGGCAAAAAACGAAAACGGATTTGTTCTTGGATTTTCGTTTTTCGTATTCTGCCATCACCAGCGGATAGCACAATTCGATCGCAGTTTTAAGCGTTGTACTAAGCACATGCTCTCTCCAGATGCAATAGGGTTCGGCTTCAAACGGGCATTCCCAATGGACGATAGCCGGGATGATCCATTTTTCGTAAATCTCGCGTACGGGCTTTTTTTCGGCAATGAGTTCCAAAATCAATTTAATCGCCGCATCTTTTTCCTCATTCTTTAAATGTTCTGCAAACAATTCGAACGTCTTCAGCGTAAAGATCCCTCCTGTCGCTGCCGAACTCTTAAATCCGTGGATATAACGGTATTATACACGAAATCGGCGCTGTTTATCGGCGCGGACTGTCATGGGCGTTTAATTTCGATGGATGTTAAATGAAGTTAAGATAACGGTTTTACCCGCTGAACCGCATTCAATCTGAGACAAGTGAAAACACGAATCGCGCGCAGGGAAAGGCCATCGACCTCTTGAGCTTTTCCCACAGACCGGCGAGCATCCTCTACGGTTTCGTTGCGGCAGGGTATCGGGAAGCCCTTTCTCGAACCCGGTATGGTTCTTGATAAAAAGGCACCCGCGTTTCTGTTTCAACGCGAAACAATCAGAGCTTTATATTTTGTCTCTGCCCGGCCGGAGTACCAAACACGCGGTTACGGGGCGTAGATCAGCGTCTACGCCATAAAACCGGGAATAGATAACGGGTTGCTGGGATTCGTTCTTCACCCTACGTAACAGTGCTTATCAACCCACAAAAGCCTTGGATTTGTCGAACCAACGGTTATCTGTCAATTGTCGATCCCTACGTAACGCATTGTTACAAAAAAAGAAGACCTGATTTTTCTAACAGCCAAAGAAAGAATGCGTTCTTGGGTTGGCATACGGTCAATAACCTCAGGGTTCTGGATTTTTTATGCCGTATTCCTTTTGCACATTCAGAACCTGCTTACTGTCGAGACTTACTGTAAAAAAAACTTTGAATGACTTTTCTGTTCCTGGATCGCCCGAGTGAGGATTTGCGGTACCAGTCGCTTCGATGAACCACAATTTGTTTCCCCCGGGATCTGTGAACAATCGGTGGAAGGTTCCGGCAGAGCTGCAATTTTCAAAGCGTATGGATCCGTTTAGGTAAGTTTGTACATCCGATTCAGGTACCACTGAAAGAAAGTCTCCCGGCAATGTGATTTCGACAGAACCGTATATTTTTTCCCCTGTGGACACTGTATTGCGATCAATTTTTGCCGAGTTTTCATTAATTATTATTCCCTGTAATACAGTAAAATTGGCCTGTCTTACATCTGAAGATGGACCAGAGATGGCGGCCAATTCCAATTGGTATGGACCTGAAGCGAGTGATTCCGATGCCCCAATCGTCCAACGTTCGGCGAAAACAACGGGATCACCCGGCGTTTGTGTTCTGGATACCCGCCGGATCGTATACCGTGTTTGGCTTGCAGTGTGAGTGAGCGTGGCAAAAGATTCGGGTGTTAGAATCGGGTTATCGAAGGTGTACTCCAACAAGTAACCAATTTCTTCGCCGATAAATAGCAATGAACCCGCAAGGTCGGACCGCCCGAGGCTCCGAATTTTTAGGTCACCTTGTTTTACCTCGAAAATTACTGGGTCTGAAGGAATCTCTCCGGCTTGGCTGGAAGTCGCAGTTGCCACCATCGTAAACCGCGACGGTTCCTCAAAGACGATGCTATCATTGTCGTGTAAAGCCCAATCGCTGGTTTCCCCTTGACGGACGAGGTTTCTTATCAACCACGGTTCCGAATCGCCATCTCTCCAGATTGCCAAAGCGACACCGGTTATAACCGGAGGTATATTCGATAACCTTATGATCGGTTCGATTCTTTGGCCGACAAATAAGCGGGCGTCTTTTGACGGAGCATAGATATCCACGCGCTGAACTGAAGTGAATACTTTCAGTTGAACACCAGTTGAAGTAGCTAATAGAGAAGGGGGAACTGTGTTTAAACAGTAGATGCTGGGAGTGGCCCATACCTTATTCTCATCCCCTGTAGTCGTAAAAATCACATTATCAAAAATCGCGGTTACGGGAATCGTTGTCCCTGAGAAAATGGGATAAGAAGTGTAAGGAGTTGGGTTTCCCTGGATTTCCACGCGAACCTGAATCAAGCCCGGGTTAGCAGATAATCGGTCGTTATTATTAAACCCTACCTGAAGCTCTGAGTTTTCGTAAATGCGATAATCCGCATCCAATACTCCGGACGGGAAATGAAGGTTAGATATTGATGGCAAAACGACATCGAAGCTCTTTTCGCCTGTTGCTTCAAAGGTTTCGCTTCCATACGCGTAAACATCCACATTGACGACTGCGACACCCGGTCCCAATAGCGCGTTAAGTTGAGCGGCCTCGAAAGAAGCGGTGGCGTTCGATGTTGTCGAAATGATAGGAGAATCTTTGGCAGATGTTCCATTCAATCGCGCTTCAAAACGATAAGCGCCATTGAAGAATTCGGGAACTTGCGTCAACTCCATCCTGATTTCGGGATCTTTGACTTGTATAAACCGGTTCTCTCCGTCTGTCGTACCCACGATACGGACTTGCGGTCTGAACTCAATGACGCTCAGTGTCGCTCTCTTGGTTGTCAACGGATTCAGCAATGAAAAGTCCGAAGCGTCGTAAACCGAGATATCGACCACCGGGTTACCCGGAAGGGTGGGCGTGAATTTAAAGCTGAAGTATTTGACCGTATTGCTGTTTAATTCGGACGCGTACGGGGTCGGATCGATCTCCCCCGCCGCCGCGTTTGCGAGAACGACTCTGGGGCTCTGGATGTTCATCCCTTGCGGAATGGTCACGGTAACCCGTAATGATCCTTCATATCCGGCTAAGTACTGTTTCGATTCGTCGAGGTAAATCCCCACGGTCGAAGGCGGTATAATGTAATCGCTGTCCGA
>Ga0209311_1002332_pt1 | contig 13798 bp, 9 predicted proteins | sample AD_UKC045_MetaG_FD_184417 | JGI IMG/M metagenome (GOLD analysis project Ga0209311, IMG submission 184417) | Active sludge microbial communities of municipal wastewater-treating anaerobic digesters from USA - AD_UKC045_MetaG (SPAdes) (version 2) | ecosystem: Engineered > Bioreactor > Anaerobic >... | reverse complement strand
GCATGGCTGCTTTGCGCACGCTCGAAGACCGTCGCAATCAAAAAATAACACAGGTGCGCAGCAGCATCGCAAACGCGTTCCGCCAATTGTTCGAATACTCGACAAGCAAGTAATCAAATCGAGCAAGCAGGGGCCGTGCGATGCCAGCCCCTGCCCGCGCATCCCTATCATGCCGTAAATGGTTTGATCAATGAAAAATCCGCCTTACCTCATCATGGGGATCTGCTTTCTATTTTCCTGCGGAAAGCAGGCCGTTCCCCTCACGCGGCCTTATCAAGTGCAAGCGCTGCAGGAAAGCCTGCAGTCCGTGCGGCCGGGAGAGCCGGGAAAACGATCTTTCTGGAACAGCCGAGCGGTCAAATTCATTTACGCTCCGGCCTTTGATTTTAAACCGGTCCAACAGGCGACAGCGTATCGTTTTACCGCCACCTCTGCCGTCGACGGTGCAGATTATATCTTCACTGCACAGCAACCGTGGGCCGCTGTTACGGAAGTATGGCGCCGATTGCCCATCGGCTACGTTCAATTAAAGGTGGAAGCCCTGGATCGGCAGGGCCAAACAATAGAACTGTGCGGCGCCAGAGAGTTTTACAAGGACGCTGCATTTGCCGGACCCTATCAGTCCGCTGCACTGGATTATCGGGCGAGCGCCCTGGCTGCCTGGTCCCATCTATTCAAGCAAAAGCATGTGCAGGCATGGGCGAAGACAGGCGCCCCGGATCCCGCCTATCCCCTTTACTGTTATCCAGCGAAAGTGATCGGCGCGGTCGTCTCCAGCATGGCGCATTATGCACGCCTGGCGCCGCCCGATTCAACGCAGGCCATCGCCATCGCCAGAAACGCTGCGGATTATCTGCTCCGCGTCAGCCAGCCGGCCGACAGTCCGCTTGCCTATTTCCCCCCCACCTATGACGGAGAACAGCTGACCGCCGGCGCCTATGCAGGCCAGATCATGATTCCGTACGCCGCGGAAGCCGCCATGTATTATCTGGATCTCTTTGATGCGATTAACGACACCAGCTATCTGCAGGCAGCCTTGCGCATCGCCGGCACGCTGAAGAAAATACAGCTTGGCTCTGGAACCTGGTATCTCAAGGCGCATGCGGAAAACGGACAACCGGTGCAGCCGAACCTGAGCATCCCGATGACGATCATCGAGTTTTTTGACAGACTGAATAGACAATACCATATCGAAACGTATCAGGCCGCCGCCGATCACGCCTTGAAATGGGTGTTGGCCCATCCAGCCGTCACCTTTAATTGGGAAGGCCAATTTGAAGACGTAGAGCCCTCTCTACCGTACGAAAATCTGACCAAACATCAGGCCTGTTCTCTGGCTCTGTATCTGCTGGATCATCATGAAAAATTTCCTGGACATGAGCCGCTTGTCGCCGATCTCCTGCATTTCGCCGAAGATCTGTTCGTGATCTGGCAAAAGCCCTTTGCCGCGGCGCTCTCCTTGACCAAAGGGCCTGCGGATGACTGGTTCACGCCCTGCGTACTAGAGCAGTACCGCTGTTACCTGCCGGTCGACGCCAGCAGCGCCAAAATGATAGAGAGCTTTTCCAGATATTATGAAAAAACAGGGGACGAACTCTATCTGGCCAAGGCGGTCGCCCTGGCCAACAACATGACCCAAATACAGCAACGTCACGGCGGCAGATACAGAACTTGGTGGCAAAGGAACGACGACGGCTGGCAGCAGGACTGGATCAATTGCACCCATTACGATGCAGTGGTGATGCATGCCTTCGGTACGCTGTGCGCCAAGCTGAATCAATCAATGACGGATATGGATAAAAAACCGCTGGCGCTGCTGCTCTCCTCCCCTCCGCAACCGGCGATCATCCAAGAGCTCGTCAGACGGTATCAGCACTGTGAGGAGCCGGCCTTGCGCTGCGAGCTGCTCAACGCCGTTGCCCTGCAATCCAGCGTTGCCGCAAAGCCTCTGGTCCTCAAAGCGGTTCAATGCAAAGATGCAGAACTGCGGGTTGCTGCCACAGCCTTGTTGGGCGGTTTTGATGATGCGAAGGCTAAAGACTTTCTGCAGAACACGCTCGTGCACGGACCGCAAGCCATGCGCTCTGCTGCTGTGCGCGCTTGTCTGCAGCTTGCTGGACAAATGGCTGCGGCAAACCGGCCTGAGGCTGACCTTTGGCGCCGTCTGGCGTTGCATCATACATCCGATCCGGCCATGATCAGAGAAGCGTTGCTGGACATGGGAGATAAAACAAACGATCCTCTGGTTGCGCAAAAATACGATGAAATAAAAACTCGTTTCCAAACCATGGCGCAAAAATTCGGTTTTGTCGTTCACTGGCATCTGGCCGGGCCTTTTCCGCTCGATGAAAATACTTCGCAGAGCGACTCCGTTTCTATGGAAAGCCTCGAACTTTCCCAACCATTGAGAGTGGGGACCAAGACCATGTCCTGGTCCGCTGTATCAGCCGATAATATTCAGGGCGTTCTGCAATTGAGCGATTGGTTTGGATCCGTGCCGGGGGTGGTCTATGCTTGCACGGAAATGATCCTTCCAAGCCCGCAGGCGGCCCAGTTCAAGCTGGGGAGTAACGACGGCGTCACGATGTGGTTAAACGGCGTTAAAATTCATTCTCATTCGAAAGGTCGAGTTCTCGCCGTCGATGAGGACCGAATCAACGCCGCGTTGGTCAAGGGACGAAACCGGTTGCTGTTGCGGATCATAAATCTGGGCGGCGCCTGGCAGGCCTGTTTGCGCATCTGCGATGGCCAGGGGCTGCCGATGGATTGCAGCCGCTGGCCTCAACTTTCCAACCCCTCACTTAAATAATAAAAAAGAAAGGAATTCTCGCATGCTATATCCACGGTTGAAGACACTGGTGATCATGATCATGATTATGGGTACAGGGCTTTATGCGGACGGTAAATTTTTACGAGGGGAAAACTGGCAAAGATTTTCCCACGAGGGGAAGCAAGCAGACTTTTATGTAGCCATGAACGGAAATGACAACTGGTCAGGCACACTGGCAGAGCCCAACGCCGCGAAAACCGACGGCCCTTTTGCGACTCTGAAGCGGGCGCAAACAGCGGTGAGGGAATTGAAACAACGCGTGTACAAACCCAAAGAAGCCTCTGTGGAAAGACGCTTCATCGGCTCTCCCCACCCCTTTGGCGAGGGCAAGGACATCCTGGTCTATCTGCGCGAAGGTTATTATCCCCTGGACAGCCCGTTGCAGTTCACGCCGGAGGACGGCGGCGAACGCGTGCAGACCAATCTGCCCACCGGCGCCTTTGAATACCATAAACTCAAGGAACACTATGTTACCTGGGCGGCCTATCCGGGGGAAAAGGCGGTGATCACCGGCGGCAAACCGGTCGGCGGATGGCAAAAAAAGCAAAACCACTGGGTCAGCCGCGTAGACCTTGCCGAGGTGCAGACGCTGGTGGTGAACGGCGCCACCCAGCCGCTGGCGCGCACGCCCAACAGCGGCTATTTCACACCAGCCGAACATCCGACCTCCACCCAAGCGTTCCAGTACCGCCGCGGCGATGTGCGCGCGTGGCCGGATCTGGAGGGCAACCGGATCATCATGCTGCTGCGCTGGCATACCGGGCATAACGCGATCAGCCGCATCGACGAGAAAAGACGGACGATCCATCTCAGTAAGGACCAGGACGGCATTGTGGTCGTGCCGCCCCGTTATTACATCGAGAACGTCAAATCGCTGATGGATGGTCCCGGAGAGTGGTTTTTCGACAAAGCGTCGAAAGAATTGTCCTTCATCCCGCCGGCAGGCGTTCAAGACCCTAATACGCTTCATTGCATGGTCCCTGTTCTCAATCAACTCGTAGCCGTAGTTGGCACGCGCGAAAAACCGGTGCGCAATCTTCGCTTCTACGGACTCGGCTTTACCGGCGTCACCCCCGGCAGCGATGCGATCCGGTTCGAATATGCGCACTATTGTGAATTGGTCGATGGACGGCTCAGCGCCATGGACGGCCAGGCTGTCCGCCTCGGCCTTGGCAGCTACCAGGTCCGCGTCCTTGGCAACCACATCACCAACATTCAGGGCGGCGCCATTGCCGTAGCCGGACACGCCCACCCGGAGCACTGGATGGATATTGTGCGTGAAAATATTCTGTCCTATAATTACATCGACGGCGCCGGCGGCCACTGCATCGACGCGTTGAACTGCCTGAACACGACCATCTCGCACAACGAGGTGACCAACAACCACGGCCGGACCGCCATCTATGTCGGCAACTGGTCGAGTCTGGAAGAATCGATCAACGCCGGTTATCGGCTGGAGTACAACCACGTGCATCATGTGCAGGCATGGGCCGATGACTCCGGCGCCATCACCACCGCTGGATTCACCCATGACTCCATCATCCGCAACAACCTCATTCATCATGTCAAGGCCGGCTATTTTAACAACAACGTGGCCATCTGGTTCGACAATATGTCGCTGAATTGGGTCGCACGCGACAACATCATGTACGCGCTGGATCAGGATGAGATGAAACTGTGCGCCGCCAACTTGGTGGACAACCTGTATTACGACAACCATGTCATCGAAACGCCGGCGAAAGAACCGGAAGGCATCCTCACCGGCGAGCCCGAATTCACTTACAACGATCTGCGCATCGCCAGCGCCGTCACCGGCTCGGCGGAAGAATTTTACACCGGCGATTACCTGCGCGTGACCGCCGCAGTGACCAACCGCGGCGCCACCGGCTTTGGCGCCGTCGATCTCTATGTCGACGGCAAGGTGGAACAGAGCAAAAAATTTCCGGTGATTAAAGACAACACGCGTACTGTGGAATTCGAAACCAGATTTGCCGAGCCCGGCGATCATCACGTGGCGATCGCGGGCACCCCTTATCAGCGCATCACGGTGAAAGGACCGCGAACGATTGCGTTGTATGATTCGCTGCATCTTTCCACCGATTATCTGCCGGCCGGAGAGGAACTGGAAATCTCCGTCCTGGTGCGGAACATTCAGAAACAGGACGGCGCGGTGACCGTGCCGTTGCTGATCAACGATCAGATGGCCGAGTCGCAGAGCGTGCAGCTGTCGGCCGGAGCATCGGCCCGGGTTTGGTTCAAACGGAAATTGCAGCCCGGTCGCTATACGATTCGCGCAGGCCAGACGCCCGCGCTCCCGCTTACGGTCTATCCTCATGCCCCGATCAACATCGCCACAGCAGACCTGCTCGAATATTGTTCAGCTACAGCCAAACCCTGCGCCTTTACCGTCGATCGTAGGAAAAACCACTTTATCCTGCAGGCGTCCGGAACGGATTTCATGCACGGTGAGGATTCTTATGGAACGGTGTATTTCAAAAAGCCGGTGAAAGGCAATTTTGTCGCAACGGTCAAATTGATCGCCTTTGGCGAAAAGACCAATCCCTGGTTTCGCGCCGGCCTGTTCGTCAGAAACGACCTGCGCAAAAGCTTTGAAACCGGAAATGCCAGCCTGGGTTCGGTGCTGTGGTTCGCGACCCCGGGACGGGTGGGCATGAACTGGGATCGCTACGGCGACGGCGCCATGCACTGGGCATCGAGCGAAAATCACCCAAAGATGGAACCGTATCCAATGTGGCTGAAGCTGGTGCGCCACGGCAATCGATTCTCCGGCTTTGTCAGCTATGACGGCGTCCAGTGGACCATCTCGCGGCAGACCGAAGAGATACCCGGCATTGCCGAGTCGGTTCATCTTGGCCTGGCCGCCGGCAGCTGCGATGAAAAAAGCTACAAGGTCGAGTTTGAAGATTTTCAGGTGTCGGTGGAAAAAGAGGGGTGGAAGTAAGGAGAGATTGTCGTCATTCCATCCATCTGCGGAGTAAAACTTGAAAAAAAGATGGTCATTACGAACGAAGGCACAGAACGTGAAAATTTGACCAATCTATGCTGGCGCGAAGCAAGCCCATTCTCACAAAGATCCAAGGATGGCTTTAATGTAATCAAGATCCTTTTTCATCGCCGACATAACCGCTTCAGGCGATGCGGTGATCCGGCGGCTGCCTTTTTCCGCGCCGCCGAGATCATACTCGTAATGAATGCACAAAGGAACATCCTTCTTCACATTCAAATTTGTCAACCGAGCAAAAAAATCATTGAAATCCACCATGCCCTGGCCCATGGCCACACTGACCGCCCGCCAGCGATGGTCTTTTTTCTGCCAAAGAAAATCCTTCAAATCAAGGCTGTTGATATAGGGCGCCGCCAACTCGAGCCCCAGCGGCCAGGCGTTGGCGCCCTCGACCATGGCATGACGAATGTCATACTGACAGCCCAGCCACGGCGAATGGATATCGTGCAGCAGACCGGCGATGTCCCAGACAGGCGATCCCAGGTTGGCGCCGCTGTGATTCTGATACGCGCCGGCAATCCCGATTTTTTCATTCAGCGCCGCCAGCGCGGCCAACCGGACGTGAAACCGCTTTAAATTATCGCGAATGCTCCAAGAGTGATCATATTTAAGCCAGCCCATACGATAACAGCCGATGCCCAACCCGGCCGCTGTCTCGAGAACCCGCCGATGCACGGGATTTTCCGCAGCATCGATCTCGGTGGTGATCAGCGCCACTCGAAGGCCGGCTTTATGCGCGGCGGCCGAGGCTTTGGGCAGATCGCGTTCGACGTTTTCCGGCAGCACATGGCCGTTTTTGCGCACCGTCAGATCCAATCCGTTGAACCCCATAGCCGCGGCGGTCGCTGCCGCTTCGTCATAGTTCAGCCACTGTAGATTCTTGGAAAAGATGCACAAGGGGCCGGCTGCACCGAACGCCGAAACCGGCGAGCCGCCGGAGAGCGCCACGGCAGCGCCGGCCAAAGCGGTCTGCTTGGCAAACTCTCTGCGGTTGATCCGGGTTGAATGATTTTTAGAATTCATCACCCATTGCTCAGAAAAAGGCCTTTTAAGCGTCAGCCGTCATGGTGCAATACAATACTCTCAGTGAACGCCCATCAGATCATCGCACCTGAATGACGGCCTGCCGGCGGTCTTCCACCTCGCCGATGCAGGCGACCAGCACGCCGCGCTCCAACAGCGCCTGCTCCATTTCCGCTTTTTTCTTTTCACTTACACTGATAAGCAGGCCGCCGGAGGTCTGGGCATCGTTGAGAAGAAATTGTTCCGCGTCGCCCAGCCGCGCGTCATAGACCACATCAGGCGCAACGTGCAATCGATTGGCTCTGGTGCCGCCCGGAACAAAGCCCTGGCGCACGCTGTTCATCGCCTCCGGCAGCAGCGGAATATCGTCAAAATGAAGCACCAGGGAAACTCCGCTCGCCTGCGCCAATTCCAGAGCATGGCCCAGCAAGCCAAAGCCGGTGATGTCGGTACAGCCGTGCGCGCCCACTTGCCGGCAAGCCTCGGCCGCAGCCTTGTTCAACTGCCCCATGACCTCGCAAGCGTTGCGGATCATCTCCACAGAGCCCTTGCCCGCTTTCAGTTGGGTGGTAATGGTCCCAGAACCTATGGGCTTGGTGAGAAAAAGAACATCCCCGGGTCTGGCGCCCGCGTTGAATAAAATCTTGTTCGGATGAACAAGACCGGTTACCGCCAGGCCGTACTTGAGCTCAGCATCGCTGATGGTGTGACCGCCGACGATCACTACACCGGCCTCATCTGCCTTGTCGCGTCCGCCGGCCAGAATGGCAGCCAGTACTTCCATGGGGAAAAGATCTTTGGGGAAGCCGACGATGTTCAGAGCGCAATAGGGGTTTCCGCCCATGGCGTAGACATCGGAGAGGGCGTTGGCCGCTGCGATCTGACCATAACAGTACGGATCGTCCACAATGGGCGTAAAGAAATCGACGGTCTGGACCAGAGCGATCTCGTCGGTCAGACGTACCACTCCCGCATCGTCCGCAGTGTTATAGCCGACGAGAACGCGGGGGTCCTGAATGGGTGGCAGCTTTTCCAAAGCTGCGGCTAGTTCACCTGGCGCCAGTTTGGACGCTCAACCGGCGCATTTGACCGTTTCGGTCAATCGTTTGTATGGTTTTTCCATAATATCCTTTTCTGTTGTGGCACAAGCCACCGGCTTGTGTCGTCCCTCTCGAGCGGGGGATAGGGGGTAGCAGGTTCTAACATCTTTAACTTTTATCAATGTGCAGTCCCCCCTCTTGAGAGGGGGACAGGGGGTGTGTGAATAGTGCCGCAACATCTATTTTACAACTGCGGGAAAAATCGATCTGAGGCCGCCATGCATAATAAAAGAGCATTCGCTTTTTTTGCGATCCTGCAGCTGTGCGCTGCCCACCTCGCCGTTTTTATTCACCGCGATAAATTTCACATTAAAATTCACCTTGCCGTCATTCACTTCCAGAATGCGTCTACAGCCGAACTCGCAGGCCTGTTGTGGAGAAAGGCCCTGTTTCATTTTTTCCACCACCAGATAACTGCCGCAGGTTCGAATCACCTCTTCTCCGCGTCCAGTGGCGCCGGCAGCGCCGATGTCATTATCCAAATACAATCCGGCGCCGATGATGGGCGAATCGCCGATGCGGCCGGGGATCTTGAAAGCCAACCCGGAGGTGGTGGTGATGCCGTAGACATCCCCCCGGTCATCGACGCCCAGCACATTGATGGTGCCGGTCGGCTGCGCTTCAGGCGCGCCCCAAAAATCATCCTTGTTTAAATTTTCCTTCCATCGCAACCATGTCTCGCGCGCTTTATCCGTAAGCAGATCTTCCTCTTTGAACCCGTGCGCCAGCGCAAAGCGCCGTGCGCCGTCGCCCACGAGCATGATGTGGTTGGTTCGCTCCATCACCAGCCGCGCCACCGAACAGGCGCGCTTTATGTTGCGCAGGCCGGCCACTGCACCGCAGCGGTGCAAAGGCCCTGCCATCACCGAGGCGTCCAGCTCCACAACGCCCTCTTCATTGGGCAGGCCGCCATATCCCACGCTGGCGTCCTCCGGATCCAATTCAACCACGTTGGCAGCAGCCTCCACCGCATCGAGCATGTTCTTTTTATTGAGCCATGTCTGCCAGCCGGGCTGCAGGACTTTGGCAGCCCACTCTTCACCTCGGCTGCAGACCAGAATGGGAATATTCCGCTCTCTCGCCTGGCTGTGCGGGGCTATTGTCAGTGCGGCGACGCTCAGAGCGCCGCTCCTTATAAAATTTCTTCTCTTCATTGCGCGTTGCCCCCCGCATGCATATAAGAAACAATTAAATGGAAAAAGGAACCGATTTGATTTTTCATCGCCAACAAAATACAAACCATGCGAAATAAAAGCAAGCGAAGAAAATTAGCTTGACTAAATATTAAAAAATAACTAAATTATTATCCTATGAAGGAAAAGCGCGAAAAAGCCGCACGAAAGCTCGTCCGCAAGGGCGGTGAATTTTTAGACCTGGCCGCCAGCAACTACAAGCTGTTTGGGTTGGGGATTCTGATTCTGATTGCCGGCTATTTCTTTCTGGCGCAGGGTCCGGCTGACAGTTTCATGTCTTTGACACTGGCTCCCATCCTTCTGGTTTTTGGTTATTGTGTGGTCATTCCATACGCCATTTTCTGGAAAGCGAAAAAGCGCGAGCCGCAAAAATAGCGCTAACCCGATTTTTTGTTCTTTAAAGGGAAAACTGGGTACCAGGTCCGGTACTATTTGCTCGGGCGGTTAGCTCAGCAGGTTTAGAGCGCCTGCCTTACAAGCAGGAGGTCACTGGTTCGAACCCAGTACTGCCCACAGGATTGCAGACGAATTAGGGTCGTGGTGCAACTGATTAGCGCATCCACCGGTTTCTGGTGGAAGTTCGCAGATCAGAGAGTTCAGGTATAAAAATTAAGTTGGGGTCGTGGTGCAGCTGGTTAGCACACTGGCCTGTCAAGCCAGAGGTCGCGGGTTCGAGCCCCGTCGGCCCCGCCAAAGTAAGTTAAAGAAAAACAAGAAAGAGCCCTGGATTCCCAGAGCTCTTTTCTTTTTTTGATACCTCCATTTTACCCATTTGTGGACATCTTTTAGCCCAGGATTTTCATTTGAAAGCCTGGTCCACTTTCGATTTGAGCTTGTCTTTGCTGATATTTGTTTAGATCTCTGTCGTGGTAATTCTAGAGTGCCCGAGGAACTCCTGCACTTCACGCAGATTGGCGCCGGCATCTAACAGCGCGGTTGCGGCTGTGTGGCGTAAGATATGGACTGCACCTCTCTTTTTAATGCCCGCCTTCTTAATTGCTTCCCGGAAGTAAGCCTCAGGGCGTCATGGGGCACTTGAAAATGTACCGGGTGCGGGCAGTAAAAATGTACCATCCCGGTTCTTCAAAAGAATTAACTTTCCCCTTGCACATTTGCCCAATTTAACATATACTGATATATCACATGGCTTGATGGGGATAGCCATTATCAGACTGAGGGTATGATAGAGAGATGTATCATACCTTTTTTATTTCCACGCCGCTGGGGATCCTCCGAATTTATAATTCACAAGTTACTGTAATTATTATGCAAAGGAGGGCGTCATGAAAAAAGCATCGGTTGTTTTCTATGCCCTGCTACTGGTTCTGCTCACAGGATCGGCGATGGCGCAAGAGTGGTCCGCTGAACAAAAAGAGGTCATTGCGCATATAAAAGCCTGCTTTGATGCCGAGACGCGAGCATTGCAGGAAAAGAATCCTGAGCTCTGGTTGGCCGCTTTTCCTTGTGAACAAGATGCCCACCATTGGGTCGCCAGTCAAGGAGCGCCCGAACAACTTATGAAATCACGAACAAGGATATACGCAGAAGGACTTACATGGCGGCTAAAAAAAGTAAATTGGCTCGATGTACGCCCATTATCCGTGAAAATAGACGGTGACGTGGCGCTGGTTCATTTTTATGACAATTGGATTATAGAAGATTATCAAGGCAAAATTTCTCAGCTTGAAAATAAGAAATTTCTAGTTTTTCGCAAAAAGAGCGGACGTTGGACTTATCTTGGCGGTATGAGTGCGCAGTAGATAAAAACCACTTTTCTTTCCGCCCTTGTGCTTTTATGTCGAGCCTTGTTCAAAGAGGCTGAATAGGATTTCTTGTTGTACCATCTTTGACCTGTTTGCCATTTTTTAATTCTACTGATCAAGTCCGAGAGAATTTAAAAATTTCATGGTTTAAGGGTGGTACATTTTGAAGTGCCCCCTGACCCGCTGCGATGTCCCGAGTGTAGCGTGGAGATAAAGATCCTCAGTTTTATTGATAAATGCCAGCAGCCTATGATTGAAAAGATTCTGCGTCACCTTGTATTTTGGAAAGGTCTGCCCTGAGCTTGCATAGGGAGGTGGTTTCCCGGCCGCCGCCGGCAATAAGTAAAGTCGCAGAGGGTGGACCGAGTTACGATTATGGTTATTTTGAACGCGTCTGTATATAGAGTCCTTCCTTAGTTTCTGCGCGAGTTATTCCCGCAGTTATAGGGCCTATGTATATGCTTTTTTGAAAATTGTGCTTGATTCTCAGAGACTGAATAGCTAATTTACCGGCAGGTAAGAAGTGCAGAGGGGACCGGAGATGGTTCGGCGCGCTGAAAATTGTGAAATGGCCTGGTATCAGACGCTAGACAGAGGATGATATCCTCGATTTTATGACCCCCAGCAAAATCAAAATTCCTATCATTCCTATCAGTTAAACAGACTAAAAAATCAAACTCATGAAAAACGTGATTATCAGACTCAGCGCTTTTACAGTGCTTGCTGTTTTTGGGGGATGTTCATCAAGCATTCGGTCTGCCGGTAAGGAAGATAAACCTGAAAAAAGCAATTATTATGTAGCGGCGTATATATGGCCGTCATGTCACGATGATCCCCTGGGAAGGGAAAAGTTGTGGCCGGAGGGTATTGGTGAATGGGAAGTAATTAAAAAGGGTGATCCCCGTTTCGAAGGGCATTACCAGCCCCGTCAGCCGCTCTGGGGCTACGAATTGGATAATGATCCGAAAGTGGTTGAAAAATGGATTGATGTGGCCATTGACCATGGTGTGAATGTATTTGTTTACGACTGGTACTGGTATGAGGGAGGTCCCTATCTTGAAGGTGCTCTCAATGATGGATTCCTTAAAGCAAGAAACAATGAGAAAATGCAGTTCTACATAATGTGGGCAAATCATGATGTGAAGTACAATTACTGGAACGTACATCGCTACAAGGACAATACGGATATTCTCTGGAACGCCAAAGTGGACTGGGAGAATTATAAGATCATCGTTGACAGGGTTATCAAACAATATTTCATGCGGCCGAACTATTTCAAAATCAACGGTGAACCTGTTTTTTCAATCTTCAGTATAGGCAAGTTGCTGGAGAGCTTTAACAATAGTGCGGAAGACGCCCGTAAAGCACTTGATTATTTCCGCGAAGAAGTTAAAAAAGCCGGTTTCCCCGGGTTGCATATCCAGTGGAACCAGGGTGGCGGTTCAGTTATGTCCGAAGAAGCTGCAGCGAGGTTTGCCGGCAATGTTAAAACAATGGGCTTCAATAGTGTTGCCATGTATAATATGGGCGGTATAAATGAAGATTATATCGTGTATGGATCCAACTCTATTAAGATAAGAGAACAAATGGACGCTATCCTGGATGTCCCGGTTTTTCCATGCGTTTCCATCGGCTGGGATGATACACCGCGTTTCCCTGCAAAAGGCATGAAAGAGGTAGTGCACTACCACAACACACCACAAAGTTTTGCTGCACTTCTCGCCAAGGCAAAGAAATATGCCGACAATCATCCCGAACAGCCCAAATTAATTACCATCAATGCGTGGAACGAATGGGTGGAAGGCAGTTACCTGTTACCCGATATGCTTAACGGATTTGGTTATCTGGAAGCTGTAAAGGAAGTGATCATTGACGGCAAATACGACAGGTATTAAACAATGTCCGGAATGAATATTAGAGACAGAAGGTGGTATTATTGAACAGACCAAAAACCAGAACTAATATTAGCATCTCAGTATAAATATTTCTATTCCCGGTTTTCCTCCACTGAAAACAAAAATTGTTATTGTTCAGGATACTGAATTTTTTGATGAACCGCGAGCAAGTCATTTGCAACCGCAATGGCGATTTTGATCCTTGATGAGTTTGCTTTGATTTTGTAGCATCATTTCTGCACCTATGCATTCACTTGAGAAGCAGCATGCGGATCATCCGGGTGCACGTGCCGGACCGCAGTTCGCAGATATACAGACCTCCCGGAACACTTCTGCCCAGCCTGTCCCTGCCGTCCCACGTAACAGTATGCCAGCCACGGGGCCGGTCCCAGTCCACGAGACTCCTCACGATCTCTCCTGCCAGGTTATAGACGGCCAGCGTCACGTACGCATTCCCGGGGATGGAATAACGGATCGTCGTTTCAGGGTTGAAAGGGTTCGGATAATTTGCCAGCAGCGTATACTCAGCAGGGACCCGCTCCCCGTGCACATCTTCAACAAGCGTCGAAAACCCCACGCCAGTCAATCCGATCTCTAGGGGGTCTTCGTCCGGGTCGTTGCTGGCAATGGAAAGCGTCGCGTTCCTTTGCCCTTCCCCGGAAGGAGCGAACCGGATAGTGACTGAATGGGTGTTTCCCGGAGTGACAGCAAAGGCTCCTCCGCCGTCAGGGATGTCAAAGTCCGGGGCATGCTCGCCCAGGAGAGTCGTTCCAGAGACGGAAAGATCGGCCTGCCCGGTATTGCTGATCACGAACGCCCTGTCCGAATACGATCCGACCCCTATAGAGCCAAAATCGAAGTACACCGGATCCACGCCGATATCCGGGTGCTCGACGATGGTTTGGGCCCGGTATCCGCTGTTGGACAAGCTTAATTCGCTGGGACGGTAGCCGGAGGCGTCCACGAATT